>Ga0209591_10009335_pt1 | contig 10615 bp, 10 predicted proteins | sample MAT01_FD_187207 | JGI IMG/M metagenome (GOLD analysis project Ga0209591, IMG submission 187207) | Freshwater microbial communities from Lake Fryxell liftoff mats and glacier meltwater in Antarctica - MAT-01 (SPAdes) (version 2) | ecosystem: Environmental > Aquatic > Freshwater > Ice > Liftoff...
TTACGGACAACGATGGCGCTATGGGATGGAATTATGGGGCGATTGGGCGCTGAAGCTGATCGCGCTCAAACCCCATAAACGGCTCTATTTTCAGCGCGGTTTCGATGCTCTAACCCTGATGCAGCAACCGCTCTAGGTAGGTTGTCACCCGCTAAGCCAGTAAACAATCTAAAATGATTGAAAGCTTCACTTGTCATGACTTCGATCGCACTTCTGAGAACCATTTGCAAACTTTTGTTCTGGACTGAGGAATTAGACCAATGTTAGTTGCTAAGCGCTCAAGGCGATTATCAAGGCGATTAGAGTGTTGGATCAAAGGGATAGGAAATACAGTCATCCTGCTAGTTAGTGCAGGTTGCACTTTTGTGCAACCTGCCTCCACCATTCCCACCGCTGCTCCTGCCATCAGCCCGCCAGCTGCCGTTCCATCGCCCAATCGCCCAACCGATATTGCAACCACTAATCAAACGTTCCAAACGACAACTGTTGTAGAAGGATTGGAACATCCCTGGAGTATGGCATGGTTGCCCGATGGTGCAATGCTGATTACAGAGCGGCCTGGAAGATTGCGCATCGTTAGAGAGGGCGTACTTAATCCAAGTGCGATCGCTGGCGTTCCAGACGTGTTTGCTGTGGGGCAGGGGGGCTTAATGGATGTCTCTGTACATCCACGATTTGCCCAAAATCGCTTCGTTTATCTCACGTACTCTCATGGCACTGAAGCGGCCAATCGAACTCGCATCGCCCGAGCTACATTTGACGGTCAGGCACTGAGCGATGTGCAGGTCATCTTTGAGGTGACTCAAGCTAAGGAGGGTGGGCAACATTTTGGCTCGCGCATCGTTTGGCTACCCGATGGCACAATGCTAGCGTCGATTGGCGATGGGGGCAATCCGCCGACTCAGTTAGAAGGAGAACTCATTCGTCAGCAGGCCCAAAACCTCCAGAGTCGGCTGGGTAAGATTGCGCGACTCAATGACGAGGGTTCTGCTCCATCTGATAACCCCTTCGTTAACGCCACTGCCGATGCAGTCATTTGGAGCTACGGACATCGCAATATTCAAGGGCTTGCCTTCGATCCGCTAACCAATCGGGTTTGGGCAACAGAGCATGGCTCACGCGGCGGAGATGAGTTGAATTTGGCTCAGGCAGGGCAAAACTATGGTTGGCCGATTGTGACCCATAGTCGTGAATACAGCGGGGGAGTGATTTCAGACGCACAGTCTCGACCGGGGATGGTTGACCCCAAGCAAGTGTGGACTCCCGCGATCGCACCTTCAGGGTTGGCGGTTTATACGGGCGATCGCTTTGCGGCCTGGAAAGGCGACCTCTTTGCTGGGGGCTTAGTTTCACAAGATCTGCGCCGCATCGACCTAGATAACGCTGGCAATGTGGTAGACCAGCAGATTATTCCCATTGGTCAACGGGTTCGAGATGTGCGGCAATCTCCCGATGGGCTGCTGTATGTTCTGACCGATGAACCCAATGGGCGATTAATTCGACTCGAACCCTAACGCGGTGTCGCTCAATGTATAGCCGCCATACAGATTAGGACGTAAGCTAAGGCATCCCGCGCGAGTAGCACCGATGGCAAAACCTTACAGTTACGACCTGCGCTGCAAAGTCATGGCAGCGATTGAACAGGATGGGATGAAACGCTGTGAAGCCAGCACAGTCTTTCAGATCAGTCGCCATACCATCAACCTGTGGTTCCAGCAGAAGGCGGCCACGGGGATGTTCAGCCCAAACGGCATCCGCATCCTGGTCATAGTCATAAAATCACTGACTGGAAAGCGTTTCAGCAGTTCGTCGAGGCTCACCCTGACCTGACCCAGCCGGAACTAACAGCCTTGTGGGACGGCGCGATCAGCGACCGAACTATCAGTTGAAGGAGCCTGCAACCGCACGGTGTTTGCAATCTGGCTGGAAACCTGCTTAGTCCCTATCCTCTGACCCGGGCAAAATTAGTCATTGACAATGCCACCTTTCACAAAGGTGGTCGGCAACAAGATTGAACGCTGCTGGCCTTGGCTGAAAAGTCGGATCCCAAAGCAGCTAGACAACTTTGATCCGTTACGAGAAGCCATGGAGCATGTTCTCCGTTTGGCGTTCTAACCTAACTGGCGGCTACTATAGTAGTAGGGCAGTTCGCGAACTACCCCTACCGCATCATCCGTTAGAGCTACTGCTACTGCTACTGCTACTGCTACTGCTACTGCTACTGCTACTGCATGTCCCATCAGCCGAAATTGTGGTGCTCACGGTTTGTTGAACCGTCGCCGGATCTGACGCGATCGCCACACTTTTTGCAGTTGCGATCGTGCGGCCATCCCCAGACATAATTCGTTGAATCAATACTTTAGTGTGACGCATAGCTGTTTAGTTCCTAATTAATCACCTAATCAATCAACTCTTACGAATGATTGTGAACCATATAGTTGAGTTCACGCGCTAGCCAATCCTGAAACATTTGATCCAAAATTTCTTGGCGTGTTTGAGAAGTAAGTTCTGCTGCGGTAAACCCTTCAGCCATCAACAGCTCATAGTTAGCCTCTACTTTAATGGGTCCTAATACATTGCCCAAGCGTGCCCCAAACACAATCGCCGCCGTTTCTGGAGGCAAGCTCCAGCGATAAACTTGCCCTTCATAACCACATTGAAACCTGCGTTTCTCATCAATATCATATAGATGCGCTGCTTCGTAAAAACTGATTTCAGATTCTTCAATTTGATAAAATAGTTCTTGCGCTAGCTGCTGGTACGGGACAGAAATTTTGTAAAGTGAAATTCTTTCAAAATCTAATCGATGTTGTATAAAAAAATGTTCTATGTCGTCCGAAAATAGCCTCTCGGACAGCTTTTGCGCCAGCAATCGGTTGTAAATTCCAGCTTCCCAATCTTCCACTGTCATTAGCTCATCTGCTAGCCATACCAAGGTTGCTTCAGCATGCTCTAGATGCCGTTCACGGCGCAGGCGATCGGCTTCCGCTTGGATTTCTGACTCCGTAACATCAATGTTTCTAGCTTGAGTAGCGCTGGCAATAATCCGTTCGTTTAAAACCTGTTGGCAAATTTCTCGCAATCGAATCTCATGTGTTAGCCAACCAACAACTGCTTCTGAATCAATAGCAATTCCTGAAAAGTTAACCATTGTCGCATTCAGTTTGAATCCTCGACATGTTCTTATTCTCTACCACAGCGTCGCTTCATGTTGTTAAAAAGTTAGAAGGCGTTAATGTTGTGACACCCGCTGCATCTACAGTTCCTAGAGCTATTCCCAGGATTAGAGAATTAGCGCTTGATCCCGCTTTAATCAAAGTAGAGTCAACGCTGCCATTGCCATCAAAGTCGTAGGCGATGAGCGTAAGGTCACTGCCAATTAGATTGCTAGGAATTGCAATTTTATCTCCCTGAGTCGCATTAAAGTCAGTAATAATGTCGGCTTGATTAGGTTGAGTAGTCTCGGCTTTCAGCACAAATGTGTCGCTGCCGCCGCTGCCAGTTAAAGTATCAAGACCACCATCACCGCTCAGGACATCGTTACCGTTACCTCCCGTGAGAGTATCGTTGCCTGCACCACCCAAAAGGGTGTCACGACCGCGATCGCCAGCAATGCGATCGCTGCCTTTACCGCCAGAGATCCGATCGCTTCCACCCCCACCGGCAAGGCTATCATCCCCCTTGCTACCCGTAATACGCTCGTTTTCTGGCCCTCCGCTCACCGCTCTACTCTCGCTACTGGAGCGACTAGAGGAAATCACCTTCTCTGCCTTAAACACCGGAGGTAGCCAAGCAGTCAACCCACCAATCTCTGCTGGGGCGCTGACACGAACTGAAATCGTTGAACCATTGCTGGATGAACTGCTAGCCGATGCACTGCTGCTAGATGATGTAGCACCAGGTGTAAATATAGTCTGGTTATCACTAACTGTAACGCCGTTAATGGTAGTGGAAGCGCTACTACTTCCTCCAGCACCCGTTCCGTCTACAGATGAACTAGAGCTGCTGGAGCTACTAGAGCTATTCAATGGTTCAAACCAGTCTTGTAATCCATTTAATAAATCAGACATTTTGCTCTCCAACGCTTATAATTCAAGCTCTTTGTGTTTTCAGACTCATTCTCTGGTTCTTACTTGCCTATTCTCAAAATTTTTAAAACTTTCAATCTAAAGGGGAAAAATAAAATGCGGGAGTCATAGTTGCTTGTTTGATACATTAATTTTACATATTAGGCTTCGGTCGTTTTTGTTATCGAAACTATCTTTTTAAACCTTGCGAGAAAACTCATAAGCTATTGATAAACGAAAAGCGATATATTGCTTTTCGCATCAATAGCTTAGCGAGTTTGAGCTTACTCAACCGACATGGGAACCTTGCGTTTAGGCATTAGTATAGGCAGATGCGTAAACGATAATACGCCCTCCAACCGCAATAGCGCCCGCAACAGCGCCTCCTATAGCACCTGATACATGGGCCGAGACTTTGTAATCTTTGACCTTGTAACCAGATGAATAGGCCCTGGCATAAGCTCTGTCATAACCAGCAGAGTAACCTGCGCCTCCTACCGTCAGATCGGTTGACTTAGGTGTATGGAGTACGCAAAAAGTCAAATCATCAATGGATAATTGGCTCATGCTTTAATCCTCTCAGAAAACAGATAACTTGAACATTTTGAGAGTTTAAGTGAGTAGAAATCGCTGAAAGGTTCTGAGCTTTACGCTACTTTAGTTTCAGCGATTTCTAGGGTTCACTTTCAATCTCTAGAACTTAGCTCTAGCAAGCAAATGCAAGCTGTAACGCTTAAGCTGCAGCTGCAGAAGAGGAAGAGACTGACTTAGCAGAGCTGTAATACTTCGAGGAATAGGCGGCCGCATAGGTCTGGGTGGTCGTAGCAGCGAAGTTCTTGCCTTTGGCTTTAGCTTTAGCAAAAGCGTCTGCAAATGCAAATCCACCCTTGACAGTGGCGGTTTCAGATACGATTTCCAGGTGGTTTAGGTTGCTGATAATCATTTGTTTCTCCTTGAGTTTTAGTAGTGAAGCGATCGCTTGATTAAAGCAAATTAGCTTTTGTAGGCGAGGTAAACTGTGTTGTTTACTGTTTATATAGTATGCAATTCAGAAGTAGAGATGTTGCCATTTTGGCAGTTTGTTTTACTCTTGTTTTCTACTTGATCTGACTGTCAAAAAACTGACTTCTTAGCCACATTTTGACGCAGCCACCTCGGATTTGAGCTTGCGATCTGCCTACCAGCTCCAGATGGTTCAAGTCTTTAATCTTTCCGATGCTGGTAGCCAGCTGAGGCTTCGCTCTCTCATCTGCTAGACACTGATCTATGTCTTCTTCTATTTCTGAGTTTGGCATCTGAGGGGAGGCTGATCTAAAATTATTGCAGTGATCTTTGATCAGACGATTATAAGTACGGTAAGGGATATAGTGCAGAGGATTGTAGCCCGCAAAGCGCAGAATTAACACACAAGCCCAAGAGTATTTCCCATCAAGGATCGCTTCAATCACTTGAGTAAATTGCTCTGTGCTCATCACTTTATCCAATCTGACATTGTCGTTAAAGGGTGAATTCACAATGATTCTCCTGATCTTAAAAGAGTAGATGTAGTAACCCTCAGGCAAAAAAATGCTCTATTGCCTATAGGCTAAGTCCTCCTGTTTGCAGTTGCCGGATTGGATCGAGCAGAACGTCAAGAATGCGGCGTTGGCGGATGATTATTTCTGCACTGGCGGTTTGTCCGGCTTTGAAAGGGATGTGGCGATCGCCCACTGCAATATAGCTTTGGTTGAGGCCGATTCTCACCTGATAGGCTGCTCCCAGTCGTTCGTTAGGTTTGGCATCCGGAGCAATGGAGAGCACTTTGCCTAACACGATGCCATAGTCTTGATAGGGATAGGCGTCTATCTTGAGCTGTACAGACATTCCTGCTGTCATGAAGCCCGCTTCTTGGTTGGGTAATTGGGCGTTTAAGACCAGTGGTGCATTGCTAGGTGCAATTTCTGCCACAACGTGTTCAGGTTGAATCACTTCTCCTGGGTGACGCACATTGAGCGACGACACAAGTCCTGTTACAGGTGAGTAGATGGTGCGTTGGCGCATTTGCAATTGAGCGCTGTGTAGATGGGCGGCAGTCTCCGCTAAGTCTGCTCGCAGCTGTTCGGCGTCTCGCAACAATTGCTGGAGACGCTGTTGAAGTTCTAAGCTTTGCTGTTGGGCTTCTGCCCGTTTTTGAGCCAGCTCTGCCTGAAGTTGATCAGTAGTAGCTTGAGCCTGTTGCAAATCGCCTTCACTCTGAGTGGTGGCTCGCTGGCGATCGCGGAGGGATTGTTCAACCTCAAACAGCTGATCTCCAGCGATCGCTCCTTGGTCTCTTAACGGCTGAAGACGTTGGAGTCGGGCTTCGTAGGCAACAATGTCTTGTCGGATTTGACGCAGCAGTTCATGCTGCATGCCTACATTGGCTGCGGACTGGTTGACAGCAGCTTGTTGTGCTTGCAGTGCAAACGCGGCGATCGCCTGCCGCACTTGAGCCTCTTGGCGAGTTTTATCGATCAACGCTTGCATCTGGCGCTGCTGCTGCTGCTCGGCGATGAGCGCTTGCTCTAGCCGTTTTACCTCAACTGCGGCCAATTGGTTATCCAGCTTTACCAGTACCTGACCTGCTTGCACAGTTTGCCCTTCTTGCACCAAGACCTTCACAACTTTGCCGGCCTCTGAAGAGCTAATTTTGTATACATCTCCCGCCGGAACAAGCTGCCCTTGCGCATGCCCGACTTCTTTGATTTGCCCAAACCAAACCCAAGCACCAAATACAACGCTAAACACAAGCCCACCTGCCATAATACGTTGTGGGAAATTAGCAGGCGGCTGATCTAATATTGACTGGAGCGAATCGCTCCATTGGCCAGTAGAAGGTGGTGAAATGGGTAAAGGAGATCGATGCATAAGACTTTTAAAGGTGTTAGGGGGGATTAACCAATTAGCAGCGATGCTGAATGCAGATTGGGTATATGGTTTTGAGTTTAAACAACAACGTCAAAAGCTATTAGATTGACAGTTTTGGAGATTTCTGGTATTGACTGCTCCACACAATTTTGTCTGTCTTAATATTTAAGAATAATAGCTTAAAACAATTGACCAGCTAATAGTAGCATGAGCTATATGATAGCTCTTAACGTCAGCCGCTGTAGCCACATAAATGAGATGATGAAACCGTCTAAAGGAATGCTGATAGTTAGTAGCGAGTCAGCGTTATCTTAACGAGGCGGATATCATATCTTTGTCTCCTGCTCTATCTTAAAGGCGCTGATAAATTAAATCTGCCAAAATGGCATAATAAATCTTCGTCAATATACTTAAACGGCCCACTAAAGCTCCAATTGCTGTTGAGCTAGGTGACAGTAAAGTCCTTTTTGATTCAATAACTCTTCATGATTTCCTTGTTCTACTAAAATTCCTTGATCAAGCACGAGGATGCGATCGGCATAGCGGACGGTTGATAGGCGATGGGCAATAATCAAGGTGGTGCGATCGCGGCTAATTTGCATCAGATTTTGCTGAAACCGCCGCTCTGACTCAGTATCGAGAGAACTAGTGGCTTCGTCGAGAATTAGGATGCGAGGGTTGCCCAATAGAGCACGGGCGATCGCAATTCGCTGGCGCTGCCCACCCGATAGCGTTGCCCCGCGCTCTCCAACTTTGGTGTTATATCCTAGCGGCAACGACTGAATAAACGTGTGGGCTTCCGCCAGTTTTGAGGCAGTTACTGCTTGTTCTAAAGAAAATTCTTCTCGATACAACGTTATATTTTCTAAAATGGTGCCTGAAAATAAAAAACACTCTTGGGGTACCACACCCAGCTGCGATCGCAACGAGGAGGGAACTACATGTCGAATGTCGTGGCCATCAATGCAAATTCGGCCACGAGTTGGCTGATACAGTGCCTGAATTAAATTTACCCAGGTTGTTTTACCAGAACCGCTGCGCCCCACAATGGCAATCGTTTCTCCGGCTCGAATCTCGCAGGTAATGTTTTGCAGCGTGTTGCGTTCTTCATCGTCACCATAGCGAAAGGTGACATCTTCAAACCGAAGATCACCCTGAATGAGAGGCAGCTTTAATAATTGATCGGCACTGCCTTCTGGCGTAGCAGAAAACACATCATTCATGCGTTCTACCGAAACCAGTACTTCCTGAAATTCGTTCCACAAATCTACTACGCCCAAGACTGGGTTAATGACGCTGCCAATCAGCATATTGAACGCAACAAACTGTCCAATACTCAACTCTCCTTGAATGACCAAAGTGGCTCCATACCAAAGTAGAGCCGTGCTGCCCAGAGTATTAATCAGGCTACTGGCAGTTTGTAAACCATTACCTAGCGCTTGCCCCTTAAAGCGGGCATTCAGCATTGTTGTCAGGGCATTTTCCCAGCGCCACCGGACTTCTTGCTCAGCAGCAGTTGCCTTAACGGTGGCAATGCCAGTAATCATTTCGACCAACATCGAGTTTTCTGCGGCTTCGGCATTAAACACGCGCCGAGAAACGGCTCGCAGCAGCGGTGTGGCACCCAGCGCTAGCAATACAATCGGTGGAATCAGCGCCAGCACTAGCAGCGTTAAATGCCAGTTGTAATAGGCCATCAGCCCAATGTAGACCACGGCCATTAGCGCATCGAGCCACGCAATGACGACCTGACGCGTCAAAAACACCTGAATTTTTTGGCTTTCCTGCACCCGTGTCACAATGTCGCCGACGTGACGATCGGCAAAAAACTTTAGCGGCAGCCGCAGTGCGTGGCTGATAAATCCACTGACTAGGGTGAGGTCGATGCGATTCGAAAAATAATCGAGCAGGTATTGACGAATAGCGATCGCCGCTACTTGCCAAACGCCAAATAGCAGCAGCCCCAAGGCAAACACATGTAGCATTGCCAAGCTTTTTTGTACCACAACTTGATCCAATATGACCTGGGTAAACAGCGGTGTCACCAAGCCAAACAGTTGGATCAACAAAGAAGCCAGCACAATTTGCAGCACTAAGCTGCGATGGGGCACCAGCAGCCTCAGTAAGTTTTGACCAAAAGCGGGTTTTTCCTGCGCCTCTCTGTCCTGTAGGCGTTCTGTAGGCTCAAGCAGCAGCGCGTAGCCAGTCCAGCCGCTGAGAAATTGCTCCCGAGAGAGCGATCGCAGTCCCTCTGCGGGGTCAGCAATTACCACTCGCCGGGGCTTTATTTGGTAGACCACCACATAGTGATCGCCTTGCCAGTGGGCAATCCAGGGATTGTGCTGAGATTCAATTCGGCTGAGGCTAGCTCGCACCGGGCGAGCCAGGAAGCCCACACCCTCTGCGGCTAAAGCTAACCCTTTGAGGGAGGTGCCGCTGCGACCAATGCCAGCCAGATTGCGCAGCCAGTTCAAGCTCAGACTGTTACCCCAATATTTTCCGACCATCGCCAAACAGGCCGCGCCACAGTCGGCAACGCTCTGCTGCTGCACAACCGGATAGCGCCGCCAGAGCGATCGCTGTCGTCGTCGTCTCTGAGTTGGTTTGGGAAACTCAAGCGGATCTGGCTCGGTGGATTTGGCGGTAGTTAGCAGCGTCTCAGGATGTTGAGCCAGTGGATTGGGTGGAGTCACCCGCACAATGGCAGACTTGGGTAACGGCTGATCTGTGGCGGGAGCAGACCCCTTGGCGATCGCCCGACCGCTATCGGCCGGCTCTAGGATTGCTGCCAAGGCTGGCATTGTTGTTTTCAATACATCCCATCGCTCAGGCGGCAGTCGATATACGCGTAGATCACTGTGAGCCACCCAGTCAGGCGAAACCGCCTCGGGGTATCCCCAAGCATCCCCGATGCTTGGCCACTGCATGAGCTGCTCCGGTGCAGGCCGACAGTCACTGACCTGTCCTTGACGGAGCCAAACCCGACCGGGGCGATCGCGAGCGACTTCAGCCAGAACTGCGCCAGCGGGGATTTGCTCGATTTGTAAATCAGTCACCCATTGCTGCAATTGATGGCTGGGCAGCGATCGCAACTGGGTTGCCGTCTTAAAAAAGATGACCTGTTGACGGTGTTGAGTGGTTGCTAGCAGTCGCGCCTGCAACTCGGGCAGCCGCGTCAGCGCCTGCTTTAGAGCGTGACTAGGGATACAAGCTAGTTGCACAGGGCTAGCGGCGATCGCCCGATAGGGCCACAAATTTCCACGCCACAAATCTGCACAGAACAGGCGATCGGCTCCAAATGTTTCGCCCGTCTCAATCACCTCAGCGCTAATTTCGCGCGCCTGCCCTGCCACCGTGCAAAGCAGCCTCACTCGTCCACGACAGACAATCCAGAAATCATACTCAAACCCATCTTGGGTTGTGACATCAGCCGTGTCGCCAGCACCCATATAATCGTTAATCGAGCCTGACGACGAAGGCTGAAACGCAGGCACTTCATCACCTAACCTTAAGTCCTTTAACCCAGAAACTAGACTTAGAACCGTGTTTTTCTCGACTTGGGTAAAAAGTGGCAATTTTGGTAAAGTCTCTATGTCGCCCAGAGCAGTAATTACCTGTTGCATCTTTTTATTTCTCTCGGTTTCAAGGTGTTGACTCATAAC
>Ga0209591_10009338_pt1 | contig 10613 bp, 5 predicted proteins | sample MAT01_FD_187207 | JGI IMG/M metagenome (GOLD analysis project Ga0209591, IMG submission 187207) | Freshwater microbial communities from Lake Fryxell liftoff mats and glacier meltwater in Antarctica - MAT-01 (SPAdes) (version 2) | ecosystem: Environmental > Aquatic > Freshwater > Ice > Liftoff...
CAACATTTGGTGGAATGTGCGCGGGTCGGGGGCTGGTTCATTGGTGGCCTATTGCACCGGCATCACGGGAATCGATCCGCTCAAGAATAACCTGATTTTTGAGCGTTTTCTCAACCCCGCACGCGTTACCATGCCCGACTTCGACTTGGACTTTCCCGATGATCAACGCGAAGAGATGATCCGCTATACGATTCAAAAGTATGGCAAGGAAAAAGTCGCCCAGATCGTCACCTTTGGCCGGATGAAGGCACGCGCCGCGATTCGCGATGTGGGCCGCGCCCAAGAAGTGCCGCTGACCCAGGTCGATCGCGTCGCCAAGCTGATCCCCGCCATCCCCGGCAAACCGGTGACGATTCTAGAGGTGATGACCGAAGGCCATGAATTCTACAACCCCGAATTGGTGCAGCTGTACAAGAATGAACCGTGGGTGACCGGCCTGCTCGACTACTCGATGAAATTGGAAGGTGTGACGCGTCACTCGGGGATTCATGCCGCCGCGGTGATCGTGGCCGACCGCGAGCTGACCCATTATGCCCCGCTCATGCGCCCCAGCAAGGGCAGCGTCACCGATACGATTGCCCAGTTTGAATTTCCCATTCTCGAGTCGATTGGGCTGCTCAAGGTCGACTTTCTCGGTCTCAGCACGCTCTCGGTTATGCGCGAGGCGGGCTTGCTGATCAAGCAGCGCCACAACATTGAGTATACGCTGGCCAATATTCCTTTTGAAGGTGAAGGCACTGTGGAAGCCTTCAAATTACTCTCTAGCGGCGAAGTGAGTGGTGTCTTCCAAGTGGAAAGTGCTGGCATGCGGCGCGTGCTGACCGAGATGCGTCCCCATCTTTTTGAGCATATTATCGCGACCATCTCGCTTTATCGCCCAGGGCCGATCGAGTATATTCCCAACTACATTCGCCGCCTGCATGGTGACGAAGAAGTGGAGTTCAAGCATGAGGCGCTCAAGCCGATTCTGACTGAAACGCTTGGCATCATCATCTATCAGGAACAGATCATTCAGGTGCTCAGCCAGTTAGCTGGCTACACGCCGGGTGAAGCCGACTTGGTACGCCGCGCCATTAGTAAGAAAAAGGCGTCGGACATTGAGAAGCACAAGAAGATCTTCGTCGATGGCTGTGCTAAGAACAATATTTCCAAGCATGATGCCGAAGCGATTTACGGCGACATTGAGTTTTTTGCGCGTTATGGCTTTAATAAGTCGCATGCCGCCGATTATGCCGTCATTACCGTCCAGACGGCCTACCTCAAAGCGCACTATCCTGTCGAGTATATGGCGGCGCTGCTGCTGATCGAGCGCGACAAGACGGAAAAGGTCGTCAATTTTATCAACGAATGTCGGCGCATGGGGATTAGCGTGTTGCCGCCCGATGTGAACTATAGCGGGCTGGATTTTGATATTCAGGATCTGCCGCCCGATCTCGAAGCCCCCCGCCGCGATCCTATGCTGGCCTACAAATTCCCTGTGCCCGAAGGCAGTGCCATTCGCTTTGGTATGGCCGCCGTAAAGATGGTCGGCGAAGCGCCGGTCAACCTGATTTTGGAGTCGCGCCGCGAAGGGGGACCGTTTCAGAATCTGGAAGATTTTGCCGATCGCGTGGATCTACGCAAAGTGGGAAAGCGCGCCCTGGAATGTTTGATCAAGGTGGGGGCGTTGGATCGCTTTGGCAAACGCAGCCAACTGCTGGCCGTGATCGACCAGATGGTGGCGAGCTCGTCGAGTGTGCAAGACGCGCGTGCTAGCGGCCAGTTATCGATGTTCGATCTAATTGGCGGCAGCTCGTCGGCCTCTGTCTCACCGATCCGCCTACCGGATATTGAAGAAGTTAAAGGCCGCGAAAAATTGTTGTGGGAGAAAGAGCTGTTGGGCGTCTATGCTGCCAGCCATCCCATGCAGGGGTTGAGTATTGATATGAGCAAAATCGTCACCTGTTTCTGTAATGAACTGAGTGAAGAGCATAATGGCAAGAATGTCACCCTGGCTGGCATGATCACCAGCATTCGCGTGATCAATACCAAAAAGGGTGACCAAATGGCTTTTGTGCAGTTGGAAGATCTCCAGGGCCAATGCGAAGTGGTCGTCTTTCCACGCACCTATCTAGAGGTGAAGGACAAACTCGTTCCCGACACCGTGGTGGTGATGAAGGGCAAGGCGCAAACACGCGAAGGCCAGACCAGCCTCTTGGTCGATTCGATCCAGAATTATGTGGAACAAGCGGTGGCCAGCGGCGAAGAATCCAACCAATATCAACGCTCGCTGCTCGATGTAACGCCGACCATTAATGGCCTGGCAGTGCATGAAACCAACTCCATCGATGTCGATAGCAATCTGGATGGCGTGCCGTTGGGTGACGACGATGATTTTGGCAGTTCGCGCGAAGAAAATCCGTTCCGCAATGAACTGCCATCTTGGCTGCGCAGCGATACAGTTGCTCCCGTTGCCACAGCAGAAACGGGTACGCAAGCGACTGCTCAGGAAGAGACGCCGCCTCCGGCGATGCCTGTATTCGCGCAAACGACCAGCCTGTTTACACCGGTTGCTACGGCCGATGTGGACGACACAGTAGATGAGCTGATCGCTGATCCGTCCGATGAAGCCGCCCCAGCGATTGCGGAAGTTGCGGTCAAAACCGCGGTTGACGAAGCCGTTGCCCGTGAACCACACTTGGCTGAACCTGTAGCCAAAGTAGCAGAGCCATTGGTCGCCGCGCCCGAGCCGGAAGGCAACAAACGCCTCAGCGTGACAGGTTCATTGACTGCTGCGCTACAGCAAGCTACTAATGGTCATCATGCGCAGCCGGGTAATGGCAACAGTCATGGCGCACATGCGACGCTGGATCCTGATCTGCACAAGCCAGCTGGGGAAATGCAAGAGGAGAAGCATCCGCCCGTATTACCTGCCCAACCGACCAACGGCGAGCGCGGCAAAGCGCCTGTCAACGGCAGTCATACCAGCGGTAACGGCGAGGCACAGACCAACGACGGCCACAGAAATGGCCGTTCGCCTGTCGGGCCGCCGCTGGCACGCGCCAATGAGCGCCAACTCCATATCACCTTCCGGCGTAGCGGCGATCTGGAGCGCGACAAATACCGATTGAAGGGCATTTACGATCATGTACGCGACCCTCGTGGGCGCGATCGATTCTTTATCTTACTCGAATCAAACGGACAGCGCTATGAGCTGGCCTTTCCCAACGATCTCTGCTCGATCAATGATCGTCTGGTGAATGAGCTTACCAAACATTTTCGGGTAGATGTATTGGTGGGGGCAGAGGAGAAAGAATAGGGAGACAGGGAGACAGGAGACAGGGAGACCTTGTCTCGTGTCTGATGTCTGTTCTTGCTACTCTGAGACGCTTGCTGGGCGGTAGAAGTTATCATCCACTTCAACTTCCGCAGAAACGGGGGTGGGGCGGCGGGTAAAAAGATTTGAATTGGTGCGTGTTGCGTTGGCCGCGGGGACAACGACTTGCTGGGCTGGCGGTGTAAAGGATTGGGCTGCCGGTTGCTGGGCTGTACCACAGAAGACACAGATTTCCCACTCATTGCGGACCAATTGCTTGCAGTTCACACAGGCGTGCTGCAGTTGGTGATGACAAGTGGGGCAAAAGATCCAACCCTCTTTGACGGGCACACCACAGGTGCCACAAGCCAGTGTTTCTTCGATCTCGCGCAGGAGCGCTTCTTCTTCCAAGGCGCGATCATAGACCTCGGCCAGCGTATGCTTCGGGCGAATCATCAAGTAGAGCACCAGACCGACAATTGGGAAAATCAACACCAGCACACAGGCCAGCAGAATGGCTAGCCAATCGCGGCTGCGCGCCCGAATGTCGTTAAAAGTCCAGATCCCCATGGCGATCCAGAAGGCAAAAAGAAAAGCGCCGAGAACGGCGACAATTATGCCGACAGTCGTAGCAATGCTATTAATTAAGTCACTGGACATACAATTATCTCCAAAACCAAATCAGCGTTTCTGTTTCGACACACAGCCACATCGTCGGTAAAGCCCCATCTGGCATGTATGCATAGCGAAAGAGACTAGCTTGGCTGTAGTCGAATTTGCCACCGCTGCTAGCAAACTGAAATTTATCTACGGTCGTCATCGATTCGCTGTTACTAATTCATAGCCAATTTATTAGAAGCCAATTTACTAGAATGATTTGCTATTCATTGGCCCAACTTGTTATACAACATACACAATTTACTTACATCAAGACTTACCAATACTAATGATAGCGACAGAATATAGCAACATATAGCAACAAAGTGTAGGTATGCAATAGGGCGGATTATAGCGCAAATATGCCTATTAACCAAACCGTGAGGCGCTTACAAGATGCCTCGCCTAAATTTTTTGACAGCCCTACTAGATCCATGCTATAGTCTTTTTACTCCGGCTGGCACAGCATGTGTTGGCTAGTATGGGCAGTTCCACTACTGTCGCCAATTATATTCATGCACCAGCAATCTCAATGTGCTTAGCACTGACCCACAAACCAAGAAACGATAGCAATTTTGCTAAACATCACTTGGTCAGCCGGTTGCGGATAAGCGCTTGTTCAAGGTATCCTTGGCACGCAAGCTTCGTTGTGTGATCTGTTACCTACACAATTTACCATCAATGTAAGGAGAATCGTAAAAATGCAAGTACGACCAAAGATCTATACCATTGGCCTGGTCTTTGCCATGGTCATGGGCATGGTGCTGGCTGCCTGTTTTGGTGCAGCCCCTACGCCAGTTGCTACCGAGCCGACTGTTGCACCCGCCACGGAACCCGCTGTCGCACAACCCGCCTCGCCTGCCGCAGCGCAACCCGCTTCCCCGGTCGCGGCTGCACCCGCTGCGCCGGCTGCCCAAGCTGGTGAATCCACCTTGAAAATTGTCCAAGATCGTGGCCGCCTGATCTGTGTGGGCAATGCGACCGTACCTGGCTTTGGCTTTATCGATGAAGCCGGCGCCTTCTCTGGGTTTGATGTCGATTTTTGTAAAGCTGTGGCCGCCGCGATCTTTGGTGATGCGACGGCTTTTGAGATTCGCCCCACTACTGCCCAAGAGCGTTTCACTGTGTTGTCCAGTGGCGAAGCAGATGTGCTTTTCCGCAATACGACCCAAACCATGTCGCGCGATACCGACTTGGGTGCCAACTTTGCACCTGTCACCTTCTATGACGGTCAGGGCATTATGACACGCAAGGATAACGGCGTGGCCACCTTGGAAGACCTGGATGGCGCTTCGATCTGCGTGCAGACAGGGACCACCACCGAGCTAAACTTGGCCGACCAAATGGCCGCCGCTGGTCTCACCTACGAGCCAGTCGTTTTTGAGACTGCCGACGAAGTAACTACGGCCTACGAAGAAGGGCGCTGTGATGCCTGGACAACGGATAAGTCTGGCCTGGTTTCGCGCCAAAGTGTGTTGGCCGAGCCCGATGCCCATGTGATCTTGGATGTGACCCTCTCCAAGGAGCCACTGGCCCCCATGGTGCGCCAAGGTGATGATCAGTGGAATGCGCTGATCGACTGGACGGTTTATGCGCTGATCCTGGCCGAAGAGCAAGGCATTACGTCGGCCAATGTCGATGAAATGCGCAGCTCCGAGAATCCCGACATCCGCCGCTTGCTGGGTGTGGAAGGCGATTTCGGTCTCAAGATTGGCCTGAGCAATGACTGGGCCTACAATGCGATTAAGTTGGTGGGCAACTATGGCGAGATCTACGATCGCAACCTAGGCCCCGAGACCGTTTTCAATCTACCACGCGGTCTGAACGCCCTCTACACCGAGGGTGGCATCCTCTACGCACCGCCAATTCGGTAAACGGATAGTAGACATTAGAAACGAGAGACCTGCCCCCTGGTCTCTCGTTTTATTTACCATCCCCCCAGTCGCGAATAGTGGGTCGCGAATAGTGGAAGGGCTTTCTCCGATGCAAAAAGAACTTGGCCTCTCTGGGCAGGGCCGCCCTCCTTTCTGGCGAGACGAGCGTATTCTCTCCGTCCTTAGCCAGGTGATCGTGGTCGCCGTAGTGGCTGGATTGTTCTATTTCCTCTACAGCAATCTCATGGCCGCGCTGACTGTGCGCTTTGGCAGTAATCCCATCAGTTTTGCGTTTCTTGAGCAGACAGCCGGCTTTGATATTAAAGAGTTTTTGATTCCCTATAGCCGGGAGAGCACCTACGCAACGGCGTTTATGGTGGGGTTGCTCAATACGTTGGTCGTGGCTGGGTTGGGCATTGTTTTCGCTACGCTGCTCGGTGTCGCGATTGGGGTCATGCGCCTCTCGGCGAATTTCCTTGTCAATACCATTGCTAGCTTGTATATCAATATTTTTCGTAATATTCCGCTTTTGTTGCTGCTGATCTTCTGGTCACAGGCAGTCTTTCTCAAGTTGCCGCGTGTACAAGAAGCGCTAATGTTTGGCCCCGTCTTTTTTAGCCAACGCGGCGTGGCTGTGCCGTGGGGGATTCCCACCGATAGTTGGCCGCGCTATTCATATACGCTATGGGGCGGCCTGTGCTTAGCGATCATTGTGGGGATCGTGCTGGTGCAGATCGGCAAACGTACGGGGCGTATGCCGCTGGTTAGCTTGTGGACAGTGCTGACCTTTGTGATCGTTGCGATTGTTGGCTGGATTGTCTTACCGCAGCCGCTGACCTTTTCCTTTCCCGAATTGTCGGGGTTCAACACGCGCGGTGGACAGGTGCTCAGTCCAGAATTTATGGCAATTCTCTCGGGCCTTGCGATCTATACAGCGGCGTTTATTGCCGAGATTGTGCGCTCGGGCATTCAAGCTGTCTCCAAAGGGCAGCGCGAAGCTGCCTCGGCTCTCGGTTTAACGGGGTTTCAAACCCTGCGCCTGGTGATCTTCCCCCAAGCATTGCGTATCATCATCCCGCCGTTGACCAGCCAATATTTGAACCTGACCAAAAATTCATCGTTGGCAATTGCCGTGGGCTATCCCGATCTCTTTGCCGTTGCCGGCAATACGATCCGCAACCAAACGGGTCGCGAGATTGAGGTTTTTATTATGATCATGGGCGTCTACCTTGCCCTCAGTCTGGCTACCTCGCTGATCATGAATTTTTATAACAGGCGGATCAAATTGATCGAGCGCTAAGGAGTTTTGAATGGCAACTGCCGTAACAACACGCAAGACGCGTGTGCTGGCCCCACCGTTGCAGCGCTATGGTGTCTTGGGTTGGCTGCGCAAAAACCTGTTTGGCAGCGTAACCGATACGCTTTTAACGCTGCTGGCCCTGGGCTTTCTCTATCTCATTTTACGCCCGTTGATCGCATGGGTGCTCAGTACCAATTGGGCGGTGATTCCAGCCAACTTTACGATTATTTTGCGGGGCTCCTACCCCGAAGCCGCGGTAGGTCGGTTGTGGATCTGTGTTTATCTGCTCTTTGGCCTGGCTGGTTTTAGTTGGGGCATCTGGTTTAGAAAGTTTCAGTCCATTACCCTCTTTGTCCTGCTAATTCCGGCGCTACTGGCCTTGATTCCCTTTATTATCACCTATAACCGTATGAATTTGCTGGTTGGCGAAGCGGTTATCCTCGTGGCGTATGCCATTGGACGTTTCTGGCCCCAGCGTTGGCAGGGCTTTGCTGGCTATCTATGGGTGATTGGCTTGTTGGCTATGCCCTTTATCTTGCACGGCATTGGTGAGCCGCCGCTCTTGCTGCCTGTGGTGATGACCAATCTATGGGGCGGGCTTCTGTTGACCCTGTTTCTGGCCGTCTTTGGTATTGCCCTTTCTTTTCCGCTAGGCGTGATCTTGGCGCTGGGCCGCCAGTCGAATTTCCCGGCGTTTCGCCTGCTGAGTGTGATCTATATTGAGTTTATTCGTGGTGTGCCGCTGATTACGTTGCTTTTCATGGGGCAGGCCATGTTACAATATTTCTTGCCGCCGGGCACGCCGACGATTGATCGGGTAATCCGGGCGCTCGTCGCTATCACGCTCTTCTCGGCGGCCTATACCGCAGAAAATGTGCGTGGCGGTCTCCAGTCGATTCCCAAGGGACAATATGAAGCCGCCAGCGCATTGGGGCTCAGTACCTTCAAGACGACCATGTTTATCGTTCTTCCCCAGGCGTTGCGCGCCGTTGTGCCGATTTTGGTGGGTCAATTTATTGGTCTCTTCAAAGATACTTCTCTGGTGGCGATTGCTGGCATGTTGGATCTGCTGGGGATTGGGCGCGCGGTTGTCAACAATCCCAATTGGCTGGGCAATCACCAACAAGTTTACATTTTCATCGGCCTGATCTACTGGATTTTCTGTTACGCCATGACCTACGCAAGTCGGCGCTTGGAACGAACACTGGGTGTTGGCGAGCGATAAGTCTATTGATTATTAGCGATTAGTCGTTGATTATTGATTATTACAATAACGACCAATAACCAATAATCAATAGCTAATAATCAATAGCTAATAACAAATGGCTAATGACTAATGACAAAGAGCTAACGACCAACAAGTCATAGTTGCAGGGGAGTTGAACAATGAGCGAAAACGGCAATGCCGACAAGCCGATGATTAGTTGTCATGATGTGCATAAGTGGTACGGCAATTATCATGCCTTGCGCGGCATCAATTTGGAAGTCAGTACCGCCGAAGTAATTGTGATTTGCGGTCCATCCGGTTCGGGCAAGTCCACGTTTATCCGCACGATCAATCGCTTGGAAGAACACCAGCGCGGCGATATTATGGTCGATGGCATTGAACTGACCCACGATGTGCGCAACATCGAGGCGATCCGCCAGGAGACGGGCATGGTCTTCCAGCAGTTCAACCTCTTTCCACACCTTACGATCATGCAAAATATTACATTGGCCCCGATCCAGGTGCGCAAAAAGAGTAAAAAAGAAGCAGAAGCCCTGGCACTGCAACTGTTACAACGGGTGGGCATTCCCGAGCAGGCCAACAAATATCCGGGGCAACTTTCGGGCGGCCAGCAACAGCGGGTTGCAATTGCGCGTGCCCTGGCCATGCAGCCCAAGATCATGCTCTTTGACGAGCCGACTTCGGCGCTGGATCCGGAGATGATCAAGGAAGTGCTGGACGTGATGAAAGGGTTGGCGCGTTCGGGCATGACCATGCTCGTCGTCACACACGAGATGGGCTTTGCGCGCGAGGTGGCAGATCGCGTCGTCTTTATGGATGCTGGCGAGATCGTCGAAGTCGCCACGCCCGAGGTCTTCTTCACCAATCCCCAGCACGAGCGCACCAAGCTTTTTCTGAATCAAATTTTATGATCATAGGTGATCAGTAGCGTTCTCTGTGCCATAGACTTTACTGGGCCGTTAGGCGTTTAATCCTAACGGTCTCATTCTTGTGATAGAAAGCTACTATGTCTACGTCCGCTATCTCCACCTCACTGGGCGGCTATGCAAGTCTGATTCGCCATAATCGCAATTTCCGTTATCTCTGGTTTGGTGAAATTGTCAGCTTCTTGGGGATTGGTTTAATCTCATCGCGTTGGCCACGTCGATCGGCGCGTTGACAGGTTCGGGCGTGGCATTGGGTGGCCTGTTTGTTGTACGCATGATAGCACCCTTTTTGGTCAGCGCCTTTGGCGGCGTGATCGTCGATCGCTACAATCGCAAAAGTATCCTGATCGCCACCGATCTGCTGCGCGGTTGTGTGGTGCTGGGCTTTTTCTTGATCCGCGACGCGGATGATATCCCCTTACTATACTCTTGACGGCCATTCAACTGGGGATTAGTGGCCTTTTCTTTCCGGCGCGCAATGCGATTTTCCCAGATGTGATCAGTCGTGAGCAACTAAGTGCAGCCAATGCCCTCAGCTCCTCGACTTGGTCCACCATGTTGGCGCTTGGGACGGCGCTGGGCGGCTTTGTCGCCGGCAGTTTTGGCGTCTATACCGCCTTTGCGATTGATGCACTCTCCTTCTTCGTCTCGGCTTTGTTGATTGCACAACTGCGCTATATGCCTTCCGCTTTGCCCAGCGATAGCAAGGATTTACGCGCCGCCTTGCGTGAATATGGCGATGGCTTTCGCTACTTTGGTCGCTACCGCGATATCTTGGTGATTGTATTGCAGAAAGCAGCCGTTACCTTCTGCTTTGCGGCAGCCTACGAGGTGACGGCGGTCTCGATCTCGCAACATGTCTTTGTGATTGGCGAAGGCGGTGGGATTGGGCTGGGCTTTATCTATGCGATTGTGGGGGTCGGCACAGGGTTGGGGCCGATCATCATGCGTGCCTATATAGGCGATCGCGACCGCGCGCTGCGGATCGGGATTTTTGTCGCCTACCTGATCGCCGCCGCGGGCATGGTCTTGGCGGCCTCTATGGTCAATACGGGGGTCAATACGGGTTTTTCGTTTGCCCTCTTTTTAGTGGGGCTCTTCTTCCGCGGCTTTGGTGGCGGTGCGGTGTGGGTCTTTGCCTCGCAACTGGCCTTCCAGCATGTAGCGGATCATGTGCGCGGGCGCGTCTTTTCTACCGAGTTTGCCCTCTTCTCGCTGGCGAGTGCCGTGGCGGCTGGCTCAGCGGGCTGGGCGTTGGAACAACCGGCCATTGGCTATCAGGGGATCGTCTGGATTCTGCCGGGGTTGACACTAATCGCGGCGCTGTTATGGG
>Ga0209591_10009341_pt1 | contig 10612 bp, 4 predicted proteins | sample MAT01_FD_187207 | JGI IMG/M metagenome (GOLD analysis project Ga0209591, IMG submission 187207) | Freshwater microbial communities from Lake Fryxell liftoff mats and glacier meltwater in Antarctica - MAT-01 (SPAdes) (version 2) | ecosystem: Environmental > Aquatic > Freshwater > Ice > Liftoff...
CGCTGCCATCGCAGCTCCCACACCGAGCAAGCAACAAATGCCGCAGCACTTCCGAAGGCGCCTGCTCCGCTAGAAACTGTGGGAGCCGCCATGGCGGCGACAGCAGCACCGATAGCTAGCTCCAGTCGCCGCCATCGCAGCTCCCACACCGAGCAATAGACACCTCGGCACTTTCGAAGGCGCCGGTTCCGCTAGAACCTGTGGGAGCCGCCATGGCGGCGACAGCAGCACCGATGGCTAGCTCCAGTCGCTGCCATCGCAGCTCCCACACCGAGCAACAAATGCCGCAGCACTTCCGAAACCGCCTGCTCCGCCAGAAGCTGTGGGAGCCGCCATGGCGGCGACACCAGCACCGATGGCTAGCTCCAGTCGCTGCCATGGCAACTCCCACACCGAGCAACAAATGCCGCAGCACTTCCGAAGGCGCCTGCTCCGCTAGAAACTGTGGGAGCCGCCATGGCGGCGACAGCAGCACCGATGGCTAGCTCCAGTCGCTGCCATGGCAGCTCCCACACCACGCAACAAATGCCGCAGCACTTCCGAAACGGCCTGCTCCGCTAGAAACTGTGGGAGCCGCCAGGGCGGCGACAGCAGCACCGATGGCTAGCTCCAGTCGCTGCCATCGCAGCTCCCACACCGAGCAACAAATGCCGCAGCACTTCCGAAACGGCCTGCTCCGCTAGAAACTGTGGGAGCCGCCATGGCGGCGACAGCGGCACCGATGGCTAGCTCCAGTCGCTGCCATCGCAGCTCCCACACCAAGCAATAGACACCTCGGCACTTTCGAAGGCGCCGGTTCCGCTAGAAACTGTGGGAGCCGCCACGGCGGCGACAGCAGCACCGATGGCTAGCTGCAGTCGCTGCCATGGCAGCTCCCACACAGAGCATCGGTGAAACATCCGGGCCGCGCCCGTTACACTGCGAGCTTCGCGACTCACCGGAACGTTATCCATGTCCCTCGATCGAGTCCCCACCGGCCGCAATGTGCCGCACGAAGTCAACGTGATCATCGAGATTCCGATGAACGCGGAGCCGGTCAAGTACGAGGTCGACAAGAAGTCCGGCGCGATCTTCGTCGATCGCGTGCTGACCACGCCGATGCGCTATCCGTGCAACTACGGCTACATCCCGCACACCCTGTCCGGCGATGGCGATCCGGCCGACGTGCTGGTGCTGATGCCGCTGCCGCTGATTCCAGGCTCGGTGATCCGCGCGCGGCCGATCGGCATGCTGAAGATGACCGACGAGGCCGGTGAGGACAGCAAGCTGATCGCGGTGCCGGCGCCGAAGATCTACCAGCCCTACGAGCGCTTCGCCGATATCGACGATGTGCCCGACTACACGCGCGATCGCATCGCGCATTTTTTCGAGCACTACAAGGACCTGGAAAAGGGCAAGTGGGTCAAGCTCGAAGGCTGGGTCGGTGCCGCGGCGGCGCTGGCCGAGATCGAGGCCTGCGTGGCGCGCTACGCGGCAGAGAAGGACAAGCCGGCGTTCTGAACATGATTCGCGCCGCCTGTCGCGTGCGCGCCGCGTACGGCCCGGATTGAGATCCCGGGCCGACGCCTCATCCGATTGCTCAGGCGCGTGCGCGCCGGCGCGTTGCCCCGACACCCAGCAACATCATCGCCAGCGCCAGCAGCGCCATGGCCCACGCCGAGTCCACTGGCACTCCGATCGGCACGAACACCGTCACGCTGCCGTTGTCGTCCTGGCTGTTCTCGCCATCGCCGGGAATCGAATCGATATCGCGCACCGGATTGCCGCCGTCGTCGGTGGCTGACGCGATCTGCGCGAAATTGACGAACTGACCGAAACCGACATTGACGATGCGCAGCGCGATGGTGACCGAGGTACTGGCACCCGGCAGTAGCGGACCGGCGATCGTGCGCAGCGCGGTATTGCCCGGTGCTGCGGTCCACGCGGCATCCTCCAGCACCATGCCAACCGGGATGCGGTCGCTGATCACGATTGCGGTGCCAGCGATCGCGCCTTCATTGGTGACCGTGATGGTGTAGTTGACCACCGCGTTGGGCTGCACCACCTGCGGCTGGCCTGGCGACAGCGCCTTGCGCAACGCCAGATCGAAGTTGCGCAGCAGGCCGAAGTCCACCGTTGGATTGGTATTGCTGTCCGGCGGACCCGGCTCGACCTTGGGCGTCAGCGTCACCGGCAGCGCGCGAATGATGGTCGCACCCGCCGTGCTGCCATCGTCGCGATTGTCGATGTCGTTGTCCGGATCGAGCGCAGGCTCGCAGGCGCCGGTTGCCGCATACACCAGACCCGAGCCGGTGCTGCCAAGGAAGATCGACGGCCGCTCGATCTCGACGACATAGTGGTCGGGCACCAGTGCGGTGAACAGATAGTTGCCGCTCGCATCGGTATTCTGGGTGGCGACCGCGGCGCCGTCCGGCGTGCCGTCGTTGTTGCTGTCGCGGAACGCGCGCACCGCCACGCCGGCCACGCCGGGCTCACCCGCATCGAGCGCGCAGTCGTTGTTGCGATCCTCGAACACCAGGTTGCCCAATGCCATCAGCCCGGTGCCGGTGGTGGAGCCGACCCGATAGTCCTCGACCTCGCCGTTGGGCGCTGGCGTGGCAGGAGGATTCGAGGCACCGCCAGCACAGATGAAGCCCGGCGTGGTGGTCAGTCGCAAGCGCGCGTAGGGAATCAGCACCGCACCGGCCGGCGGCACGCCGACGGTACCCGGCGGCGGCACGATGCCCAGCTGCAGCACCACGTTTTGCGCCGCTGCAGCAGACGGGAAAGTCTGGGTCAGCGTCTCGCTGGTGGTGCCACCACCCGGCTGGGTGATGGTGAAGCTGTCGTTGAAATCGCCGTCGTTGTTCCAGTCGACATAGGCGCACAGGGTCGCCGCCGCACCAGTGCTATTGAACACCGAAAGATTGGCGCGCCCCGGGCTGCCGAGGTTGAGCGGATCGAAAGTCACGCCGTCTTCGTCGTCGGGCTGCGGTGCGGCCAGATCGTCGCCGGTGGCGTCGATGTTGGGCTGGCCGTCGCCCTCGGCATCGACGCTCGCACCCAGACGCAGGTTGGGCACGATCTCGTGTCGCGCACCGTTGTTGGCGCGCAGGGTCGGATACAAACCGGCACCGACACCGTTGGGCAAATCGCCCAGATCGAAGGCGATGATGGTCGCGGCGTAGTCCTCGACCTCACCATCTGGCGCCAGTCCGGCAGGCGCGCAGCCGGCCGCGGTGCTGATCCGGAAGCGCGCGAAGGTATTGCGCACGGCGGTCGCCGGAACCGTGAAGCTGAGTGTGCCGGCAGCGCCATTGGCGCCGTTGGCCACGGTCGCCTGCGCGAGTTCGCCGGCATCCGCGAGACTGCCGTTGCCGTTGAAATCGATGTAGCCGCATACCGTTGCCGCCGCACCGCGTGTATTGGTCGCGGTGAAGTTGAGCGTCGCACTGGTCGCCGCGGTCATGGTCAGATCGGCGAGAACGATGCCGTCTTCGTCATCGGCCGCCGGACCCGCGCTGTCGTCGCCGGTGGCGCCGGCACTCGGCTGTCCGTCGGCTTCCGCATCGATGCTGGCACCGAGCCGCAGGCTGTTGCCGGGCAGATCGAAGATCGGATGTTCGGCGCCGCCTGCAGCACGCAGGGTGGCATACGGCGCAGGCAGATCGCCCAGATCCGGCTGCGTGATGCGCACCCGATAGTCCTCGACTTCGCCGTTGGCGGCGATACCGGTCGGCGTGTTGCCCTGGCCTGCGGCCTGCGTGAAGCGGCAGCGCAGGTAGTAGTCGCCGCGTGCGATCGCAAACGGCGGCGTGAGCGCCACGCTGTTCGAACCCGCCACCACCGGCAGCTCGTTGGCGAATTGTTCGGGCTGTCCGCCGACCACATCGCCGAGGGTGCCGTTGTTGTTGTAGTCCAACCAGCAGTTGAGCACGCCGGCGGCACTGGCGCCGACCACGATGCTGCTGGCGCGTCCGCCGACCAGCGGGGTCGGGAAGCTCACGCCGTCCTCGTCATCCGCGCCGGGCGGGTTGGCATCATCGCCGTCGGCCGCCAGTGTCGGCTGGCCGTTCGGCTCGGCATCGACTGCCGCACCGAGGAAGGTGTTCGCCGTGCTGATCACATGCACCGCACCGTTGCTCGCGTTGAGCGTCGGATAGTTTGCCGCACCGGCAAGACCATCAGGCAGATCGCCGCGATCCTCGGCCACGATCGCGCCGCGGTAGTCCTCGACTTCGCCGCTCGCGCTGGGGCCGTTGGATCCCGCGACAGCGCAATTGCCGGCGTCGGTATTGGAATAGCGCAGGCGCAGGTAGGTCGGATCGATGTTCAGACCCGCTGCCGGAATGGTGCCGAAGTTGACCTGCACCACGCTGCCGCCCGCAGCACCGCCGGCCGGCACGCCGATCGTCGGCGCCACTTCGCCGGCATCGGCGAAATCGCCATCGCCGTTGAGATCGAGCCACGCGCACAAGCGTGCTGCGGTCGCGGTGGTGTTGACCACGCGCACGTCGAGCAGGCCTGGCTGGCCGCGGAAGAAGCGCAGCTGTGCGGGCGTGATCACGCCATCTTCGTCGTCGCTGCCGCCGGGGTTGCCGTCATCGCCATCGGCAGCGGCATTCGGCTGGCCGTCGAGTTCGGAATCCCACGCTGTGCCGATGGTCAGCCCGCTGGTTTCCAGATGGCTGGGTCCGTTGTTGACCAGCAGGGTCGAGTAGTTCCCCGGACCGGTAGCAGCGGTGGTATCGGGCAGGTCGCCGAGATCGGCGTTGGTGCCGCCCGGTGCAAAGCCGAAGTCGACCGAATAGTTCGACATGTTGTCCGGCCACGGCTCGCCGGCAGCGCCCTGGTTGGGGTCGTCATCGGTGCCGCTGCCGCTGCGCACGCGCTCGCTGCTGGGCTCGACAGCGCTGGTTGGCGCGCCGATGCCGAAGTTCGAGGAGACGTACGCCGCGCCGCCGCCGCACGCGGCAGCAATCGTTGCCGCCTGGGCGTTGTTGTCGTTGTCGACGTCGTTGTCCGGGTTGGCGCCGTTGATTGCCGACACCTGCAATCCGCTCAGCGGCGCCTGGCCGGTGGCGATGGCGATGTAGTAGTCGGTCTGACGCTCGAGCACCTCGAATATGTACTTGCCGATCTGTCCGCCGATGGTGGCGGTGCTGGTGCTGGCGACCGTGGTATCGCCCGCGCTGGGGCCGCCGGTGCCGTCGTTGTCGCGGCACAGGCGAACAGCGAGCCCGTTGATGCCGGGCTCGCCGATCTGCGAGTCGCCGTTGTTGTTGATATCGCGCCAGACCAGGTTGCCCACGCGGTAACGCTCGGGCGTGATGACGCCCACTTTCGGCGGCTCGGCGGTTGGCAGCAGGTTGATCGGATCGAGCGCCGCGCCGGTGACCGCGCGATAGGCGCGATGCGCGAACGAACCCCAGGCGGTCGTGAAGTTGGTGGCACTGCCGACGACCGAGGGGGCGATGCGCGGCGTGGTTGCCGGGACCTCCATCGGCACTTCGAACACGGCAACTTCGCCTACGCCCCAGTTGACGGCCACAGCACCGTTGGGATCGACGAACGCGCGCACCCGGAACGCGCGCACGGCAGCAAAACCGCCCAGTGCAGCCGCGCTCGCGTTCCAGTCGCTGACGCAGCCGGTCTGCCAGCCGCTGGTGACATCGGTGCTGGATACCTCCGGACGGCAGGCATTGCTGGATGCCGAATACTCGATGGTGAACACGCCCGCGCCTTGCAGCGAAACGCTGCTCAATGCTGCGTTGAGCACCGGTGGGCCGAGCAGCAGTGGACGGAAATCGGAGTTGCGCAACACGCTTGCCAGCGGCTGGCCGACGCCGGTATCGCCCACGAAGGGCAGCACGTCGTAGAGCACGTAGTTGTCGAACGCCACGTTGCCCGCGTTCTGCACGCGGATGCGGTAGCTCGCGTTGCCGCCGTTGCCATTGCCGTAGCCGCGCGTGCGCGCCACGCACGGGAAGCGGGTGAAGCTGTCGCCAGTGCCAGCGCCGAAGGCCTGGCTATAGGTCGGGCAGCTTGCCGAGGCCACCGACGGTGGTTCGGTCGGATCATCGACCAGCGCATCGATCGGATTGTCGACCGGCCCGGTGCCGTTGACCCACTTGCTGCCATCGAGCACCGCGGCCTGCGCGATGCTGAAGTTCAGACTGCGATCGCAGCGCAGCTCGGTTATGTTGGCATCGGAATCGCGATCATCGAGGTCGACCACGTCGGTGCCAGCGCAAGTGCGCGGTGGGATCCCGTTTTCGAATACGCTGACGCGGTTGACGTAGGTTCCATCGCCGGTGAAAGCGCGCACCCGCGTGCTGATATCGATACGCGGCATCAGCGCGGTCGTGCGCGGAAACGACCCCGTGTAGGCGATGCGCACCAGGGTCTGGTTCGGCACGCCGTTGAAGTTCTGCAGCGTGGTAATCACCGGCACCGGAGCGCCCGGCTGCACCACGACCGCCGCCAGATACTCCAGCTGTGGCGGCAGAAGATCGACGATCACCGGGTTCACGATGGGGCCGGTGGAGTCGCCAACCGCGTGATCGACGCCGACCCGGAACACGATGGTGTCGAGCGGACGCAGTGGCGATGGCGCCGACTGGATCGACTTCACCGGATCCACGCCCGGCCGCGGCAGTTCGATGCGCTGGGTGCGACAGATGCGCTGGGTCTGTGCGGTGCCTGCAGTCCAGCGTGCACGGAAGCAGTTGTCGGGCTCCAGCGCATCCGGCAATGCCGGCGGCACGATCGACGCCGGCACCGCCTGCGTCACGCGCGGCTGGGTGGTGAACGCGAAATCGCGCGGCACCTCGTTGGGCGGCGAACCTGCGGCATTGTTGCGCAGCACCCAGCACAAACCGGTAGCCCCCGCGAGGCCGGTGGTAAACACAGTGCTGTTGTTGCCGGGCAGATTGGTACCCAGCGCTACCCAGCCGGCACCAGCGCAGCTGTCTTCCGGTGCCGGGTCGACCGTGCTCACGTAGACATCGGCGACCACGTCATACAGCGGTGCGCCGCTGGCCCAGTTGCCCGGCGCAAACGAACTTAACGCCAGACGCGGCAGGGTGGTGCCGCCGGGGCCCATCTCTGGCAGCGGCAGGATGTCGTAGAACGACAGGTTCTGCAGCCCGACGTTGGATTCGAAGTTCGCACCGAGCCGCCAATTGATCCGGCCAAGGCCCGAATCGTCGGGCGTGTCGCTGGGCGTGGCGTCGTTGCCGCTCTTGGTGAACGGCGAAAGAATCGATTGCGGCAATCCGCGGATGCCGCTGGTTTGTCCGTAGCACTGCGGATTGGCGGTGTCGCCCAGCGGCGGCACGCCAAGGCCTGCGGCCGAGCAGTACAGCGGATCGGTGGTGCGCACGTGCGCGCGATCTGGCGCGGGTGCCGCACCCGCCGGCAGGTCGTAGGTCACGAAGAAGGTGAAGCACACCGGCGCGTTCAAGTTCGAGCCCGGCGGGTACAGCGCATCGATATCCAGCCGCGCCGCGGGGATCGTCCACGTCACCCGATTGCCGACGATGCTCTCGGCGATCGGCGGTATGCCCGCTGGCACGATGGTGCGGATGTTGGTCGCGATGCCGGGCAGGTCGTCGAACAGCGTCGCCCCGCCGAGTTCAATCAGGTCGATGCCGCTGGTAGCGCAGAACTGCACACGGTCGGTAACGAAAGTCGCCTGGTCGGAAATCACCAGTGCCGCGATCGGATCGACCCGCGTCTTGGCGATGCTGTAGTTGCGCTGGCTGCCACCGCTGATGTTGATCGGCGGACTGATCGCGATCACCGGCATCGGCTGCGGCGGACTCACGCTGGGCTGCGAGATCGTGCCCTGCGCGGTATTGGTGACATTGGTCGCAGGACCTGCGCTGGGCCGCACGCGGGTATCGATGAAGGCCTCGCCGGTGGTGCCGGCATTGAGCACCGCACGATTGGCGCTGATGATCCCGGTGCCGGGCGCGCAGGCGCTGACCGTGAAGCCGGGGAAATCGCAGCCGACCAGTTCCAGCTCGGGCGGCAGGGTGTCGGCGAACGACAGCGACCCGCAGGTGGTGGCGACCAGCCCGTTGCAGCGGTAGGTGATGCGATAGCGCACCGGCGAACCGGGCGGCACCGTCGATCCGGCTGCAGGGGATACCAGCTGCTTGGTGAGCTGGAAGTCCGGGTCCTGCGCATGGGCAGAGACCGCAATGCCAAACAACAGGCCAAACAGAACCAAAGCCTGCACGGCCGTTCGCACGAATCCAGTCACGGTAAAACCCCCAGGAAGTGTGTTGAGCGCGCAACCGGCCCTTCTCAGAGGCGGTGCGATCTTGCTACCATAGCGCGAGTTTGCGCACACGCGAAGCGAACAATTGTCAGGCATGCGGCTTGCTCGACTGCGACATCTTCAGGTTCGAGCTGTGGTCAGAGTGCTGACTCTCCCGGTGGCATGCCAACCCAGCAGCAGCCCCGGCTCGAATGGGAAAGCAGTACGACTCTGGTGGTCGCCCGACTACAGCAGCCCCGACATCAACCCCAGTGCCACCACCAGCAACATCGCCGCGACGATCCGCTGGACGGCCGGCATGGTGACCTTCTTCAGGTAGCGGTTGCCCAAAGCCGCACCGGCAAACGCTGCCAGCACCGCTGCCGCGAGCACCCCATAGTCGAAGTCCATGCTGTCGTGCGACATCGTGGTCGAGTAGACGCTCAGGCGCGCGATATCGATCAGGCACGCGATCACCACGCCGGTCGCGATGAACGCCTGCTTGCTCAGCCCCGCACGCGACAGGAACGCCGAACGCAACGCACCCTGCATGCCGGACAAACCGCCGAAGAATCCACTGAGCACGCCGCCGAGCGGCAGGTAGCGCGGCGCAAAGCTCAGATCGCGCAGCCGCGGCACCAGCTCCATCAGCGCAAACAACACCAGCAGCAAACCGATCACCAGCTCGATGAGCGTCACCGACACCGGCCGCCCGAATGCCGAGTACGCGATCACCGGTGCGACGCCCGCAAGCCTTGCAAGCGCCCATGCGCCGACAAACGACATCAGGATTGCCGGCGCACCGAAACGCAGCAAGACACTCCGGTCTGCGTGCCGCCCGGTCAATCCGAGCTTGAACAGCCCATTGAGGAAATGCACGATTGCCGTGAGTGCGACCGCCTGCTCGACGGGAAAGAACAGCGCGAAGGCCGGCAGCAGCAGCGTGCCCAGCCCGAAGCCCGAGAAGAACGTCAAGGCCGAAGCCAACAGCGCGACGGTGCAGATGATCAGATAGCTCATGTTGAGCGCATCGTAGCAACACCGCTGCGGCGAACCTGCAAGTCTGGTCAGCTGCCGTGTCGGCGTCCTTGGCACGCGCGACCGGCAGATACTGCGCGTCGTGACCCTGTCCGCAGGCGAACTCCGCGTGGCGCCCCAGCCAGCGCTGGATCAGACGCCATCGGCCGTGCTCTGCCCAACTGCAGCCAGAATCCGACTGATGAACGGCGCCTTGGCGGCCGTGTACGCAGCCTTGTCACCCGCGTGAATACGCGCGAGTTCGAGCTTCAACCGCGCGCAGGTGTCGCGCAGCGATGGGTCTGCGCGCAGCGCGTCTCGAAACGCAAGGTGCTCATTCCAGATTCGCGAATCCTTGCAGACCCCGTGCACGTGCACGCGGCACATCGGTGACTCCGGTTTGACAAAGTACCTGCGCATCGGCAGCTCGGTTTCGTATTTGCTGACAAACGCGTACCCGACAGCTTCCATCCGCGGGATCGCAGCCTCGATGCGTGCCAGCGACGCCGCGCCCAACAGGACATCGATGACCGGCTTGGCGCACAGGCCGGGGACGGCGGTACTGCCGATGTGCTCGATCTTGATCGAAGGCTGGTGGAAGCAAGCCGACAACTGGCCGCGAATCACGGCGAATTCCCGAGGCCAGTCTTCAGAGTAGGCAACGATGCGGAATGTCATGACTGCGGATTATGGCGCGGCTTTGGGGGAACTCTGACCCTGAGCCTGGCTGGTTCGCACCTGACCCTTCAACGCGGGCAATCCGGTTGGCGGAACGGACAGATCTGTAGTCATGAATCCCCCGACAGCAAATGCATCGTTCGCGAATTTGCCGTGGATTCACGCAAGCCACAGGCGCGACGGATTGCAGGAATGGGCGGCGTTGCGAAGACCTGCTTTTCCTTCTCCCCTCGTGGGAGAAGGTGGCCGAAGGCCAGAAGAGGGGACGGCTTGCGCGGCACGGCGTTCCCCCGCTCCCCTGCAGCGCTCCCACGGGTGAGCGGGGAATTCAGCGATCACACAGGCCATCGCAACACACGCATCGGCGCGGATGGCGCGGCGCGAGACGAAACAAGAAAGCCGGAGAAACGTCAGCCCCCCCCTTTTCCGGCTGTTTAATTCCCCCCGTCCCCTTTTCCTCCCCTTTTCCGAAGGTGCACTGCCGCACAGACGGGCTGCGCGCGAACACTGAATGTTAATCGGCCAAAAGTCGGCTCGCTGGAGAAGAGAATGACGACCATTGTCACTGGGCGGTTCAGCAGCCCTGAACTTGCCGCACACGCTGTAGCGCGTCTTGTCGAGTCTGGCTTTCAGGTTGCGGACACCAGTTCATTTACCGTTGACGCAAGGGAT
>Ga0209591_10009343_pt1 | contig 10610 bp, 6 predicted proteins | sample MAT01_FD_187207 | JGI IMG/M metagenome (GOLD analysis project Ga0209591, IMG submission 187207) | Freshwater microbial communities from Lake Fryxell liftoff mats and glacier meltwater in Antarctica - MAT-01 (SPAdes) (version 2) | ecosystem: Environmental > Aquatic > Freshwater > Ice > Liftoff...
ATCAAATAGCATCTGTTCCCAGAACAGGCATTAATTGCGCAATATCTGAGTACACGCCGACAGGTGCTGATAATTACCTTATTACACCGCAGTTTACCCCGATTTCTAATGATTCCCTTGTATTTTATTTCTCACAGCAGTTCACAGCTGTTTATGATGATTCATTGGAAATCAAAGTTTCAACCACAGGTAATTTGCCCGCTAATTTCACAACCAGGTTAAGAGTTTATAAGGACGGTGTAGATTATCCTCTTCCCGGACTTACTTATTTAAGAGTTGCAATTAGTCTTAATGCATATTCAGGTGTTCCAATATATATTGCTTTCAGACATGCAGATCTTGATGGTGAGAATATCAGAATTGATGATGTTAGTACAAAATCACTTACTCCTGATGTAGCACCGACAGCAAATATTGCACCAGCGGGATCAGTAATTGTAAACTCACCTACAATTGCTCCAAAAGCTACATTTTCAAATTTAGGTGGCGGAGCTTCAGGTGCATTTAATGTTACTTATGTAATCTCACCCGGTGGATATACAAGTACTAAATCTACTTCATTAGCAATAGCTGAATCTAAAACAATTACTTTTGACAGCACATTTGTACCAAATACAATTGGTACATACAATGTGACAATTTATTGTTTTGCCGCGACTGATCCGAATAAAATAAATGATACTTTAAAAACTACTTTTAATATTATAGCCAATCCAAATTTCGGAACAGGTACCGGAACAATTTCTTTCGCAAATTCTATTGCAACAGGTGCTCCTTCTAAACCAGAAGTTTGCTGGCCTGATACTGCAGGTGGAATTACTTTATGCCGGGAAGGAATAAATAATTTTCCTGCTGTTTTTACAGGTACTTTAGATGACGGATACTGGAGACTTGGTGGAATGTTGCCTGCCGGATATAAAATCAGAGTTAACGGAGTTGATTATGATTCATTATTTGTTGGTACAAATGGAATTATAGGAGTTACAGCAACTAATGCTTCATTAGCTGATTTCTCACCTGGTTTGTTACCTGACGCAGGTCAAAATGTAGCATTCTTTCCTTTATGGAAAGATTTTGATTTCAGAACAACTGCAGGTTCATCATACATGAAAATAGCAGTCAAAGGAACAAGATTATACATTTATGGTTTGGCAAGATCTTATACAGGTGGAGCTGCTCCTGATGCAGTATTTATGAGCACAAGTATAAAATTAGTAAATACAGCTGTCAATTCTAATATTGTATTTCAATATGGTGATCCATCAAAAGGTACAACAGCTTCTTTTGTTACTGCTATAAATGCAAATACACTGGCTGACCATGTAATCGGAATGCAAAGCGGTGCTACACAATTTGCTGCTTACAGACAAAGAATAACAACATTATCAAAACCCGGTCCAATATTCTCAACACCGGCAGGCGGAAGTCTTGCAGTTGAGTTCGGACCTGATGCTACAAAACTTAACAGCAAATGTGCTACACTTAATTTAAACGTTTGTCTTGAAGTATGTGCAGGAAGTAATATAAAAGTATCATTGTTCTCAGTAAGTACATGTTCAATTTTAGATTCAAAAACTGTATTCTTACCAATGACAGGTCCCGTTAATATTGATTTTGCAGGCGTAGATAATACAACAGAAAATTATTACATAAAAGTTGAGCAGGAAAATTCACTTACAATATGGAGTAATTTAATTACGTTTACAGGATTTGCACAAACCTATAACTTTACATCAGGTTATGGTCAGGTATTTGGCGGGGCAAATTTAACAAGTTCATTCTGTATGATTTCCGGAGATGCAAACAGAGACGGTGGAATAGACGGTGCTGATCTTTCAGATGTAGAAAATGATGCTATCAGCGGTATACCGGGCTTTATCAGCGGATGGCAAACAGATCTTTCATGTGATGGAGTTGTAGATGCAACTGATATCGCAACTATCGACAATAACTCAGGTGGTGGATTCTTTGAAGCAGCACCAGGTTGCCCTGTTCCAAATGGTGATAATTCAAATGTAGGAAAAGTTAATGTAACTTCTTATGACAGACAGGTATTTTTACCTAAAGTTGATAAAACTACACCATTTAATGATGAAGAGAGAGCTAAGTTTGATTTTTATCATTCAAATAATAAATAATTAATTTTTCAGATCTATTTTTCATATTCTAAAATAAAGGGTTGGATATTTTTCCAACCCTTTTTTTTAAAAAAACAAAAGTTAATAATAATTGAGTTGAATAAATTTATATCTATTATTAATTTTGAGTGTTAAAAGTTAAAAGTTAAAAGTTAAAAGTTAAAAGTTAAAAGTTAAAAGTTAAAAGTTAAAAGTTAAAAGTTAAAAGTTAAAAGTTAAAAGTTAAAAGTTAAAAGTTAAAAGTTGAAAGTAAAAGTATAAAGGATTAACAATGCCGAATTGGCGGAACTGGTAGACCTGCTCCGCGTTGCGTAGCAAGGCGAGCGCACAGGACTCAAAATGTATTATGTTTATATATTATATTCAGAGAAATTCAAAAGAACCTATATTGGTCAAAGTGATGATATAGAAAGAAGATTAGTTCAGCATAATAAAGGAAAAGTAAAATCAACAAAACCATATATTCCATATAGAATTATATATTTTGAGGAATATGAAACCCGTGAAGAAGCATTATCAAAAGAAAAATATTACAAAACATTTTCAGGAAGAAAAAAGATTAAATTAATTATTAAAGCCGAAATGGCGGAACTGGTAGACCTGCTCCGCGTTGCGTAGCAAGGCGAGCGCACAGGACTCAACGAGAAGAAGCATTATCAAAAGAAAAATATTACAAAACATTTTCAGGAAGAAAAAAGATTAAATTAATTATTAAAGCCGAAATGGCGGAACTGGTAGACGCACTGGACTCAAAATCCAGCGAGGCTCAAACCTCGTAAGGGTTCGACTCCCTTTTTCGGCACTTTTAATAAAGAATCACATTAATAAATATAAACAAGGAGATTTTAAAATGTGTGGAATAGTCGGATACATCGGGAAAAGAAATTCCTTAAGTATATTAATTGACGGTTTAAAAAGATTGGAATACCGCGGTTATGACTCTGCAGGAATTGCAGTTATAAATGAATCAGAGAATATAAATTATTTTAAAAAAGCCGGTAAAGTCAAGGATCTAGAAGATGAGTTTGATCCTGAATATTTAGCCGGAAACATTGGTATCGGTCATACAAGATGGGCGACTCACGGAGCGCCTAATGATAATAATGCTCATCCTCATTTTGATATGAATAAGACAATTGCTTTGGTTCATAATGGTATTATAGAAAATTATAAAACATTAAAAACCAAGCTTACCAAAGAGGGATATACTTTCAGTACAGATACAGATACAGAAGTTCTTGTGAATTTAATTGAGTATCATTACAAAATAAAAAACAGCTTTGAAATTGCTGTGAGACTGGCATTGTCGGAAGTTGAGGGAACATACGGAATTGCCTGTATAAATAAAAATGAACCTGATAAAGTAATAATTGCAAGAATGGGAAGTCCTTTGATGTTTGGATTGGGTAAAGATGAAATAATTGTTTCATCGGATGCTGCTGCAATAGTAAATCATACAAAGAACGTAATTTATCTTGAAGACGGAGAATTTGCAGTTTTGAAAAAAGACAGTTTTCAGATAAAGACAATTGCTGATGAAGATATTTTCAGAGAAGTTCAGAAAATAGAATTTGATCTTGGAGAAATAGAAAAAGGCGGATTTGAACATTTTATGCTGAAGGAAATCTGCGAACAACCTGATGCTATTCAGAATACATACAGAGGCAGAATAAATTTTGAAACCGGTACTGTAAAACTCGGCGGACTTGACAGTGTTATAGAAAAAATATTTAATGCAAAAAGAATTATTATTACAGGTTGTGGTACAGCCTGGCATGCAGGTTTAGTCGGTGAATATATGATTGAACAATATTGCAGAATTCCGACAGAAGTAGAATATGCTTCAGAATTCAGATACAGAAATCCGATTATAAACAAAGATGACGTTGTTATTCTTATAAGTCAAAGCGGAGAAACTGCTGATACGAGAGCGGCAATGAAAGAGGCACAAAGACTTGGTGCAACTGCAATTGGAATGGTTAATGTTGTTGGCAGCACCATTGCCCGCGAAGTTGAAGCCGGTGTATATATTCATGCAGGTCCTGAAATTGGAGTTGCATCTACAAAAGCATTTACCTGTCAGCTTATGTCACTTGCACTACTTGCTTTAATGATAGCGAAACATAAGGGAACAATATCTGATATTGAATTAAAGGAAATTGCAGATGAGCTGAAAGTATTACCGGAAAAGATGAGACATATTATTGAAAAAAGAAATGATTATAAATTCATAGCAGAAGAATTCAAGGATGCAAAAAACTTTTTATATCTTGGCAGGGGATTTAATTTTCCTGTTGCATTAGAAGGTGCATTAAAGCTTAAGGAGATTTCTTACATACATGCTGAAGGTTATCCAGCAGCAGAGATGAAGCACGGTCCGATTGCATTAATAGATGAGAATATGCCCGTAGTTTTTATAGCTCCTAAGGATTCTACTTACGATAAAATTATTTCAAACATAGAAGAAATCAAGGCACGAAGCGGTAAAGTAATTACAATTGCTAATGAAGATGATGAAGATATAAGCAGTTATTCGGATTATGTGCTGAGAGTTCCTACTACAGTGCCGATATTTGCGCCGATTCTGAACAGTATTCCGCTTCAGTTTCTTTCTTACTATATTGCTACTGCAAGAAACTGCAACGTGGATCAGCCGAGAAATCTTGCAAAGAGTGTTACTGTAGAGTAAAATAGTTTATATAAATGTAATTTATAAAACCTTTCTGAAGTTTGGGAAGGTTTTTTTTATGTGAATTTTTTGAAAAAAAATCTCACAATTAATATTTATAATTCAAAGTATCAAAAGACTTGTTCCCATTTGATCATCAAAATCCTTAGTAAAGTTTTAAATTATTCAAACCATTTATTCAATATCTGACAAAAGTTAAGATTTCACTCAAAATTACATTTGAACTAAATTTCATTTTTCGTATATTGATAAAATATAAAATAAATCTTAATTAAATTTTTTCAATGCCAGATAATACAATTAATAAAGGTAAAATTGTTCAGATAATCGGACCGGTATTGGATATTGATTTTAGCGGAGGTTCACTTCCCTCAATATACAATGCTATTGAAATCAAAAGAAAAAACACAGAAGGTAAAGATGAAGTATTGATTACAGAGGTGCAGCAGCATCTTGGTGAATCACGAGTCAGAACAGTTGCGATGGATTCTACAGACGGTTTGGTAAGGGGAATGGAAGCAGTTGATACTGGAATTCCGATTTCGATTCCGGTAGGAGAAGGAGTACTTGGAAGATTAATTAATGTTACAGGCGGAACAATTGACGGAAAAGGTCCTATAAAATCAGATTTAAAATATCCGATTCACAGACCTGCACCATTATTCAAAGATCTTTCTACTAAAAAGGAAATGTTTGAGACAGGAATTAAAGTTATTGACTTATTAGAGCCATATACAAAAGGCGGAAAGACGGGATTATTTGGTGGAGCAGGGGTAGGGAAGACGGTTATCATACAGGAATTGATTCATAATATTGCAAAGCATCACGGGGGATACTCGGTATTTGCGGGAGTTGGTGAGAGAACAAGAGAAGGAAACGATTTATATTTAGAGATGGAAGAGTCCGGTGTATTGGAAAAAACTGCGTTGGTATTCGGGCAAATGAATGAGCCTCCGGGAGCACGTCAGAGAGTAGGATTGACAGGACTTGCGATTGCAGAATATTTCAGAGATCAGGGAAAAGATGTTTTATTGTTTGTAGATAATATATTCAGATTTACACAGGCAGGTTCGGAAGTGTCAGCACTTTTAGGAAGAATGCCATCGGCAGTGGGTTATCAGCCGACATTAGCATCAGAGATGGGTGCATTACAGGAAAGAATTACATCTACCAAGACGGGTTCGATTACATCAATTCAGGCAATTTACGTTCCGGCAGATGATTACACAGATCCTGCACCGGCAACTACATTTGCACACCTTGATGCGACTACAGAACTTTCAAGAAAGATTTCAGAACTTGGTATTTACCCTGCCGTTGATCCTTTGACTTCAACTTCAAGAATTTTAGATCCATTAATTGTTGGTGAAGATCATTACAATGTAGCTCAGGGTGTAAAGAGAATTCTTCAGACTTATAAAGATTTACAGGACATTATAAATATACTTGGAATAGATGAATTATCGGATGAAGATAAAATCACAGTTGCCCGGGCAAGAAAAATACAGAAGTTTTTATCACAGCCGTTTTTTGTTGCAGAGCAATTCACAAATCTTCCCGGAAAATATGTAAAACTTGAAGATACAATTAAAGGATTCAAAGGAATTATAAATGGAGAATATGATGATTTACCGGAGAATGCATTTTATCTTGTTGGAACTATAGAAGAAGCAGTAGAGAAAGCAAAGAAACTTGCCGAATAATTTTTTGCAAATAAAATTAATATGAGTTTTAATTTAGAAATAGTAAGTCCGGTAAAAATGGTGTTTCAGGGAGAAGTAAAATCCGTTTCAATTCCCGGTACACTTGGAAACTTTCAGGTTCTCGATAATCATGCACCGATGATTTCTACATTTGCAGTTGGAAAAATTAAAATTGAAAAAGAATCCGGAACAATTGAATATTCTACAAGCGGCGGAGTTTTTGAAGTAAAGAAAAACAAAGCAATAGTGCTTGCAGAATCAATTGAATCAACAGAAGAAATAGATATTGAAAGAGCAAAGAAATCAAAAATAAGATCTGAAGAGATTTTAAAAATGTTGGAAATCAGTTCGCAGGAAAAGCAAGATGCAAAGTTAGCATTGGAAAGAGCAATAAACAGAATAAAGATTTTAGAGAAAAAATAAATTTGTAAAATATGTTGGGACCGTAGCTCAGGGGTAGAGCATCTGCCTTTTAAGCAGAGGGTCGGTGGTTCGATACCACCCGGTCTCACGAATAAGAAAGCCCGGACAGATTTGTTCGGGCTTTTTTTTGTTTGTGATATTAAAGTGAAATATTGATTTAGTATTCAAATTTGTAAAAATTAATCTGCAAAAGACTAACCACTAATCACACTAATTTTTTACGAATTTTAAAATAATCCAATCACTTTAAAAATATTATTAAACAAAAATGCACCGGAAACAAATTGAACTTAACTGTGAATTTAAAGTCGTCAGTTTTTAGAAGAAGTTTGAATTTTTTGAATATATAAAATCAATTTAGTCTCAAATTATTCAAGACAAATAATTCGATTAAATTCGTGTAATAAGTGATTAAGTTTTTTTAACAGTTCTGGAAAAAGTTCTATTTAATTATTTTCAGAAATTCAATTTACACAGAATCTAAGAATTAAAATTATTATTTTACAGTAAAATTAAATCAAAATATTTAAACAATGTCAGAAGTAGCAGATGAAATTATAGAATTAGAAAGTGTTGTTGTCAGATTTTCGGGAGACTCCGGAGACGGGATGCAGCTAACAGGAATGCAGTTCACAGACACAACAGCTTTTCTCGGAAAAGATATAAGTACATTTCCCGAATTTCCTGCAGAGATACGTGCTCCTGTCGGAACAATTGCTGGAGTTTCCGGTTTTCAGGTACAATTTGGAAGTAAAGAGATTTACACAGCAGGTGATCAGTATGATGTTCTTGTTGCAATGAATGCCGCTGCATTGAAAGTTGATTTAAAGAATCTGAAAAAAGGCGGAATAATTATTACTAACACTTCCGGATTTGATATGAAAAATTTAAGACTTGCAGAATATCCTGAAGGAGTGAATCCCATTGAAGATGATTCACTTGATAATTATACAGTTTATAAAATGAATATTTCTACATTAACAAAGGATGCATTAGAAGGAATGGGCTTAGGAAATAAAGATATAGACAGATCGAAAAATATGTTTGTACTTGGGTTGCTTTATTGGATTTTTGATCAGTCATCTGACTATACTGTTAATTTTATAAATGAAAAATTTGCAAAGAATCCTCTGATAGCTGAAGCGAACATACGTGCTTTAAAATCGGGATGGAATTACGGAGAGAATACTGAAATATTTAATACAAGATATAAAATTAATGCATCGAATTTACAACCCGGAACATACAGAAGTATTACGGGAAATACGGCTTCTGCAATTGCTTTGGTTGCTGCATCTGAAAAATCCGGACTGCCGTTATTTCTCGGTTCATATCCTATTACACCGGCATCAGATATTTTACACGAGCTTTCAAAATATAAAGCAAACGGTGTCCGAACATTTCAGGCGGAAGATGAAATTTCTGCTATTTGTTCTGCAATAGGTGCGTCTTACGGAGGCTCATTAAGTGTTACGACTACATCAGGTCCGGGAATGTCATTGAAAACTGAATCGCTTGGACTTGCATTGATGCTTGAACTTCCATTGATAGTAATTAACATTCAAAGGGGCGGACCTTCGACCGGACTTCCTACAAAGACAGAGCAGTCAGATCTTTTGCAGGCAATGTACGGGAGACATGGTGAATCTCCATTACCTATCATTGCATCGGCTTCTCCTTCTGATAGTTTTGAAACTGTTTATGAAGCGTGCAGAATTGCAATCGAGCACATGACACCGGTGATAATTTTAAGTGACGGATATATTGCCAATGGTTCTGAGCCGTGGAGATTTCCAACTGAAGATATGTTAAAACCAATAGTTGTTAATTTTATTGAAAAACCAAATTCCGAAAACGGAGTTTTTCTGCCATACAAACGAGATGAAAATTATGTCAGACCTCATGTAAAGCCCGGAACCAAAGGTCTTGAGCATAGAATCGGAGGATTGGAAAAACAAAATGAAACAGGTGATATATCTTATGAAGCACATAATCATGAGTTAATGGTTAAACTACGTGCAGCAAAGATAGATGCGATTGCAGATTATATTCCATTACAAAAAATTGAAACAGGGAATGAGAAAGCTAAATTACTTGTGTTAGGCTGGGGCTCGACTTACGGTTCGATTAAAACTGCAGTGAATGAATTAATTGCTGAAGGTTATGATGTTGCACAGATTCATCTAAGATATATAAATCCATTTCCAAAAAATCTTGGTGAACTTTTAACGAATTATGAAACTGTTTTAATTCCGGAAATAAATAACGGGCAGTTAATAAAATTAATCCGTGATAAGTTTCTTATTCCGGCAATTGGTTTAAACAAAATTCAGGGACTGCCTTTTGCAACTACGGAAATAAAATCAAAGATTTTAGAATTACTCAATAAATGAAAATCTGAAATTTGAAAAGTTATAAAGATAATTTAACCACAGATTCACAGATTAACTTTATAATAAATTTAATAAAAAATCTTTGAATCTGTGGTAATAAAATATAAAATTGTAATGAAAGCAGCTTTTGTAAATGATTGAAAGTAAAAATAAATTAAATTAATTTAAATTATGACTGAAACAGAAACTTTACCTGTAAAAGAAAAATTAACTTATAAAGACTTTGCTCCGAAGCAGGATGTGAAGTGGTGTCCCGGTTGCGGTGATTATTCGATACTAAAACAGACTCAGGCGATTTTTCCTGATCTCGGAATTGAGAAACAGGATTTTGTTTTTATATCCGGTATCGGCTGTTCATCGAGATTCACTTATTACATGGACACTTACGGAATGCATTCAATTCACGGTCGCGCAACTGCCGTTGCATCAGGATTAAAAGCGTCGAGACCTGAGCTCAGTGTATGGATTGTAACAGGTGACGGAGATGCTTTGTCTATAGGCGGAAATCATTTCATACATATTCTCAGAAGAAATTTTGATGTGAACTTATTAATGTTTAATAATCAGATTTACGGATTGACGAAAGGTCAGTATTCACCGACATCCGAAACAGGTATAGTAACCAAGTCAACGCCATTCGGTTCAATAGATCATCCTTTCAATCCAATTGAATTAGCACTTGGAGCGAAGAGCACATTTACGGCAAGAACATTGGACCGTGATCCGAAGCACATGCAGGTAATTCTTAAAGAAGCACATTATCACAAAGGAACTTCCTTTGTTGAGATTTATCAGAATTGTCCTGTATTCAATGACGCAATATTTTTTAAATTTTCCGATAAAGAAACAAAGAAAGAAAGTGCTTTATTTGTTGAGCATGGAAAGCCATTGATTTATGGAATGAATGAAGAGAAGGGGATTAAGTTGGACGGATACAAACCTGTGATAGTGAATTTAAATGAGAATGGAAATTCCTTGAATGACCTTTGGATACACGATGTGAATGATAAAATGAAAGCAAATATTCTTGCGAGTTTTCAGGATATTGATATTAAAGAAGGAGAAGATCAGTTTCCAAGACCATTCGGAGTATTTTATAAAGAGGATAAATCTACTTATGAAGATGATTTGAATTCTCAGATTGAATCTGTAATTCAGAAAAAAGGAAAGTCGGATTTGAATAAAATTCTTTCGGGTGGAAAGACCTGGGAGATTTTGTAAGAATAACTCTCTTTTAATAATCTAAAAATTTAATAGTGTCCGA
>Ga0209591_10009348_pt1 | contig 10606 bp, 7 predicted proteins | sample MAT01_FD_187207 | JGI IMG/M metagenome (GOLD analysis project Ga0209591, IMG submission 187207) | Freshwater microbial communities from Lake Fryxell liftoff mats and glacier meltwater in Antarctica - MAT-01 (SPAdes) (version 2) | ecosystem: Environmental > Aquatic > Freshwater > Ice > Liftoff...
CCGGTAGCATCGCTCTCCTCGCGTTCGCTTCGCCCCTCTCGCCCCTCTCGCCCCTCTCGCCCCTCTCGCCCCTCTCGCTCCTCTCGCTCCTCTCGCTCCTCTCGCTCGCGGGCTGCCCGGCCGACACAGCCGTCGATGATGCCTGCGCCGCCGCGACCTGCTCGGAGGATGGCACGTGCTCAGCCGATGACGCCGGAAACCCGGTGTGCACCTGCGATGACGGCTTCACCGGCGACGGCACGACGTGCACCGCGGACAACCCCGACGACCCGTGCGCTGGCGACACCGACTGCGCCGTCGACGCGACCTGTATCCCGACGGAGGAAGGTTACACCTGCGAGTGCAACCCGGGCCTCGTCGGCGACGGTACGAGCTGCACCGCCCCGAACCCGAGCTGCGGAGACCTCACCTTCGAAGGTGAGTGCAACGGCGCGACGCTGCGCTACTGCGGTGACGAGGGCCCGGTCGAGGTCGACTGCAGCGCCGGCCAGGACGCGAACGGCCAGCCGCTCGCGTGTCACCTCGTGTCGTCCGACTACGGCTACGACTGCATCGAGGCGTCGTTCACCGGCGGCTGCGGCGACATCAGCGCCGAGGGCTCGTGCGCCGACGCCGTGCTCAGCTACTGCGAGTCGCAGGAGTCCGGCAACGTCGTCACCGTCGCATGCGCCGACGACGGGCTCGTGTGCGTGGTCACCGAGGGCACCGCCGACTGCGTGCCCGCCGGGGCGAGCGGCTGCGGCAACGTCACCGCGTCCGGCACGTGCGACGGCGCGACCGCGGTCTACTGCCAGGACTACGCGGTCGTGAGCCAGGATTGCGGGGCGACCGGCGAGGTGTGCGGGCGCTCGGACGCCGACTTCCGCTGCGTCGCGCCCTCGGTCGCGAGCGGCTCCTCGACCGTCACCGGCTCGTTCGTCTTCGAGAAGAAGACCCTGAGCGAGGGCGGCCTCGGCGCCGTCACCACGAAGCCCGTGCGCGGGGCCCTCGTCACGGTGCGCCTCGCGTCCGACGACAGCAAGATCGCCCAGGATTACACCGGCCTCGACGGCTCGTTCACCATCTCGTTCGAGGCGTTCGGTGACGTCTACGTGCTCGTCACTGCCGAGGGTAAGCCGGGCGTCCACAACCAGTCGGTGCGCGACTGCCCGATGGAGGACTGCGGCGGGATCGGAAATATCTACGGCGCGGCGAGCGCGCCCTTCACGCCGGCCGCGGCGAGCGACATCGGCGAGACGAAGATAACGGTCGCGAGAGGCGTCGCGGGCGCGTTCAACATCTTCGACCTCTATTCGAACGGCGCGGACTTCGCGAAGGCGAACTTCGGCCGTTATCCGCCGGCCCTGAACGTGCAGTGGAAGGCAGGCTCCAACACGCCGGGCGGGACGTCGTACTTCTCGGGCTCAGAAGCGACCATCTCGATCCTCGGCACGCCCGACGACACCGACGAGTTCGACGACCCGGTGCTGCTCCACGAGTACGGGCACTACCTCGAGTTCTACTTGAGCCACTCCGACAGCCCCGGCGGGAGCCACGACGGCAGCCCCACCGACCCGCGCCTGGCGTGGGGCGAGGGCTACGGGACCTACGTCGGGTGCGCCATCGCGGGCGGGCCGATCTACATCGACACGAGCGCGGCTGGCGCCACGGTGACCGACATCCGCATCGCGGGCAACGACTTCCTCGCCAGCCTGGACGAACCGAAGGGGATGCGGCAGCTCGTGAGCGAGTTCCTGATCTCGCAGATCCTCTGGACCATCTCGACCGGCCCCAATGGCGAAGGCGGCAAGGGCGACGGGCCGACGTTCGACGTGCTCGCGAACTACTTCACGGCGCTCGCGTCACCGAACCAGGGTCGTGGTGTCGAGGGCGTCGAGCTGGTCGACTTCCTCGACGGTTGGTTCTGCAAGGGCCATGGCGACAAGCCTTTCATCGAGTCCATCGTCACCGGCACTGCCAAATTCCCCTATGATTACGACGGCCCCGCGAGCTGCAACTAGGAGCAATGAGATGAAGACCCCCATGCACGCCCTGCTCGTCGCGCTCGCCTTCGGCGCGTGCAGCCATCCCGAGGTCGCGCCCGCGCCGACGCCGACCGAGCTCCTCGTGGCGGAGACGCCGATCATCGCCCAGCCCGCGGAGAAGACGTACGCGCCGTTCCTGCTGCGCCTCACCTCGTCCGCGCGCGTCGGCAAGGCCGAGGTCGTGTTGACCATCGACCCGCAGGCGAACGTGCCGAACGCGCACGCGCGCATCCTGCTGCCGCCCGGGGTCGAGTTCGTGAGCGGCGCGACCGAGGCTGACCTCGGCGCGCAGGTGAAGGGGCAGACGTCGAAGCTCGCGGTGCGCGTTGTGATCCCAGATGGCGCTGAACTCATGTTGGCAGGCGGCGTCGAGGTCGAGGCCGGCACCGGTCGCAAGCTCGCGCGCTCGATAACGCTGAGGGTCGGCAACGCCTCGAAGAAGGATGACGCCACCATCATCAAGCTGCCCGAGGGCGGCGCGGTGCACGTCCAGTAGTTGAGATGAGGCCCGCCGCAAAAACAGACACATCAGTTTTCGGGCCTCTGAGGCACCCAGGGTTCTTTGGCGAAGCGATCGGGTAGTTTCGCGGCAGGTGTTGCAATCACCGCGGCACGCGGACGCGGCCGATCTGCCCAGGTCGGGCAGTCGCAGGCAGTCGACGCCACCTTGCTTCGCCAGTGGCGCCATGCCAGGTTGCGCGCCGTGAACGCGCGCCTTCGGCCCTGGCATGTCCTCATCCTCGCGGTCGCGTTGTTTGGGATCCTGCGCGTGCTGCTGCCGGCGCTCGGCACGTTGCCGCGCATGCTCACGGCCGAAGAGGCTGACACGCTCCTTGGCGCGCAGCTCCTGTGCCAGAGCGTCGCCGTGCCGCCAGGGGCTTCAGTCGAGGCTTCGCCATCCTTGCCGGCGGCTTCAGCCGAGGCTTCGCCGCCTCTCGAGGAGCGCCTCAAAGCCGGCTTCGAGACGACCGCGACCCAGCCGCGTTTGGCCGGATTGGGGCCGGACAAGACGGCCCAGCGCGCGGCGATCGAGGCGCCCGTGCCGCGTTGGCTCGGCGCCCTTGGCATCGGCGTGCTGCCGACTCCCGATTCGGCGACCAACCTCGAGCGGGCGAGCAGCGCATCGGCGCTCGCGGTCGCGGTGGCACTCGCGTTGCTCGTTTGGGGGCTGCGCCGCCACGGCTTGCTGGTCGCGGGCATGGCGGTGGCGCTCTTGCTGGCGACCCCCGGGGTCGTCGATGCGGCCTTGTCGGCCGGCCACGGGGCAAGCGCCGTGCTGGTCAGTGTGCTGTTCCTGGTCACGCTGGACCGTGTGCTCGAGCAGCGCGCCGGCTTCCTGGGTCAACTGGCGCTCGGCGCGGTGATGGGCCTGGCACTCGGCATCCACCCGATGGCGTTGATCCTCTATGTGGTGGTCCTGGTCGCGTGGGCGGTCCGACAGGCGGCACCGCTCGAGCCTCCGCCTGCGGCTGCCGCAGCGACTCCCGGGGTCTTGCGCCTGCCCTCGGTGCCGTTCCTGTTGCTGCTGTTGCCGGTCATTGCACTGGTGGTGCTGGTGGCGCTGTGGCCGGCGCTCTGGAGTGAGACCGGCAAGCGCCTCGGGGCCTGGCTGCTCGACGCGGGCTCGACTAAGAGCCCGCCACACGAGGTGCTCGGGCTGGTCTACGATCAGGCGTCGGGCCGAACCGCGCAGGCCTTCACGGCCCTCCTTCAATGGGTCGCCTGGACGCCGTTGCCGGTGCTAGGCCTCTGGCTCGTGGGGCTCGCGCGTGCGCTGCGCCTCGGGCGCGACGGGGCATGGGCGCCGATCGTGCTGCTTGGCGCCTGGCTGGTCGTCGGTGCGCTGGACGGTGGGCTCTTTGGGGGGCGCAACTCGCTGCTCGGGCTCATGTGGGTCCCAACGGCCATCACCGCGGCGCAGGGTGTCGCGGCGACGATCGCGTTCCTGGAAGCACGCCTTGCGCGTGCCCGCAGCGGGCCGGCCGCTCGTCCGCTCGCACCGGTCGCCTGGCTCGCGGGCCTGTCGCCAGTCGTTCGCACGGGCCTCGTGGTCGCACTCCTGCTGCTCGCTCCGGTTCTGCAGAGCGTACGCGGTACGACCTTCGGGATGGCGCGCGCAAGCGGGGCCGAGCTGCGCGCCCCGCTGCCGCTGGGGCTCCTGAAGCACCTCGCGGCGACCCGGCCGTGGTCGGTGCTGGCGCTGGAGCCCCAGCCCGAGCAGCGGGTGCCCGGGCTCGACGCTGCGCTGGACGGGCTGTCGCTCGAACTGCGGGCGGGCTCACGAAACGACGCCGACCTGCTGTTGCTCACGAGCAGCAGCTCCGCGCCAGGCGACCCCGGCCCGACGTTCGCGCATGAGGTCGCGCGCGACCCCCGTCCCGGCCTCATCGTGAGCCTCTGGGAGCGGACCGCCCCGGGTCCTCTGGACAAGCGGCCCGCTCTCCCCCACAACTGATGCGGTCTGGATTTCCTCCGTCGGAGGAAGCCACTGCGTCATCGGCGAAGTCCCCGCAGAGGCGGCCCTCGCGCCCGTGCTCGGAAGAACATCATCTATGTGGCGTTCCATCATCATCGCGCTCGCGCTGATATGCCTGGGTCTCTTGGGCTGGTATGCGGTGCGCAAGTATCCGTATCGGATCGAGGCGGATATCGAGGCGCGCGCCCAGAAGGCGCTCAATGCGAAGGTGCCCGGCGTGCTCGTCGACGTGCCGGAACAGACGCGCACCGCGGTGCTGGCAGGCTCAGTGCCGACCGAGGCCGACCGCGCGGCCGCCGAGAAGCTCGTCAGCGACATCTCGGGGGTGAAGACGGTGATGAACCAGATCACCGTCGGGACCGCGCCGGTACCGGTGCCGCCCGCGCCGGAGGCGATGGAGGCGATCTTCGAGGCGAGCTTCACCTGGACGGGCACGACGCTCACGCTCACCGGCTCGGTGCCCAACGCCCTCATCAACGATGTCAGCTCGAAGGTGCGGGCCTCGTTCCCCGACGCCTCGTTCGAGCGGCGTTACGAGACGACCGAAGGCACGCCGCCGGCCAACGCGAGCGGCGCCATCACGGCTGCACTCTACGCGCTCGGGCAGACGTCGGAAGGCAAGGCCGAGCTCGGACCGCGGAAGCTGTCGATTCAGGGCACGGTCGGCGATGCGGCCACCGCGGCGAAGATGAGGTCGCTCATCGAAGGCGCGGGCGGCAGCGCGACGCTGACAGTGGCGACGGGCGTGGCCGATGTCGCGGCCGACGCGGTCGCTGGGACCGCCGATGCCGTCATTGAAGCGGTCGCCGAGGTCGTCGTGGTCGACGCGGGGCCGGCCGAGGTCGCACCCGAGGTGGCCATCACCCCCGAGGTGGCCATCGCCCCCGGGGTCGTGCCTGGTGGGGCACTGACCGCGGCCCAGTGCAAAACGACGATTCAGGCGCTGATCGAGGGCGACAAGCGCATCACGTTCAAGCCGAACACCGGCAAGCTCAGCGACGAAGGTGAGGCCAAGGTCAAAGAGATCGCCGTCGTTCTCGCGCGGTGCCCGACCGCCAAGGGCTCCATCGAGGGCTATCACGATGACATGGGTGACCCGGACAAGCTCAAGGAGCTGACTCAGATCCGAGCCTACAACGTGCACAAGCGGCTGACCGACCTCGGCATGGACAAAGCTCGTTTCCGGTACGTCGGCCTGGGCTATCGCAACATGCGCTATGGCGGTAAGGCCGGGATGCGTGTCCTGAACCAGCGCGTCGAATTCAACATCACGGTGGAGTGATCATGGGATATCTCGCGACAGAGATGATCGTCCTCTTGGGGGGGGCGGCCGTGCTGGGGCTCATCATCGGTTGGGCGCTGTTCGGGTTCGGCAAGAAGCCGGCGGCGCAGGGTGCGGGCAACGCCGCCAACCCCAAGATCGAGAGCGAGCTCAAGGCAGAGCGGGACGCACGCAAGAAGGCCGAGGCGCGGATCTTCGAGCTCGAGGCGAAGGAGACGAACTTCAACGACCGCCTGCAGGAGCGTGACGCGAAGGTGGCCGAGCTCTCGCACCAGCTCGATGACCTCTCGAAGTACCGCGTGCACTCGGCGGCCGAGATCGACCTGCGTGACCAGCGCATCAATGCGCTCGATGCACAGTTGCGTGAGCGCGGCGGCGCGGCGGCGGGCGGTGATATGGCCGAGCGCGACCGCACGATCGCCGCGTTGAAGGGCGAGCTGGCCTCGGCGCGCGCGGCGTCGGGCCATGGTTCTGACAGCGAGCGGGTGCGCGACCTCGAGCGCGAGAACTCCGAGCTGCGCCAGACGCTCATCATGACCGATGGCGTGGCGCCCACGACCAGTGGTGAGAAGGAAGCGATCATCGCGCGCCTCAATGAAGAGGTGACAGGTCTGCGCGCCGCGTACGAGTCGGCGGAGCAGGCGCTCGAAGAGCAGGACGCGGCGATCGACAAGCTGACGCGGGACCTCCAGGCGACGCAGCACAAGCTCGCGCAGAGCCCAGGCGAAGGGCGCCCGCAGAGTGGGCTGACGCCGGTCTCGCAAACCTCGCCGGTCTCGGGTGTGAAGCCGCGCCCCGATGTGACCGGGCCCAAGCCGCCGACCGCCACGACCCAGACGCGGGTCGAGCCGACGAAGATGGTCGAGCCTGCGAAGGTCGTCGAGGCTGCAAAGCCAAAGGTCATCGAGAGCGAGGCGACGGTCGCGGTGTCGCTGGCCGACCTGGTCGGGCAGATCGATCAGAAGGCGGCGGTCGCTGCTCCGGCGGCGGTCGCTGCGCCGGTGGTTGCTCCAGTGGTGGTCGCTGCTCCGGTGGTGGTCGCTGCTCCGGTGGTGGTCGCTGCCCCGGTCGCTGCGCCGGTGGTTGCTCCGGTGGTGGTCGCTGCTCCGGTGGTGGTCGCGCCGGCCCCGAAGCCGGCCTACGACAGTGAGTCGACGGTCGCGATCTCGCTCGCCGATCTGGTGGGCCAAATCGATCAGAAGGCCGAGCAGAAGGCGAGCCCATCTGAACCTGCGCCCGCGCCCTCACCCTCACCCGCGCCCGCGCCCTCACCCGCGCCCGCCCCGACCGCGAAAGAGCTGCCGGTGAGCGAAGCGACGATGGCGATGTCGCTCGCGGACCTGGTCGGACAGATCGACGTGAAGAAGCCAGCGCCAACCCCGACCCCGGCGCCTCCCGCTCCGTCTTTCGACAGCGAGTCGACGATGGCGATCTCGCTCGACGCCCTGGTCGCCCAGATAGATGCAAAGCCCGCCGCCAGGCCGGCTCCCGCGCCCGCCCCGCCACGGCCGCCCGAGGTCGTCGACTACAACGAGTCGACCGTCGCGGTGTCACTGGCCGATCTGGTGGGCGCGATCGACGACGGCGTGAGCGAGCTCAGGGTCAAGATCAAGGCTGCGCCCGCGGGTGCACGCGATGATCTCAAGGAGGTCCGTGGCATCGGACCGTCGACCGAGAAACGGCTGAACAGCGCGGGGATCGTGACATGGACGCAGATGGCCGGTCTGTCCGAGATAGAGCTCGAAGCGGTCGCCGATCTCCTCAAGATCTCGGTCGACAAGATCAAGCGCGAGCAGTGGGTCGAGCAGGCACGTGCGCTCGGCGGTAATGGCTAAGGAGTTCCGAAGATGACCAATCCCGCGCACACCGAAGTCGAAGTGAAGATGGCGATCAAGGACTGGCACCAGATCGAGCGCCTCCTGGACGGGCTCGGCGTGCCCGAGGCGGCCTTCACCCAGCACAACTTCTATCTCGACGACACCGGACGAAGCCTGCGCGAGGCACGCATCATGTTGCGCGCGCGCGAGATCCAGTTCCCGGTGGGCGCCGCCAAGGGCCTTGGCAAGCCGCCCGTCACCATCACGGCGAAGCGCCGGCTGTCCGCCGCCGGCGGCATCTTCAAGAGTGAAGAGCGCGAGCAGGTGATGGCCTACGACGACTGGCGCGAGTTCGAGTGGGGGCGCAGCGGGCTCGAGACCAGTGGCTACCTCTTCAAGTGGCTGGCAGAGCAGACGAAGTGGGGCAAGCTCCAGATCGTCGGCAAGACCGTCAACCATCGCTGGAAGGTCCGCAGCGACATGTTCCTCCTCGAGATCGACAAGACCGTCTTCCCGGACGACTCGATTGAGGCCGAGATCGAGTGCGAGACCGAGCTCCCCGAGAAGGCCAAGCAGCACATCGAGACGCTTTGCGCCGGCCTCAAGATCGACATCGGTCCGCAGCGAAAGAGCAAGTTCGCGCGCTTCCTCGAGAAGACCGAAGGCATCACGAACTACCCCGACTGACCGAGGATCGCGGCCTACTACGAAGAGGCGTTCCGCGCGACACCGCACGCTGCCCAGGGCCTGCCTGAGCCGACGCACAGCGAACTCATCGAGGATGAGATCGTGGCCCAGGAGTTCCTGGTCTTTCTCGGCGTCGGTCGACGACAGGAGCTACGCGCGGCTCCACACCGAGCCGAGCGGCTGCACGACGCTCGCGCCATAAGCTGCTCGATCGCCGCCCGTGGCCGAGTGGAAGTGGCCGGTCGACCTCGACCCCAGCGATGCCAGCGCGCTCGGGCTGAGCGTCGCGTTCGCCTTCGTGAGCAACGAGAGGTGCGACATCGAGCGCGCGGAGCGCAAGGTGGCTTGGCGAACGAAGTACGCGGTGGGTTGCCGGCAACGCGGCCAAGCGCGCACGCGGCGACACACTCAGGGCCGACAGACCGCCCTCGGTTGGCTTGGAGGGGCCATGCATGGGACTCCGAGCAACCGCTCGGGCGTGGCATGTGACTTGCGTAGCTGGCTCCGCCGCGTATCGCGGCCCGGAGACGGAATGACCCGCACACTCTCGTTCATCACCGCCGCGCTCGTTGTCTCTGGCTGCTCTGCACATCGCGCCGCGATGCCGTCCGGCTACGCCATGCTCCCGAGCTTCCCCGCGCCCGAGGAGCTGGTGATCGCCGGCAGCATTACGCCTCTGGGCAGCAACTCCGCGGGCTACGACATCCGTCTCGGCGGGCGCCTTACCGAGCACCTGAGCCTGGGCGTGCTCGCCTCGGGCCCGCTGCAGGAAGCTTGGGATCCACTCCTGCCCGGTCTGCAGATGGGCCTCGAGGGCAGCTACCTGTGGGAGCCGTTGCGGATCGATCTGTCCATTGGCGCCAGCCAATCGGCGTTCTTCGCGGCCGGGCGGGTCGGTGTCGCCGCCCAACATCGCTGGTCGCGCCAGCGCTGGGGGCTGCGCGGGGCGGCGGCGTTGTTCGGCGCGGCCGCGCTCGGCGCCGGCTGCGGCGAGTTCGTGATGTGCGACGGCGACGGACCCACACGCTCGACGCTCGGTGTCGAAGGGTCGCTTGCGTTCGGAGCCCGCATGGCTGGGGTCGAGGTCGCGATCGGCCCACGCGTCGCCGTGCTGCGTGCCGGTGGGCACGACCCAGAGCTCATCTGGGGGCTCGTCTTCCAGGTCGACGGGCGCATCAACATCAACGCCAGCCCTTTACGCATGAAGGCGCCCGAGCCCTCGCCCATGGCCTATCCGCCGTAGACCGCCTGCGGCCTCAGATAGAAGGCGGCGTTGCCGACCCCATGCTCCGGCGGTCCGAGGCCCGAGGCCTTCCAGCCACCCAAGGGCGCTTCGGCGTCGGCGTCCGTGGTCGATCGATCGAGCTGAACGTTGCCCGCCCGCACCCGGGCCTGGCGGGCGCGTTGCCATGCGGCACGACCAGCCGCGCGCCGTCAGCCTGCGCCCGCGCAAGCACGGCCCGCACCCTTTCGGCGTCTCCCTCGGAGGCGAGTGGTCCGATGCGCGTGGCTTCCTCCCACGGGTCGCCCAACACGATCGCCGCGCTCGCGTCGCACAAAGCAGTGACGAAGCGATCGTACACGGTGGCGTCGACCACGACCCGCCAGTTCGCGGTGCAGCGTTGGCCCGCGAACCCAAACGCGCCCTCGGCTACCGCGTGCGCGGCCGCGGCGAGGTCGGCGTCACCCCCAGACGATGGCCGCGTTGTTGCCGCCGAGCTCGGCCGGTAGCGGGACGCGGCCACCGACTGGCTTTGCAACTCCATGCATTTCCGCGGTCGCCCGAACCGATCGGCGCTCCAGGCGACTCGCGCGTGGCTGATTGCAGAGGCTCAGGGCGTCCGCACGGGTGAGACCTCGACCCAGAAGAGCCCCCGGAAGTCACCGTCGCCGTATCCGCGAGCTTTGGCCCTCTGGGTAGAGGCTCGCGCGCCGCGCGCCCACCTCGTCCGCGCCGCTCGCGCCGTGGCAGGTCAGGCAGAGACCTTCGGCGTAGATGGGCTCGACGTAGCCCCAGCGCCCCCCGTCGAGCGCCACACTCGCGGCGACGGCGATCTTTGGCGCATGCCCCGAGCGTCGCGCTCCCAGCGAGGAGACACGCCAGCGCCGAAGCCGCGCACGTCGCCCGCACGCCACGCCCCATCTCGACTTCGCCGTCCGAAGCCTCATGTTTGCCCTCCCGAGTAGCACCGCCTGCATCATTCACGATCAATCTACACGGATGACTCTCGAGTGACGCTCACGGGGAAGCGCCACCGAGCGTCGGGGATGCGACCGACCATCAAAGCGGGCGAAGCCCGCAGGGAGGGAGCGCCCCGAC
>Ga0209591_10009350_pt1 | contig 10606 bp, 10 predicted proteins | sample MAT01_FD_187207 | JGI IMG/M metagenome (GOLD analysis project Ga0209591, IMG submission 187207) | Freshwater microbial communities from Lake Fryxell liftoff mats and glacier meltwater in Antarctica - MAT-01 (SPAdes) (version 2) | ecosystem: Environmental > Aquatic > Freshwater > Ice > Liftoff...
CGGGCCGCGTAGCGAGTCGAACTTGACGGTGCGCAGCGCCTGGCTGAACGCCTTCTTGTCTTCGATCTTGCCGTTGACCTGCTTGACGGCGACGTCGAGCAGCAGCGTAACCTCGTATGCCATCGCGGCATAGTGCGACGGTGGCCGCTTGTATGCCGCCATGAAATCCTTCACGAATTTTTCGCTCGACGGATACTTCATGTCGGGATTCCAGTCGGTGGTGCCGATCGCGCCAAGCGCGGCGTCTCCAACCGCTGCGAGCGTGCTCGGGTCGTACGCCGCCCACCCGGCAAGGTGGGGCGCCTCTTTCATCATGCCCGAGGCGGCGTACTGTTTGAGGAACGCGAGCCCCATCCCGCCGGGCATGAAGACGTAGACCGCGTCCGGCTTCGTCGCCCGGATTTGCGCGATTTCGGCCGCGAAGTCCAATTGCCCGAAGGCGGGCAGCGCTTCGCCCGCCAGCGGCAGATCGTATTGCCGCTTGAAGCCCGTCACGACGGCCTTGCCCGCGGCATAGTTAGGTGCCAGCACGTATACGCGCTTGTACCCGGCCTTCTTCGCATAGGCGCCGGTGCTTTCGGCATAGTTGTCCGATTGCGTGCCGAGCATGATGAAATTGGCGTTGCACTCCTTGCCGGCGAGCGTATGCAAGTGCGCCTGCGGAGCGATGATGAACACGCCCGCATCGAGGACCGGCTTGTACATCGCCTGGAACACGTTCGAAAAGATCGTCCCGGTGATCACATCGACGCCGTCGCGTTCGACCATCTTCTCGGCAATCTGCCGGCCGGTGTCGGGCTTTGCCTGATCGTCGCCGGTGACCACTTCGACCGGAAGGCCGCCGAGCTTGCCGCCCGCATTCTTGATCCCGAGATTGAAGCCGTCGACCATGTCCTGCCCGATCTCCGCGCTCGACCCTGACAGCGTGGTCAGCATGCCGATCTTGATGCGATCCTTGGCCGAAGCGGGAACGGCCACCGTCAACGCCACGACTGCCAGTCCCGCGAACAGCCTGCCCAAGCGGAAATTCATCGACGCCTCCTTGCCATGTGTGCTGCCGGCACGCGTACCGGCAATTGCTTTGTTGTGGCCGTCTGCCCGTTCCTTGCCTCGGCCGCCGCGGTCCGACAGGGGTGCGGATCATTCCGACCTGTCCGCTTGTTCTGTCTGTCAGAACGATGTACTGTTTTATGTTACGGCCGGGTCAGGAGCCTGTCAAGCGTAATGCGCGGATTGCAATGGAGGCCCGCGGGCGGGGTCAGACGCTGAGGTAGCGTTCGCGAATCGTCGTATCGGCGCGCAGATCGGCCGATGTTCCGGACCAGACGACGCGGCCCTTTTCGATGACGAAGTGGCGATCCGCGAACCGGGCGAGATGGTCGACGTTCTTGTCGATAATGAGGATCGAAAGCCCGCGCGCCTTCAGCGCTTCGAGGCAGCGCCAGATGTCGAGCCGGATGAGCGGCGCAAGCCCTTCGGTCGCCTCGTCCAGTATCAACAACTTCGGATGGGTGAGCAACGCGCGGCCGATCGCGAGCATCTGCTGCTCCCCGCCCGACAGTTGATTGCCGTAGTGGCCGAGCCGGTCGGCAAGGCTCGGGAACAGCGTCAGCACGCCGTCAAAATCCCATTCATCGGAGCCTGGCCGACGCCGTTTGGCCGTCGCAATCAGGTTTTCGCGCACGGTGAGATTGGGAAACACCCGCCTGCCCTCGGGCACGAGGCCGATCCCCGCCAGCGCGATGCGAAACGATGGCGTGCGGCGTATCGACCGCCCGTCGAACTCGATCTCGCCGCCGATCACGGTGCGCGCGCCGAGGACCGACATCAGCGACGTCGTCTTGCCCATGCCGTTGCGGCCGAGCAGTGTCGCAACTTCGCCGCGATTGACGTCGAAGTCGATGCCGAAGAGCACCTGGCTTGCGCCATACGCCGTCTGCAATCCACGCACGCGCAGCAAGGGATCAGTCATGGGTCACCTCGCCATCGTCGCCCAGGTAGGCGTGGCGCACTTCCGCATTCGCGCGGATATGCTGTGGCGTTCCGGTGGCGATGCAGCGACCGTACACCAGCACGCTGACGCGATCTGCGAGCGCAAATACGGCATCCATGTCGTGCTCGACCAGGACGATGGTGCACGTCCCCCTGATCTGCTTCAGCAACGCGATCATCCGCGCCGAATCTTCCTTGCCCATCCCGGCCATCGGCTCGTCCAGGACCAGCAATCGCGGACGGGTCGCCAGCGCGACGGCCAGCTCGAGCTGCCGCTGCTCGCCATGCGCGAGATGTCCCGCCATGACCTGCGCCCGTTCCGCAAGGCCAACCCGCGCAAGCACTTCGCTTGCCGCCGCCTGCAGCGCCACGTCGCGCGCAGCGGCGCGCCAGAAGCGGAAGCTGTGGCCCGAGTGCGCCTGCACGGCGAGCGCGACGTTGGTCAGGGCGCTGAACCGATGGCAGAGACATGTAATCTGGAAGCTGCGGGCGATTCCCCGCAACGACCGCTCGGGACCCGCGAGCGGCGTCACGCACTCGCCATCGAGATAGATGTCGCCGGCGCTGGGCGTCAGCTCGCCGGCGATCTGGGCGATGAGCGTTGTCTTGCCGGCGCCATTCGGGCCGATGATCGCGTGAACTTCGCCCGGCCGAACTTCGAGCGACAGATCGTCGGTCGCAGTCAGCGCGCCGAAGCTCTTGGTCAAGTGCCGCAACGAAAGGCCGGCCGGCTCAGCCACGATCGTCCCCCCGCCCCAACAGCAGCCCCCACAACCCGTTCTTGGCGAACAGCACGATGAAGATCAACACCGGTCCGAGGATCACGTGCCAATGCACGGTTAGGCCTTCGAGCCACAATTCGAGCAGCACCCATGCTACCGCGCCAACGACGGGGCCGAACAATGTGCCCACGCCCCCGAGAATGACCATGATCAGCAGGTCCGCGGAGCGCAGCCAGTGGAGATCGGCAGTGCTGACGAACGCCTCGTTGTTGACTTGCAGCACGCCCGCCAGCCCCGCTGTGGCCCCGGCGATGACGAACGCCGCCAGCTTGTACCGGTAGGACCTGAAGCCGATCGCCTCCATCCGGCGCGCGTTCTGCTGGCAGCCGCGCAGCACCATGCCGAACCGCGAGTGGACAAGCTTCCAGCCACCAAACAGCACCAGCACCAGCGCAACCAGCGTCACGTAATACATGACGACACGATTCCCGAGATCGAGGCCCAGGAGTTCCGACCGGTTCGCAAGGCGCAGCCCTTCGTCGGCACCGTATTGCTGGAGCGACAGAAACAGGAAATACACCATCTGCGTAAATGCCAGTGTGATCATGATGAAGTAGATGCCGGTCGTCCGCAGCGAGATCGCGCCGACCACCAGTGCGATCAGGCTGGCCGCCAGGATCGCCGCAGGCCATGCGATCCATGCGTTGGCCGTACCGGGAACGCTCATGCCGAGTAGCAGCAGCGGCTCGTTCGCGCCGTGATGCGCGAGGATCGCCACCACGTAGGCGGCGACGCCAACATATGTTGCGTGGCCGAAACTCACCATCCCGCCATAGCCCAGGATCAGGTCCAGGCTCACGGCCGCGATCGCAAAAACCATCACGCGCGTGCCCAGCCGGATGAAGTACGGGCTGCCGAACCATTGCGCAACCAGCGGCAGCAATGCGAACGCCAGGAGCATCACGGCCAGCGCCACCAGCAGGCGCAGCGGCAACTCTGGGCGACGGGTGCGCGCGATCACGCGTGCTGCCCAAACAGGCCCTGCGGCCGCCACAGCAGCACGGCGGCCATCAGGATGTAAATCACCATGCTGGCGACCGCCGGCGGCAACAGCACGCGGCCGAAGGTATCGAACAGACCGACGGCCAGTGCCGCGATAAATGCGCCGCGCACCGAGCCCGCGCCGCCGATCACGATCACGACCAGCGTCAGGATAAGGACGTTGTCACCCATCCCCGATTGCACGCCGATGATCGGCGCCGCCATCATTCCCGCCAGTCCCGCAAGTGCCGTGCCAATGCCGAACACGATCGTGCAGAGCTTCTTGATGTCGACGCCGAGCATGCCGATCATTTCGCGGTCGGATGCGCCGGCGCGCACCAGCATCCCGATACGCGTTCGCGTCACGAGCCACCACATGGCCAGCGCAACCAGCACGCCGACCGCAATCACGACCAGCCGAAACACGGGATAGGCGACGCCCGGCAGAATCTCCACGCTGCCGGAAACCGCGGCCGGCAGCGCCGCTTTGAGGGGCAATTTGCCCCAGACGATGCGCACGCCTTCGTTAAGCAACAGGATGAGACCGATCGTCGCCAGCGATTGATCGAGATGGTCGCGCCGGTAAAGCGTGCGCATGACGAGCACCTCGATGACGACGCCGACCAGCGCCGTTGCCGGAATCGCGCACAGCAACCCAAGCACGAACGAGCCGGTGAGTCTTTCGAACATGACCAGCGCGTAGGCCCCCAGCATGAACATCGACCCGTGCGCGAGATTGACGAGATTCATGACGCCGAAAACGAGCGTCAGCCCGGCCGCCATCAGGAACAGCGTCACGCCGAACTGCAGGCCGTTCAGCGTCTGCTCGATTATCAGCAACGGACTCAACGATTCCCCTCCGACGGCGCGCGTGACTCGGTCCGGCCGCGCCAACCGCGCCCGGTCCGCCGCCGCTAGGCCGCTACGCCGCGCACGCGATCGACGATGTTCCGCGCGTCCGCGGGTGCCGTATCGCCGCGCCATGCGACATGGCCATCGGGGCGCACCAGCACAAGCCGGCGCTCGTAGAGTCGGTTGACCGCGGGCTCGTCGATGTCGGCAACGTCCAGCGGAAGGTTCACGGCATGGGCCGCAGCGATCAATGCCTGTACGTCGGGCGGGTTCGCGCCTACGCGGACCAGCGTAAAGCGGCCGCGGAAGAGATCGAGCGTCGTCCTGCCGTCCTCGAGCCACGCGTGCGGGGCGCGCATGCCGGGCCAGGTCGACGGCGATACCTGCTGCGTATCGTCAGGCGGCTCGGGGCTGCCGTCGTTGATGATCACCGGCGAGTCGGTATAGCGATACCCAAGGTGCAGGCCCGCGGAGTTGAACTGGCGCGCGAGCCACTTAAGCTTGCGCGACAGCTCACGCCGGAGTTCGACGCCGCGCGGCGAGTCCTCGTCGATCTCCGGCCCGGTTTCGCGCATCACCATGTCAATGCGATCCGCGTTCTGGGCCGTCGTCATAGTGTTGCGGATGCCGATGGGCTTGCGCTCGTCCTCGTAGCTGGCGAGCAAGCCGGGGCCGCCCCAGCCTTGCAACACCGCGGCGAGTTTCCAACCCAAGTCAACCGCGTCGCCGATCCCAGTGTTCATACCCACGCCGCCCGTGGGGCTGAAGAGGTGCGCCGAGTCGCCGGCGAGAAACACGCGCCCATTGCGATAACGCTCGGAGACCGACTGGTGATGATGCCAGTGCATCGTGCTCAGCAGCTCGAACGCGAACGGCTGCCCCATTGCGGCATGCAGCACTTTGGTCGCATCGATGTCACCGGTCGCTTTGCTCGCATCCAGAAAGTAGTACTGGTAATTCCACAGATCCTTGCCGTTGATCGCGGTAAAGACGCCGAAGCTTTCCGGAGAGAATATGAAGTACAGATTGCCGTGACCGAGCGCGTGCGACTCGAGGAACGCTTCCGACCGGAAGAAGAAGCTGATGTTGGGTCGCATCGCGCCGCGGCCGACATAGCGAAAGCCGAGTTCCTTGCGCACGGCACTCGCGCCACCGTCGCAGCCCGCCAGGTATTGCGTGCGCAACGATTCTTCGCGCCCGGTCGCAATCTCCCTGACGCGCACCGTGACACCGTCGGCATCCTGCGCAAAACCTTCGCAGCGCCAGCCGTAGCGGATTTCATTCGTAGCAAACGATTGCGCGAAATCGCGCAATACGGGTTCCAGCGCCTGCTGCCCGATCTGCGTCTTGAAGTACGGCGACCATTGCAGGTCGCGCAGCTTGGCGACGACATCGGGCTTGCGGTCGATGATGAGATCGCGCGTCGAGGGCGTCTGATAGCGGGAAAGCTCCCAGCCGCGCAGCTTGGTGCAGAAAATGACGTTGTACGTGTAGTCGACGGGCAGAGCCGCTCCGAGAACATTGTCGACGATGCCCCAGCGCCGGAAAAACTCCATCGAGCGCGACCCGAGCAACGTTGCCTTCGGGTGCCGGGTCGTCGCCGTCCGCTCTTCGACCACCAGGCAGGGTATGCCCCGCATGCCCAGTTCCGCCGCCAACGATAACCCCACGGGCCCGGCACCCGCGATGACCACCGGCGCCGGCGACAGCCCTGCGTCAGCAGTCACGGTGATAGCCGCCATCGGGCAGTCCGGTCCACAGAAATCGGAGTTTTTGCATGACCGGCCGGTCCGTCACCTTGAACAGCATCGAGTCCTCGTCCACATGATGCGAGTAAGGCTGCCACGCGGGAACCGCGATCGTATCGCCACGATGCCAGTCGAGGCTTTCGCCGTCGACCGTAGTGCGGCCGCTGCCGCTGATCACCGTGTAGATCTGGTTTGCCGTGGTGCGAACCGTCGGCGTGATCGTGCCGCGGTCGAGCTGCTGCACGTGCAGATCGATCGTTTGCAATGCCGGCGCGCCGAGTTCCACTTCGCGGTCTGCGGTACGCTGCGCATCGGGGCCTGCTGCATGCAGTCGCGCGACGGTCTCCCGGAACGGGAAAACCATTGGCGACGAAGCCGGAGTATGGATCTCCGTTTCGTGTTCCTGCGGATGTCTCTCGAAGAACATCGGTTCGAGCAGCTGCACCAGCGGAACGTCGAGATAGTCGAGCCAATAGCAGGCGTCGGTGCCTTCGGTGCCGTGCGCGTGCCAGGACCAGTTCGGCGTGAGCAGGACGTCGCCGGGCTCCATTTCCAGCCGTTCGCCGTCGACGATCGTATACGTTCCGCGGCCTTCGAGCACCAGCCGCAGCGCGTTCGGCGAGTGCCGGTGACAACGCGCCGTTTCCCCCGGCAGCATCATCTGATACGCGGCGACGATGGTACGCACCGTTGCATATTCGTTGCCCGGCGCGGGGTTGGTCAACGTCAGGTTGCGCCTTTCCGCGAATTCGGTACTGACAAAGCGCCCGGCCGCATCCAGCACCGGCTTGACGTCCTGCCAGCGCCAACGAAAGGGGAGGAAGTTTCGGCGGGGTGCGGGCCACAACGCCGGGCTCCTGCGGTGCCATCCGCCCTCGACCTTGAGTGCCGCAAAAGCACGGTACATCGCTTCGGGAGTGTCGATCGTCTCGGTGGTCATTGCGCATCCATGCGCGCGGTCATGGTGGCGTTGCCGCGAACGCGTCGTCGTAACCGCCCGTGCCTTGGACCACGTCCAGCGTCATTTCTCCCACCCGTTCGATTTCGATGCGGACCTTGTCGCCGGGCCTGATCGGCCCGACTCCCGCCGGCGTGCCGGAAGCGAGGATGTCGCCGGGAAAGAGTGTCATCACCGCGGAGGCCTGCGCAATCATGCCGGGAATGTCGAGCACCAAGTCGCGCGTATTCGCATCCTGCCGCAATTCGCCGTTCACCCAGAGGCGCAACCGGATGCCGGTCGGATCCCCGACCTCGTCCGCTGTCGTGAGCCAAGGCCCAACCGGACAGAAGGTGTCGAAGGCCTTGCGAAAGACGCGCTCTTCCTTGCCACGCACCACGATGTCCATCAAGCACGCGTAGCCGAAGATGTAGTCCTGCCAGTCGCGCCGTGCGATGTTGCGCCCCTGCTTGCCGATCACGATGCCGAGTTCGCACTCGTGGTCGATGCGGCGGCCCGGCAGCGCGGGGAGGACGATCGGGTCGGCCGGGCCGGACACCCCCGACGGCGGTTTCAGAAAGAAGCCCTGCGTGGTGGCCCGGTAGTTCGCGCCCATCTCGGAGGCATGGTCGTGATAGTTGACCGGAAAAGCCACGACCTTGTTCGGCCAGGGGATCGGGGTTTCCAGGCGGACACTCGCCAGTGGAATGACCGGTCCGCTGGCCGCCGCGAGCGCACCACGAAGGCGGTCGAATGCTGCAATCAGCACGTTCATACCGACTGGCGGCCAAGCTGAAGGGTCGACACCGCAAAGCGCGGTGACGTCGACGATGCCTTGACCACGAACGACCCCGATGCGACCGCCATCGAAACGAGCGATTTGCATTGCGGACAATCTCCTCCGCGATCCGACGGAACCGGCCTTCGCGGGTTGCGCGCTGTTACGCATCGGACTGTTTGGACTATAATTCTGGCTGATAGAACGACGTTCTTTTATATTAGAGACACGGATGTTCGATGTCAACCGGCATGCGCGATTGCGGAACGCTGACCGGCGAGCCGACCGCGTCCGGTGGCGAACGTAATGCATTCGTGCAAATCGCATATCCGCGCCGAATCGCTTCGCTGCGTTTGCCCATAAGGACGATTGCAATGAAAAATTCTCGCGACGGCATCGATATCCTGGTGAGCGAGGTCGGGCCGCGCGATGGCCTGCAGAGCGTCAGATCCGCGATGCCGACTGCCGTCAAGCACCGCTGGATCGCAGCATTGGCCGGCGCCGGATTGCGGGAAATCGAAGTCGGCTCGTTCGTGTCGCCGAAACTCCTGCCGCAGATGGCCGATGCGGCGGAGGTGGTGCGGGAAGCCGCCCGGATTCCGGGACTCACGGTGCTGGCACTTGCACCCAACGTCAAGGGTGCGCAGCGCGCGTTCGCTGCCGGTGTCCACAAACTCACGATGCCGGTGTCTGCGTCCCGGATGCACAGCATGTCCAACATACGGATGACGCCCGAGCAGGCTATTGCGGAGGTCGCCCGGGTTTGCGCGCTGCGTGAATTTTTCCCCACTGCCCAACGTCCGGGCATCGAGGTGGGAATCTCCACCGCATTTGGCTGCACGATGGAAGGCCGCGTGCCGGAAGACCGGGTAATGCAAATCGCGACGATGCTTGCGCGAGCCGGAGCCGACTCGATCGGCCTATCCGATACCACGGGGTACGCAAATCCGGTTCAAGTCAGGCGGATGTTCAAACGGCTGCGATCGGAGATCGGCGACAGGATGGGTGGAGCGCACCTGCACAACACCCGCGGCCAGGGACTCGCCAACGTCGTGGCAGCATTGGATGTCGGCGTCTCGACGTTCGACGCGTCACAAGGCGGCCTTGGCGGATGCCCATACGCGCCGGGCGCGACCGGAAACATCGTCACCGAGGACCTGGTCTTCCTGCTCGAATCCATGGGCATGCGCACCGGGGTCGACCTCGGGCGCCTAATCGCGGCCCGTAGCATCATTTGCGAAGGGTTGCCGGGAGAGCCGATCTATGGTCACGTACCCGACGCCGGGCTGCCGAAAGGTTTTGGGAAATAGGCAATTCAGCCCCGCGGACCCCGGGGACCAGGGCTCGGTGATACCCGGTCAGGCGGCGATCAAGCGCCGAACACCCGCCGTCCTCGCGGTGCGGAGGCAGATCGCAGAGGCGCGCGAGGAACGGACCCAGTTGATCCGTGTGGAAGGCGCGTGACGTGACGGCCAAACGTCCGGCCTGGTCGGTCAGCGCGCGCAGCAGCACCGGGTTGGCGTGCCCGAAGCTCACCGCCGAATCCGCGGACATCAAGTCGAGGTAGCGGCGCCCGGCATCGTCCCACAGCCACACCCCTTCGCCACGCGCAAGCATGACGGGCAACGGTAGGTAGTTGGAAGCGGCATAGAGGTTCTCGAGCGCGATCAGCGGATGCAAGGGTGAGTGGACCTCCAGATCAGTCCAATGTGAATGATTGTTGCGTATTGTTGTGCGATATCGATAAAACAATGCATCCCGACGACCTGGACCTGACCGACCGGCGGATTCTGGCGGAATTGCAGCGCAATGGCCGCGCCACCAATGTGGAGCTATCAGAGCGCGTGCACCTGTCGCTCGCGCAGTGCTACCGGCGGCAGAAGCGGCTCGAAGAGGCCGGGCTCATTCGCGATTTTGTGGCACGCCTCGATGTCGGGAAATTGGGCTACATGGCGGTGGCCTTCGTCAGCATGACCATCGCCAACGGACCCTGCAAGCAACCGCAAAAATTCCAGCAGGCGATCGCCGGCATACCGGAAATCCAGGAGTGTCGCACCGTCATGGGGGAGGCCGACTACCTGCTGAAAGTAGTGGCGCCGGATCTCAAAGCCTGCTCGAGTTTCCTGATGGAACGGTTGACCAAGTTCTTCGACATCACCAACACGACGTCAATGGTCAGCCTCGAGGAGTTGAAGCATTCGAGCGCGTTGCCCATGCGGGAGCGCGCGTGATGTCGTGCACATAGTTGAACAACATGGCGTCGGCCAAGTACGGCAGGCAGACGGTTTCCGCGCTGGCACACGTGTGCCACAGCTGCGGCCAGTGCTGCGCCCTTACGCGCTTTTCGGCCACCGCAAACATGTCGGGGCTTTGCTCGAAGCCCATTACCCGGCCAGTAGCACCGACGGCGGCAAGCAAGGGCTCGTAACTCAGGCCGGTGCCGGCGCCGACGTCCAGCACCACCTGGCCGGGTTGAAGCTGCAGCAGCGCAATGGTCTGCAAACGCAGCGGCATAGTGAACCGCGCCGATTCGTCG
>Ga0209591_10009351_pt1 | contig 10603 bp, 10 predicted proteins | sample MAT01_FD_187207 | JGI IMG/M metagenome (GOLD analysis project Ga0209591, IMG submission 187207) | Freshwater microbial communities from Lake Fryxell liftoff mats and glacier meltwater in Antarctica - MAT-01 (SPAdes) (version 2) | ecosystem: Environmental > Aquatic > Freshwater > Ice > Liftoff...
GTTTGAACGTGCCCAGGAAGCGGCAATCGCGGGTGAGTTCGCGTTCACCCTGATAGATGTTCAGCAAGATCGCGGTTTGGCCGTCGACGGCCGTGGTGTAGCGAGTGGTCGCACGGCACGGCACGGTTGTGTTGCGGTGGATGAGCTTATCCACGACGCCGCCGAGGGTTTCGATTCCCAGGGAAAGTGGCACCACATCGAGAAGCAGCATATCGCGCCGGCCGCTGGTCAGGATGTCCGCTTGCACGGCGGCACCGAGCGCGACAACTTCGTCCGGGTTCAGGTCGGTGTGCGGCGTGCGGCCGAAGAACTCGGCCACTCGCTTTCGCACAAGGGGAATGCGGGAAGAACCACCAACCAGCACGACTTCATCAATGGCGGTGGTCTTGAGGTTGGCATCACGCAGCGCGGCCCGGCAGCGGTCAATGCTGCGTTCGACAAGCGGGCGGATGAGTTCCTCAAATTCGGGGCGGGTGAATGTCCGGCGATACGCAAGGGCAGGGCGGGTGCCCTCGGCGATGTTGACGACCATCTCGGCGGTTTCGGCCGTGCTGAGAGTGATCTTCGTGCGCTCGGCGGCATCGCGAAGATGCTGAAGCAACTCAGCGTCGCGCATGCTCAGATCGATGCCCAGATCGCGGGCGGCTAGTTCCATTAAAGTGCGGTCGAAGTCGTCGCCACCCAGGTAAGTATCGCCGTTGGTGGCCAGCACTTTGAAGACGCCGTCGGCGAGGGAGAGCACGGAGCAATCGAAGGTGCCGCCGCCCAGATCGTAGACCACGACCGTGCCATCACTGCGCCGGTCCAAGCCGTAGGCGAGCGCGGCCGCTGTGGGTTCGTTGACGATGCGCAGAACGTCCAGTCCGGCGATGCGGCCGGCGTCGCGGGTGGCCTGGCGTTGCGAGTCGTCGAAGTAAGCGGGAACGGTAATGACGGCCTTCGTGGGGTTCCCGGCTCGCGCTCGCACTTCGCGGAGGATCAGCGCGGAAAGCTCCTCGGGGGTATACTCGCGGCCGGCGATCTTCACGCACAGCACTTTGCGGCCGCCGTCGGTATCGCGCTCGACAATCTGGTGCGGGATGAGGCTGAGTTCGCGGCTCAGGTCCGCGAGGGTGCGGCCCATGAGTCGCTTCACGCTGAAGATGGTGTGAGTCGGGTCCGACAGCGCTCGTTCCTTCGCGGCACTTCCGACGAGAACGGTGCCGTCAGGATGGAAACTGATGCAACTCGGCACGAGCGCAACGCCGTTGGTGTCGCGGACGACTTCGGGACGCCCACCTCTCACGAACGCGGCGAGGCTGAATGTGGTGCCCAGATCGATGCCAACAACGGTATGCTGTGTCATGAGGTTATCTTAGGGTGTTGCGCGTAAACAGACCCCCGGCAAGCCGGGGGCGATATGAGACCGTTAGCCAGTTGGCCCACCAGCAAGCCGGGTCTTATTTCGCGCAAGGCCCTTATATCGCGGCAGGTGGGCAGCAACGTTCGGGTGATCGGCCTCACAAACCCAGCCACTCCCGAACCGCGGACTTCCAAGAGCCATGCCAAGCAGAATGGGCGTGGAGGGACTCGAACCCCCGACTTCCTCCTTGTAAGGGAGGCACTCTAACCGCTGAGTTACACGCCCGATTTCCAATGTCACGCGATGGCATGGGTGCCGTGAGTGACCGCGCCACCCGCACGCAGTGCTGCCGCGACGAGCGTGGCTTCCGTCAGTTCCGCTTCGGTTGCGCCGGCGGCCTTCGCCCGCTTGACGTGAATTTCGATGCAGTAAGGGCACTGTGTCGTGACCGCGACGGCGACGGCAATCAGTTCCTTCACCTTCAGCGAGAGTGTGCCATCCTTGAAGACCGCAGCGTTGAGCGCGTCGAAGGCGGCCATCGCCTCCGGGGCGTGTTCCTTCATCGCCTTCAGCTTCTTCAGGTTCGCCATGTCGTACATCAGGAGTTCCCCAGTCAATCGGCCTGAATATCCCGGAGTAAGCCGCGGACGTACTTCGCCGCGTTCAACAGACCCCGAATCCCGGTGAGCAGGTTCGCGGCCTCAGGTGCATTACTTGCTTCACTTGCTTCACTTGCTTCGGTGGAGGCAAGTCGAGCGAATCCCTCTCTGACTTGCTTCAAGATGCCCTCGAATTGCGTTTCAAACTCGGTGGCGAGTTGGGCCATCTCGGCTGGGTTGCCGCGAGCCATTTCAACTCGCTCGCGCGCTTCCAGCATCTCGGCCAAGAACCCCGGCGGTAACTGCTTGAACTCCGCCGCTGTTGGGCCGCCTTCGAGAGTCAGTAAATATTCAGCACGCGAGAAGGGATCCTTGAGCGTGGTGTAAGCCTCGTTGAGCAGGGCGGAGGCTTCGAGGCTCGCCGCCCGATCAGCGTCGGCTCCGGTGAGGTGAAAGTCTGGATGCACCCCGCGAGAAAGCGCGAGGTAACTGCGTTCCAGTTCGGCGGCATCAACTGAAAAGCGCCCCGGCAATCCGAGACGCTCGAAATGGTTCATCGGTGTTTCACGTTTCAAGTTTAACGTTTAACGTCTTGTCCGAAGGGGTTGCGTTTGGGCTATTTCTTAGCGTTAAACGTTAAACCTGCAACGTGAAACGCATCACATGTTGTATGAGCTACCGCAGCCGCAGGTGCTCTTGGCTTGCGGGTTCGAGATGGTGAAGCCTCGCTTGTTGAGGTCGTCGTGGAAGTCCACCACGGCCCCGGCGAGGTACAGCATCGAGCGCTTATCGATGACCACTTCGATGCCGTGGAATTCGAGCTTGTGGTCGGATTTCTCGTCGTACTTGGCGTCGAGGTCGAGTTTGTTCTGGAAGCCGCTGCAGCCGCCGCCCTGCACGCGGACGCGGAGGTACAACTTGCCGCCCGGTTCGAGATCGCCGCGAGCGGTCATGTCGGCGATGTGCTGGCGGACTTCGGCGGCGGCTCGCTCGGACACGCCGATGCTTGGGCCGGCGGGAGCGGTTTTGTCCGCTACGCCGAGCGTCTGAACTTCAGCGCCGTGTTCATCGGTGTGGGTGTGAGCGTGGTCGTGGGCGACGGCGGTGGCGGTGGACATAGTTTCCCTTTTGGTGTGATCGTGTGATACGGGTGTGGTGAGTGTTAAAGGATTATACACGGACGGCGGGTGAGATTTACACCCCCGCTGTCTCGAGTTTCGCGGCAATCTCGGCGGAATTCTGTTTCTGCTGGTAATTCTGGATGGCCCCCTTGATGGCGTCCTCGGCCAGAACCGAGCAGTGAACCTTCACGGGCGGCAGGGCCAACTCCTCAACGATTTCGGTGTTTTTGATCTCCATCGCCTCGTCCACGGTCTTACCCTTGAGCCATTCGGTGGCGAGGCTGCTCGACGCAATCGCCGAGCCGCAACCGAACGTCTTGAACTTCGCGTCTTCGATAACGCCGGTGTCGGGGTTCACCTTGATTTGCAGACGCATCACGTCGCCGCACTCGGGCGCGCCGACGAGGCCAGTGCCCACGGTGGGGTCTTTGGCGTCGAACCCGCCGACGTTCCGCGGGTTGCTGTAGTGATCGAGAACCTTGTCGCTGTATGGCATCGGATGGACTCCTACGGTGTTGTTATGGCTTAAGCTTGGAGCGAATGTCGTCGAGTATCTTTTGTTGTTGGTCGAGAATCTTCTGTTGTTGCTGGAGGGTCGCTTCGTAATTGCCTGCCATCCGGACGACCGCGAACGCCGACAGCAAGAAAGTCAGGAACACACCCGCAACGAATGCGCCAATCCACTTGGTAAGGCCGAAGGTCGTTTCCCACTTTGACTTCTGTGAGGCGTAATCGGTCGTTGTCACATCTAACTTTTCGACAACCTGATCGATCCGGTTATTGGTCGCTTTCAGTTGCTCCGTTTGGATGTCGAGTCGGGCCGTAAGTACCGCGAGTTGGGCCGAGATCGTGGCCAACTGCGCTTGGTTCGCGCTGACCGAAGCGGTGAGAGTAGCCAACTGATTTTGGCTCGCTGCGAGTGAAGCCGTGAGTGTTACCAGTTGAATCTGCGTTGCAGTCAATGACACTGCGAGGGCTGCTAACTGACTCTGGGTGGTGTTTAAGGAAGCCGCGAGCGAATCCAACCTCGTGTTGAGACCCGTGAATTGCGTTTGCAACTCCTCGAAGTCTTCAGCGAAACCATCAAATCGCTGTTCCAAACTCTGTACGGTAGTGGCCACGGCCGGTTCCTCTAAAGGTTCACTCTTGCGGTCAGTTCTTCAGCCGTGCGGCGAAGCCCAGGGGTCGTGTGGGTCAGGTGCCGACGACGGTGGTTGAGGCTTCGCGGGTGGCGGAGGCGGTGAGGCCGGCGGTTCCTTGTTTCCCTCCAAACGGGTGATTTCCTGATTCAACACGGCTTTCACACGGGGATCATCGACCGTATCGCGGAGCGTGGCAAGTGTCTTGACGGCTTCTGGAGTCTTTCCTCTCCTCGCCAGGGAACCCGCCTTGCGGATCGCCTGTTGAAGTTGCCACGTTTGGCTTTCGGCTTTGTTCTGGGCGTACTCTTCTTCGGAAAAAGGCTTCCCAACGGGGACTTCTTCTTGCATGAGAAGCCCAGACCGGCGGAAATACAGTGTGAAGACGACCCGAGCCACGAACCCGACCGCCATCGCGCCGAGGAAGCCGAGAAGTTCCACCATTGGATTGCCTCGCGTCGCGGCAGGGTCTCGACTCCTGCTCCAAACTTGTTGCCCCATCCGGGGCTTAAAACCAAGACCCGCCACCCTCTTTAGCCCTGGAAGGGTGTGAGTTTGTAGCCAGGTGTCGTAAGACCCTGGCGTCAAGCGGGCACAGCCCGTTAGTGTCCCGCCCACGCGATGGACTTCAGGTCGATCCCTTGTTGCACCATTTCGTACAGTGGGGACATCTCGCGGAGTCGGCTTACTTCGCGGTTCACCAAGTCAACGACGAAATCGACCTCTTCCTCCGTGTTGAACCGACCAAGGCCGAAGCGGATGCTGGAGTGCGCGAGTTCGTCGCCGACACCCAGCGCACGCAGCACATAGCTCGGTTCCAGGCTCGCGCTCGTGCAGGCCGACCCCGACGACACGGCCACGTCCTTGATGCCCATCATCAGCCCTTCGCCTTCGACATAGGCGAAACTGATGTTCGCGTTGCCGGGCAGACGGTGTTCCGGGTGGCCGTTCAGGTACGTCTCGGGCAGGTGATCCATGATCCCCTTGCGGAGACGTTCGCGGAGCCGGAACACCTTCGCGCTGTCCTTATCCATCTCAACGCGGGAAATCTCGCAGGCGAGGCCCAAACCCACGATGAGCGGGACGGGCAGGGTGCCGGATCGCATGCCGCGTTCGTGGCCGCCACCATCGATTTGCGGTTCCAGGCGAACTCGCGGGTCGCGCTTGCGAACGTACAGCGCCCCGATTCCCTTCGGGCCATAGAGCTTATGCCCCGTGAGGCTCAGAAGATCGATGCCCATGTCTTCCACATCGATAGGCAACTTGCCAACGGCTTGCACGGCGTCGGTGTGGAACAGCACGCCTTTCTCTTTGCAGAGTTTGCCGATGGCCTTGATCGGTTGGACGGTGCCGATCTCGTTGTTCGCGGCCATGATGGACACGAGAATCGTCTTATCCGTGATAGCCTCACGCACCTGGTCGGCCGAGACAAGCCCAAACGTATCCACGGGCAGGTACGTCACCTGGAAGCCATCGCGTTCGAGGCGTTTGCAGGTGTCGAGCACGGCTTTGTGTTCGGTCGCCTGCGTGATAACGTGGTTACCCTTCTTCTTGTACATCGCGGCAACGCCCTTGATCGCAAGGTTGTTGCTCTCGGTCGCGCCGCTCGTGAAGATGATTTCCTTCGCGGAAGCGCCGATGAGGCCGGCGATTTGCTCGCGGCCGAGTTCGACGGCAGCTTCCGCATCCCAGCCGAGCGGGTGGTTTCGGCTCGCGGCGTTGCCGTATTTCTCGGTAAAGTAAGGGAGCATGGCGGCCACGACGCGCGGGTCCGTGCGGGTCGTGGCGTTGTTATCCATGTAAACTGGTGTCTTGACCTTCATCGCGGGAAACTCCTGGTTGCATCTATATGGTGCGCCCGTGTGCATCAAGCGCGGGAAGATTGCGTGGCCCGCCCGCTACCAACAAGCAAGGGGAGGGCGTAAAGGGCGGAGGCTTGATTGAGCGAGTTCAGTGAGCCGCTGGGGTCGAAGAGTTCGGCTAGAGTCACAGCGCGAAGCACTTCGAGCAATCGATGGTGAACCTCCGCAAGCGGCCCTTTGAGGGTGCAAACCCCGGCGAGCGCGCATGTCGCGTGATCCTGGTCACCGGGCACGGTGTGCGCCCCACTGTTACACACCGTGAGGCGGAATCCGTCTTCGAGCGATTCAAAAATCTCGGCGAGCGTTATCGCGGTCGCGGGGCGGGCGAGGGAATAACCGCCCTTCACCCCACGCGAACTATCGACGAATCCAAGGCGAGTCAGTTCCTTCAGGATATTCGCTACGAACGCCCGGCTCAGGCTGAACTTCTCGGCGATAGCTCGCGCCGTGCCGGTTTTTTGGTGAAGGAACGAGAGTATCAGGAGGGCGTAATCGGCCTTGCGACTGAGCAGTGTCACAACCTGTCCTCCTTGGGTTTCTGGAATCCGCATCACCACAGTTCCATTCTTAGCGGTGAAATCGTATCCGTCAAGTGCTATTTCGTTGAGACCGTGTCTCAAGTTGACCGCGTCACATTCAGTCCCCGGCTTGCTGTGAGTCTTGTTTTGGCGAAGAAGACCCAGCAAGCCGGGGGCAATCTGCCTTCATTTAGCCCCCGGCTTGCCGGGAGTCGTAACCTCATCGAGTCACTTTTCTGTAACAGCCGAAACAAAGGTTTGACGCGGGTGGGTATAAATGGTTAATATCTGTGCTGTGGTGGTTGTTTGCTTTCCTCTCCCCAGGCTTCCACCCCAAACCAAGCCGAACCACGATGTCCAGAGGACTTCGGCAATGACCGCGTGGGCAACACTCCGCAGGGCGGGAATCGGGGCCGTCGTTCCCCTTTTTCTCCTCTGTGCGCCGGTTTATGGGGATGAACCGAGCAAATCCGAAAAGTCCGCGAAGCCGACGCCCGCGCAACTGCGCGCCGCCGCCGAGAAAGCCGAGAAGGCCGGCGACTGGGACGCCGCTTTCACCGCTTATTGCCATCTGTTCGTCACGGACCGGGCTTCCCCGGACATCCGCGAAAAGCTAAACACGGCCCTTCGACGGTCGCAACAACTTCGCCGTCACCGCGACCCGCAATTCCAGCAATACGCCGCGAACACGTCGCCCACCGACGCGATGAAGCTCTACGCGGAAGTGCTCACGAAAGTGCCGGTGCTGTACGTTGACCGCGAGCGAGCTACACCTCAGATTCTCTGGGAAAACGGCCTCGAAGAACTCGCCCGTGCCCTCGGCGACCCCGCCTTTCGGCAAGCATTCCTGGATGATGCTTCGGCCGACAGCGTGGAGCGGTTCCGCAACTCCCTGCGAACGACCTGGGCCAGGCAATCCGTCGCCAACGCCGCCGACGCCCGCTTACAGTTGCGGAAACTCACCGCTGCCGCCCAGGATGCGTTCTCCGTTCGCGTGCCCAGCGCCCTCGTGATCGAGGTCGTGTGCGGTGCGTGCAGCGGTCTGGACGAATACACCGTCTTCCTGAACCCACTCCAACTCAACCCCAACGCGGTGTCCTCCACTCCCGACCTGAGCGCGCCAGGCATCTACCTCACCCTGATGGACGGCGCTTTGGTCATTGCTGGAATTGCCCCAGGTTCGTGGGCCGCGCACCACACCAAACTTCGCAAGGGCGACCGCATCGCGCTACTGAACACCCGCCAGATGGAAATGACGACGCTTGCGGCCGCTGCTGAAGCCCTCCGCAACCCCGTCGAGGGGTTCCATGAGATCGAAACCGCGGGTGCCGGCCCCGATAATCCGAGCATCACTGTCCGCGTTCCCGTGATCGTGCCGACGGTTTACGGCATCGACACCGTGAACGCGAAAGAGGGCGTTGGCTACGCCCGCATCGGGAGCTTTTCGCCCACGACGGCCCGCGAACTGGATGATGCTATCAACAGCCTGAAGAGTCGGGGTGTTCGCGTGCTGATTCTCGATCTTCGCGGGAACATGGGCGGCGCTTTCCTTGCTGGCGTTGACACCGCCAAACGCCTCATCCCGGCGGGCGTGATCGTTACCACGCAGGGCCAAGTGACACAGGCGGACAATCAACAGTTCTCCTCCGAAAGCGGCATGACCGCTCACGACCTTCCCGTTGTTTTGCTCGTCGATGCCGAAACGGCGAGCGCCGCCGAGGTGTTGGCCGCAGCGCTCAAAGATCACAACCGCGCCACGCTGATTGGGATGCCCACATTTGGGAAGGGAGCGATTCAATACCCGGTCCGATTGGACTCGCTCGACGACAAGGATGAAAACGGCAAACCCAAGGCGAACAAAACCGGCGGCATTCGCCTCACCATCGCGCGCCTGATCGCACCGCGTGGCGGCGCGATCAACGGCGTCGGCATCACACCGCACGTCCTCGAAGCGGACACAGGCCGACAATTCGGACTCGCCGTGGAAAAGGCCATCGAACTATTGCCAACCGTCTCCCGGCCGCTGCCCGCGTCGCCAATGCTGCCGACGCTGCCTTAAGGGAGCTATCAGCCGTCAGTTGTCAGCTATCAGCCAACAAAAGTAGCAGCGAGAACGTGCCGAACTTGTTTGGCTAATTGCCGAGAACTGACTCGCAAATGGCTACAATCCCAACATGTCAACCTTCACACCCGATGAAGCCGCCGCGTGTCGGCGGTTGATCGACCTCGCTCTCGCCGAAGACCTCGGCACCACCGGCGACCGCACCAGCCTGGCCACCATTCCTCCTGAAACTCGTGGCCGGGCCGCGCTCGTCGCGCGTTCACCAGGTGTCGTTGCGGGCTTACCCGCCGCGGAACTCGTGTGCGCTGCGGTCGATCCCGCGCTGAAGTTTGCGATCAGCATTCCCGACGGTTCCCGCATCGAACGCGGTACGGTTCTCGCCACGATTACCGGCCCGCTTCAATCGCTTCTCGTCGCCGAACGCACGGCGCTGAACTTCCTCCAAAGGCTCAGCGGCGTGGCGTCGCTTACCGCGAAGTTCGTGGACGCGGCTACTGGCTTTCCCGCGAAGATGCTCGACACGCGGAAGACGACGCCCGGTTGGCGGTTGATCGAGAAGTACGCTGTGCGTGCCGGTGGTGGCACGAATCACCGTGTCGGTCTGTACGACGGCATTCTGATCAAGGACAACCACCTCGCGGGGATTGGCGGTGATGTGCGGCGTGCGGTCGAAGCGGCGCGGGCTTACTCAGGGAATGCCGGGCTTCCCGTGGAAGTAGAAGTCGATACGCTCGAACAACTCGAACACGCCCTCGCCGTGCGGGCCGACATCGTGCTTCTCGACAATATGAGCCTGGAACAACTCCGCACCGCCGTCGCCCGCCGCAATGCCGTCGCTCCTGGCGTGTTGCTCGAAGCCTCGGGCGGAGTGAACCTTACAACTGTGCGCGACATCGCAAGTACCGGCGTGGACCGCATCAGCGTTGGCGCGATGACGCACTCCGCCCCATCGCTCGACATCGGCCTGGATTACTTGGCGTGAGTGGTCGCCCGCGAAGCCGCAAGCGGCATCGCGGACAGGCATCAAATCTTCAGGAAGATTCGCCGGCGGTACATCCACAATAGGATCAGCCAATAGACGGCGAGCACGGCGGCACCGCTGACGAATGGCTCGTATTGCGTGCCGAATCCTTTGAAGGCATCCGCGCCGAAATGCGTCTCGAAGGTGCCCCGGATGAACTTCGGGAGCAGCGAAGCCATGCAGTACGCCGCGATGGAGTTCGCTCCGATCACTCGCAGCGGGAACGTCCAGCCCGCGTACCCGATCCAGTCCGTGAGGGCGTAGAAGCCGGCGAGCAGGATGAAGCACCAACCGCCCGAGAACAGCACCCACGCGGGCGTCCAGATTCGCTTCACGCTCGGGCACACGCCAGTCGCATCAAGGGCGAACCCCGCCGCGAGCAGCGCCAACCCCGTGGCCAGCATTCGCGCGAACTGAGTTTTGGATGAACCCGCACGAAGCAACCAACTTCCGGCGATCAAGCCGAGGATCATGGTCCCGAGTGTGGGAATGAAGCTCAGCGTGGCGTACCCGCCACTATTGAACTTGAACTCGGTGGCGCGGGGGAAGAGGTTCAGGAACCAGCGGTCGAACGCCGCTCCGGGGTTGGTGTTCTTGTCCCAGTGCGCGGCGAATCCTGTCGTGTGGTGGTTCCAATCGGCTTTCACGCCGGTCTTCTCAATCGGCAAACTATCCGGCTCGTACACCGCGTAGGTAGCCCAATACCCCACGAGAATGACGCCCAGCGCGACCCAGTGCCAGCGTGGTCGCAGGTGGCCGAGCAGGAAGAGGAAAAAGTAGCCCAGGCCGATCTGCGAGAGCGTGTCGGTGAAGACGAAGTTCGTCTGCTTCTCGCCAACCGACCGCAAGAACATCCCCAGCCAGACCAGCACCAGCGCTCGCCAGGCGGCGTGCAGCGTCGAGAGGCGGAAGCCCTCGCCGCGCCCGCGTCGGCTGAGC
>Ga0209591_10009354_pt1 | contig 10601 bp, 7 predicted proteins | sample MAT01_FD_187207 | JGI IMG/M metagenome (GOLD analysis project Ga0209591, IMG submission 187207) | Freshwater microbial communities from Lake Fryxell liftoff mats and glacier meltwater in Antarctica - MAT-01 (SPAdes) (version 2) | ecosystem: Environmental > Aquatic > Freshwater > Ice > Liftoff...
CGTCCCATGAGCCCGCCGCCGATGATGCCGACATTCACCGTCTTCAAGGTGCGCCTCCGATCATGGCGAGAGCGTCATTGATGCCCGCGCCGTCATGCACCACGGCCATCAGCGCCCGCACGATGCCGCCGGGATTTGGGTGCTGGATGATGTTCCGTCCATACACGATCCCGCTCGCGCCTTGCGCCAGCAGGCCCGCCGTGCGCTCCAGGATTTCGCGATCGCTCACCCGCCCGCCGCCGCGCACGAGCACCGGCACGCCGCCTGCCGTCTCGATGACTTGGCGATAGACGCCCACGTCGTCGGTCGGGTCGGCCTTGATAACGTCCGCGCCGAGCTCCACCGCCTGCCGCACGAGATGCGTGATCTTCACCGCGTCGCCATCAACCATGTAGCCACCCGCCTCCGCGTTCGGGCGGAAGACCAGCGGCTCGACCATCATCGGCATCCCGTAGAAATCAGCCTCGGGCTTGAGCCGCACGATGTTCTCGATGCACTGCGCGTGGACTTCCGGCGCGCCGGGAATTTGGAAAAGATTTACGCAGACGCACGCGGCGTCGTGACGCACGGCCTGGAGCATCGCGTCTGCGATTACCGTGCTGAAGCGTGTGGCCGGCAGCTCGCTGCCATAGATGTTCGCCACGTCGCTGCGCAGCACGAGAGCGGGCTTTTCTTTGCCGCGGATGTCCTGCAAATGACGGGCCTGCCCGACGGTGAGCTGGATCGCGTCGGGCGCGGCATCGACGAGCGTGCGGATGACCTGGGGCATCGACTCGATGCCGGTGAGGAAACCGGGCTGATTGAAAAAACCGTGATCGACGGCGACATCGAAACAGCGCCCGGATTTTGGGTTGAAGAGACGGTTGAGGCGGAAGGATTTCATGGTCGTAGGCGGGGACTATTTCACGCCGAGGAGATGGCGCAGGATGTAGAGTTCGAGCGCCTCGTAATCGCGCGCGTCGCGGAATTGCTCGATGAGCGGACGGTCGAGCGCGCGGACTTTCTCGACGAGGTGGAGGAAGATCTCGCGGCTGTTTTGCAAATGCGCGGTGACGCAATCGCCGCGCTGGGTGCGCATCGCCTTCACGTCGAGCCCGATGAACTCGCCGCGCTGGCCGTAGCCGCTCTCCTCGAGCACGCGCACTTGATTGAACCCGACGCGCAGATTGGCGCCGCCGAAGTTTTTGTCCTGATCGTACTTCAGCCCGTTCTGATCGTTGAGATGGACGCTGCCGAGCTTGTCGTGCGCGAGCGCGAAGGCCATCTCATCACTCGGATCGAGCCCCGCAAGCAGCGCGTGCGCGCTCTCGATGACGCCCTTCACGCGCCGGTGATCCTTCGACGCATAGGCCAGCGCGATGGTGTGGCCGATGGTCGGCACGTAGGCCTGATCGGTCGGCTCGTTCGGCTTCGGCTCGATCCAGATTTCGATCTCCGGGTCGTAGTCGAGCATCCGATTGATCACCTCGAGAAGGCGCTGATAGGCGAGCTTCGCGTCCTTGGCTTCGCGGATGTAAGTGCCCTCGCGGCTCAGCCAGAGGACGATCGCCTTGCAATCCATGGCGCGGGCAATGTCGATGGTCTTTTGCGTGCGCTGCCAGGCATACGCGCGGTCGGCCGCGCTGTTGGAGGTGTAGCCGCCATCCACGGTCTGTTCCGCAAACCAGAGCCGCGGGGCGACGAACTCCGGCGTGAGTCCTTCATTCGCGAGCATCGTTTTCACCTCACTCGCTTTCCGCAAAATTTGCTCCGGGGTCAGGCCGTCGATTCCCGGCACCACGTCGTCATCATGAAACTGCACGCCCTCGAAACCGAGGTCGCGGTAGAGCGCGAATTTCTTTTCGTGCGGAAAAGCGGGGCGGACTTCCGGCCCGAACGGGTCGGCGCCTTCGCTGATGTTCCAGGGCCCGAAGGAAAAACGATAGGTGGTGGGAGTGCTCATCTGCGTGACAATAGCCCGCCGACCTGGCGCCCGCTACGCCTCGCGCGTCATTCGTCGGCACGATCGTCTCAGGTGCGCGCTTGAATCTGCCACGGGTTCTCCCGCATCGTGCGAGTTCTGGACACCCCCCGCGAAAACATCCGCCTCGCCGCGGGTCAGACCTATCGGCTCCTGCGCTGGACACGCACCGGCGCGCGCGAGCAGCGCCGCATCGAGGCGCGGCGCGGGAAAGAGCACGACCGGCAGCGCCACCACGGCCGCGACCAGCGCCAGCGCGAGGCACTGGCGCGCGGCGTGGGCGAAGTCGTATTGCGCCGAGAAGCTCACGAGGATTTCGCCCGCTGCGCCGCGCACGCCGAAGATTTGTCCGGGGCCGGCATCGCTCAGCGTGAGCGCGCCCGTGAGCAACGCGGTGAGCAGCGAAGTCGGCCACACACTGCGCGCGGCGAGCCAGGCGAGAGGCCCTTCGCCCCCCGCCACGCGCGCCGCGTCGGCCTGGCTGCGCGTGATGCCGCGCAAGGCGGCGACCGTCACGAGCACCACGAGCGGGGAACTCCGGGGAGCGCGCGCGTCTCGCGTGCTGGTTTTGGCGTCCCGCCAAAACGAACTTCCCTGACGTGTCGCTCGTGAAGGCGTGAACGAAATCCGGGGAGACGCTTGAGGGAAGTTCGCGAAGGCGGGACGCCCGCGCCCGCAGATCGACCGCTTGGGTTCCGCGTGGCTCATCCGCAAGTTCATCGACCCGCGCGCCACGTTCGTCTTCGCCGCGAAGCCGGATGCACATCCCGACGCCATCCCCTACGAGATGATGGACGTGGAATTCACGCACCACGGCGATGACTGCACCTTCGAGACGCTGCTCAAACGCTTCGCCATCGCTGACGCCGCCGCGCGTCGCATCGGCGAAATGATTCACGACGCCGACCTCGAAGACGGAAAGTTCCAGCGCCGGAGCGCTCTTTCACATTCACAAAGCCGGAGTCCGCGGGGAAAACGACATCGGCCCCCGCTCAGCCGGCGCCGCAGATCAGGAGGGCGGCACCCAGGATGCGGGACGCTGCGGGGAGCAGGTGATGGCTGGCCATCGCTTTAGCGCTGGTCGGTGAGCAGGGCTGCGCCGGGGCCTTTGATTTTATCGGACGTGAGGTCGGTGCCGCTCTGGAAGCTGCCCATGCGGAGCACGTTCTTGTAGTAGGTCGCGGGGATGCCATTGGTGCGGTAGGAAATCGCGATTTTCCCCTTTTCGTTGGTGAAGGCCGGGACCAGGGGAGCCTGTTCCTGACTGCCGCCCAGGGTGTAGAGCAGTCCGCCGAAGAGCTCGAGCTGGCCGCCCCGGTTGAGGATCGAGGGCGTGCTGTTGGGCGCGTCCTTGCTCCCGCGCGGGGAGGTTTCCATTTTAAATCCGAGGAGCCAGGAGGTGCCCGAGTTGGTGAAAAGCGGCGCTTCGCCGAACTCCGCGTTGAGCTGGCGCGCCCAGAGGGAGTGCCGCGGGCCGATGTCGTAGCCGCGCCCGATCACGTCGATGATGTGCGTCTTCCCGGCGCCCGTGGCGCGTAGGCCGCTGCCGTAGTCCCCTTTCCCGCCGGCCAGCCCGCCGATGTCGCCGTGGCGCAGGACGAACGTCCGGCTGCTCGGATGCTCGACCATGCCGTCGATATAAATGTGTTCCAGCGCGACGATCGGCGACTGCCCCTCCTCGATGCGGATCGCCGGTTTGCCAGGAGGCGCAGCGATGCAGCCATTCAGCCCGAGGATGAGCCGCACTTTGCCGCGCACGAGCAGCGTGTCGTCGAGTTTGATCGTCTGGACGGGCTTGACGTAAATCCATTCCGCGCCCGAATCGATGGCCGCCTGGAGCGATTGCCCCGTGCTGCCGCCATCCGTCCAGACCGCGCCCGGTCCGGGGCGCACTGTCGGGATTTCTTCGATGGGCAAATCGAGCGGCACCGGCTTCGCGCCCGCAGTGTTCAAAAGGAAACCCTGATCGTGGCTCTGGATCACGCCGGCGGGCAGGTCCTGGTTCGCCTTCGAGGTATCGTCGAGCGCCTGGCCGGCGCAGATTCACCAGCCCGCCGGTGGTCATCGCCGCGAGGCTCGGCGCGCCGGTCCCTTTGAGCGTGCTGTCGAGCAGGCAGAGCATCGCGTTGCCACCTTTCGCCACGTAGAAAGGCACACTGCCCTCAAACTGCACATGGCGCATCGTCAGCACGTTGTTCGTATTGGCGATGCCGACTTCGCGCTGCCCGGCCATCTGGATGTTTTCGAACGTCATCCCGTATTGGTAGTGGTCGAGCGCCATCCCTTTGGCGAAGCCCTCGATCCGCACGTCGAGGATCATCGCCGGGCCGGGCCAGTTGCGCGTCATCGCGATGCCGGTGTGCCCGCTGTCCGCCCCCGCGCGGATCGTGACGCCATCCACGGTGCCGCGATTGCTGGCGATGAAATCAATCCCGATCGCGCCGGGATTCCCGCGCCCCGCATCCACCGTGAGATTGAGGATGCCGTGGCGAAAGGCCCGGTTTCCACCGCCGCGGAAGTTGTCCTTTTTGTCGCTCTCCGAGCCCGTGGCGATGATCCAGTTGGGCTTCGCCGGATCGGTGTAACCGGGCGCGTTGTCCTTGAGCTTGATGACCACGCCCTTCCGCGTTTCGCCGATGAGCATGAGCATCGAGCGCCAGCCCGCGCTGAAGTTTTTCCCCTCCTCCACGCCCGGCACCCGGACGCGGCCCTCGATCGGCCCGGTGACGAGATAGGTGCCGTTCGGGAACCAGATGAACGGGTTCGAGCGGTAGCGGCTCTTGTCAATGTTCGCGGTGATCGCCTGCGCGATGGCCACCGTATCATCCGTCACGCCGTCGCCCTTCGCGCCGTAGTCTTTGACGTTCGCCACGCCGGAATCTTTTGGGGGAACAAAGGCCCACTCGGGAGAAGGCGCCGCGCAGAGAGTGCCGGTGGAAAAAACAAGGGCAACTAGAGCGGCGGAGAAAAACTGCTTTGCCCTCGGCGCGAGGTCGTCCCCCTCAAAAGGCGCGGCCGTCCCGGCTCCGACGGATGGGGAAAGGGTTTTCGGCAGATACCCCCGACGGGTGAGGATGGGTCTAATCATAATGGGGCGTGGTTTTGTGAGTGGTGTTCCGAATGGGCGGTTTGTGGCGCGGTCACGCGCAGACCGCCGAGCGCTCCTTTCCGCCGAGGGACAGATGGGGAATTTGCGGGGGCAGTCGTGCGCAGATTATGGGGCGAGACCTTTCAGCGATTCCATGTAGGAGACCAGGTCCGACAAATCCTGCGGCGAAAAAGCGAGGTGGAGGCCGTCGGGCATGAGCGATTGCTCGTTGCGCTTCGACTCCTGCACGTCTTTGCGCAGAACCACCTGCCGCTTGCCGTCGAGTTCGACGAGGGTGATTTGTTCGGGCGTTTCCTGCCGGAGCATCCCGGTCATCGTGCCGCCGGCTTTCAACGTCACGGTGGTCAATTCGTAGCCGTCGAAGATTTGTTTCGAGGGATAAAGCACGGACTCGATGAGCTGTTCACGGCGGTATTTACTGCCGATCGAGCTGAGCTCCGGGCCGAGGTCTCCCCCTTCCTTCTCGAAGCGATGGCACTGGAGGCAGCTTTTCGCGGCGCCTTCATGGACGAGCTTCCGCCCCTTCTTCGCGTCGCCGGGATTTTTGGCGGCCCACTTCTCGTAGGACTCCGAGCGCATGCCCGCGGGAGCGTTTTCAAAAAGCGGACCGCTGATCGCCTGCGGATCGCTGGCGAACGCGCGCTGCAACTGCGTGAGGAGGGCGGCGGGAAAGGCGCTCTGTCGGTGTCGCGCCTCGAGCGCCGGCAGCACCTGGGAACGCATCGCTTCGATCGCCTTTCGGGATGCCTCGCGCAGCTTCTCGTCGGAATCGGCGAGGCCGTCGAGGTAGGCGTCGAGCGCGTCGGGCGTGGCGGCTTGAGTCAGCGCGAAGATCGCGGCGGTGCGCGTTTCGGCGTGTTTCAGGGCGGGGAGAAAAAGGGCGTTCAGCTTTTTGTCCTTCAGGCCACCGAGCGCGGACAGCGCGGCGCGGCGCACCTCCATCGACGGATCATCGAGCAGCGTCTTGACCGCGGGCGTCACGGTCGCCGAGCCGAATTTCGGGAGGACTGCGGTTGCCGCTTCGCGTTCGGCGGCGTCCGTCGAGCGGAGCAGCGCGACGAGCGGCGCGAGCGCGGCGGGCGACTTCGTGGCGGCGAGCGCTTCCGCCGTCTGTTTGAGCAGCGGGCCTTTGGGATGCGAACCGAGATACTGCGTGAGGGCGGTGAGCGCGGCGGCATCGCCGATTTCACCGGCGGCGGTGATCGTGTCAGGCAGGAGCGCGCTGTGCTCTTCCGGCCTGGCGAAAACTGCGGCGAGCATCGGCACCGCGGCGGCGTCTTTCACCGAGCCGAGCGCACGCACGATCAAACGCTGCGCGGCGGGATCGCTCTGCGGGAAAAGCGCGCGCAGGGCGGGTGCGGATTCCGCTTCGCGCGTCGTCTGCACCGCCTCGATCGCCGCGAGGCGCACGGCGGGCGCAGGGTCCTGGAGCGCGGCGCGGACGGCGGCGAGCACCACCGGCGTGCCCGCCCACGCGACGGCGCGCGGCGGCGGCGGGCTTTTCACGGGCTGCGTACTCCACCACGAGCCGTCCCACGGCGGCGATTGCCGGTGGAGCGCAGCGAGCGTGGCCAGCGCGGGCGCGCGGACGGCGGCCGCGGCTTTCGCATCGGCCACGAAAGCAGCGAGCGCCTTCACGTTGCCTTCGTCGAAAGTCTCGCGCATGGCGAAAAGCGCGCCTTCCCGAATCGCCGCGTCGTCGCCCGCCAGACCGCGCGCGAGCTGCGTCCAGACCGCCGGGTGCGCGCGGCCGAGGTGATTCAGCGCGGTGAAAATCGCGTAGCGCGCGAAGAGATCTTTTTCACCGAGCGCCGCGATCAGCGTGCCGGCGGCGGCGACATCGCCGATGCGGCCCAGCGCCGTCGCCGCGCGGAAACGAATCGCCGCGTCGTCGTCCTGGAGCGCCGCGATCAGCGCCGGCACCGCTTCCGCGACCTTGCGCGTGCCGAGCTGCCGGATCGCCTGCGCGCGCACGGCGTGGTCCTTTCCCGAGAGCGCCGCCAGCACCGCCGCGCGGGCGGCTTTTCCGCCGTCGATGGCGTCCAGCGTCCAGACCGCCTGCATCCGCGCTTCGGCGGAGGCGCTCGCATCCCCGAGCACCGCCACGACCGGCGCGACGGCCTCGGCGCCGCGCTCCGCGAGACGCCGCTGCGCCACGAGCCGCACGCTTTGCGCCGGATGTTTCAACCCCTCGACGAGCTGCGGCGTCGTCGCTGCAAAACGCTGTCCCATCGCCGCCGCCTGCCACCAGCCCGGCTTCGGAGCGGCCTCGCTTTTTCCCGTGAAGGTGAACCTTAGCACCCGGCCCGCGTCCATCTTCCCGCGCCACCCGCCATACGCCCAGTCGGCGACCAGGAATCCCATCCCGTCCGGCGCAGTCGTGATTCCGAGCGGCCGAAACTCGACCTTCCCCGCGTCCGCCATCTCGGTGCGCTTGACGATTTTGTAAGTGCCGCCGTCGCGCGCCACGATGAACCGCGCGAGCTGGCGCTTGCCCCATTCGCACAGGAAAAGATTGCCGCGATACTCCGCCGGGAGCGCGTCCTCATTGTAAGCGACCGCGCCCGTCGGCGAGCCGCCGCCATATTCCTCCATCCGCCAGAGCGTGTAGGGCCGGCGCGGTTTGTAGTCGAAGGGGTAGCCGTAAAATCCGCGATCGACCATGTGCGTCACGCGCGCCCACCAGCCGTTGCCGTCGTCCGTGTTGTCCCAAGTGAACATCTCGTCCTCGGCGTTCAGCGCCACATCGAGATGGTTGCGCGTGCCGGTGGCGACGACTTCGAGCTGCGTGCCATCCGGCCGGAAACGCAGGATGCCCCCGCCGAGCAGCTCCGCCTTGCTCCCGTCCTTGCCGACCGCGCCGTAGATGCCTTTGTCGCCGACGGCCATGTAAAAAAAGCCGTCCATCCCGAGGCGCATGTTCGCCGGGATGTGATCGTTCAACTGCGTGCCGCCCCACGGCTTCGGGTTCGTGGTGAAAAGCTCGACCGGGTCTTTGCCGACGCCGTTGTCGTCGGTGAACACGGTCAGCTTCGGCGAATGGTGGACGAAGAGTTTGCCGTCGAGATACGCGAGTCCGAAGACCGCATAGAGGCCGGTGGCAAAGGTCGTGACGCGCCCATCGGGATGAATGCAGACGACGCTGTCCGCCGGCTTGTCGCCCGGGAGCATCATGTCCATCGGATCCTGTCCGACGAAGATGCGCCCGTCCGGCGCCGCGCAGATGACCGACGGATGATGAATCTCCGGCGCCTGCTTGATGATCTCGACCTTCCAATCCGGCGGCACTTTGGGCAGCACGGGACTTTCCTCGGCGAAGAGAAGCGGCGCGCCCAGCGGCAGCAACAGCAGGAGGAGGGCACGGCCAATACCCGTGCGATTCGGGGTGGTGAACGTGAATGTTCCGCCAACGGCGCATGCGCCAGTGAGGGGAAGGGTTCGATTTGTATTCATAATGATTAGCGGGAGATCGGTTGAGGATTGCGAAGCTACGGCGCGCCCACCAGCAGATCGACGTGGCGCGCGCCTTTGCCGGTCTTGATCTCACCGGCGGCGCCACGGCGCGGGTCGCGCAGCAGCAGCTCGCGCGTCCAGAAACGGGCGAGCGTCGCGGAGAGCCGGCCGCCTTCGTTGACGAAGCACGGCACGTCGGTCGAGTGGCCTTCGTAGATGCTGCCGCCGAGGATTTCCGTCGCCGATCCCGGCCCGAGGATGAAGTCGGTGCCTTTGCCCTCGGTCTTGTAGCCGAGCACCCAGAGCGTGGCGGCGCGGTTGGTCACTTTCGTCTTGTCGCTCTCGACGTTCAGCGAGCGCAGCCACGCGCGCTGCGGCTGCGCAAAGAGCCACGGCCCGCCGCACATGTCGTCCACGAAAAGATCGCCCAGCGCTCCGCCGCCCGCCGGCGCGGCGTTCCGGTAGCTCAGCCAGCGGCTGTGCTGGATGACGAGCGGGCGCGCGGCGGCGTGCTCGAGCTTCGTGAAAGGCACCTTGCCTTCGCTATCCCCAAAGCTGATGCGGTCGAGAAACAGCGGCTCGCCCGCTCCCTCGACGATGAACATCGGCTCACCCGCCAGCCCCGCGCGGGCGCCGATCACGATCGAGCCGCAGCCCTGGAGCACGCGCAGTTTTCCCCGCAGCCGCACCGGGCGGCGGATGAGATAATTGCCGCGCGGCAGGAAGACCGTGGCCGCGCCGGAATCGACCGCCTTTTGCAGCGCCTCGGTGATGTCGTGGCCTTCGATGGGCTTGTCCCACATCTTGTCCCCCGGCTGCCGCGTCGCCGCATCGAGCTTCACCGCGCCGAAATCGAGCACGTTCTTCCACGCCGCCGGCGCTTCCCACGGCAGCTCCGGCACCTCGCGCGCCGGCAGCGCCAGCGAGCGCGCGGCACCAGCGCCGAGCACCAGCGCCTTGCCCGAATGATATTCCGCCGCCGCTTCCTGCGCGGTGACCGCGCGCCCGCGATCGTCCGCCGCCGCGCGGTACCCGGCGACTTTTACATTGCGGAGAAAAAGATGCGTCTCGCCGAACTTGCTCTTCGCCGTGTTGTCGATCGCGACCGCGTCCGCCGCGCCGCCGCGCAGTTCGGAATCGATGAGCACGAACTGCCCGCCTTCATCGCCCGGCACCGCCTGCATCACCGGCACGCGATTCTCGCTCACCAGCCGGCGGACGGTCAGCGGATGATTCTTGATGCGGATGCCCGCCTGCCGCTGACCGCTGAGCCGCAGCTCATCGAAGACCGACGAATAGACCGACGGATGCGCCTCGATCCCCACGTCGAAGCCCTCGACCGACACACGCGCGCAGAGCGCCGGGCCTTGTCCGCCGCGCCGCATATCGATGCCGATCGCGCCCGCGCCATCGCCCGAACGGATCGTCACCTCCTCGATCCCGCCGCCATTGTGCGACATGAATTCCACGCCGACCGCGCCCGCATTTCCACGTCCCGTGTCGAGCGTGACGTGCAGCAGATGCGTGCTGAAATTCATATTCATCCGGTCTTTGCCCTTCGCGTTCAGCGTGCTCACCAGCGGCTTCGGCTGCGCCGCGTCTTGAAAGCCGGGCGCACCGTCCTTGAGCCGGATGACCGTCCGCGCGCGGCTCTCGCCCTGCACATAAATCCACTCCGCAAACCGCAGCGTGTCCGAGACCAGGTACGTCCCCGCGGGCAGATACGCGGTCGCCATGTGCGTCCCCTCGCAGGCTTTGAACACCTTGCGCAGCGCCTCCGTGTCATCCGTCACGCCGTCGCCTTTCGCGCCGAAGCGCGCCTCGCGCACATTCAGCACGCCGGAGTTCGGCGGGAAAACGATGTCCGCCGCCGCGGCGGGCAGCGTGAGGACGAGGAGGAGGGCGAGATGGCGAAGTTTCATAGGGGGAACACGTTGTAATTGGACCATCGCTTTAACTGGCGGGGGTGAGTTCGACGAGCATGAGCGAATCCGGCACCTTGAAGGTGAGTTCGGAGGGCGCGGCCTTCGTTTCCAGCGGCTCGGCGGCATCCTGCGAGAAAAGGCGCGCGCTTTTCAC
>Ga0209591_10009365_pt1 | contig 10591 bp, 5 predicted proteins | sample MAT01_FD_187207 | JGI IMG/M metagenome (GOLD analysis project Ga0209591, IMG submission 187207) | Freshwater microbial communities from Lake Fryxell liftoff mats and glacier meltwater in Antarctica - MAT-01 (SPAdes) (version 2) | ecosystem: Environmental > Aquatic > Freshwater > Ice > Liftoff...
TACGCAGTGGCCGACTTATCATTCCCTTTGCATATTGGGTAGGGGGTCAACCGGCCCTTCCAGTCGGACAAAACATTTCTACCGTTCTTTATTCAGACGATAACGGGGATACCTGGAAAATTTCTGCGTCTAAAATTATATCTCCCACTTTCAATGGAACACCAGATAGTAATTACGGTTCTGTAGAACCTTCAATAGCTGAATTAAAAGAAGGCGGGCATTTGTGGATGCTGATGAGAACGGCCGCCGGTTCTTTGTACGAATCCTATTCTACGGATAATGGAACTACCTGGTCACAGGGCCAGGCATCGCGTTTTGGAACGCATAGCGGTCCTCCGCTTCTCAAGAAGCTTACAGATGGACGTATCGTTCTGATCTGGAACAACTGTGATAAACCGGCCAAATATGAGGGTCGCGGTGTGTACGGTGGACGTGATGCCATTCACGCGGCGATATCCGATGATAACGGCCAAACCTGGACAGGGTTCCGTGAGATCAGTAAAGATCCCCGCCGCGACCAGTCTCCTCCCCGCAAAGGCGACCGCGGTGTAGCCTATTCAAGTTCGCCGGTTTTGGTGGGTAAAAAGATATGGCTCATCACGGGCATGGGTGAGGGCCGCCGGAGCATTGTGTCAGTAGATCCGGAATGGCTCATGGCCAAACATCATAAGAGTGATTTTACCGGGGATGGTCTCAATGACTGGACAACATTCAAACATTTTGGCAATGCACCTTACTACTATTGGCGTGACCGTGGTAAGGGCGCCGAACTGATCCAGCATCCAACACGACCGGAAGTAAAGGTGCTGCACGTACGCCGTCCCGATGAAAAAGATCCTGATGGAGCAGTATGGAATTTTCCCAATGGGCGCAGTGGCAAACTGAAAGTCCGCATTATGCTGAACCCTGGTTTTTTAGGAGGCAGTATCGCACTGGGTGATATTTTTTTCAATCCTTCCGACAGTCACGGAGATCGCTTGGCCATGTATCACTTACCGATCACTACTTCCGGTCAACTCGGCAAAAACGGACCCTCTATCAGCCTAGGAGAGTGGCATGAGCTGGAACTGCAATGGGATCTTGACAAGCAGAACTGCGAGGTGAGCAGCGATGGGAAGAAATTACTAACGCTGCCACTGCGCAACGAAACACTCAATGGCCTGAGTTATCTGCGTCTGCGTTCAACAGCATCTGGTCTTGACAATGCAGGCTACCTGGTGGAAGAGGTGAGTGTGGATATTGCAGACAACAAGGCGCCCGCTGTAACGCAGCAACAGATATTGCGCAGTGCTGCTAACTACCGGTTTAAATTATTTTATGATGAATACAGTCCCGATCAGGATCCGCTGCCAAGAAGTGCACAGCCTGTGAATACGAAGGAAGGTAAGCTGACCAGCAAAGGATACTGGACACCTTCCAATGTGGAGGAATTGAAAGATATAAATAGGATGGGGCCTTTCATCAGGCTGGCCGATAGTAGCATACTTACGGTTGATGGTACCAATAGTGCTATCAGCAGGGATGATGGCAAGACATGGATAGAGTACCCGATATTTAATGATCCCTCAAAATTCCAGATCCGCCCGGAACGGGTTTTACTGATAACGGGAACAGGCACTATCATTCTATCATTTGCAAATGAAAAAGAATCATCGGACCGTGCATGGCAAAAAGATATTATGAATTCCAAAGGAGGAATACTGCCTGCTTATGTTGTAAGGAGCGTAGACGGCGGAAAAACCTGGGGCGTTCCCCAGAAACTGCATGATGAATGGACTGGCGCCACACGCGACATCAAACAAATGCGAAACGGCAGCATTGTGATCTCTACGATGATGATGCGTGGTAAACCGGTTCGTCACAATGTGGTAACCTATACGTCGAAAGATGATGGAAAGAGCTGGAAAAGAAGCAACATGATCGATCTTGGTGGAGTGGGTGACCATGCAGGATCCATGGAGGCGACGATTGAACCGTTACAGAATGGCTTGTTATGGATGTTGATCCGGACAAACTGGGGAAAGTTCTGGCAGGCATTTTCAAAAGACGATGGGTTGACCTGGGGTAGTTTCGGCATCAGCAATATAGATGCCAGTTCATCACCTGGTCTGCTGAGAAGATTGGAGAGTGGAAGATTGATTCTGGTGTGGAACCGTCTTTACCCCGAAGGTCAGAATGACTATCCGCTAATTGGAGGCAACTATCAATTGACTGAAGTACCGGCAAACTTCCATCGCTCTGAGCTTTCAATGGCCTTGTCTAATGATGATGGCAAGACCTGGACGAAACCCGTGGTGATCGCCAAGACGATGAAAGAGAAAACACAGCTAGCTTATCCCTACCTGTTCGAGGCCAGCCCCGGCGAAATATGGATAACCACTATGGCAGACCAGATTGCGCTGAAGATAATGGAGAAAGATTTTTTTCATGATGACCATACTATATTCTTAGATAAGTAACCTAATAAATAATAGACACTGAATTAAAGAATCACCAAAGTGCTGTTGGTCTGATGAAAAAAGTATTACGGGTATTTGAATAAGCAAATCAACGATATGAAGTCAACGCTATTCTTAACTATATGTTTATTCCTGGCGACAGGTTGCGGTGTGAGGCTAAATAGCTCCCACGCAAGCTTGTCCCAAAGTTACAAAGTTGAGAATGGAGTAATAATTGGAGAAAATACAGGCAGGTATAATAACCGGCCATTGTACGTCAATAATACCAACGCCGTCGTTTTTGCAGGCGATCAACCCATTGCACGCCTTGTAAAAGACAGTTTAATGTACGGGACTTTTATGATGGCGATCAAAAGAGGTGATCAGGGTAAGTGGCTGCATCAATTCGATCATATTGTTTCTAAGTATCATGGAGGAAAAATGTTGTGGATACTATCAGACACGCAGTTTCCGGATTTAAAAATAACGGTTGATGTCCTGCCATTAGCCAATAGCATTGGAATGGCGGTCCGTTGTTGTGCACAAGGGGCAAAAGATAGCGACAGGTTGATCTGGGCATTCGGCGGGGCCGTTGGTCCGAAGAAGAAGATAAGTATATGGCCTGAAGACTATACGTGGGATATGGACGTCTCCTATTATCCGGATATTTTGAATTGGGGTTTCGAAGCTACAGACTGCAAGAACAACAAAGTGGAAACGGACAAAAGCATGGCCAGGTTAAGCCTGACAGATTCATCTCAAAGAAAAATTCTTACCGTTGTTACCGGAAGCAATCTGAATTCAACAACAAAAATTGGCAATGCCGCAGAATGGGCAGACGTGTCAAGGTTTAGTAATTCCAGAGATGAAAAACTTCCGCTGCTAAACAGCGAGACAATTCTGGAAAACAATAAACAATACTACTGGGCTTGTGATGCTTTTAACATTGACAAACAAGTGGACCTGAGTAATATCATCAACCCAGAAAAATCTTTCACGGAAGGACAGTCTAAACTGAATGCCATCCAGGCACGAATGCAGATCAACACTCCCGATCCCTATTTAAATGCGGCTGCATTAGCTTCTATGATGGCAGTGGATGCCACCTGGCAATCCCCAACCTATATGCATGGAGCGTTGTACGGAAGAATGCCACTTCCGGGGTGGCGAAGTATATATGGAGGTACGATGTATGGCTGGCATGACCGGGTAGTGACAGAAGCAAAATATTATACCGGTTTCCAAACCAAAGTTTCTGATAAGCGGGAGCCAAAAGCTTCCGTTGTTGCTAAACTCACAGAGCAAGACAAAGACTCCCGATTTTATGGAGTAGGACACATTGATAAAGACCAAAGGGGATATGATATGCAAAGTCAGTTTTTCGATCAGTTAATCGAGGATTGGCGATGGACAGCTGACCCGGAATTGGAACGAATTCTCAGACCTGCCCTGGAATTACATTTAAATTGGGCGAAGGAATGTTTTGATCCTGACGGTGACGGCACTTACGAAAGTTACAAAAACTCCTGGCCTACGGACTCTCAATGGTATAATGGTGGAGGAAGTGCAGAAGAAACTTCTTATGTCTATCGGGGACATGTTGCGGCACGGGACATGGCAGAAAGAGCCGGCGATAAGGAGGCCGTGCGTCACCATAATCAGGTAATTGAAAGAATAAAAAAGGGATTCTTTGCAAAATTATGGATAAAGGAAAAGGGACATTCGGGGGCCTACCGCGAACAGGGTGGTCACCAAAGACTTCATCAGGACCCGTGGCTGTATAGCATATTCCTTCCCGCTGAGGCGAACTTGCTTTCGCCAGTTCAGTTGATTGAATCAGTTTATTATTCTGAATGGGCACTTCAAAATGATCCAGTACCCGGGGGAGGCCGTAGGGTTTGGCCATCAAATTGGGTTCCTGCCCTCTGGTCCGTTCGGGAGTTATGGTCGGGAGATGAATATGCATTGGCACAAACTTATTTTAAGGCTGGTTTGGCGGATGGCGGGTGGGATATTATGCGTGGGGCCATGATGGCAAACGCCTTCCAAAGCGTGGTACCGGGCAACGTTTCTTCTCCACAGTGTGGTACTGATTTCGGTGATAACCTTCATCCTTTTGCCAGAGTCCTGGTGGAAGGATTGTTCGGGTACCAACCTGATTACCCGAACGGACTGGTGAACATCGCTCCAAAATTCCCTACCGGTTGGGATAACGCTTCTATTGAAATCCCCGATATAAAATTTCATTTTCTCAGGAAAGAAAAAATAAGCACTTATAACATAACATTGGCCAGAAAGGCAAAAATCAATTTGCAATTGCCTGTTTTTGCGGGCAATATAGAAAAAGTTAGTGTTAATGGAAAAGCGGTTGAATGGAAATTGGCGCCGGGTGTTGGTTCGAGCTTGATTTTACTTGAACTGCCCATGTCTTCTAAAGCTGACATTATTGTTCAGTCCGAAAATTTGTTAGCCTACCATGCACCGGAACTAATCGAAACGAATGTGTCGGAATTTATAACGTTGAAGACAGGAGATTCGAAGATTATTCAGACCTACGATCCCCAGGAAGTATTACAGGAACAGCAAATTAAGAATGGAGTTTTGTATGCAAAAGTAAAATCCGGCAGTAAAGGCTTTCACACGGTCATTGTGAAAGTGATGAAAGATAAAGCCCCGCAGTGGCGTGTTTTTCGGCTCAACGTAAAGGACCCCGAAGCTAAAGCAAGGAGTGAGGACCGGATTCTCACCTCCTTCCCTTCCGGTACGAAATGGCAGAATATAGATGTAAGCCCGATGTTCAATGCTGACGTGAGAATGATTTACAGGCAACAGTATCTCAGTCCCCGGCCCAATACTTCTTCACTTCGTTTGGGAGTCGACGGATATTCTTCCTGGACCCAACAACACTGGGCAAAGAAAAGGCCGCCTCTTACCATCGGGTTGGAGGCCGTAAAAGATATGCTGGATAATAAGGGAAGATTATTAACTCCTCAGAAAGTACCTTTTTTGTGGACAGGGGAAGACAATAATATTTCTTTTACGTCCATGTGGGATAATTTCCCTACAGCAATCAGCTTTCCGGTTCATAAGAAGGGCAAAGCTATCTACTTTCTGGTTTGTGGGTCTACGAATGTAATGCAATGTCAGATAGCCAATGCAGTATTACGATTGTTCTATGCAGACGGGTCAACGGATTCCCTCGAACTCATTCCCCCTGTTAACTATTGGAATTTATGCCCGATCATTGGAAAGAAGCTGGACGACCGGGCAGATTATACATCAAAACTGGATAGATTTCCCTTGCCGGAAAAATGGCCAGACAGGGTACAACTGGGTGAGAATTGCAGGGCGATTCTTTTAAACCTGAAATTAAAAAAAGGAGTAGAGCTTGATCATGTGACTTTAGAAACTTTATCACAGGAAGTAGTAGTGGGTTTAATGGGAATTTCAATAATGAATCCCGAATAATTTTAAAAATTAAAATTGTGAAAAAAATATTTCTCTTGCTTATCACTGTTGTCATCGTCATTGCAGCTATGGCGCAGGGTTATGTCAATAATACAAATGACAAATACAACCACCCGAAAATGGATTGGTGGAAGGAGGCCAAGTTCGGTATGTTCATACATTGGGGCATAACCGCTGTGCCTGCCGGAAAATGGGGCGACAAAACATCCTATGATGCGTGGTTGATGAATAACGCACAGATACCCGTAGCCGAATACGCGGAACTCGCCAAACAGTTTAATCCTACAAAATTTAATGCTGAGCAATGGGTGAAATTGGCGAAAGCTGCAGGACAGAAGTATATCATATTTATATCGAAACTACATGATGGGTTCGCATTGTTCAATACGAAGGTGTCTTCTTTTAATATAGTGGATGCAACCCCTTTCAAGAGAGATGCGTTAAAAGAATTGGCGGATGCCTGCCGTAAATATGAAATGAAATTGGGCGTATATTATTCTCAGGGTCTTGATTGGTCACATCCCGGAGGGGGTATTGCGAATCGTCCTGCATGGGATGAAAGACAAAAGGGAGATAAAATGAAATATGTGAATGAAATCGTAATACCCCAGGTGAAAGAGCTCCTCACTAATTATGGCGACATAGCTGTGATGTGGTGGGATGGATCATTTGATATGAATACGGAGATCACCCATGCGATAGATTCACTACTGCTTCCTTATCCCAATATCATTTCTAATAACCGCTTGGACATGAATTACGAGTCAAACGTAATAGAGTCAGTTGAGATGGGAGATTACGATACACCAGAGAAAGTAATTCCCGTCATTCCACTTACTGACCGTAACTGGGAATCTTGTATGACCATGAACGAGCATTGGATCTACAATGCATGGGATGAAAAGTGGAAAGATAGTAAGCAACTGTTGAGAACTTTTATTGATATCGTTAGTAAAGGGGGTAACCTGCTTTTAAATGTAGGTCCTGATGCTTACGGTGTGATACCAGAAGTTTGCCAGCAATCTCTTCTTGATATGGGTGAATGGCTTAAGGTAAACGGTGAAGCTATTTATGGAGCCAGCTACAGTCCTTTTCCCTATCTTTCTTTTGGCCGTGCCACTAGAAAAAAACAGGTAATTTATCTACATGTTTTTGACTGGCCTGCCGATAAAAAATTGGTGATTCCGTTCTCAAACAATGTAACCAAAGCCTACCTGTTGGAGGATCCATCCGCGAAATTGAAAGTTAAGTCTGAAAAAGATCGCTCCGTCATTTCCGTACCAGCCTATGCGCCCGATAAGACGGCGACAGTGGTGGCCGTACATTTTGAAGGAGAACCTATAGTGAAACCTATTCCTACGATAGGCGTAAATGTGGTGGCTTCTTCATCGGATCCTACTACTTCCACGGATAACGTGACCGATGGCAGGCTCGACAATTGCTGGAGGGCCGTAGCAACTGAACATGCCTCTACGCTTGAGTTATCCTTTGAAAGCCCTGCAACCATTCAATCCTTTTCTCTATCAGAACCATGGTCGCCCTGGCGGGGAATTGTTCAAAAACACGAGCTGCAATATTGGTCGAATAATAAATGGGAAACGATAATAACCGGTGAAACAAAGGGAGCGGGTATTACCCAAAGCTTTTCACCGGTAATTGGTCAGCGGTTCAGGCTATTACTGAGTAATGCAAAACATCCTCCGTCCGTCAAGGAGTGGTTATTGTTCAGGTCCAACTAGCAAGAGCGTATGTTTATAAAAAAATAATTGTTAAAAAGAAATTATGAAAAAGAAAAGATCGCTGCAGGGGTTGCTGTTACTTTCGTTTTTTATTTTACTAGGCTCCTGTTTATTTGCAGGGAAAGTCTTAACCAACGCTCCTGCTTCTGATGAACCAAAGTCTATCAAAATATCCGACACTCTAGCCGTGAAAGTAGATGACGAATCCGGTAAGTATAGCTGGAATTCGGCAATCGAACAATGTGCTTCTTATGGGAAAGGCTGGCATTCTCCTTCCATGATTGAACTTTCCATTCTTTATAATAAAAAAGATAAAATCGGCGGATTCAAGAAGGATTGGTATTGGTCTTCGTCAGAGTTTTTTAATGATTTCGGAAGATCACTGAACTTTAAAACCGGTGAGCAGAATGATGATTACGAAGATAAAAATCATTCGAATTGCGTAAGATGTGTAAAGACGCTTGAAAAATGAGGAGTTATAGCGTCAATTAAAATCCATTTATGAATGGAACCTGCCCGACTTAAAAACGATTAAGATCCCTGTTACCCTTGCGAAAAAAGTGGATCATGAATCGGGCAGTAACACGGATTTACCATACTAGAAATACAAACTGGTAAAAGGAATAATTCATATGGCGACAAGTACAGGCGCATGGTGTGCGCTGTATTAAATTGAATTAAAAATGAAAGGCTCAGCCGTTTCGATAAACTACAAAGAAGAATTAACCGGCCCCTGTGTGTCGGTCAAAACACCGTTTGATAAGAATGGTGATCTGGATTACAATGCGCTCTCTTTACAAATAGAAAGAGGTATTGAGTCAGGTGCCGGGGCAGTTGTCCTGACATACGGGGACAGCCTTTTCACGCTGCTTACAGAAAGGGAAATAGCGGAGCTTACAAAAAAGTGTGTGGAGATCGTAAACAAACGAGTAATGCTGGTGGCGGCTACCGGGATATGGGCTATTGGTCAAACAAAGGAGTTCGCCGAGTATTCCGCCACAATCGGGGCGGATATGCTTATGGTTATGCCTCCGGATTGGGAGGGCAGCGGCACCGTTGATAGCCTTGTTCAGCATTTTGGTGTAGCCGGGCAGCATATCCCGGTTATGGTAGCCGACAATTTTTTGATCAGACGTTCGCAGGCCTTTGCATTACAGCTCATTCAAAAGTTATATGAAGACGTACCCGGGGTAGTGGCTTTAAAAGATGATGTAACAGGTTCGCTGGTGCAGCATATATGCCTTATGACCCATGACCGGTGGGCATTGATTGCGGGAGGACAAAAACAGAATCATATCAATATGCTTCCTTATGGCGTTGATGGGTATTTTTCGCTGATGACGACATTTAATCCTGAAGTGGCAAAGGTTTATTCGGATGCGGTCCGGGATAATCGGTTGGATATTGCCATAGCAATTGTAAAGAATTATGATATGCCCTTGTTTGATTATTTATTGAACCTTGAAGGTGGTTTTGACGCAGGGATACATGGAATGCTGGAATTGGCAGGGCTTGGGAAACGCTACCGAAGGGCCCCTTATTATTCCTTAAACAATAAGCAAATGGAACAATTGGAAGATTTTTTAATGTCAATACGATATATGGAAGAACAAAAAAAACATCAGGACGTAAGACTTGGGCATATAAAGATAAAGAATGACAATGAAGAAAATAAGCAAGGGATTTAGGTTTCTTTGGATCGGGTAAACCGGGTTTGAAATTATATTCACAAAAATTAAAAGGGAAAAAATGCAAAACAAAAAAATTACATTGATCTTAACGACGATTATGTGCCTGACTTTGAGCAGGCCTCATGCCCAAACGGTAAAAGATGTTGAAGGGAATATCTACCCTGTGGTCACCATCGGAACCCAGGTGTGGATGGCTGAGAACCTCAGAACAACAAAGTTCAACGATGGCACACCAATTCCCCTTATTAAAGGGGAAAGCGACTGGGCAGTCTTACATGGCCAGTTGAATAAACCTGCATTCAGTTGGTATAATGATGATGCCAAAATTGATAAGGGTGTTTATGGAGGACTATATAATTGGTGGGCAGTTAAATCGAATAAACTCTGCCCTAAAGACTGGCACGTTCCCAAAGATGACGAATGGGCCGTTTTAACCAATTTCTTAGGAGGTGATACCATTGCGGGTGGCAAACTAAAGGCTACGGGCAATGCTCATTGGCTAGATCCCAATACAGGAGCAACTAACGAAACTAAATTTAATGCTCTTCCAGGGGGTTACCATAGTTTCCTCGGGCCCTATTTATACAAGGGAGCGGTCAGTTATTTCTGGACCTCCACTGAATACGATTTGCATAATTCCTATTTCAGGTTGTTGTATAGCGATTACACTAATGTTCTTAGAAATTTTCTATATAATACCAGCGGTTTTTGTGTACGTTGTGTGCAGGATTAAAAAGATATCATTTCATAATTTTCAAAGTTGAGGGAGTATGGAGTGCCATACATTATTCATTCAAATGCTTTGAATAATGTGCTATTGGTCTTCTCTTATTCATCATAATTAAATTTTCAATGATCATGCATTGCAAATTACTATCCAACTTTGCAATTATACTGGTACTATCATTTCTGGGATTTACCTTAGGTTTCCATGAGTGCTATTCTCAAAATTCTAGCACTCCCCCTGAGCCAATTTACTGGTTAAAAGATGAAGGTAACCTGGTGAAACTACCCGACGGGACTTTTATGATGTTCCGTAACGCAGGCAACAAATTGGTGACCCTGGCCTCAAAAGATGGGCGTAATTGGGCACCTGCTAAAAAGCAGATTAAAAATAACGACGGGATTAGCTTTGGCCTTATCATTTTGGACAAAAATGGCGAGTTGCAGAACCAGTATTTTGTGTTCCGCGAAGTTCCCCAGAAACCGGGAGGGGCCACCGGTCCCGGAGCAACGATGATGCTGGATATGTATC
>Ga0209591_10009369_pt1 | contig 10588 bp, 8 predicted proteins | sample MAT01_FD_187207 | JGI IMG/M metagenome (GOLD analysis project Ga0209591, IMG submission 187207) | Freshwater microbial communities from Lake Fryxell liftoff mats and glacier meltwater in Antarctica - MAT-01 (SPAdes) (version 2) | ecosystem: Environmental > Aquatic > Freshwater > Ice > Liftoff...
GATCCGCGGATTTATGAAGCGAATTTCACCAATCCGGAGTTGTCGAATGTCGTTAAACGAAAATAGAAAACTCCCGCTTTCGAGTTCGAGAACGGTTTCGTTCGTGGCCGGATCTTTGAGAACGAATTCTTGAAAGCGCAATTCTCCGGGCGCTTTAAAGGCAACTTCCCCTAAGACGACTTTGGCGCTTGGTAGGGCCCGTTGCACGGCCCAGCGCGCGAGGAAGGTCAAGTTGGCAACGGCGAGAACGGCGGCGAGCGCAAGGAGCACGATGAGGGAGGTAATCGCCCATGCGAGCCTCCGCAGCCATAGCCGCTTTATGCGAGGTTTATCCGGAGCCATAGGCAGCAATTCGGTCCCCGAGCACGCCAAGAACAAAGGCCACACCCACCAAAGCATTCGCTTGGAAAAACGCTCTTTGCGTCGCGGCCATATCGCCCCTCGCCGCTTCGCAGTGTTCATACACGAGTGAGCCGATGACAAAGGCCAATGACAGAAAATAAATACTTCCCAAGTCCCCCATCACGCCGAAGGCGACGAGCCCTGCAAATGCGATGGCATGAAAGACAATAGCCACCCGGAGCGCCTTTCGTGCGCCGACCCACACCACCAGTGATTTTAGGCCATCCCGCCGATCCACCTCGACATCCTGTGTGGCGTAAATGAGATCAAACCCCGCCACCCAGAAGAGCACCGCGCCAGCTAAGATCAGCGGTGGAAGCGCGAAGGAACCCGTCACTGCGAGCCATGCTCCCACCGGCGCGACTGCGAGTGCGAGTCCCAAAAATAATTGAGCAAAGTGTGTAAATCGCTTCGTGAATGAATAGAAAAAAATCACTCCGAGTGCGACGGGCGAGAGGGCAAGACACAGCCCATTGAGCGTTCCCGCCGAGGCGATGAATGCCACGGAGAAGGCTGCACAAAGTCCAATTGCCACCGGCCTCCTTACGAGCTTGTGACGTCCTGCGGTGCGGGGGTTGCGTTGGTCAATATCCCAATCCGCGATGCGGTTAAACGTCATGGCGGCACTGCGAGCAAAAACCATGGCTGCCATGACACCCAGAAAAACATGCCAAGTCGGCCAGCCATCTGCTGCGGCGAACATCGCACCAAGCGCAAATGGTAAAGCGAAGACCGTGTGGGAGAATCGAATAAAAGTCAGAAAGTCAGAAATGCGTTTCATTCCTTAGTGCCTTTCCATAAGCCACAATATCGCCCACGTCCTATTTTTTCCGAGTCCGAGAGGCGTCCTCAAAGAGTTCGACTAGCCCGTCGTCCACCCGCAAGTCCACCAGCTTCCAACCCGGGGTCGTGCGATAAAAATAAAATCTCCACCGCAGGGGCAAGTCCTGGTTCAGCGAGATGCACGTATACCGCAACAAGCTCTGGCCAACCTCCATGGTATCTACCACCTCGAACCCCGCCACAGCGCCATAACTGTCGAGTGCCTGCATGGTTCGCGCCTTGAGGTCATTTACGTTTTCCTGCTTCTCTGCGATGATTGTTCCACGCACGAGGCCCTCGTAAGCCGCTTCCACTTGATTCGCCTTAATCGCCAAAAAAAACTTCTGCACCACGGCGAGGGGTTCCTCAACTTTTGAGGCTGGCGTCGGCGTAGCTTCTGCCGGAACACCGCTTTGTGCCGCAGGTGGAAAAACAAGACGCGACTTTTGCTCGTCTGGTTTTTGGGCAAAGCTCACACTGCCCAAGAGGGATAAAAAAAGAACCGCGCGAAAAATCATGGCCTGAATGAAAGGTCTTTCTGACCAATGGCGCAAGCCTACTCGAGCCGCAGTCATCGCGACTCCAACACAGCAAGGCCGTCGAGGACAATTTGCGACCACGTTTCCATCTCATCGCGCCGGGCCAAGAGTTCTTCTCGCGTCGCGAAGCCGAGTGCCGCGATTGCAGCCTCGCCCGCAGCCACCTCGTCCGTCTCCAAATCCACAAGATGCACAATGCCGAGGTGGACGCGACCGACCTCTGTCGAATCGTCATTGAGCAAGGCTACGGCACGTTCCGTGAAAGATCCACCCAGCCGAAGTTCTTCGGAAATCTCGCGTCGAACCGCCGCGTCGTAGGCCGATTCGTCGAAAGAAAAGAGACTTTCGTCCTTATCGTTGATATGGCCCCCGATGCCGATGGACATCTTAGCAGCAAGGCGCTTCTCTCCGGATTTTGAGCCTCGGGTATAGTGGAGAATGCGATCGCCAAAGCGGAAGACGGCGTAGGGAATGAGTTGCTTAAGTGAGGCATCATTTTCCGCCAAGGTGCGAGCCACGAAGAAGTTGTTTTCGCGGCGAAGAAAGGCAGGGAGGTAGTGGGCGATATCGAAGTTTAGTCCCTGAAACGCCCCCAATGTGTCAAAAAGTTCGCGCCGAATGACTAAGATTTGTTCTTCAGGTTTTGCCATCTAGGAAACATGACGTAGGCATCGAGCGGGGAACAGACAAGATTTGTGCAACAAATACAACAAACCTTCTTGTATGAGGGGCCGAAGAACATACGTTACTCGGCACAGCATGAAGTTACAAAAGGTTTCCCTCGAATACATCGCCCAGCTAGCCGGCGTGCACAAGGCGACCGTTTCGCGTGCGCTTCGCAACCACGCGAACATTCCGCTTAAGACGCGCACGCGCATTCAAGCCATCGCCACGGCGCAGGGATACCGCCCCAATCCTCTTGTCGCCATGTATCAGGCCCAAGCCCGCTCGAATCGGCCCACGGCCATGCAATCTAGCTTTGCGTGGCTCAACGACTATCCCAATGCCAACAGCTGGCGCGAGTTTCCATGGCTGCGTGGGTATTTCGAAGGCGCCCGCGCCCGCTGCGAGGAACGGGGATTTCAGCTCGAAGAAATCTCTCTGAACACGACGGAAGGGCCTTCAGGCATCTCGCGTCTTCCCGATACCCTCCGCCATCGCGGCATCTACGGGGTGGTTCTGCCACTGATCTTGCACCGCGAATATTTGCTGGAAGCATGGCCCGATTGTGTGATTGCACTCATCGGGAGTGGAGTTCAGACCTCCGCTAATCGCTCGCCAGAGTCTGCATCCGCTTTTTATCCACAGGGTGTTCCGATTGCGGATCGGGATTTTTACTACAACTTGCGCTTGGCTTTTCAGAAAACGCTTGAGCATGGAAAGTCTCGCATTGGATTTGTTTATAGTCGCTATCTCGACAGCGAGAGTGAAGGAAGGGCTCATGCTGCGTTTTTGGTCGAGCAAGCGGGGTTGCCGGAGGCTCAGCGCGTTCCTGTCCTGTTTCTGGAGCGATTCAAGGAAGGTCGCCCCGTGGAGTTTGATCGGTGGATGGATACGAACAAGCCGGACGCTATCCTTACGGTGAATCCTATCCTCCGCGAGTGGGTCGAACAATTGGGGATGAAAATTCCTCAGGACTGCGCGCTGGTGAATTTGAACGTGGTGGACGACGTGCAGCACTGGGCTGGTATCCGGGAGAACCACGAACTTATCGGAGCCTCTGCCGTTGATCTTCTGATCGGACAACTCATGCGCAACGAAATCGGCTTACCACGTCAACCACGTAAGGTTCTCATTCCGGGACAGTGGCAGGCCGGCACGACGCTGTAGCCCTCCGGGCTGCCCTACTGCAGCAAGCGATCGAGTGAGGGATCAGGTGGCGCACCGTGTTCCACGGCGGCTTTGTAGTGTTGCTTTGCCAGCTCAAGAGCAGGCGGAGTAGCGGTCGCGTAAAGGACAGCTAAATTAAAGTGTGCCTCCGCGTAGTCGTCCCGCACGGCGATGCTGCGCTTAAAATTTTCTTCGGCTTCTGTTTTGCTTCCCTTCTCCCCCATGCAAATACCGAGGTAGTTCCATGCGATGTGATCTTTGGCATCAACAGACACGGCCTCATTCAGCGCCACGATGGCTTCGTCAAAGCGGCCTTGCTTTGAGTAAACGATCCCAAGATTTGTCGCTGCAAAGGAATCACTAGGATTGATCGAGATTGCTTTCTTCAGAGCCACTTCCGCGGCGGAAAGCTTATGGGCTTGGATCTGAGTGACCCCAAGATTGGAGAGAGCAAAGTAGTTGTTCGGTGCGTCATCCACGATTTGCTGGTAGAGCTTTTCGGCTTCGTCGAAGCGGCCATACTCAAAGAGCTTGCGAGCTTCCTCGATCCTCGCATGCGTCGCCTCTGGCAGGGCACTTGCTCCCTCTGCGGCCGGTGCGGGCTCGAAGCCTCCTTCTGGCTTGGCGATCGCCATATCTACGCCCAGCTTTTCGGCAGAAGATTCGCTAAGTAACACGACAGGTTCCTTGAAAAGCTTGCGCTCCTCCGGGGAGAGTTGGAAGGCCGGGCGGGCCATGATCTCCATCTGCGAAGTGAGGGTTTGTGATTGGACTTGGAGCTTTTCGATTTCTGCTTGCACAGCAATGCGTGCCGCGTCGCGTTCGCTTTGTTCTTTGATTTGGCGAAGGATAATTCCGCGCAGGAGATCGCTCTCTGTTAAAATGCGCTTGTCCTCAGCAGTCGGCTCCGGGTTGAGCTTCAATCGGGCCGTTTCGCCCGTGGCTTCATCGAGTTGCTTTGCCAACGTCTTAATCTGTTCGTCGCGTCCACTGACTTGAGACAAGGCGTCTAACAAGCGGTCGTTGAGGGTGTTGATTTCGCTCCGCAAACTCGCGAGGAGTTGCTCGTTCTCTTGTGGCTTTGTGGAGGCCTCACTGAACTTCGTTTCTGCATCTGCAAGCTGAGTTGCGAGTGTCTTATTCTCGGCTTCGAGTTTCTTGAAACGCTCTGGATCGTTTTTTTCTGCGATCTTGGTCTCAAGACCCTTTCGTTCCTTGTTAAATGCGGCCACCAAAGTTTCCTTCTCATCGGCCAACTTCTCCAGGGTGGCGGCATTATCCTTGATACGTTTCGTGCGGGCAATTGCCTCATCCCGTTGTTTCAGGAGGCCGAGGCGATCGGTTTCTAGGATTTTGCGGCCTTCGTCGGCAGCGCCGATATACTTCGCGGCGGCATCGAGCTTTGCCAGCAAGCGATCGTTGTCGGCTTGCAGGACTTCATTGTTCGCGTCCAGCTCGCTCATCCTCGACATGAGCTCGCCGAGGCCCTTGTCGTCGCTAGGCGCGGCGCGGGCGGCGAAGGCATTCCGATCGCTAATCGCGTTCTCCATCGTGTCTTGGGCTTGCGCGAGTTGAGCCCGCAGATCCACGACGTTGACTTTCGTGCGATCTATCTCTGTGCGTGCGCTCCGCAACTCACCAGCTTGCTGGATTAGCGATTCTTGTAATCGTTCGTTCTCTCGTTGCGCGACCGAGAGCTGCTGGCGAAGGCTTGCCACCTCGCTCGTGCTAGCACTCGTCGGAGCAGAAGGCCTCGGTGTGACTGCTGGGAGGCGAGGGGCGGTGGTAGAACCGGTGGTAATAACAACTGGCGGCATGTTAATGATGCCGGGATCTCGGGTCGGAAGCGGGCCTTCTGGCCCTTCCGGACTTGAAGAAAGATCAGCCACGACGGAAGCCAATCTTTCCAAGTTCTCCCGCGTTTTTTTCAGGCGAAAGTCCACAACCAGAGGCTGCCATTCCGGTTCCGATTTGCGAATTTGCTCAAGAAGTTTCGAGGTATTTTGATAGCGCGAATACGCTTCCTGAGGGCGGCCATCACGTTCTGCCTTTTCACCGGCCTGGAAGTCTTGATAGGCGCGCAGAAAAACATCCGAAGAATCTTGGGCGGCGACTGGTAATACCCACGCCATAAGAAGCAGCGCAAGCAGCACAGGGAGAATGGGACGAGGAGAGTTCAACGCAGAAGGGAACATGCCCCAGCGAAGGCTGGATATCAATCCGCGATTTTGGCAACACGCGCGCTTGGTCTCTGGTCCGCTATACCGGAAGCGCGCGGAAACGCCTAACGACGATTCAGCTTTCTATGGCAGCGGAAATCTCGATGTAAAGGTTGTCACTTTTAATCGAAGGGCGGCGAGCTTGGCTTCATCGTGGCGGCAATCCAGCGCGTCATGAATAAAGTCGGCGACCTGCATCATGTCTTCTTCGCGGAGGCCGCGTGTGGTCATTGCGGGCGTGCCAATGCGGATGCCCCCGGTCTTGCTGATCGGCTCGGTATCGAAGGGGATGGCATTTTTATTCACCGTGATCGCCGCATGATCGAGCGTGGTCTGGGCTTCAAGGCCATTAATCCCGCGTGGGCGCAGATCAACGAGGAGGACGTGGTTGTCGGTGCCGCCGGAGACGATTTCGTAGCCGAGCATGCTGAGGCGAGCAGAGAGTGCCTTCGCGTTATTCACGATCTGTGCTGCGTATCCTCGGAAGCTGGGTTCCAAGGCCTCCTTGAAGCAAACCGCCTTGGCCGCGATGACATGCATGAGTGGGCCGCCTTGGATGCCGGGGAAGGCTTGCGCATCCACCTTTCGCGCAAATTCTTCTTTGCAAAGGATGAGTCCGGCGCGTGGCCCGCGTAGGCTCTTGTGCGTGGTGGTCGTCACGAAATGTGCGTGCGGGATCGGGGAGGGATGGACGCCGCCAGCGACGAGGCCAGCGATGTGAGCCATGTCCACGAAGAGGTAAGCGCCCACGGAGTCTGCGATGGCCCGCATTCTTTCAAAATCAATCACCCGAGGATAGGCGGAGGCTCCTGCCGTAATCATTTTTGGACGCACTTCTGCCGCCTGGCGCTCTAGGGCATCGTAGTCAATGCGGCCAGAATCTTGAGTGACGCCGTAGTGGTGCACTTCGTAGAGCTTGCCGGAGAAATTGGCCTTGTGGCCGTGTGTAAGATGGCCGCCATGGGCTAGGTCCATCGTCAGAATGCGGTCTCCGACTTGCAGGACAGAAAAATAGACCGCCATGTTTGCTTGGCTGCCGCTATGGGGCTGCACATTGGCGTGGTCGGCACCGAAGAGTTGCTTCGCACGCTCGATGGCTAGCGTCTCGACAACATCCACAAACTCGCACCCACCATACCACCGCTTCCCGGGATAACCCTCTGCGTATTTGTTCGTCAGGCAGGAACCTTGGGCTTCCATGACACCCCGGCTCGTGTAGTTTTCGGAAGCGATGAGCTCGATGTTTTCAAATTGGCGTTGCCGTTCGCGTGAGATGGCTTCTGCGATCTGCGGATCGGCTGTGGCGAGAGCGGAGAGGACGTAGGGTTGGGTCGTGGTCATAGGAGTTTCTTTGATTCGGGTGAGGATGCTCGGCAAGGCGCGGCGGATTGTCTGCTTGCATGCCTCGTAGGTAGCGCGCCCTTGCCCGATCGGGTCGGGCACGTCTGGCGAGTGAGGCTCCCCCTCTCGCACAAGGAATACCTTTCCAGAAACTTCCGGATAAAACAAGTCCAGCATCTGTCGGTGGTCTTTTGTCATCACAAAAATGTGCGTCGCGCGCGTGAGGAGGGCTTCGGTGACGGGTTGACTCCGAAAGCCTCGCAGCGAGATGCCCTCGCCGACGAGAACCCGCACGGCATCCTCACTTGCTGCCTGTCCTACGCCGGCGCGTAGACCGGCTGATTCCACCGTAATGTCTGGTTCATTTTTGGTGAGTTGGCGAAAGAGCCCTTCAGCCATAGGGCTTCGGCAGATATTGCCTGTGCAAATGAAGAGGATGTGGCGACTCATGCTGGAATAAGAAAATACCGTAAGTAGCCCATACCGCAAGTCAACGGCGACGGCATAGGGAGGTCTCCACCCTATGACCCTTCTCCAACCGCGCAGTCCTCACATGGTTTGATTTGTTCAAAAAAGTCATTGCCCTTATTGTCCACTAAAATGAAAGCGGGAAAATCCACGACATCAATTTTCCAGATTGCTTCCATGCCGAGTTCGGGACACTCGAGGACTTCGACGTGGCGAATGTTTTCCTTGGCGAGAATTGCGGCGGGCCCGCCAATGGAGCCGAGGTAGAAGCCGCCGTGGCGGTGGCACGAGTCGGTGACTTGCTGGCTGCGATTTCCCTTAGCGATCATGATGAGTGATGCGCCTTGGGACTGAAAGAGCTCCACGTAGTCATCCATGCGGCCTGCAGTCGTCGGACCGAAGGAACCGGAGGGAAGGCCCTTGGGCGTCTTTGCGGGACCTGCGTAATAAACCGGGTGGTCGCGTAGATATTGCGGGAGCTTCTCGCCGCGGTCGAGGCGGTCCTTGAGATTGGCATGAGCGAGGTCACGAGCGACGACAATCGTGCCCGTGAGCCGGAGCTGCGTCGTTATGGGATAGCGCGAGAGCTCTGCGAGAATTTCAGGCATCGGACGGTTCAAATCAATCGCAAGGCTCTCTTGCGCCGAGGCCTTGCGAAAGGTATCGGGAATAAAGCGTCCTGGGTTGACTTCGAGGGTCTCCAGCCAGATCCCTTCGCGGTCAATGCGCGCCTTGATATTTCGGTCTGCAGAACACGAAACACCCATGCCGACCGGACACGAGGCACCATGACGCGGCAGGCGGATAATGCGGACGTCGAGTGCAAAATATTTTCCACCAAATTGCGCGCCGATGCCGCAACTCTGCGCGGCGGCGAGGATCTTTTGTTCGAGGGCAATGTCTCGAAAAGCTTGGCCGCTGGCAGTGCCATGGATTGGCAAGTCGTCGAGCGACTTGGTCGTCGCCAGCTTCACAGTCTTAAGGCACGCCTCCGCTGAGGTGCCACCAATGACGAATGCGATATGGTAGGGAGGACAGGCCGAGGTGCCGAGAGTCAGCATTTGCTCGATGAGAAATTTCTCCAGACTTGCTGGGTTGAGGAGAGCTTTGGTCTTTTGAAAAAGAGACATCTTGTTTGCCGAGCCACCCCCCTTCGCGACAAAAAGAAATTCAAAAGCGGAACCATCCGTCGCCGCGATCTCGATCTGTGCTGGGAGGTTTGTGCCCGTATTAACTTCCTCATACATGCTGAGCGGTGCCATCTGCGAATAGCGCAAATTCGCGCCTGTATAGGCATTGTAAATGCCCCGCGAAATCGCCTCCGCATCACCGCCTGCCGTCCAGACGTGCTGCCCCTTCTTAGCCACCACAGAAGCCGTTCCCGTATCCTGACAAAATGGTAAGACACCATGCGCCGACACCTCGGCATTGCGGAGCAGCGTGAGTGCGACTGTCCGATCATTCTTGCTCGCCAACGGGTCGTCCAAAATCGCCGCGACTTGCCCGAGGTGAGCCGCACGCAGCAAAAACGAAACATCGCGAAACGCCCTCTCCGCAAGAAAGGTCAATCCCGCAGGCTCCACTTTCAAAATCGGCACGCCTTCAAAAGTTCCCACTGAGACAAATTCCTCCGTGAGGCGGTGGTATGGCGTCACATCCGCACCGTGAGGATAGGGTTCTTGAAAGAAAAAAGGAGGCGGTGGCATGGCGGTAAGTTCCCTCACCTTAGCGAGGTTTTTTCGTGTGGCAATGCCTGCACCCCAATGGCCGCGAGAGACGCAGCAAAGTGGGTCGTTTGTATAGGCCTTAGCGGAGTATTGCCAAATTTCCACCGCTGTGCAAACTTCACAAGACCGATGGGGACATTTCCTTATTGCGGGCAGTTAGCTCAGCGGTAGAGCGGTAGTTTTACACACTATTGGTCGGGGGTTCGATCCCCTCACTGCCCAATTTTAGAGTCGCCCGGCAGCTCGCCGAAAAAATCAAGACTCCTTCTCTTGCGAACAGCAGGTTCCACCGAGAAAAGCTAGGCGCGAGGGTCAGCAAAGGCCGCGGGCGCATTTCCAGTTTGAAGCAAGTTGCAGAGGTCGCCTGCCACGATGGTCAACTCCGCTACGCGCTGCGCGACTTTCTCGACGGTTTCTATGCCGCCCCCTTGCCTGAGAAAGTTCACGATGAACCAGCCCCCCGACGGGCTACACCGACTCAATGACATGCTTTACAAAAAGCGTGCAGAGTGAATTGGTCGTCTGAGGCTGCGCTTTGGATGCACTGCAAAAAGACGGGACTGAAGTCTTGGGGGGCGGTTTGCGTCCAGGTGCGGATTTTCTCAAGCGAGAAGAAGGCGCCGGTTTCGACTTCTGTGGGGGCGAGGGTAAATGGACCCTCATGGCAGGCGCGAAAGACTTCGATGAATTCATGGCCATTGGCTTCGCTGGGGCGGTGCCGACCGATGGCAGTGAGAGTTGCCACCTCAATGCCGATTTCCTCGCGAAGTTCTCGATGCGCCGCTTGCAGGTAGGTCTCTCCGGTGTCCACATGGCCCGCCGCTGAGCTATCCCAGAGGCCGGGATTTCGGTCTTTCCAGACAGAGCGCCGTTGGAGGAAAAGTTCGCCTGTAGCGTTGAAAATGAGGATGTGAACGGCACGGTGGCGGAGGTTATTCACATGCACAACACCGCGAGGCTCTGCCCCGATGACGCAATCGTGTTCATCAACCACATCGAAGATCTCTTCTGCAGATTGCGCCTGTTGTGGAGAGGCATAAGCAACGAGAGTCTCCCACTGCGAGAGGCTGAGTTCCTCAGCCCGCACGGTTTCCGCCACGCCGAGTAAACGAGTGAGGTGTGGCCAATCGGCGCGAAGGTCTGGCAGGAGCTTGGCGAGTTGCTTGCGGCGTTCCGAAAAGCCCCGCCGAACAATCCGCTCAAACAGTGCTTCATCGAGGGGCTGCAAATCTTCCCCCGT
>Ga0209591_10009373_pt1 | contig 10586 bp, 9 predicted proteins | sample MAT01_FD_187207 | JGI IMG/M metagenome (GOLD analysis project Ga0209591, IMG submission 187207) | Freshwater microbial communities from Lake Fryxell liftoff mats and glacier meltwater in Antarctica - MAT-01 (SPAdes) (version 2) | ecosystem: Environmental > Aquatic > Freshwater > Ice > Liftoff...
ATCGCCGGCGTCAGCGTGGTTTCGCTGCCGGGCCTTCCGCTGATTCCGCTGATCTACTCCAGCCAGGTGGTGAACGCCGTGCTGCTCCCGCTGCATGTGGTCGCCCTTGCGCTCATCTCCCGCAGCGAACGGATCATGGGAGAGTACCGCGCCACCACGATGTCGCAGATGGCGGCATGGGGGAGTATCGTGCTGATTCTGGCGTGTGTTGGCGCGTTGGTGGTCAGCTGGTTCTGAGGGCGTGCGTGGGAGGTGATACGTTTCGCCAGCGCTCGACGGAAGAGTCTCGGCGCCGCTTTCCATTCACCGGGTTCTCCTGACACGTGTTCGACATCGTTCTGTTTCAGCCTGAGATTCCGCCGAACACCGGGAACGTCATTCGCCTCTGCGCGAACACCGGCGCGCGGTTGCACCTGGTCGAGCCGCTCGGCTTCAACTTCGAGGATCGCCAGCTGGAACGGGCGGGCCTGGACTACCGCGACCTCGCTGACGTGAAGATCCATCGCGACTGGACGGCGTGCGAGGCGGCGCTCGGTGCCGATCGACGCATCTTTGCGCTCTCCGCGCGTGGCACCACGCGCTACACTGCGGTTTCGTTCGCGCCGAATGACGTTCTCCTGTTCGGGCCCGAGTCGACTGGCCTGACCGACGCGATGCTGACGTCGTTCCCGGAAGCGTATCGTGTGCGATTGCCGATGCTGGCGGCGCGGCGTAGCCTGAACCTCTCCAACACCGTCGCAATCGTGGTGTACGAGGCGTGGCGTCAGCTGGGATTCGAGGGCGGGGTGTAGCGGAGGTCCGTGCGGTCGCAAATTGTGGCATGCAGTCTGCCGGCGTTTTCACCTTGGCCTTCTCGGAATTATGACACTTCGTCGAACGATGCTCCTGCTGATGGCTGCGCCATGTGCACTCCCGGCCCAGAGCGCCTTGGTCGTGGTCGTCAGAAACGACACCATGATGATCGAGAAGTTCACACATACGGCGACGCGGTTGGACGCAGAGCTGGCAACCAAGGGCGGCCGGCAGGTGCTCGCTTCGACCATCGGTGCCGACGGGCGACTCGGCACGATGTCCCTGCAGGTCTTCGCGCCGAACGCGAGAAGCGATGCTCCAGTGCTTGCAGCAGCGCAGGTGACACTGCGTGGCGATACCGCGGTGGTGACGACGCAGCAGGCCAGCGGTGCCCCGGTTCCCACGCAACGCATTTCGTCGAGGGCGAACGCGCAGCCTGTCTTGAACACGTCCTTCTCGCAGTGGGAAGTACTGATCGCTGCGGCACGGCGCGCGCGGGTTTCAACTGCCACCGAAACCGCGTTCTTTGCGAACGGAGTGACCGCCGACATCGCGTTCGACAACCTCCTGACCGATTCCGTGACTGCCTCGACGGGAAAGGTTGTCTCGTGGTACGTGACCGACAGCAGCGGGCGCGTGCTCCGCGCCGGAATCCCATCGCAGTCGCTCCGTGTGACGCGCGTGGACGGGATCGCGGTCTCGAAGCTTGGATTCGCGAAGCCGGATTACTCGCCGCCGGCCGACGCACCGTACACGGCTGAATCGGTCACCGTGCCGACGACGATGGGGCATACGTTGGGTGGCACATTCACGGAGCCCAGCGCTGGCGGCAGCGTCTGGCCGGTGGTGATCAGCATCACAGGCAGCGGCGCCCAGGATCGGGACGAGTACATCAGCGTCGTGCCGAAGGGATATCGACTCTTCCGGCAGCTGGCGGACACCCTCGGGCGACGCGGCGTCGCGATGCTCCGCCTGGACGATCGCGGATACGGCGCGTCTGGCGGAAACTTCGCGACAGCCACCAGCCGGGATTTCGCCGACGATATCCGTGCCGCAGTCAAGTACCTGCGTACGCGCAGCGATATAGACTCGAAGAAGATTTATCTCGTCGGGCATAGCGAGGGGGGCATGATCGCGCCGATGGTGGCCGCTGCTGAGCCGGGCGTGGCGGGGATCGTGCTGATGGCGGGCACTGGTCGCACCGGCCGCGCCATCATCGAGTTTCAGCAGCGCTTCGCGGTGGAGCATGACACCACTCTGACGACCGCCGCACGCGCGACACGGCTCGCCAACGTGCCGGCGAACGTCGACTCGCTTCTCAGGTCGAACGCGTGGCTCACGTTCTTCGGCGGCTATGATCCCTTGAGGACTGCAAAACGGGTCAAGGCTCCGGTGCTGATTCTCCAGGGCGCCGACGATCAGCAGGTGATCGCGGCCGAGGCGACGATGTTGGAGAAGGCGTTTCGCGCCGGCGGCAATCGAGACGTGACGACGCGGATCTTTCCCCAGCTCAATCATTTTTTCATTTTTCAGCCCGGTGGCGATCCGGCGGGCTACTCGACGCTGGGGACGAACCTGGCGTCGAGCGCCGTACTCGGAGCGGTAGCGGATTGGGTTGTGACACGGGCGGCGCATTCGCGCTAGCTGGTTCCATCGCGTCAGTTATTTCCGGTGGCCCTATCACAATCCCGCTGCGGGATGGCGCTCGTCTTGCATTACGTTGTCGATGTCGCCCGCAGCTTGTTCTTGGCAATGGAACATGCATTGCCAGATTTGGTACTGGATCGAATGTAAATCACCCGACAATGCCGGCGACCGTTGGCCTATCGGCGCTGTATTGGCCGCGCGACTGAGCGGAGCGGCGGCGTTGTCGGGCACCTCGTACGCCCGTGCATGATCACTCATCTCGTTGTCCCCTTACCCAGACCATTCAATGCGCGCTCGACTTCTGGCAGGTTCCCTTGCGTTGACGCTGGCCGCGACGCTTCAGGCCCAGGCCGTCGATTCGTTAGGCACCAGCGTGAAGAAGGCACCGCCTCGACGGACCGTGATCACGTTCAACCCCTTCGCTGCGCTCGCCGAGTACTTCGCCGGCGACGTGGAGACGAAAGTGTCGCCGACCGTGTCGCTCGGCGTGGGCTTCAGCACAACCGGCATCGAGGATTACAACAACTACACAGCGCTCGAGGCGAAGGTGCGGTACTACCCAGCCGAGGAGGCGTTGAAGGGCTTCTCGGTGGCGGGGACAGTCGGCGTCGCGACCGCGCGAACAGAGGCCGGTCGCTTCGAGACCTGTGGCTCCTTTGGCTGCTCACCGTCGGCGTCCGAGCGCGCGACCCGAGGGACCATTGGCACGGAACTGAGCTATCAGTGGCTCCTCGGCCCGACGGATCGGTTCGTGACCGTGATCGGCCTCGGGGTGAAGCGATTTCTCGGAAAAGAGGGTGAGTTCGATCCGATCAACATCCCGATCCTCCCGACCGCGCGAATCAACATCGGGTTTGCGTTCTGAGGTTTGCGATGCCGCGGTGGGCAGGTCGCTGCGCGGTGAACGGTCGGCGCTCTCGTGAACGAAACACCTGTCAGGGGTCTCCACGCGACGTCTCCGCCACCCGGCGAAGTGTGCGGGACGCAGATCTGCCTCCCGCTCGCCTCGAGGAAACTGCAGATGTATCCGGACCGCCGCAGGCGTTTGGAACAGGGAAGTGATTCCAATTGCACAAAGCGCCGCAACGATGTGGATCGTTGGGCGCTTTATGCAATTGGTCACGTCAGCGACTCTCAAGGCGTAAACTTCCACTGCACCACCTTACCGCGTGACTGACACCTCGAGCGCCAACCAGCCACCGCGAATCGGGTCGTTGAACGACTGTGAGCTCGTCAGCGGTCGCCCGAAGCGTCGCGGGAATGAGCTCGTGACCGTTTGACCCACGCTGCCAAACGCACCACCGATCTCGGGAGTGACAGTGACGAATCGTCCCAGTGGAACTGCCAGACCGAGGCTGAGGCTGGTCGTGTGTCCGCTGGCGTTCAGGCGCGTCGGTACCCGACTCACCACCGCGGTGGCACTGCTCGATTCACGGAGCACGCTCACCAACGGAAGCAGCGTCATTGTCTTCACCGGCAGGGCGCCGGTAAAAGTGATCCCGAGAAAATCGCCGAGTGGAATCAACCGTGTCGGTTGATCCGGCCGCTGAATGTTGATCGGCCTGGAGTAGAAACCGTTGACCGAGATGTACCCGGTGCCGTCTTCGCCGACGAAGCGAATGGCTCTCGCGTCGAACATCAGTGATCCACCGCCGGGAAAGAGGTTTCTCCCACCGAGCGAATCGGCGAAGCTTCTCGTCGCCTCCACCGACGCACCGAGCGTTCCGTTGGTGATGCCACGATTGATGCCGACGCCACCGCGAACCGTCGTCCCTCGCCAGCTCACCGCGTTCGGGCCGGATGGTCTGGGATCGTACTCCACACCACCGCGGAACGAGAGCGCCACACCATCTTCGCCGATCGGCCGGGTGTGTGCGTATCGAACACCGAAGCGAGCGGCAATGCCCAGCGCACCGGCATCGAGATCGATGGTGCTCGTCCCCACAGCACCGAGCGCCTGCGCATCGATCTGCGACAGCGTGCCGGGAAAGGACGCCGACTGCGCGAACACGCGCAGGGTGTCGGCGCGCCGCAGCTGCAGGTCGAGCCGTCCGCTGATCGGGGAGGCGCCGCCGAAGCTGACCTGCGGTCGTCCCGCGGTGAACGAGGTATCGCCGACGTACGACACCGGCGTCACATCGAGCCGAAACGAGGCGCGTCGGAAACGCGCCGACCAACTCGCGTACGACGATTGCTCCGAGGCGTCGATGCTACCCACGCTGTAGCGCCGGTAGCTGGGTCGGACTGTCACAGTCTGGCGCATCGCGGCTGCTGGCCGCAGGCGACTGAGCGAGTCGAGCTCGAGATCGTTCGTATCGGCGAGCACGGCGGCGATGAGACTGTCGCGCGCTCGCGCACTGAGTGTATCGCGCACGGGCTTGGCCTGAGCAGCGGCAATGTTGCCGACAACGAGTGTGAGCGCCGCGACAGCTGCGGCGCTCACACTGAAAGGACGGGAACTGCGAGAAGTCATGAGGGACTAACGTCGCACCGCGTGCCGACCCTTGCCAGCGCTTACGGATTGCGCTTGCGGTCCGGCAGAGAGGCGGGACGGGACGGGCGATTCACATCACGATACGCCTTCAGCTGTTCAGCCATCGCGTTGCGGGTCAGCGAACCGGCGGTGACCTGCTGACGAAGCTCGCGCGACTTCTCACGCAGCCCCTGCTGGTATGCACGCTGATCGCGCAGGAACTGCTGCTGGTCGGCCGGCATGGCGTTGAAGCGCGCCTCGCGGGCGGCCCTGGCCGTTTCGCGCTGCTCCGGCGTCATGGCCCTGGCGGCGTCACGACGCGACTGCATCGCCTCGCGCCGTTCGGACGACATTTCGCGGCGCGTGCCACCGGCGGGTGCGGTGCTGCCCGCCTGCGCGTGAGCGGCAATCGGCGAGAGAACGAGAGCTGCGGCGAGCGCCGTCAGGAGTCGAGTGTTCATGTCGAAACATCTCCCAGATGGATAGTGAAGCACATCGTGAAATCCGCCCCAGGGGGTCATCGTCAGGAACGACGGTTTGGTGGACGCGGGTACTGCCTGCGGTGTCTCCGTGACTCTGTCTGTCGTTGCCGTGGCGGCTACACCCACACAGACGCCGGATACCGGATGACGTTAAGGCCGACATTCACCCCGCTCCGGCAGGCGCCTGGTGATATCGTACGGTGTTCCTGCGGCGTTCCCGTACCGTGTTCTCGCGCCCCCTCACACCCGCGCTCCCATGTCAGTCTCCCGACGCGACTTCATCGCCAGCACGGCGGCCGCCGCCGCATCCCTCTCGCTCACAGAGCAGCTGCACGCGCTTCGGTTGGCCCAGCCGACGGGAACAGCGACGACGGCGGGTGCCGCGAGGGTTGTGAGCTCCACCAACGGGCTGCGTGGTGTGGCCCGCGCGTGGGAGATGCTGCAGCGCGGCGACGACACGCTGGACGCGATCATCGCCGGCGTCAACATCCAGGAGCTCGACCCCGAGGACGACTCGGTGGGACTGGGCGGTCTGCCAAATGAAGAGGGCGTCGTGCAACTGGACGCCAGTTGCATGCATGGCCCGACGCGACGGGCCGGCTCAGTCGGATGCCTCGAGGACATTGCCACGCCGTCGCTGGTGGCGAAGGCGATCATGGACTACACCGATCACATCATGCTGGTGGGCAGCGACGCCAAGCGGTTCGCACTCGAGATGGGATTCACGCCCCAGAACCTGCTCACGCCCAAGTCACGCCAGAACTGGCTCCGCTGGCGCGCACGATTGAATCCGACCGATTTTCGACTCGACTTCGACGGCGACGTGGCGATCCGCTTCACACACGGGACGATCAACATGAACGCGGTGAACACCGCGGGCGAGATGAGCAGCGTGACCACGACCAGCGGGATGGCGTACAAGGTGCCGGGACGGGTGGGCGACAGTCCGATCATCGGTGCGGGGCAGTATTGCGATCAGACCGTTGGCGCCGCGGGTTCCACGGGACGTGGCGAGGCGAACATCAAGGCGTGTGGCGGATTCCTCACCGTCGAGTTCATGCGCCAGGGATTGGCGCCGGAACAGGCGGCGTTGAAGACGCTCGAGCGGGTCGTCGCGATGACGGAGAACCGACTGCTGAACGAGCGCGGTCGTCCGCGGTTCGACCTGAATGTGTACGCGCTCGCGAAGGACGGACGGTACGGCAGCGCGAGCCTGTATGAAGGTGGAACGTTCGCCGTGGCCGATGCGGCAGGAGCGCGGGTGGAGAAAGCGGCTTACCTGTTCCGAAAGTCCGAGTATCCTCAGGGGCCGGTGCCGCCGCAGCGGGCGCGCTGAGCAGCGAACGCCTGAGCTAGTATCGGGTGTTGGCAATACGTGTGTTCTGGTAGCAGCTTCGTGCGTTACGCGCGTGTTTCAAAATGGAACGCGCGGCGACTCACACCCGGCCACCCACGCCATCATGCCAGCACTCGCTCCACGACTTCCACTCCGCGTCGTCGCCCTCGTCGTTTCGACCATTGGTGTGCTCAGCACATCGGCGCACGCGCAACGCACGTTCTCCTCGCTGACGATGTTCGGCGACAGCTTCTCCGATGTCGGCAATGCGCAGGCGCTCTTTTTCCCGACTCCAGTTCCGGCGCGGTTTTCCAACGGCCCTGTGTGGTCGGACTATCTCGCCGGCGCCATCGGCCGCAGCAGCGACGCGGTGGCGGCGTTCGTTCCGGCGCGTGCAACCGGCGTGTATGCAATCGGCGGCGCGGTCACCGCGCCGTCATCACCCACCAGCACCTTCGCGCAGATTGGACGGTGGTGCCTCTTCACCGCAGGCGCGTGTACCCGAGCCGCAGACCCATTGGGGCTCTACACCCTCTTTGCCGGCGGCAACGACGTGCGCTCAGCCGCGGCGCTGACCACAGACGCCGCACGACGCACGGCGACGGTCACTGCGGCGCAGAACCTCGTCGTGCAGGCGCAAAGCCTGGTGGGGCTCGGCGCGAGGTCCATCCTCTTCGCATACCTGCCTGACCTCGGGCTCACGCCGGACCGGATCGGCACACCCGTGTCAGGGACGCTGAGCGATCTGTCGCGTCTCTTCAACGCCACGCTGGAATCGGGGATCAATCAACTCCGCACTGGCGCGCCGACGGCCTCGTTCTTTGACCTCCGCCTCGACAATCTGTTCGCGAATCTGCTCGCGCAGCCGGCATCCTTCGGCTTTACCAACACGACCGGATCGTGTGTCGCGGCAGGTCAGTTGCCCAGCTGCACGGGGTATGTGTTCTTCGATGGACTGCACCCGAGCTCCGCTGCACACGCTCAGGTTGCCAGCGCCGCCTATCAACTCGTGGCTTTCGATCGCAATGTGGCGGTGGTGCCGGAACCGGCTGGCATTGCGTTGTTCGCAGCGGGACTGGTCGGGTTGGCGCTGGTGGCGGTGGTCCGACGGTCGCGGGCTGACTGACGCTCCCTTTGTCGCTTCCCCTGACGCTCGGATTGGTCCGCGTCAGGGGAAGCGTCGTTTCGCCGATACGCACACCGGGTTACCCGAGCGCCGCCCGCTCCTTCGCGTCGGCGGTCCTGATGATGGTCGTGAGATCGGCGCGCACCAGATCACATCCGTTCGCGCTCGCCACACCGTGCGTCTTGCAGACGCCACGCTTGAACTGGCGCAGTTCAATTGAAAGCTGGAGCACATCACCGGGCTCGGCGCGACCGCGAAGCCGCACGTTGTTGATGCCGAGGAAGTAGCCGATCGCCCCTTCGCTCCCTTCGAGCAGCGTGACGAGGACGGCGGCCGACAGCTGCGCGAGCGCTTCCACGATCAGGAGGTGGGGCATCTCGTGCGTCGCGGCATGCGCGCCCACGCCATGCGGAGGCCCGATCGTGCACCACTCGTTTCCGGTCACCGTTTTCACACCCGTCGCGCGCTTCCCAGGCTCGACGCTTGTGATCCGATCCACCAACAGCAGCGGGAACCGGTGCGGCAGGAGTGTGAGCGGATCCAGTTGTGTGAGGTTCGAGACGGGCGGCATGGCGTGAAAGCTACTGCCACCAAGGCGTGTCGCCGGCCGAATGGGTCACGCATCGGTCCCGGGGCACATCTCCGCTCCCCGTGCCCGGCCACTCCGACGGCACAGAAACGCCCGTTCACTGCCGATACCTCAGAGGGTCGACTCACCCGGGAACCATGCGCACCAGCAGCACGCCAGCCACACCGACACCCCTCGCCACGCGCGATGACCACCAGCCCACTGATCTCACCCCCCTGAGAGCGCGGCTGCAGCGCATCGTCGAGGGCCGCGATTTTCCCGCGCTGTCCCAGCAGATCACCGAGACGATTTCAGCGCTCGACGACAACGCCGCGTCGATGCAGCGCCTGACGAACGTCGTCCTCCGTGAGTACAGCCTGACGCTGAGCGTCGTCCGGGCCGCCAACAGTGCCCATTATCGACGTGCGGATCGACAGATCCAGAGTGTCACGCGCGCCATGATGCTGCTCGGCGCACGCACCGTGCGGCAGCTTGCCAGCAGCATCCTCCTGTTCGAGAACTATCGAAAGCGGGGTGCCGGCTTGAAGGAGTTGATGCTCCTTTCATTGCTGACGGCCAATCACGCACGTGAGCTGGCCCTGAAGCTGGGTGTCGGCGATCCCGAGGAGGCGCATCTTTGCGGGATGTGCCGCAATCTCGGTGAAGTGCTGGTGGCGTGCCATTTTCCCGTGGACTACGCGAAAATCCACGCGCTGGTGCGCGAGCGCAAGCACCACGAGGCGAGTGCAGCGCTGGCAGTGCTCGGATTCCGCTACGAGGAGCTCGGCGAGGCAGTGTGTCAGCACTGGGGCATGCCAGTCAGCGTGACGGAGAGTATCCGGTCGCGTTCGGCCATGCTGACGTCACAGGTGAGCGCCGTCACTGCGTTTGCGCACGAACTCACCACCACCATCTACCGTCGCGATGGCGACGTCGGTGACGCCCGCAAGGATCTGGATGCGGTGATCGCGCGATACCAGTCGCGGTTCAAACTTCATCGGAGTCAGGTCCGCGACATCATCGCCCTCGCGCTGGACGAAACGCACGATCTGTTCGTGACCGCGAATGTCAAGGTGGACGCACTCCGCATGCGAGAACTCTCGGCGGCGGCCTGCTCGGCCTTCGGCGTGACCGAGATGGGTACGACCGAATGGCAGGAAGCGTCGGAACAGTCGGGGGCCGAGCTGGAGCCGTTACGTGAGACGCTTCGCGCTGAACTCGAGAGTAAGGTCGACCCGGCATCAGAGTGCGATCTCGGACAGATTCTTCTGCTGGCATTGGAGGGCGCATTGCGTGGTGCGCCGTTCGACCGCGTGGTCGCCTGTGTGCTGAGCCCTGATCGCTCGCGTCTGCGGGCGCGGTCGGGGTTGGGGACGGGGGTCGAGAGTCTGCTGGCGCACTTCGATTTCCCCATGACACCGCAGGGCGGGCCAATCGCTGCGGCGCTGCTGCAGGGCGACGCCGTCTACCTCCCGGTCACGCGCGCGATGACCACCCTCGAGCAGCGATTGGCGTTCAAGGTCGGTGTCGCACAGTTCGGTGTCTTTCCGATCGTGGTGGACGGGCAGATCGTGGGCTGTCTTTATGGCGACAGACAGACGCGCACCACGACGCTCCCCGATGCCGATGCACTGCACTACGTCGGAGCGCTGACGGCGCTGGTGGTGACTGCGATTGCTGCACGGCACAGCCACCCGCCCACTCGCACCGTTGCACCACGACACGAATCGACCGACAGCACCGAACTCTCGCCGGATGAACTCGCGGCGCTGCGCCCTGAAACGAAGGCAGCGCTCGTGATGCGCCTGTTGCAAGGCGAGACTCTGGCGCTTGTCGCCGCGAGCAGTGGTGTGTCAGCGGCGCTGCTCGAACGGTGGCGCGGTGACTTCCTGGCGGGCGCCGTCGCCCGCCTCGCCGCACCACCAGACGCGAGTTAGCTGCGCACTGGAGTGAGCCAGCCGAAGGTGTCGGGGGCGCGGCCGTTGGCGATGTCGAGGAACGCCGTCTGCAGCTGTTTCGTGACCGGCCCAACGGTGCCGACACCAACCTTGATGCGATCCACGCTGCGTACCGGCGTCAACTCGGCGGCCGTTCCCGTGAAGAACACCTCATCGGCGATGTAGAGCATCTCGCGGGGGATCGTCTGCTCGCGGACGGTCAAT
>Ga0209591_10009375_pt1 | contig 10585 bp, 5 predicted proteins | sample MAT01_FD_187207 | JGI IMG/M metagenome (GOLD analysis project Ga0209591, IMG submission 187207) | Freshwater microbial communities from Lake Fryxell liftoff mats and glacier meltwater in Antarctica - MAT-01 (SPAdes) (version 2) | ecosystem: Environmental > Aquatic > Freshwater > Ice > Liftoff...
CTGAGAAAGTAACACCGATATTGGCTCTAGAAGTTATCTCTGAGCGATACAACAGTGAATATGAAGATAAACTTGCAGATTATCAGAGTTTGGGAATCTTGTATTATGCGATTTACAATCCATTTAGTGGTAGACGCGGACGATATAAATTTAGACAAAAGCTAGAGATCTACAAGCTGGTCAAGGGCAAATATAAGCTAGTCAATGGTGATGGTAATTGGACATGGCTGCCTGAGATTGGCTTAGGTTTGGGGTGTGAAGAGGGCGAGCATATTGGCTGGGCGCGCGAATGGCTCTATTGGTATGACTGTGATGGTGTGAGATATGCCACTGATGCGGAGATGGCAGTTCAAGAACGTCAAGAAAAGCTGGCTGAACGTCAAGAAAAGTTGGCTGAACGTCAGCAAAGGGAAAAACTGGAAGCTTATTTGCGATCGCAAGGCATCGATCCCGATCAGATTTGATAAGATGACAAGCATGGCAAGGAGAAAAAACAATGGTTGCTTCATTAAAAACTACCAGCAAAGAACTTATAAATCTTTATGAATCAGACTATTCACTCTGGGTATTGGAGACAGTCAAGCAGTTACAAAATAGAGATTTTCAATCCCTTGACTTAGAAAATTTAATTGAGGAGGTTGGTGATTTGAGTCGGCGCGATAAGAAAAAGCTCAAAAATTTGCTGAGAAGGTTATTTGAACATCTCTTAAAGTTGAAATATTGGGAGGCTGAAATTCAGCGCAACGAAGATCATTGGCGTGGTGAAATTTTTAATTTTCGCAAACAGATTCAAGATGAATTAGATGATAGCCCCAGCTTGAGGGTTTATTTACAACAAATACTCAATAAGTGTTATCAAGATGCCCGAAAGTCTACTTCCATTATGACAAGGTTACAGTTGGATATTTTTCCTGAAGATGCGATCGCAAATCTTGAGCAGATACTAGATGAAGATTGGTTTGGTTAATGTTGTTTTCTGGATAATTAGGCGATCGCAAATCCTCGATCTGGATCGAATTTAATACGGGAAAGTACCAGAATTCCCTATGATTGTTTATACATACATAATTCGATATTAAAATCATGAAATCTGGGTCTGAGGCTTGCGATCGCTATCTTGAATATGTTTTTAGCCATTATCCAAATCTTGACGTAATTATTTTGTCTTCAATTGAGGCGATTTCTGAAAAATGTAATTGGGGCAGTCCTGAAACCTCCTTAGACTGGAACAATCTAGCCGTTATCGATCTAATTGAAGCAGAAGGATATGAAGAATATGAATTGAAGGCGGAGCTTATTCATGCTGCAATGCAGAAGCTAGAGAGGGGATTTAGCTTAGACCAAAGTCCACATTGTGCTGCTCACTATGTACTTACTCAGAGCATGTTAGGAGAAAATAGTAAGGCAATGCAGTTAGCGTTAAATAGCGCCATTACAATATTTCAACCTTCTCATCAAAGCATTGCACTTGGATTGGTCTATTTGCCTATATCCGTAAGAAATTCATTAGAGTTTGAGTCTATTCTCAGTAACGAGAATGGCTATGAGCAAGCATTAATGCTTTTAGCTGAGGCTTTGAAGAGATCGCAGTTTGTATTTTATAACTCATCTGGAATTCGCTTTTTAAGATTGGCTAATCAGCTTTTTGCAGATAATCCCACTGTTTGTTTAATGCTAGGCATTGCGGAACTGATGAGTAGTCAGGTTGAAGGAATTGTACATTTACACCATGCTAGAAAACTGACTCGAGATTATGCGCCGATCTTGCAAGCGCTTTATCTTGGCTATCGGGGGATTGGTGATTTGAATACGGCTAATTATTGGCTAGAAACAGCACATGATATTTGTCTAAGTCAAAATAGCGATGCTGTGGAATGGCAATGGACAAAGTTGGCACTGGATAGCCCAATCACCTATGTTGCTTTTGATCAAGATTTAGTCTTAGCCGTAGAACCAAATTTTCGCAGTATTGTTACGAGCGTTTTGGTCGCTCAAGGTGACTGGTTTGAGAGGGAAATTGAGTTTTGGCGCAATGGGATTCAGGCAGGTATGACCGTGATTGATGTCGGGGCAAATGCTGGCGTATATACATTCAGTGCCGCTCAAAGAGTGGGAGCAACTGGTTTAGTCTTAGCGGTTGAACCATTTTCGCAATGTGTGGGTTATCTCAATGAAACTTGTCGCGTTAATCAGTTGGATTGGGTTAAGGTTTGTTCAGGAGCCGCTAGCGATCGAAATGGTATTGCAAAATTATCGCTTAGTTCGGCTAGCGAGCTTAATGAATTAATTTCTGAGGAGGAAGGACAAACTAGAGAGGCTAGCAGTTTTGAAGAGGTGGAATGTTTTACCTTGGATAGTTTGATTGAAAAATATGGCGTGAGTCGGGTTGACTTTCTGAAGATTGATGCTGAGGGGCATGAACTGCAAGTTTTAAAAGGAAGCGATCGACTTCTTACTGAGTTTGCACCGATTATTCTTTATGAAAATATTGCGGGATCTCAGGGTAGTAATTTACCTGTCGCAGATTATTTGAGAAGTATTGGCTATCAACTATTTCGCTATCAGCCATATTTGCAGAAGTTGATTTCTGTTGATGTAAATGCTGATTTTCAGGATAGTCTAAATATAATTGCCTTACCTCAGAAAAGCTCTACTCAATTAGGACAATTAGGATCAACTAGACATTAGATAGAAAGGCTTCTCATAGTCTTTCCATCTATAATTAGCTCTCTTAGAGATAGCCAATAAATAATCGATCCTTTAGTTATTCTAAAATTCTTAGGATTACCCATTGAGATTAGCGGTAAACTTTCTTAAGTCATAGGATCAATTATTTCTTGATGGTCTCTTAACCTTCACCACATACCGTTACTATTTATAAGAACAAAGGATTTTCGTATGCCAGTATTTCTCCCAAGCTTAAAGAAAAATGGTCTTTTAGATCGTATTTACATGACCGTTTGTAATGTCGGATCGCGAAAACTTGACTCAAACGATGATTATGGCAGTCAAGGTTGGCAAATATTTGCGCCCAACCTCAGTATTTATGGATTTGATGCTGATGCTGATGCTTGTGATCAAGCCAATGCTGAGCTTGAGACGAGACAAATCAACTGGAAAGAAATACATATTCCTTTGGCGATTGGCAAGGCGATCGAAGAGAGAACTCTTTATGTCACAAAGCATCCAATGTGTAGTTCTCTCTATCCACCAAATGAGACATATTTAGAGAGATTTGCTGGACTTCCAGAACTGGTCAATTTAGATTTTAGTTTTGAGATTGACACAACAACCTTAGATAACTTCTGTCAAGAAGAGGGAGCTAATGAAATTGATTTTATGCAAATTGATGTGCAAGGTGCAGATCTTGATGTTTTAGAAGGTGCAAAAAAAGTTTTAAATTGCGGTACTTTAGCCATCCAGATTGAAGTCGAGTTTTCACATCTGTATACTAATCAGCCTCTATTTGCTGATGTTGATACTTTTTTGAGAAAGCATGATTTTACACTGTTCGATATATCTCCATCCTATCGACTTAGGGCGCGATCTCCGATTCGTTCAACAGCCAGATCAGGACAATTGCTTTGGGGTGATGCTTTTTATTTTCGCGATCTAATTCGCGAGGATATGAATGGCAAGCTAAAATCACCAGATCGGATGTTGAAGTTAGCTTGTATTGCTGACGTTATGAATTTTCCTGACTATGCGTTAGAGATTTTAGAATATCTAACGTTGCGATATAGTGAGGACTCAAATTACAACTTTGCTGATAGCATCATTGAGAGCTTAGCTCAGTTTCCCGATCTAGTTAATCAAGGGCTAGACTCTCTGCCTATTGTCGCTAACATTCGAGATTTCACCAGTAATTTGGACTTATTAAAATTGCCATAGATATCCACTTCATAAAGATGACTATGTTTAGTCAGGGGTGGCAAATGTCTGCGCTTAGTATTAGTATTTATGGATTCGATGCTGATGCTTGTGATGAAGCTAACGCCGAACTTGATACGAGATAAATTAACTGGGAAGAGATACATGTTCCCTATGCCATTCTGCAAGAGTAAATTTTAATCTTGCGGTTAGTCTAAACGTAATTGCGCTTCCTCCTCAATAGGTTTATAAGCTTTAGCCCATAAGTTTAGGTCTTCTCGGCATACCACAACGTCAATAAACCCTGCTTCTATCAGCTTTTGCTTCAGAGTTTCGGCAGTAAATCCAGTACGATGTGCCATGTAGTAGTTTCCTTGAGAGATAGAAAGTCCCCATCCGTAGAAAATATCAAGAGCAGAGATAGTTACTCCTCCACTAATTGAATATAGTGGAGTTTCTAATTTACCTTGAGCCACATGTTCGGCTACCTTTTGGATGTCAGGACAAGTAATTAAAACCAATCCTCTTGCCTTTACCACGCGATAAAATTCCTTGAAAGCGATAGAGACTTCATGGGGATAAAGATGCTCGATATTATGCGAAGACCAAATTGCATTGACGGAAGAGTTTTCGACAGCATTCATATCTGTCAGCGTACCAATGATATCTGGTTTTACGTCAGGATCGATATCAAATCGGACTTCTTGCCATTCTGGGGTACGAAACGCTAGATGTAGGAGATCTAGAGCATAACTACCACAGCCCACATGCAAAACAGTTTGCTTTGCTGTTGAGTCTGATAATTTATTGGTTAAACCTCTAATTTCTAGAACCCACTGTATTTCGCGAATCCTAAATTCAAGCTCTAAAAACCGATGGTTAAGAGAGTAAGCTTTTTGATAGGCTTCGAGGGATTGTTTTAGCTGTTCTTGCAGATAGAAACAGTTTCCCAAATTGAGATAAATATTAGCTCCAGTATGTGATGTAATTGAATCATTATCATCTGTTTCGGCAAGGCATTTTAATGCGAGTTGATAGTATTCAATGCTTTCGTCTAACAATCCTTGAGTATTGAAAATACCTGCTAGAGACTCATAGGCATCAACACAATTCGGATCGAACTCTAATGCCATTTGACAACAAAAGGCAGCAGATTCTGGATCTTGGCATCGCAAATAAATTATTCCCAAGTTGAGATAAGCTTTAACATTATCTGGCTGCAAATTAATTGCTTGCTCGAAACTTGCGATCGCACTTTCAATATCACCTTTTTGAGCTAGCGCGATTCCTAGATTATAGTGAGCATCAACATAGCTAGGATCGAGGGCGATCGCCTGATCGAAATAAGTAATTGCATTATCTAAATCGTTCACTTGAGCATAAATAATACCTAACTGACTATATGCCTCAGCCAAATTTGGGTCAACTTCTATTGCCCTAAGGCAGTTTGCTATAGACAAATCAAAATTACCGACTTGCCAGTAATCTTTAGCGGTTTGTAAGTAATCTATTTGCATATCTTAAGCAACCTTTTGAGAAACTAAACCTAATAGTAATGAATATAAGTCTTGGGCAAATTTCTGGGGATTCCACAGAGGAGATAGAGTTTCAGCTTGTTTCGATTGAGTCAGCTTATCTTTGATTGACCTTCTTAAGGAGTGATCGATACCAAACTTAATTCCCCACTCTACATATTCTTCCCAGTTGTAAGCAATCCCTTCTTCAATACCTAAAGTTTTCAAGAACGAATAACCCATACGAGAAAAAAATTGTTCTCCAGTGATTGTAACCAAAGGTAAGTTGAAGTATAAGGCTTCCAATGAGATCGTACCGCCGTTAAAGGGATAGGGATCGAGAATCACATCGGCTATTAAATAACTAGTACGGTGAGCTTCTTCAGGTACCATTGCACCTTGGAAAATGAATCTACTAAAATCTACACCTTGATCTTCGCATTCCTTACGGTAAGAAGACTGGAATACCGTTATATCACCTGCACCTTTATGGAGAAATACGCTATTAGGAACATGTTTAATAATTTCGACTTGAGCTTTCACAACATTAGCGTTCAATTTTCTGCCAGGTACAATACCTAGATAAATAATCTGCTCTGGGCGAACATTGATGTCTGCACGCACTTCATCTCGGTTTACCGAATGTACATTAAGATGAGAGATAGATAGGAAAGAGTCAGGCATACGGATTAGCTTCTCCCGATAATACTCTTCCGTTCCTATTGGAAGAGTATGCGAATCGCAAAGGTAGTAGTTCTTAGAAGAGATAAAGGGTGCATCAAATCCTAACCATGAAATGCAAACGGGTGCTAGTTGATGGTATAAAATATTAGCATTGAGTGGTGTTGTTAGAGAATCTAAATCTATCAAAACATCCAATTTATCTTGTGATATATCCGCAATAACTCTTGCTAGTGTGTTATCAAAAGTACCTTCACCAGTAGCAAGCGTATTTTTTTCGTACCAATAAAACTTCTCCGCTACTTGCTCAAACCTTTGGGTGATATCGTCAGGCTTTACATCGCCAGTTCCATAGAGATAAATATGAGGAGTTAGATTGGATAACTCACGAATTACATCGAGACTACACCAACCCACAGAATGTCTACTAAGGTTAGGTGATAGAAACCCAATTCTTAGCTGATTTGGTTCTAGAGATGGTTTGACTTTTACATAATTATCTGATTCCAATCTAAAAACTTTTAAGTCAAGTTTGGCTTTGATTACCTTTTCTACATAAAGTTCACCGATAAAGCTAGAAACTCTAGTATTTTTAGCTGGCTCATCTCTTAAGCTAGAAAGTATAAACGAGAAATACCTGTAAAGACATTCGGCTTCTATACTAGTTAGGAGATCGCTGTGATCGAAGATATAGCTTTCTAAATCTGCAAGCTGAGGTTTTACAATGTCACTAAGTCCTGAGTGAGTGTAGTTAGTAATAAAGTTGATTAAAGATCTAACTTTGTCTGTCTTGCTGCACATTTCGACAAATTGATCGGCTAGTTGGCGCCGTAACTTATAGTTATTGCTTAAAGGGTTTTTAGGCTGAATCAATACATCATTATTGAAGTTCCAGTAAGCATTCCCAAGATCGGGTTTAATTTGTAAAGCTGTCTCATAGCAATGAATTGCTGCTGTCATTTGTTCAGACTTACTGAAGACATGCCCTAAGTTGCAATAAGCTTGAGCATTGTTTGGATCGAGCTGGATTGCTAATTGCAAAGATGGGATGGCTTCCTTTAGATGTCCTTTTTCTGAGAGAGCTGCCCCAATATTGCCATGAGCAGATGCACAATTGGGATCGACTGCAAGAGCAGACTGATAAGAGTGAATTGCATCTTCCCACTTACTTTGCCCAAATAGCGCATTACCCAAAGCAAGGTGAGTTTCAATATCATTAGGTGTAATGACAAGGGCTTGAGAATAGTAAGCGATCGCTTCGTTAATCTTTCCCTGCTTTGCTAACGTAAAGCCTAGATTGTATAGTGCATTTGCATGATTGGAATTTAAGGTGATTGTTGTTTGAAAGTTTACTACTGCTTGATCGAGATTTCCCGTTTCGCTCAAAGCTATGCCCAAATTGTAGTAGGCATCAGCGTACTCAGAGTATAAGGATATTGCGGTTTGAAAAGACAAAATCGCCGACTCTAATTTCCCTTGTTGAGCAAAGTTAATGCCTTGAGAATTTTGAATTTCAGCTTCAGCGACAAAGAGATCGCGATCTCTTTTAGGATCTATATCCTGCATCTGATCATCTGATTCTAAATACTTTACCCACATTTGTTCATAGGCATTTTCCATGTCTTGGGTAAATTGTCTAGTATCCCAAAGCGGAGCAGTTTGTCGGGATTGCCTCAATTTCCAAGCAATTTGCTGACGCAAATTAACATCTTTCCCTAGGCGAACTCCCCACTCGACATACTCTTCATCTGTCCAAGCAATGCCTTCAGTGATGCCAGCATTAATCATCATTGTATAGCTGTTACGAGCCGCAAACTGTTCGCCCACTCGTGTAACTATTGGTATTCCCATCCATAAGGTTTCCATAGTATGGGTAGCACCATTATAAGGATAGGTGTCTAAGACAACATCAGCAATGCTCAAGTTAGCTCGATGTTCAGCTTCACCATTGGTAATGGGTAGAAATCTCAGTCGATCAATACTTATACCTTCTAATTCTGCTTGCTTATAGAAGAAGTCTTGGAGAGAATCTTGATCACCCATACTCTTAAGTATTAAATAGCTATTGGGAACTAGCTTCAGAATTTTCATTTGCAACTGAATTGTACGCGGATGGCGCTTTACCGCAGCTTGAGCACTTAAATAAATTACTGCGTTACTAGGTATATTCAGCAAGTTTCTTCGTACAGTTGGTGCTGCCACCTCAAACCCATCTACAGCGATATAGGTATGGGGCAAACGCCAAATTTTTTCAGTGTAGTATGTTTCTGCGGACTCAGGCAAAACGTATGGATCGGCAATGAAATAGTCAACTGTAGGTTGTCCTGCGGCATCCCATCCTAGCCATGTCACCTGAATAGGCGCAGGCTTGAAGTTTAAAACACCAGCACAAATTGCTGATGTCATACTGTCCAAATCCACTAAAATATCAATGCCATCTTGATTAATTTGATTGGCAAGGTCTAGAGGACTATTTACTACTTCTTTATAAGCCTTGTGTACTTGGTTCGCAAACCAGACTTGTACAGGATCGGATTCGTTGTAACCGACAAAATATGCATATAGCTCAAAGCGATCGCGATCGTGATATTGCAGCAACCATTTTACTAGGGAGCCAACCGCATGTCGCCTCAAGGAAATGGATAAATAACCAACTCTTAGAGGTCTATTTGGAGTATGAGTTCTCTTTCTAATAGCTTGTCGTTTTCGATAATTATCAATGTGAGCCTTCTCACTAGCATAAATTCTATCATGGGCTAACTGCCGCACTTCTTTTCTTAGGGCATGTGCTTGTTGGGGGCAATCGCTGAAGTAAGGCGAGTAGAAACCTACAATTAATAAATAAAAACTAGCTTCTCGTAGAGATAAGCTGGCAGATTCTCCATTAACTAAACTCCAAAGATGAGTATTGAGTTCCTGATTGATTTTAGCGGCTTCTTCCCAGTGAAGACAGTCGAATACCAGTGCCTTTTGGAGGGAATGGCAAGCCAGAATCTTATCAATTAATCTGCCACTGTCAGCTAGAGCATAGAGATTTCTAGCAATTTCTATAGATTTTTCAAGATTTAGCTTGTTGGCGTGCAGTTCGCTGAGATAAATTAGTACTTCTAAATTTTGTGGGTCTATCCGCGAACCGATCTCTAACACTTGGATCGCAACATCTATATCACGGAGAACATTACCACCAATATGAATTAACTTATTAATAATTACTTCTTTGTACTGAATATGAGATAGACATATGCTTTCTACGAACTCAAGAATCAGTTGATTGGGTGGCTTAAAGGTTAATATTTTCTGCAATAGCTCTGATAGAGTGTCTGCTGCAATCGGCAGAAATTCACCTGAATCTAGCAAATCAATAATGTCTAGGTTAACTAATTCTTCGGAAGTGAATGTCTTGAGTTTGATAGAAAGGAAGACAATAGCGATGAGATTGGCGAAATTATAGGGATTTATCTCACGCAGATGGTAACGAATACTAATAGCAACTCGATCGACTTCTAGAAGTTCTTGTCTTTGAGCTTCTTGGTCTAAAACTTGACCTAGCTCATTAGTCCACTGCTCCAACCGCTCTGGTTCTGCATTCTCTACTGCTAGTAACCAAGTCATTTGGGCCTCAGTTTCTTGTGCTTGTAGTAATTGTGAAAGTCCTAGATACCAATAGCTAGCTTTGCTTGTAGAGCCAAAAGATATTAACTGTTTGTACAGACTCACTGCCTCATCATATTTACCTTTTATGAAGCGATCGTATGCTTGTTCTTGGAGTTTAGCTAGGTTGTTATTATGTTCGATAGAAGATTTTGCCATAAAGTTAACTGAGTTCAACAGCATAAATTAAAGAGGGCGGGTAAAATTCCCACCCTCTATCTAAAGTTTAACTAATTAATAAATTCGTACTTCCTTTAACTTCAAATTTAGCAAGTCAAAGACACAATCAATATTTGATTATTGAATTCCAGCAAATCCAACGGTAGCAGTTGTCAGACATCGTGGAGCGGCGGTAGTGGTGAGAACAAAGGCAACAGCCAAAGTAGGAGTTGATGTACCACTATTAATGGGAGCAAGCAAGCCTTCGCACAAAGTAGCTAAAGATGTAGCTTCACCAGTACCTACAGGAGTAGCAATATTAACAGCTCCAGCATAGGTTTTTAAATTGCTTGAGGCTGTTACAGAAGCGCTGCTAAAGGCGTTGTTAGCAGTACCAGTCGTAGTAGGAAGAGCGCCAACGGTGGCATAGGTATAGTTTGTTGTGGTAGAGGGGATGCCTAGAGCCAGAGTGCTAAGATTAGTTGCAAATGCCTGTTTCTCGAGAAAGTAGGCTTGTTGAGCACGGTTCATGGAGCCAACGTAGGTTTTAGCTTCAGATTGACGAGCTTTTGCAGCTTGGTTAAGGAAAGAAGGAAGCGCGATCGCGGCGAGGATACCGATGATGATGATAACAACGAGAAGTTCGATCAGGGTGAAGCCCTGTTCGCCATTCTTCTTGTTCAGCATGTGCTGGATCAGTTTAGCTTTAA
>Ga0209591_10009376_pt1 | contig 10585 bp, 12 predicted proteins | sample MAT01_FD_187207 | JGI IMG/M metagenome (GOLD analysis project Ga0209591, IMG submission 187207) | Freshwater microbial communities from Lake Fryxell liftoff mats and glacier meltwater in Antarctica - MAT-01 (SPAdes) (version 2) | ecosystem: Environmental > Aquatic > Freshwater > Ice > Liftoff...
GTGAATACCCCGGCTTCCGGCTTCCGGCCTGAACTCCAGAGTCCGGGGTAGCCAGCCCGGCGTCCACCAGCCAAGTATCGTAACCGACCGATTGCTACCGCGGTGAGTCGGCCGTGATGCGGGCGACGAATTCAGGGTCATCGACGACGTCGTCAAGGAATGCGTGCCAGGCTTGCCGCGCTGGCACCACCTGCAAGAGGGCCGACGGGGAGCTGGTAGAAGATATTGACGCCACACTGCGCGCCAGCCTCGACGGCCACCCGGAAAGCCGCATCGAACACCTGATGGCTTCGGTCGTGATCACGTTTGCGTTTCTGAACCTCTTGCTGCCAGCGCTGCCTTCGCTGAAGATCACTTCGGGAGGAACACGCAATGCGTCGGTCCGTGGTCTCCGCGGGGCTGCCGGCGTGCGGCGCAGGTTGACGTCACCTTAGTGATGCCGCTTGAAACTTCGCGGCCGCCGGATTGAACGCCTGCAGTGGCCCGTGGCATTGATATCATGTCGCGCTTTGCCGCACGCGCCGCCGATTGCGCTGGGTCCTCCGGCGCAAAGTGGCGACCACGGCGCTCCAATCGCGCCAACTAGCCGAGCGTCTCTGCAAGCAGATCGTTGTGAATCACCGTTGCGGCGACGGCACCCTGGCCCATTGCAAACGCAATCTGATCGAACCCCTCGGTGACATCACCGATGGCATAAACCCGATCCATGCTGGTTCTTTGCTTCGCATCGACGGCGACGCAACCGCCCTCATTGAGACGAACACCAAGTCCGGTCGCGGGACCTGTCCGCGCAGTCGTGCCCAAGGCGACATACGCCGAGTCAAACTGCCGGGTCTCTCCATTTTCAAGGGTTACGATGACCTGCGAATCCGACAGGGCCAGGCCGCTCATCGGTGACCCCAGAACGCCTATGCCGTTTCTTGCGATTGGTGATGTGCCGTCACACGGTATCAGCGTGACTGCCGCAGAATATCCCCGAATGAAGCGCGCCTCATCATAGGCATGCCTTCCACTCCCAAGAACGGCGATGCGCTTGCCGCGGATTTCATAGGCATCGCAAACCGGGCAATAGCGAATGAGCCCTCATGCCAGACCCCGATCGTGGTCCTGGATCGACATGGGCGGACGATGGTTGAAGACACCCGACGCAAAGATGATGCTGCGCGCGGTTTCAACCCGTTGATCGGTCGTGACGCGGAATAGGTCGCCCTGCCTTTCGACAGCGCCTACAGTTCCGGTTTCAAGAATGGCGCCGTAAAGTTCTGTATGAGAGCGCATCCGGTCGAGAAGATCGAGACCGGAAATACCGTGCGGAAAAGGCCCAAGATTTTGTGTTCTCGGGATCATCCCGGCGCGCCCATCCCGGGCGTCTAAAACAGTCACACTGCGCAGGAACCGGGCAAGATAAAGCGCGGCCGTCAGTCCTGCCGGTCCGCCACCGACGATGATGCAATCTCTCAAGTTCTGTTTTCCATCAAGGCAGGCTTCTTATACACCAAGCCTCCACTGCGGCAATCATGGCGGCGGAGTGGTAGACTGAGCCAACCGCTACGGGCAAACAGATGCGGCCAGCACTGGCATCATCGTCCAGGCTGCTGCAACCACGGCGGCCGTTGCAAGCGTGGTGGCCGTGGATTGCACGAACCGAGAGGTGGATGGGGCGTACAGGACGACCAGCAGAATGAGGACCTGAATGAAAAGGCCCAGAGCCGAGACCCCGATGAGAACCGTGCGCGCGTCGATGTCGACAGGCCAGTGCCGCGAGCATGAGAACCCCTGAAGCGCATAGATCACGCTGAACCCGGTCAGCCAGACGGTCATTGGCAGCGACAGGCGCAAGATTTCGATCATCCGGACGCTCCCGGCAACCACGCCGCCGCGAGCGCCACGAGCCCGGTCGCTGCGGTAAAATCGGCCCACAGTGCGACGATCCGGGCCTCGCCGATGCGGGCGGGCGAGGCATAGCCAGCGGCAACCCTTGCAACAAGGTAGCCAAGCATGATTGCGGTCAACGCCGCGTGAAACCCGACGTGGCCCGCCAGCAACCACAGTGTTGCATCATAGGCATGGCCTGCGGGATCCGGCCGGTCGAGCATCACCGTGGCCGCAGCCGCAGCGAGCGCCATGGCCCCGAAAATACCAATGGCTATTGCGGGCCAGGCTGCGCGATCCAACCCGATCGCGCGCACCGCAAGGCGTGGCCCGGCCGCCAGTGCTGCCGCACCGGCCAGCGCCAGCATCACCGCCCACACGTCGGGCTGGAGATAGGACGGCGGCGGCCAGTTCGGGGCCACGGTCCACAGGAACGCATAGCCAAACAACAGCGAGCCGAAATGCACGCCGTCCGCAAGCAGCAGGAACAGCGATCCCCACCAGCCCGGCGGGTCGGGCCCCTCGGACGCCAATGGCAGTATCGCGCCATGTCCGGCGTCGATCAGCCCTTCGTCCACCCGTGATCCCAGCCCCCATGCCCACACCAGCGCCAGCGCGACCACGCCCAGCAGCGCAAGGCCTGCAACCAGGTAGGCATCGAACAGCGGGGCAAGAAACGAGGTGCTGGTGACCACGGCCAGCAGGAAGGGCAGGATCGAATTGCCCGGCAATACGGCCACCTGCGCCGGTTCCCCGCGCGCTGTCGACACGATCAACGTCTCACGCCGGTTACGGGACGTGTCGGCCAGATAACCCTCTCCGCGCGCGATGCGCAGCGCAAGGTCGGGGTCGTCGTGCAGCGGATAGCGGCCCCGCACAATCGGGATCGAGGCGAACCCATAGGCCGGCGACGGGATCGCCGCACTCCATTCCAAAGTGCTTGCATTCCATGGATTCCGCCGCCCCCGCGCGGCGGCGAATGCGTTGACTGCCACATCGAGGATGATCAGCGCAAAGCCGATGGCCATGACAAAGGCTGCGACCGAGGCGACGAGGTTCAAAGCCTCCCATCCCTGCCCGGCGTCGTAGGTCCAGGTGCGCCTGCGCTGACCCAGAAGGCCGGCCATGTGCACCGCAAGGAACGTGACGTGAAACGAAGGGACCACCAGCCAGAACGCCATCTCGCCTAGCTTGAAAAAGCGCGTTCGGCCGGTCAGCAGCGGCTGAAAGTAATAGATCGCCGCCACCATCGGAAAGACATAGCCCCCGATCAGGACGTAATGCAGATGCGCCACCACGAAATGCGTATCGTGGACCTGCCAGTTGAACGGCACCACCGCCAGCATCACCCCCGTCAGGCCGCCAATCACGAAGGTCGCAAAGAACCCCATGATCCACAGCATCGGCAACTCCATCCGGGCGCGGCCCTTCCAGAGCGTTCCGATCCACGAAAAGAGCATGATTGATGTCGGCACTGCCACCAGCGTCGAGGCGGCTGAAAAGAACGCCAGCCCCATGTGCGGAATGCCGGTGGTGAACATGTGGTGGACCCACAAACCAAAGCTGAGCACCGCCAGCGACACCGCCGCCGCCACGACCCACCCGTAGCCCAACAGCGTGGTGCGCGCCATGACCGGCAGGATGGTCGCGATCATGCCCGCAGCAGGCAGAAAGATGATGTAGACTTCCGGATGGCCGAACAGCCAGAAGAGGTGCTGCCAAAGCAACGGGTCGCCACCGTTTTCAACCTGAAAGAACGGCCAGCCGAAGGCGCGTTCAACCTCCAGCAGCAGCGATCCAAGGATCATCGGTGGAAACGCCGTCAGGATCATCACCGACACGATCAGGATGTACCAGGCGAAGATCGGCATCCGCGACAGGCTCATCCCCGCCGCACGATACCGCATCACGGTCACGATGACTTCGATCGCGGTCGCGATGGCCGAAACCTCGATCGAGGTGATGCCAAGCAGCCAGACATCGGCTCCGATCCCGGGCGAAAAGGCTGCCGAGGACAATGGAGGATACATGAACCATCCGCCATCCGGGGCAAGCCCCATCAGCATGGCGATGATGACCGCACTGCCGCCAAAGATGTAGACCCACAGCCCGTAGGCCCCCAACCGGGGAAATGCCAGATCGCGGGTGCCGAGCATCCCGGGCAGCAGCAGCATCGACATCGCCTCGAAGAACGGGATCGCGAACAGGAACATCATTACAGTGCCGTGCATCGTGAAGATCTGATTATAAACCTCAGGCTCCATGAACGCAGAATTGGGCGTGGCAAGCTGGGCGCGGATCAGCATCGCAAGGATGCCGCCAATGACGAAGAAGGTGGTCGCAACAATCAGGAAAAGCGTGCCGATGTCGTTGTTGTTGTTGGTGGTAAGCCAGCCGCGAAGGCGCGGATCGGAACCCCAGATCCGCGCCAACGCGCGATGCAGGCGCAGCGCGGTGCCCTTTTGCTGCGGTGGTGTCACGGGGTTGGGCTGACTGGTCAAGGTGTACCTTCCCGCAGGAATTGCGCCCACGACGATGCGTCATGCGCTTTGACCGAAAAGACGTGTTCGCGGTAGCCGCGCCCGCTGAACTCGGCGCTTTGTCCGGCGTAAATGCCCGGCTTTGCAGCCGCGATGCGCAGCACGTTCACATGGCCCGGCACCGCGTCAAGCTTGCCAGCCAGTCGCGGCACCCAGAACGAATGAATGACGTCGATGCTGGTGATCTCGACATTCACGGGGCGGCCCGCCGGGATGTGCAGCACGCCTTCGGTCGTAAGGTCTGGGGCCGCGGCATACCCGAAGGTCCATGCCCATTGCCGCGCCTCGGCCCGGACGGTCACAAGATCAGACGTCTCTCGCGGCAGCAGCCGCTCTCCAACATGCAGGCCGTAAATGGTCAGCGCCGCCAGCGTGATAATGGGAAAGCCGAGGCCGAGGCCCCACATCCATACACGCGATCCACGCTCGCTTTCACTTTCGTCAGACGGATTTGCCGTGCGCCACAGCGCCGCAAACAGCAGCGCCATGACGAAGATGAATATCGCCGACCCGCCAGCCAGCATGATCCACCACAGTTCTGCAATTGTTCGAGCCGCCGGGCCAGCCGGGTGCAAGATCGACAGCCTGTATTCGCAACCTGTGGTGATCTGAAGCGTTACACCGCAGCCAACCGCCCGGTGGAGTTTCGGATGACACAAAAAATGACGCAAAAGGCGGAAGACGTTCGTCAGTTCAAGGACCCGATTGTCAACGATCCCGCGTTTCAGCAGACGGAAAGCCGGATGGCGATCTGGGGTCACCCGCTGCATGCGATGTCTGTAGCCTTTCCCGTGGCATTGACCTTTTGCGCCTTCGGAGCGGATATTTTGTACTGGTGGTCCGGAGAGGAACGCTGGGCATGGGCAGCACTTTGGGCCACTGGCACCGCGTTTCTCTTCGGCCTTTTGGCCGGGGCCAGCGGTACCTTGGAATTGCTGATAGTGCCGGGCATCCGTATCCGGGCCGCAGCCTGGACCCATTTCGTGATCGCCGTGATGCTCTTGTCCCTGTTGGGGCTGAACTGGGGATGGCGTCTGAGCGGATATGAAACAGCCGTCCTGCCGTGGGGAATCCTGATGTCGGGCTTTGCAGTCATCGTTGTCTCTGCGACCGGTTGGCATGGGGGCAAGCTCGTTTTCGACTATCGGCTGGGAATATCGAAGGGCAATTGACGCCCGAGAGGGGTCAATAGCCATGATGGCATGGGCAATTCGTCAAGTTCGGGCTTTGCCAGGACCAGGCTCAGGATGGCGATCACGAGGCAGAGAACGGCTATTGTCGGAACCAACGGCTCTGGTGGCTCATGCTGGCCTTCGGTTTCGGCCACAGCAACGATCGTGTGACCCACCCAAGCGTGCACGCCGACAAGCCCGGCCACGAGGATGAGTTTCGCAAAAATCCATACCGTGAACACGTCACGCATGAAGATGAGTGCGCTGCCGGTCGAAATTGCCAGAATTGCCGCTGGCGTGATGACCCAGACATACCCGTAGTGTGTGGCCCGGCGGATCTGCGCGAACTCCGCTTGCACGATCACGCGGTCGTGGCGCGCCAGCATCCGCGGCAAGGCGAATAATCCCGCGACCCAGACTGCGAGAAACCCAAGATGCAGTGCCTTGACGTGCGGGATCAGCCCTTCGACCCAGCTCACACCGCCTCTCCCATGTCGCGCCAGGCGCGGCGCGCGAGCATGCCGCCCCACACCGCAAAAGGCAGGCCCGCCGGCATCCACATCACGAGGCCGCCAAGCTGTTGGTCAGACAGCGGCAACATACCCCACAGCAGCGGTGCCGTCGCGTGGGTTGCATAAATCGCCTGCGGCGCAAGGGTCAGGATCGCCCCCAGCATTCCCATCGCAAGATACGCCAGAAAGACCCACCCCACGCCGGATCCGCCGATCCGAGAAAACGCGGCGCGCCAGAACAGGCAGGCCGATCCGAACAGGCTCGCCTGCATAATCCAGTAGACCGCCATGTTGCCCAGTGCCGCGTCGTAGGCCGATGGTACATGCCAAAGCCACAACGTCGCCGTTGCCACAAGAAACGGCAGACCCACCCCCGTTGCAGCCTTGGCCGGGCGTGAAAGCGCCAGAAGCGGGGCCGCAATTGCCACCAGAAGGACATGATGCACTACTCGAGCCGAAAACAGCGCAGCGGACAACGCACAAAGTGGGGAAAGAAACGCAATAGCCAAGACGACGATGGCTGCAACTCCGGGCCGGCTGCGCCCTGCGTAAATTGCCAACGCAACCAACACCGCCAGCGCCCAGAGGTCAAAGTTCCAACGATAGAAAAGATCAGCAGGCAAAGGCGCCGGGCCACAATAGCTGCCCTCCCAGCGATTCACGGTGTGGCCGACCAATTAGGCGTCCGGTTCGTGATGCTGGTTTGCCTCACGACATATGGGCGGTCAAAACCCTGATCGGCGACTGGGCGTTCAAAGCGGTAAGCCGGGACACCGCGGCGAAACTTACCGTAGCCTACCCTCTGAAAAATCGCACCTAGAGCATCAGATCGGAAAGACATGTTGCAAGGCCTTTGACGGTGGGTGGTTTTCCAACATCCGAGAACGCTGTTGGTTCCCTTCCTTGACCATCCTCCCGCACGCTCACCCGACGTTTGATCTCAAGAACGGTGGCTGTACCGTCAGACTGTCCCACCAGCAGTAAAGAAGGAATTGTTCATGGCAGTCTCACTTTCGATCACTCGCGTCACAGCATCGTGGGGCCGGGTGAATTCAAGCTTCTGGTTCGTGCCTGCGGTCATGGCCGTTGTGGCCGTGGCATTTTCGCTTCTGCTCATTGAAGTCGATGCCCTGCGCGCTGTGGACCTGACGAAAGATCCAGATGCGATCTTTACCTTAGGACCGGAAGGCGCCCGCGCGTCCCTTTCGACGATTGCAAGTTTGATGATCATAGTCGCCAGTTTGATCTTTTCGATCACCATGCTGTCGTTGCAGCTTGTCTCCTCGCAGTTCGGGCCAGGGGTGATCGGCAATTTCATGGAAGATCGCAGCAATCAGATCGTGCTCGGAACGTTCATTGCGACGTTTCTCTGTTGTCTGTTTGTATTTTGCGTGCGCCATTCGGAAATCTTTGGCTGCGCATCCTGGCAGTCAGACCTGAGACCTGCAACGGCGCGCCAGTCGCCGAATATCAATCGGCTGGCAACTCGACCTCCTGTTCCAGCACATCCTTGATGTAGAGTTTCCTGACCAAGACTAATACCACCACCGTCAGCGGGGCGGCGACGGCTAAGCCGACGCCGCCGAATATCGTGCCGAAAAGAAAGATATTCAGAAGCAGCAGGGCTGGCGGAATGTCGACCGTGCTGCGATTGACCATGGCATGATCATGTTCGACTCGATCTGCTGCACCACGAGGATCCGAGACACGGTCCAGAGCAGGGCCGACCCGTCCAGCGTGGCCGCAAGCGCGAGTGCCGGTGCAATCGGTGCTGGCAGGCCGATGATCCAAGTTCCGAGCCCGACGATAACCGCCACGACTGTCATTGAGACGAGTTGACCCTTCAACCACTGGAAAAGACCCGCTCCACCCTGTTCGAGCGCATCCTCGACCCGAGCTTGCTGGTTCTTCGGGAGCATCATGGCCATGCCACGCTGATAAATTCCCGGCCCGGAGGCCAGAAAGTTACTCGCAACGATCACCGATACGAGCGAGCCCAAAGCCCGGATCGCGCCGAGACCCCAGGATGCCGCGCTCATCGCCCAATCAAGGTAGGGTGCCATCGACGCATCCCCGCCGCCCGATGACGTGCTCGCGTCCCCGCCAGAGGTGCTGCCAGACGCACTTAGGCCAAACCAGCCGCGGATCATCGGCTCGGCGTCCTGAAGCGCGGTAACGAGCTGTCCAAATTGCCCGGCCACCCGCGAGCCGACGAGCCAGCCGACCAGGGCGAGCGCAAGCGCAATGGTGATTGTGGCCAAGACCATGGCCCACCGCCGCGACATGTTAGCCCCTTGGCGGAAGGGGCGCGAGGCGGCATCAAAGATTGCCGCGACCACCACCGCAGCGAACACGAGGAGCAGCGCCTGCCACGCCTGCCAAGCGAGAAAAAGAAGCGCGGCTGCCCCCGCGACCACAACCACGCGGACGACGAACTCTCATCTATCGGACCGTTGCGCCGCACCCGGCCGTTCGTTCACTTCGGCCTAAGCATTACGTCTGTCAGGATTTTCCTGCAGGGAGCGAGTCTCCGCAACAGCGAAGTTCTGCGGTAAAGCAGGTTCCATCAGGGTTGCGCCAACCGATAAGCGACCACCTGATCCGAGACTTGCGGTTTCAATATGGAGTTCCCGCCAGCAACGAAAACAACGTAGTCGGTGCCCTGATGGGTGTAGACTGCCGGGATGGCCACAGACGGGGCCTCGACCAGATCGGACCAAAGCTCCGCACCTGTTGTGGCATCCAGCGCCCGAACCCGCGCGTCCATCGACGCGCCGATGAAGACGACCCCCCCTGCTGTTACGACCGGGCCGCCCAGAGTGGGAGATCCCCAGTCCGACAATCCGTAAAATCCCCATTGCTGTGACCTGCCGAAGGGCACTTCGTAAAGGCGCTCGCCCGTTGAAAGGTCATAGGCGGAAAAGGTGCCATAGGGCGGTTCCCAACAGGGCAGGCCCAGATCGGTGCGCCACTCCTTCAGTTCGATCCCGTAGGGCGCGCCTTCCTGCGGATAGTAACCTGCCTCGTTCCCGCTGGCGCCATTGATCCGGTCATATTCATCACGCGGGATCAGGCGGATGATCTGCACCACGTGCATCGAATTGACATAGAGAATGCCGGTCCGCGGATCGACCGCGGCACCGCCCCAATTGTTGGCCCCGGCAGTTCCGGGATACAGGAATGTGCCTTGTACCGATGGCGGGGTGTAAATGCCCTCATAGCGGTATTCTGCGCGTTCCCGCGAGCATTGACCAAAGCTGATGGCATCCGCAAAACCCCAGACGCCGGGCATCTCGAAGGGGTCGTTGGTGGGCTTGGGGGTCAGGACGAAGGGCTGGGTGGGGGAAGCAACCTCGCCTTCGGCATCGCTGGCGGGCACGGGGCGGTCTTCAATCGGAAAGATCGGCTCGCCCGTTTCGCGGTTCAGCACGAAGATGAAGCCCATTTTCGTTGTCTGCACCAGCGCCGGGATGGTCTGTCCGTCCCGTTCGATATCAACCAGTGTCGCGGCGGACGGGGTGTCGTAATCCCAGATGTCGTGGCGGACGATTTGGCGGCTCCACCGCACCTCGCCTGTTTCCACATCAACAGCGGTGACAGAGGTGGCCAGCGGGATCGGATCGGTCCGGTCACCGCCCCAATAGTTCGGGCTGGGTGACGATACCGGCACATAAACCAGCCCAAGCTCTGGATCGGCTGACATCGAGGTCCAGATGTTCGCAGTACCGGTGACAGGGATCAGCGCGTCGGGGATGAACGACAGGTCCCACTTCAGCGCGCCAGTGCGCGCGTCGATTGCCATCAGGTTGCCCGGCGGAGCGACCGAATAGGCCCAGTCGTTGCCCGCCCAACCCAGCATCAGAGTATCGCCCACAACCGTCGGGGGCTGCAAAAGCGAGAAGGGAAATTTGGCGTTGACCGTGTTCCACTGGTTGACGTTCAGCACTCCGCCTTGGGCGAAATCGGCACAAAGCTCGCCCGTGTCGGCGTCAACCACATGTAGTTCGGCGTCCATCGTGCCAAGGTAGACCCGCTTCTCGCACACACCGGTCTGCCCGCTTTCCCAGTATGCGACACCGCGATTCTTGAGTGCGGGCTGGGTCAGCGCCTCTAGCGTAGACTGGCTGTCGTAAGACCATCGCTCGGCCCCGGTCGCAGGATCGAGCGCCAGAATGCGGTAGAAGGGCGTGCCAAGGTAAAGCGTCTCGTTGGCATAGATGGGCGTGGCCGACCACACCGTTTCCGGCAGGTCTCCCGACCCGTCGGACACGTCGCCAGTGCGGAACTCCCATGCACGTTCCAGTTCGGCAACGTTTGCGGGCGTGAAGGTGTCAACATCGGCAAACTTGGTATTCGCAAGATTGCCGTTGAACGTGTCCCAGCGAAGCTGGTCTGCGCCGGCGGGCGCACCAAGGAAAAGCACCGCGACAAGCGGGCGAAGGGTATATTTCATCAAATCGGTCTCCGTTGAGGTGCGGGGAGCAAAACG
>Ga0209591_10009377_pt1 | contig 10584 bp, 5 predicted proteins | sample MAT01_FD_187207 | JGI IMG/M metagenome (GOLD analysis project Ga0209591, IMG submission 187207) | Freshwater microbial communities from Lake Fryxell liftoff mats and glacier meltwater in Antarctica - MAT-01 (SPAdes) (version 2) | ecosystem: Environmental > Aquatic > Freshwater > Ice > Liftoff...
CCGGTGACGGCTTCTGGCCAATTGCAGCGGATCCACTCGCCTCGACCAGCACAACCAAAAGGGGCGCCGCAGCGCCCCTTTCCTTCTTCGCCTGCCTGAAAAACTCAGTCCGCCTGCTTGCGCAGGAACGCCGGAATCTCGATCTCGTCCATGCCGTTGCTGGCCAGCGCGTCCACCTTCGCCGCGGCCTGGCTGCGCGCGCTGCGCCAGACGCTCGGGGTGTTCAGCCCTTCGTAGCTGTGCTGTTGCGGCGAAGCACCCTGCATGGCCGGGCCCGCCTGCGCCACGTGGTTCAGGATGGGCAGGTTGTCGGTGCCGGTGCGCAGCATCGGGTGCGCCACCTGCGGCTGCGGCTGAACCACGCTCAGCGGCGGCTGGGCGGTGGCTTTGCGCGCGCTGGAAAGACCGGTGGCGATGACCGTCACGCGCAAGTGGTCGCCCAGGCTCTCGTCGTAGGCGGTGCCGAAGATCACATGCGCGTCATCGGCCGCATAGCGCTTGATGGCGTTCATCGCGTTGCGGCTCTCGGCCAGCTTGAAGGTGGCCTTGCTGGCCGCAATCAGCACCAGCACGCCGCGCGCGCCGCTCAGGTCGATGCCTTCCAGCAGCGGGCAGGCCACGGCAGCTTCGGCCGCTTTGGTGGCGCGGTCGGGGCCGCCGGCCACCGCCGTGCCCATCATCGCCTTGCCGGGGTCGCTCATTACCGTCTTGACGTCTTCGAAGTCGACGTTGACAAGCCCCGGGATGTGGATGATGTCGCTGATGCCGCCGACCGCGTTCTTCAGCACATCGTTGGCGTGCGCGAAGGCTTGTTCCTGCGTCACGTCGTCGCCCATCACTTCGAGCAGCTTCTCGTTCAGCACCACGATAAGAGCGAAGCGAGAAGCTGACCGGCGGCCGGAGGACGTCCGGTTGAGCGGTCTTTGCCTGCCAACGGCTAGGCGAAATCGATGACGGCCGTCGACCCACCAGCGACATCCGCGGCCCCGAACTCACCGCCCCGAAGCGGCCGGTCGCACATTCACCGATGCCCCGAAGGCGGCCCCGCTGTGGTGGGCTCACATAAGTAGGCGGCACATGGGGCGATTGAGGCTCAGCGCGCGGCTTGAGAACGTCCGAGGTCACCTCCTCGGGAGCCTCGCATGCAAGCCATTGGTCGGCAGCGCCGGGTGGCGCCCATGTCCACCACGAGTGCCACCGCCCGGAACAGACCATGCTGTAACACCTAGTGCAGCAGCATGCCGCGAACTTCTTCGCGAAAGCTGAGACCGGCGCCGACACCTTGGCGCGCTGGACCCCGAGATGGTGGGCGAGGTTCTGGACGTGATGGTCCTGGTGACAAAGGCAGGCATGACGATGATGGTCGTCACGCACGAGATGAGATTTGCCAAGAAGGTCAGCAACCGCGTCATCTTCATGGACGGCGGCTACATCGTCGAAGACTGCAAGAGGGACGATCTCTTCGGCAACGCCGACGCGCACGGTCTGCGGGCCAAGGTTTTCCTGTTGAAGCTGGTGGCACATCGAGCGGCCTCGCGACTTGGCGTTCGATGCGCCCGCTGGGCGCGTTTCTGTTGCGGCGCCATGTCATTGGCGCGCGGCGATCACGGCGTGATCAGGCAACGCCCTTGGCACGCCGCACGGCCAGCAGCGCGGCCAGCCCGAGGCCGAACAGGGCGACGCTGGCTGGCTCGGGAACCGGTGCCAGGTTGGTAAAGCTCGAGTCGCTGAAAGCCTCCACCAGGACCGTGCCGGGCTGGTTCAATCCAGAGCCAACCACCGTTTCGTTCATAAGGATCACCAGCGTCTGCGTGGTGCTTGGCATCACGAAGCGAAACAGCTGGGGGGCGACGCCGAAGATGTTGCCGCTGGCACCGGGGTCGCCAAGGTAGCTGGTCACCTGGCTGGTAGCGCTGTAGCTGGTTGCGTAGGCCGCAAAGAAGGTGTTGACGCTCGTGCTGTCGATCGAGACCTGGATGTACGGCGCGTAGACCACGCCATTGGCCGCCGCAAACGCACCCAGGTCGAGCGTCAGCGTCGTGTACCGGAAGGTCGATGCCGTCGAGGACGCACCAGGATAGACCTTCGGCACCGACCAGTCGGACGCGACATTGTTTCGAGTCATCCGGCCCAGCTGCGAAGCGTCAGTGGCTGTCAGCTGCATCGTTCCGCTGTACAGGTTGGTGGCGTGCGACTGGGTGGCGGCGGCGACCAGGGCCGCTGACAGCAGTACTTGCAGCGGAAGAAGGCGAAGAACTTTCAAATGGGACACCTCGGCAATTGGAGAAACGACGCCAGTCGACAACACTGCGCGACACGTCAGTTCACGCGAAGCTGCCAAAGGCTCTCGCGCCCGCCGACACGCATCGCTTGGACCGGCGAAGATGATGCCATCTCTGCGCACGTTACAAGCGCCTGCCCCCCGAACTGGGTGGATTCCTGGCCCCCAGCCTAGCGGCATCGGCACGTCGGATCACGTTGCGTTGCAGCGGCTGCCTGCTATCGTGCCGTTACAACGCTTCCAGCCGCGGCGCCCTGCTGCTGCCGCCAGTGATCAACGCCGCCACGGACCAGCCCACGGACGGTGCCTGCTGCATACCGTGGCCCGAGAAGCGCAGGCCGTGAACACGTTGTCCCAGCCCGGCAGGGTGCCTGCGAGGCCGTTGTGGTCGTGTTCATGTCGTAGTGGCCGGCCCGGCAGGAATGCAGCGTAGGGCCTGCGGCGCCGGCGCCACGCTCCGAAGCAGTCGCTAGCGATGTCGCGGCTCTGGTCGGCACTGCATGCAGGCCGTACGTCCGCAGGTTCGTCAGCCGACCAGGCGCTGCCGACCCAAAGCGGCCCTACGGAACCCTGAACTCGGTGCACCAAACCTTTCCTTGGGAGCTGCCACCGGCTCAGCTTGGCGAGGTCGTGTGCCGCTGATTGCGATGGCCATCGCTGGCGAGAAGTGAGTGAAGCCGTCCTCGCGGATTTATTGTTCCGCGGCGGCATTCTTTGACGTCGGACATGGCCGACACGCTCTGTCAGCCAGCGGCCGTCGCGGCTGAACGCCAGCAGCCCAGCGCGGCGCAGTGCTCACGCGCTGCACTGCGTGCTCCAACATCAACTGGCCTTCTGGCAAGGTGTAGACAGCGACGCGGCCACCGCGCAAGCCCACTGCCACGCGTGTGCCATCGGCGCTGGTGACGAAGGCCTCCATCGGCACGCCGGCCATGTCGATGCCACGCACCGGCGCGCCTGTGGCGGAGGCCCACAACCGCAGGCCGGATTCCAGTCGCAGGCTCGACGCCTGGCCCTCCTCACCGAACGCCGTCGCCTCCAGGTCGATAGATACCTCGAAGGCTTGCGCCTGGAGCACCCGCACCAGCGCCTGAGCCGCCAGCTTGTCGCGCCGCGCGTACGAGACAAACAGCTTCAGCCCCGGCGGACGCGCGGGGGAAGTTTGGCAACAGGCATCGCGCAGGCGGGAGGCACATCAAGATCGCAGCGTAGCGAAACGCCCACGTGGCCGCGCTGCGCGCCTCGTCGTGCCGTACTCAAAACTGCCCAAGCCACGCGGCCGTAGCTTGGCAGGCGCCCACGGTCGATGCGATCATACGCAGCACGCGGCGCATGCCAGGCCGCAGTCACAGCCACAGCCGCACAACTAAAGAGACCAGCACGCCTGTGAGTTTCGTTTTTGTCAGCCATGCGGCTCCGGACAAGCTACAGCGCATCAAGCCCCTCGTGCACGCGATGGCGATCGAGGGCGTGCGTCTCTGGCTGGATCGGCCGGGTGTCGGCGACTCGCATTTCAACTTCGACCAGGCCTTCATCGACCGCTACGGCATCCAGGGGCTGCAGAGTGGGGTTGATTGGGACGAGGGCATCCGCGCCGCACTGCGCAGCAGTGGGGCAGTGCTGGTGTGCCTGTCGCGCAATGCCATCGACAACAGGCGCCTGGTGTTGCAGCAGGAGGTGACGATCGCCTGGTACGACCAGAAGATCGTGCCCTGCATCGTGGATGACCTGCCGTTCGAGGGTATCCCCACCGACACCGGTCTTCCGGACTTGGTGCGTACGCAGTCTGAGCGCGTCGACACGGCGGGACTGCAGCAATGCCTGGATTGGTTGGCTGCCGGCGGCGGCGAAGGCTTCGATGCGTTACCGGATGGTCTCCGGCCGCACTGGCAACCAGTGCACAAGATCTGCAACGACCTGGCCGCGGCGATTGAGCGCAGCCGGCTCGGCGGCGCGCGATCACCGGCGTCGGCCCGCACGGCCGCGCTGCTGGCGCTGCTGAACGGCTTGCCCCAGCAGCCACCGCTCTCGCTGCTGCAGCGCCTGTACCGCCGTTCTCTACCCGACCCCGCGCGCCAGCTCACCTCACCGGGCCTGGCCTCGCTGCTGCGTGATCTGGAAGACTCGCGGCCGCGCACGGCTCAACTGCCGTCGCCCCTGATGGAATTCGCCGAACGCTTGGGGCGTGCCTTGGCGAACCCCGCCATGGGCCAATGGGTCACCGCCCAGACTCTCGACGATCCATTCGCACTGACCGCGCTGCGCGGCCTGCTGGACGAAGAGCAGCAGGCCGACTTGCGCACCAAAGCCACGCTGTTCGTCGACGTCGACCCAGAAGTGAACCGCCAGATCCGATGGTGGGTGCACGCACTCGATCCGGCGTGCTGCACGCGAGAGCAGGTCATTGCGCTGGACGGCCCGGTGCCGTTGGCGCTGGCGCAGTGCCTGGCCGGCAGCCTAGCCAGCATCGAAACCCGCTTCGGCCACAAGGTCAGGCTGTCGGTTGCGCTGCTGTTGCCCAACAAGCTGCTGGTCGCCGGGCTGGAGTCGTTGCCCGTCGCGTTCGTCGACGATGAGGACCTCGGCCCCACCCTGGTGGCGCTGCACCGGCGCTACCCGGTCACCTTGCATTGGCGCCAGCGCAACGGCGCGCGCGGCAAGCCCGGCAAAGCCTCCGTCAACGCCTGGAACGATCTGCTGGACACGCTGGCGCCGCGCATCGCGCTGAACCCCGGCGCCTGCGTCGCCTGGGTCGACCCGGACGCGCCCGGCGCCGTCGACGAACCCTTCTCCGGTGCGGCGGCCCGCCTGCGTAACCCGGGCGATGACGCCGTCTGTGTCGGCGTGGGGCCGCCGCCGCCCGCCAGCGCGCGCCGGCTGCAGGACGAGGTCACGGCCTGCCTGCGCGAGGGCATTCCCTGCTTTTTTTGGTTCAGCCAGCCGGCCGTGCTGCCCGGCGTCGACCTGCGCCACATAGTCGCCAATGCATTCGCGGCCCACACGCCCTGCGACGCGCCGCTGCAGGTTGGGTTGCTGCGCAAGACCTCTAGCATGGCCAGCCCGTTCGCGTCGCTTTGCATGGTCTGGGACATGCCCGAGATGATGCCGGTGCCGGCCCCTTTCACACTCGCCACCGACCCCGCAGCCCTGTGAGCGCTGCGCCGGGGCCGCCCCAAGCAACCTTGCTCCGAAGGTACACCAGTGAAACCAACTGCCATTCCCCCCGTGTCGCCGCCAGCCTGGTACCGGTATTTCGGCAACAACCAGATCCACCGCGCTTGGCTGGTGCCTGACCCACCCTCGTGGCGCCCCCGCCGTGCGAATGGGCTGCAGGCCCAGCAGGCCGACGCACTGCGCGCCCCACTGTCTCCCAGCACGCTGGCGAAGGGCGAGCGCTACCAGGCCAGCCTGGAGATCCGCGAGACCGTCAACGCCGCGATCCATCTGCGCCGGCCGCTGCTGGTGACCGGCGATCCCGGCACGGGCAAGTCCTCGTTGATCGACTCGCTGGCCTACGAGCTCGACCTGGGCGAGCCCCTGCGCTGGGCCGTCACCTCGCGCAGCACGCTGCGCGACGGCCTGTACAGCTACGACGCGATCGGCCGCGTGCAGGGCGACAAGGACCAGGATATCGGCGACTTCATCGAACTCGGCCCGCTCGGTGCGGCCATGCTGCCGGCGCTGCGCCCGCGCGCACTGCTGATCGACGAGATCGACAAGGCCGACATCGACTTGCCGAACGACCTGTTGAACGTGATCGACGAGGGCCGCTTTCACATTCCCGAGCTGAGCCGCCTGAAGGGCGATGCCTCGCGCTTCGTGCGCGCGTTCGGCAGCACCATGCAGGCGGCCGTCACGGCCGGAGTGGTCGAAAGCTACGAGTACCCGCTGGTGGTGATGACCAGCAACGACGAGCGCGACTTTCCGGCGCCATTCCTGCGGCGCTGCCTGCAGCTGAAGATGCCCGACCCCTGCAAGGACGTCGAGCGCCTGAACAGCATTGTGCGCGTGCACCTGGGTGATGAAAAGCTCGCCGCGTCAACTGCGCTGATCAGCGCGTTCGTGGCCCGCGCGAAGGCGGGCGAGGTGCTGGCCACCGACCAGCTGCTGAATTCCATCCAGCTCGTGATGGGCGGCCACGCCATGGGCGAGACCGAGCGCGCGTCGATGGTCGGGCGGCTGACGCAAGCGCTCGGCCGGCGCACTTGATCGACGCACCCTCCCTGAAGCTCGACGCGCTGGCAGCCAGCCTGCGCAATGCGGGCCTGGCCGCATCGGTGGACGATGTGCGCGACATCCTGTGGCTGGCCGAGGTGCGGGGACCCGCAGTGGCCGGGCCGTCCGCTCCGGTGACCGGCCCGGTCATGCCCGACCCCGACCGCAAGCGCCTGGAGGGCGAGCCCTCAGCCGCCGATGCACAAGTCGCTGACACCCAGGCCTTGTCCACGCGCGACGAGCCGGCGCTGTACGCGAGCGCGCAACGCGGCCGCATTGCGGCAGGCATGCTGCGCGTGCCCGGAGTCGCCGTCTTGCCGGCGCCCGCCGAACTGCGGCGCGCCCTGCAGCCGCTGGCGCGCCGGGTGCCGTCGGCCACTCGCTGGCAACTCGACGAGGAGGCCACGGCCACGCACAAGGCCGACACCGGTGCGTGGCGGCTGTGCCTGCAGCCGCTGCGCGAGCGCTGGTTCGATCTGAATGTCATCGTCGAAGTCAGCCCTTCGATGCGGCTGTGGCGGCCGGAGGTCGAAACCTTGTTGCGCACGCTGAAAGGGCAAGGCGGCTTTCGCAGCCTGCGGCGCTTCGTGCTCGCGCCCGGCCCGACGCTGTTGCGCACACCGGACGGCAGCCGTGCCTTGCCGCTGTCTACGCTGCAGAGCGCCGGTCGCCGGGCGTTGACGCTGCTGGTGACCGACACCGGCTCGGCGCTGTGGCGCAGCGGCGCGGCACAGCGTTTTTTGTTTTCTGCCGGCGCGCAAATGCCGCTGAGCGTGCTGCAATTGTTGCCCGCGCGTGCCTGGCGCCACACGGCCCTGGGCGAGCCCGAGGTGGCGGCCAGTGCGGCCCACCCCGGCAGCCCCAACACCCGGCTGCTGCCGGTCCGCGACGGCGACGAAATCGATGCCGACGACGCCCGCGACGGCGGTCGCCGCCTGGTGCCACTGCTCGGCCTGGACCCGGCATCGATCCGCCGCTGGGCGCTTGCCATGACCGCCCGCGTGACCGCCATCGTGCCCTGTGCAGCGGTCGCGAGCAACGCCGCGGCAGCACCCGCAGCGAACCCGAACCAGACCGCGGCCGAGTCGGTGGCGGCGTTTCGGCGCAAGGTGTCGCAGGCGGCGTACGACCTGGCCGTGTTCCTGACCGTGCCGGATCCGCTGACCTTGCCGGTCATGCGCCTGGTGCAGCGGACCATGCTGCCGGACACGGGGACGGGCGAGCTGGCCGAATGCATGCTCGGCGGCTTGCTGGTCCCGGCTGGCGAGGATGCCGGCGCCGGCGGTGCGGTCTACCGCTTTCGCGACGGCGTGCGCGACGAACTGATGCGCGCCTTGCGCTACAGCGAGGAGGATCTGGTCGCGCGGCAGCTGGCGCGCGTGGGCCAGACGCTGGAACAGGCGCAGGCGGCCGGTGCGGGCGAGGACTTCAGCGCCTACTTTCCGCAGCCCGGCGGGGGCGCACGCTTGTCGGAATGGGCGTTGCCGTTTGCCACCGTGTCGCGCGGGATCCTGCAGGCGCTGGAGCCGCCGGCCGTGGCGCCCCCGCCTGAGACCGAGGCCGAGGCCGGCGCGCCGTCCGCGACCAGCGAAGACTTCGTACCCCTCGCGGTCGACACCAACGCGTCGCGGCGCGATCTCGTGGTGCGGGTGCTGGGCCACGACGGCACCTGGACCACCGGCTACCGGCTGACGCGAGAACACATCGTCACGGCGTGGCGCACCGAGAGCCCGTGGGAAACCGATGGCCAATTCGAAGTCGCGCTATCCATCGGCACTGCGCACCACGCGCGTCAGGCACGGCTGCTGCGCGTCGACCCGCACGCCGGGGCCGTGGTCCTGCTGCTAGAGACACCGCTAGATCCTGGCCCAGTTGCGCCGACCGAAACCACGAGCGATCAGGCCGGCAGTGCGCTGCGCGGGCTGGTCTTGTTCGACACATACAAGGAGGGCGAACCGGCGCCGGGTGTGTGGTTCGCGGGTGTGGTGGAGGCGGTCCAGCCGGACTTCGTCGTGCGTTGCCCGCTGCTGGAGGAGAGCCTCCCGCACGACCCCGGTTTGCCGGGCAGCCCGTTGTGGTCGGACAGCAAGCTGGTGGGCCACCTGATTGCGCCTGGAACCGTCAACGGAACCTGGCGCGCCTGCCGCATCGAGGCCGTGACTGCGCTGCTGCAACCGACGCTGGCGACCGTTAAGCCTGTGTTCGCCGCTTACCTGAGCGTGGCGCAGGCCGATCGCCAGCGACTGCAGCCCTGGATCGATGCGCTGCGTGCAGAGGGGCTGCAGGATGTGTCCGAGCCGGCGAGCTCCTCCGCGTCCGACAATTGGGTCGATGGCTTGGATTCCCAGCTGGCGCAGGCCAGTTGCGCGATCATTGTCATCAGCCACGCCTGGCTCGCCTCGACATGGTGTCGGGAAGAGCGCCTGACACTGAAGCACCGTGCCCAAAGCGATCCCGGTTTTCGCATCGTCCCGCTGCGTTTGGACGACGCAGAAATACCAGCCGACTTCCAGCACCTGCTCGCACTGGACCTGCGCGGCAGCACACAGCCCAGCCAGGCGCTGATCCAGGCGCTAGTCACCGGGTTGCAACGCGCCAGCACGGACGCAACGGACGATTGGCGACGCAAGCTGCTGTGGGTCGACGACATGCCCGACAACAACGTGAACGAACGCCAGACCATGGAATCGATGGGGCTGCAGTTCACCATCGCGCGCTCCACGCACGAGGCGCTGGCGCTCTTCGGCACGCAGAAGTTCGCGGCCATCATCTCCGACATGGGCCGCGAAGAGGGGCCGCGCGAGGGCTATGTGCTTCTGCAGGCGATCCGCGCGCTGGACGAGAACATCCCGTTCTTCATCTACGCCGGATCGAAGTCGCCCAAACGGCAACGCGAGGCCGCCCAGATGGGTGCCCAGGGCAGTACCAACAATCCGGATGAACTGGTCGAGTGGGTGGCGCGTGCCTTGCTTGGCGACACCCCGCCGTCTTACGTGAAGGAAGACCCGTCACCCCCGCCCGAACCGTGGTTCGCCGACCGGGACCCGCAGCTCGTGGCGATCGGTTCGCTTATCGCCGAGTTCCGTACCGGTCTTGACGCCACGACGCGACGGGCGGTGGCGGAGAGCCTGCTGCTCGCCCACTTGGCCGCGGGCCAGTCGACCGCAGACGACCCAAGCATTGCCAGCTGGTACCGCCGCTACACCGATGTGCTGACGAACACCGGCTGGACGGCACGCGCCATGGCGTTCACCCACCAGGAGCTACCCGCCACCGAGGGGGGTGTGCGTGAGGCCGTGCTGCCGGTGCTGAGCACCATGCTGGGCCCGACTTTGGCGACCTCGTCCCTTTTGCTGCCGCTGCTCAATGGCCTGGGCCAGTGGCAGCAGGAACCACCGGGTATCCAAGCTTTCCACCGCTCCAGCGAGCACGTGGACGGCGCCAGGTTCCAGATCGCATGCATCGACGCCGACGCCAGCGGCAACCCCGAAGTCCAGGTGCTGTGCATCGGCATTGAGGCAGAGCGCACCATCACTGCGGTGCTGTTCTTCAAGAGTACGGACGAACACGCACAGATCCACCATGCCTCCGGACACTTCTCGATCCGCCGTGCGATGCTGGAGAGCACTCGCGATGCAGTCGCGCGTCGCGTGGCCTCGAAGCTTCCCGCAATGGTCCGCAACATGGAGGTCTGACGCGGGCCATTGGCACGCCCCGGTTTCATTGGAGTGTCTACCCCTGTTCACCAGCGGCGCGTGCGCAACCTTGTGGGATGCCGTGAAGCTGCCGGTAGCAAGCGGCGGCTTCTGGCCGATACCGGGTTTACCCGGCCTGCTCTGGAAGCTGACCATGGCTGGCCGAGCCCGCGTATCGAAAGTCAGCTTACTGGCCCGACTTCGTACTCACGCTCCCGGCCAGAAGCGGGTGCCTGCCAAAGACGGCTATCTGGCGGCCTGTTGAGGCCAAGCGACCAAGCACGACAGCCGCGACATCGCGCTCGCGAGCGAGCTTGCACGAGCCATGGACGACATTCGCATTCAATCCGTGTGACATCGCCACCTTTGCCACCGACGCGCCTGGCGCCGCGC
>Ga0209591_10009378_pt1 | contig 10584 bp, 9 predicted proteins | sample MAT01_FD_187207 | JGI IMG/M metagenome (GOLD analysis project Ga0209591, IMG submission 187207) | Freshwater microbial communities from Lake Fryxell liftoff mats and glacier meltwater in Antarctica - MAT-01 (SPAdes) (version 2) | ecosystem: Environmental > Aquatic > Freshwater > Ice > Liftoff...
TCCTTCAAAGAGAGCGATCGCATCCCTACCCCCTAAAGAAGAGCGTTCACGAAGTGTCTCTGAAAGAGAATCGCCCCCCAGAAAATATCCCAGTAGAGCGATCGTACTTCTTTCTTCAGTCGATCGATAATCTGTAGGTTAGGTTAAGGAACGCAAACTCGCACCCATTCTTCCTGACACTTACCCAGAACGGTTAAAGTGCGGGGCTGCTGTTAAAGCTCAAGAGCTAATAGATTTCTTAGAGGATTAACTTAAAATTGTTGTGAGCAACTCTTGATGGAGGGTGGCTCGATCGCTCAGGGCAAAAACTTGATCGCCGTTTAAAGATTTTCCGTGGTGATAGGTATCTAGCCATGCTTGAGAAACCTCTTCGGCATTTTCAGGAATCTGCTCCAAATCCCAACCGGGGATATCTAGTTGCGCTATGAGTTGATTAATTTTGGGATCATAACTGAGGGCAAAACATCGACAATTCTCGGCAGCAGCCATGATCAGGCTATGGAGACGCATCCCGATCGCCAAATCTACACCTTGGAATACTCCTTTTAAGGCTCGTGGGTCTTCTAGGGTGAGGATCTGGCTTTGGGGTAATTGCTCATGAATAGCTTGGGAAATGGGTAAATCTTGGCTGGCTTGGAAGGGAATCAGCAGGATTGTTGCTCCGGTAGCTTGCTGGAGATTGATTAAACCTTGGGTTAAAACTTGTAGCCGTTGGGCAGTGAGGCGGGGGTGCGATCGCAGAGTCACGGCAATCCGGGGAGTAGGAATCTTGACTAATTCTGCCACTGCTTGACCAGCCAACGCCCAAACAGGATCCGGAGCGACTACCCCAGTTATCCCCCAATCCTTGAGAATAGCTGCGGATTTTTCATCCCGGACACTAACCCCGTCACAGCGAGTAAAGCATCTCTGCGCTACCCAGTTAGTGGTTTTTCTCTGGAGGGGCCCAATGCCCTGCGCCCAAGCAATAGTTTTTAAGCCCATACCCTGAGCTAAACCCATGAGTCCAGCGTAATAGAGAGGACTAGCCGCACTGGTGACATCTTGAATTAGGCTGCCGCCTCCCCAGATAAAAGCGTGGGATTTTTGGAAGGTTTGATAAATTCTCAGGGCTGAGTTGCGATCGCAGACTTGCACCCCATACCTTTGGCTAGTTTTCCTAGGGGTAGCCGTCAGCACCACTGGTTCCACATGGTCGGGCAGCATTTGCAACAAAGTCGCCAACAACGCCTCATCACCGCCATTTCCCTTCCCATAGTACCCACACAAAACCGCCCGCAACTTTTTACTCATTTTGATATAAAAAAGATAGCTGAAAAAATAAGTTATTTTATAATACTGTCTAGACTATTTATTAGAATTAAGAATATTTTCAAGTATATCTAAGAGCTTTTTTGAACTTTCATAAGAATTTCTGATAGTAACATAGCTTATACCAACAGACTTTCCATGAGCAATACTGTTTCTCGAATCAACAATACCATTTACTGCATCTTTAATTTCTCCCTCTGTCATAATTCTCAGTTGATCACCCCATTTTTTATCAAATGAATCCATCAATTGAAAGACTTTTTCCATTCTAGGATTTTGAAATTTCTCAAGCTTTGTCACCACAAAATTAACAATTTGAGGAGTAGCTTTTTTCTTAGCATATTCAATATAAATTGTGCTAATAGAGTTTTCTAGAAAGCCAGAAACCAAGATACAAAGATATCTAGCCCAGTGTGCCTGTAACTCACTATCTGGAGATATTTTTTGGATTTCATTAATCTTTTTAAACAAACTATCAAGGCGTTGTTGTTCTTCAATAATTTTTGAACTTCTCATTAAATTTCTGCAAACGCCTTAATTGCTAGATTAATCCTACCCTGTACTGCGTTATTTTCAGTGGTTCTAGCTGTATCTACAAACTTGAGAAATTCTTCATCTTTAAGAAGATCATTATAGGCTTGTTTCAAGGCATCCTTTTGAATAGAGTGACCATTTGAGATTCTAGTTGCTAACCCAACCATTACTGCATCAAACACTGCTGCATTCAAACCTCGCCTAATTCTAAATGCTTTATTGCCAATAGCTTCATGAATTAAGTCTATAACTTTAATAAATAATTCTTTTGTATTACTTACCTTACTACTTTTGTTCTTATTATCTTCCATATAGTTATTCAGAAAACCTCGCATTGGCTTTCTATATTCTTGGTGAATATTAAATAGAGCGATAAATCTAAGGATTAATTCTTCATCTCTAAGCCGTTTGTCAGCATCATCAGAATTATTATAAATAGCTCGCCAGTTTTGATGTTGATTTAATTTTGCAAGGGTTTCTTTAAAATCACCATGATAAACACACGATCGTACTTCTTGGGGCGCAAGCACTTTGCCACTAGTATTTAGTCGTTCAAAAATCAGATAAATACTACTATTATCATCACTAGGCTCATCTTGCTTAACTATCGTTGCGTGTAAAATTGAGTCATCTAGCTCTCTTCTATTTTCTGAAGATAAAGAATTGTAGGTCGCTTTTATAAATTCTTCCCGAACATCAACAAGTTGAAAAGGCTTTCCTGTCGGCTCAAAAACTCCATTATAAAAATACTCTAAAGTCTTGAGTCTCTGATTACCATCTATAACTATAAGCTTTTTGGTATCATCTTCCTTAGTTAGAAATATTCCGGGAACTGGTAAACCTAATAGTAAAGATTCAATGAAAAGAGAGGCTTGTTTGATATCCCATACATAGCTACGTTGAAACTTAGGAATATATATATCTCCTTGCCTAATTCTTTTGACGAGACCATCTACGGTATAGTCAGCCCCATACCAACTCATGGAATATTTAAACTCAATTGGGTCATCTTCTTCTGTTTCAATATTAATATCCTGCTGTAAGTCGTCTTCAAGTTCTGAGGATAGGGCTAACAATTCTTCTGGCATAGCTTTTCTTGTAAGGGGAGTAAAGTTGAAAACGAAAGTATTGATATTCCAATGCTACTAAATTTAATGTCACTACAAGTAATCCCTAGGGCAATTTGTGGCAAACTAAGAAAAAGATTAAAAAATATTGCTAAATCTTAAAATTCAATCTTCCAACTTAAATTTCTAGTTATGGTCAAGCAACGGGTATTTTCGGGGATTCAGCCCACGGGGAATTTGCACTTGGGGAATTATCTAGGGGCGCTTCGCAACTGGGTAGAAACGCAAGATCAGTTTGAGAATTATTTTTGTGTAGTAGATTTACACGCCATTACCGCTCCCCACAACCCGGAAACCCTAGCGGCAGATAGCTACACGATCGCTGCCCTCTACCTTGCCAGTGGGCTTGACCTTGAACATTGCACCATTTTTATCCAATCCCATGTGTCTGCCCATAGTGAATTAGCCTGGTTACTAAACTGCATCACGCCTATCAATTGGCTAGAGGATATGATCCAGTTCAAGGAAAAAGCCATTAAACAGGGACAGAATGTAAATACAGGTTTGCTAGATTATCCCGTGCTGATGGCGGCGGATATTCTTTTGTACCAAGCTGATAAGGTTCCTGTGGGGGAAGATCAAAAGCAACACCTAGAGCTTACCCGTGATATTGCTGTCAGGTTTAATCACCAATTTGGTAAGGGGAAAACTATCCTCAAGCTGCCAGATCCCATGATTCGCAAGGAAGGGGCAAGGGTGATGAGTCTGACCGATGGCACCAAGAAAATGTCTAAATCTGACCCCTCGGAACTTAGCCGGATTAGCCTCTTGGATACTCCCGAAGCCATTAAGAATAAAATTAAGCGTTGTAAAACCGATGCGGTGCGGGGCATGACGTTTGACGATCCAGAGCGCCCCGAATGTCATAATCTTTTGAGTCTCTATGGTTTATTAGCAGGGAAGTCCAAGGCAGAAGTGGCGGTAGAATGTCAGGATTTAGGCTGGGGACAATTTAAGCCCTTGCTCACCGAGGCGACGATCGCCCACCTCCAACCCATCCAAACCAAGTACCAAGAAATCATGGCGGAACAAGGTTATCTGGAATCTGTCCTCAAACAGGGTAGAGAAAAGGCAGAGGCGATCGCTGGGGAAACGCTAGGGAGTGTGAAGCAGGCTTTGGGGTTTTCGAGGAGATAAATGAGTATTTTTCAAACTGCAATTCACAATCAAGAATTTATTGTCACCGCCGAAGTTGCTCCTCCCAAGGGTGGGGATCCGCATCATATGCTAGAGATGGCAAGGTTACTTAAGGGACGAGTGCATGGGGTGAATATAACCGATGGGAGTCGGGCGGTGTTACGGATGAATCCTCTGGCGGCTTCGGTGTTGTTGCTCCGGGAAGGGGTAGAGCCGATCTGTCAGGTGGCGTGTCGCGATCGCAATAGCATTGGCATTCAAGCAGACTTGATGGGCGCCCATGCCTTGGGGATTCATAATATTTTGGCAATCACTGGGGATCCGGTGAAAGCTGGAGATCATCCAGAGGCCAAACCTGTGTTTGATCTGGAATCAGTCCGGTTATTGCAGTTAATTGAAAAGCTGAATCGGGGAGTTGATACTCATGAAAAGTCTTTAACCGATGGGAAGTTAAATCTATTTGCGGGAGCGGCGGTGGATCCCCAGTCGGGCAGTTGGTCTGGTTTACAAAGAAGGTTCGATCGCAAACTCGCTGCGGGGGCGCAATTTTTCCAGAGTCAGTTAATTACCGACTTCGATCGCCTTGCCAAGTTCATGGATCAGATTGCGGTAGGCTGTCATAAGCCAGTGTTAGCGGGAATTTTCCTCTTGAAGTCTGCTAAAAATGCCGAGTTTATTAATCGCAATGTGCCGGGAGTCCAAATTCCTCCAGAGATTATCGATCGCCTTGCCCAAGCGCAGGATCCCTTGGAAGAGGGGATTGCGATCGCCGCAGAGCAGGTAAAATTAGCCAAAGAACTGTGTCAAGGAGTCCACATGATGGCGGTACGCAGGGAAGATTTAATTCCTCAAATCCTTGATCTAGCAGGAATTCAACCTCTAAGTTAGATAATTAAGGAGCAGATTCAGGGAAAAAGTTAGGGTCGAGGATTTGGTCGATCGAGTAGGGATTTTCTGATGGGAAAGTAGTTTCTGGCAAGTAAGTTTCCTGCATCGCTAGATAAGTTCCGTCTTCGTAGGCTTCCGTCACCGCTTCTGGTAAATAAGGCTTCAGGCTAGGATTTTCCTTTAGGTGTCTTTGGATCCGGCGGCGCTGTTCTCGCAGGGTTGCTTTCCAGCTATTACTACGCCGATGCTCTTGATATTGCCACTTGAGGAGATGACCGATTAAAATCCCTAATCTATTTCTCAACTCTTGACGTTGTTGCTTGCCCAAAGAAACTATTTCCTCCACCAAGTTAACAATATCAAGCTCCTGTAGTTTGCCTTCCGCCAATAGATGAGCCTGTTCGATCGTCCAAGCATGGAAATCAGTTTCATAAAGTTCTGATGTTTTCATATCAACCTGCCACCAGCTAAATCTACTAAGAAGATGTCTAAGAGATGATATATGCAGAGGCAATAATCTCTAGTTTTTCTTATGATACAAAAAAATGCCCAAGGTCATCTAAATTAGAGTGATTAGGGGCATTTCTTTTAATATTAGGACTTACGCGCAGACTCGATAAGTAGGGTGGGCAATGCCCGCCTTACCCCTACTAATAGCGGAGGTCAGCTTGTTTTGCGTAAGTCATGAATATTTTAGGATATCTTGGTAATACTCTAGAGAAGTAATTCCTTGATAATCCTTTGATAATTTGGCGGTAGCTTGATGATTACCAGAGTAGTTTCGCCCCGAATCCCCAGCTTTGCTGCCGTCTATGGCAGGAATGCGAGAGAAGGAGGTCGCTTCTACCTCTAGTTATGGAAGGTTTCTACAGGCTGCCTTGGGGAGCGATGCCCCATTCATGCTTCAGAAATTCCCGGTACATAGTTTCTCTGACTAGCATCTGTTCGTACAGCTTTACTAAAAACTCTTGGGCTTGATCGCGGCTCATGTGTTGTACTTGGCTTTCAAAAGAGCGCAGGCTAAATTTTTGCTCCAAGGACAGTTCAGAAGATTGAGACATAGGTAGCTCCTTGTTTAAAAAAGAACGAAACTAGGGTTAGATACTCTCTTTGGGAAGAGGGCGTGTACAAAATGCAAACAAAATGCAAACAAAATGTAAACAATTTTCCTACCTTCTATTACAGAGTGTAACAAATATTTGACAGAGTGACCACTGTTTTTTGTAAAAATTGGTTTTGTGTCATCTTGGACTATTTGTAACTAAGTGATACAGAATAAACTGCTCAAAATGAACAAATATTCTAGTAGATATACTGTGGTACTGATTAAACTTATAAATAAACCTTTGCTAGTCTTGCTTTTGAAGGGATTGATTAGGAAGTCTGTTGAGGGAGTTTAAGGAGAGGAAAACCCATTTTCAGCGATCGCCTAGTTTGGTTTTGTAGATAGGGCTTAAACTTTAAGGTTTTTATCTTGCTGATTTGACTACTAAATTATTAAGCCAAATTACTTCTCTTAGGGGTGATATTTTGGGGCGGTGGCGGTGGTGGGGGCTTGCGTTGGCTTTGTTGTTGGCTTTGTTGTTGGCTTTGGGGTTTGCCTACGGAGATCGCAGAAGTAATCATACTTTCATAGATTAAAATCGGTCGATCGATCCCCTTAAATCGATGCTCCCCAAAAAGTTGAAAATTTTCTTTGGAGCTATCTAACTGGTTATAGGTAGCTTCACTAACAATGCACTTTCCTTGGGGGCAGATAGCTTCCATGCGGGAGGCCAGGTTAATGGTTCCCCCCAGAGCCGTGTAGTCTACCCGTTGGGAACTGCCCAAATCCCCCACCACCGCTTTCCCACTATTCACAGCAATGCGGAGTTCTAGGGGTTCAGAAAGAACATGGTGGGCATTAAGTTTGGCGAGGCGGCGGAGCATTCCTTGGGCAGCTTGGGTCGCCCGGAGCGCATGGTCTACTTGGGGTTCTGGTGCGCCAAAAAAAGCCATAATACAATCCCCAATAAATTTATCGAGGGTTCCCCCTACCATAAATACTTCTTGGAGCATTTCTTCAAAAAAGGCATTGAGTAGAGAGGAAATTTCTTTAGGGCTGAGGCGTTCAGATAGGGCAGTAAAGCCGACAATATCCGCAAAGAGGATACTAATATCAAATTCAGCAGGAACAATACGGCTATCAACCAAGCCAGAGGTTTTCATCATCTGCTGCACCACGGAGGGAGAATGGTAGCGCTCTAGACTACGACGGATGGTTTCTTCTTGACGGAGTTGCCGGGTCAGGAGCCAGCGTTGTACTGCCGAGGCGACTAGATTAGCGAGGGTAGAAAAAAAGCTCAGGTCTTCCTCGCCACCTTGATGCCAGTCATGAATTGCTGAAGGGGCATCGGCGTAGAGAACCCCAAAAATTTTATTTTCATCCCAGAGAGGCACAGCTAAGGCACTACAAATCCCCTTGGCGAGAATGCTATTTTCTCCTTGGAAGCGATCGTCCACCTGGGCATTGGCAGTCTTGATGGCAATTTGGTCACTAAAAGCCGCCTGACAGATGGTATGGCTAATCCACTGGTCGTCAGCAATCATATTGACTTCATCACTGGTATCTCGCCCTGCCGCATTTAGGAGTTCGAGCTTCCCGGTAGCGGTCACATCTACTAGCAGAGCCAAGCGATCGATATCCTTGAGTTCTCGAAACACCACTTCCTTAACCTGAGAAAAAATTGCTTCAATAGATTCCGCAGAGTTAAGGGCTTTGGCAATATTTACCAGTTCCTTGAGGCGATCGATCGCCCGTTCAGGAGTTGCCGACTGATCATCAGGATCCTCCGCCTGCAACCACTGCTCCTGCAAATACTTTACATCTCGGATAATCGTCAAACCCTCCGTAGACATATCACGAGCCACATCCCGGGGCGGCTTCGCTAGCATCACGTACATCCCCACATTGCCAATCTGCAAAAAATCCCCATCCCGGATCTTCTGGGGTGCAGAAATAATCGTGTCATTCAGCTTTGTCCCATTGGTGCTACCCAAGTCTTCAATAATCCAAGTTCCAGAATGGGAGCCACTCAACCTCGCATGGTAGCGGGATACCTCAATGTAGATCAGGGGCAGATCACACTCTGGCAATCGCCCAATCATACAAGGATTTTTATCTACTTTGATAATTTTCTCTGCAAATCCTTCTATGTGGATACGCAGGCTAAGTTCTCCCATAGAAATTAAACCTCACTAATTGAGTTGGGTAGATCACGAAACTCCACTTAAATCCAATCTCTCCTGATCATTATTTTGCTTGACTATCGCTATTCTAAATTAGGTTGAGAGTACCTCGGTAATTAATGCTCTTAAATTAACATCTACAAACTAAAATCTGCAAATTGACATCCTCAAATTAATGCCCTCAAACCCAAGAGCCTTGGGGATAATTTGGGAATAATCAACTCAACTATTCAGAAAATATTCAAGGATGATATTGATGATTTCCTCTGCTCAGAGTTAATTCAGGAGAAATTGTTTTGAATAGCAATTTGCATAGCAAGTAGACAAAGAATATTCGAGAAAAAATATTATGAGAACGTAAAAATGCTCTGAAAGATGCAATAATCCTGAATCGAAAGGGGTAGATACTAACGAGACTCTAGTTATGCGATAAGAAGGTTTAACTAACCCTAGACTTTTTTTATAGGGCTTACGCAAAATAAGGTCTTATCTACTATGGGTGGTATAAGGTGGGCAATACCGACTCTACTTATATAGTCTATGGGTAGGTCATATTTTGATCTTGATAGAGTTCTATCTCTAGAGGAGAGCATTTCAAGGGCAGAATATCTCCAAGTTTTTACCACGAGTTTTAATATTAGCCGTTATTTATAACCTCCAGATAAATTTATGAAACTGATTAGTCCAAGTTTTTATTCGCTAACTTCTAGAAACAATGGCTGTTTTAGATTAACTTAGGTAATTTTAACTGATTACTAAAAATAGTATAGTTTATCCTTTAGGGCCTTGTCCTACTCCAGTTAGTTTGCCAATAGTTTGCTTAGGTAGGAAGAAAATATGGTGTCAGGGTTGCGGACGATCGAGGAAATTAACGAGAAAATCAGCCAAGGAAAGGCGGTAGTGTGGACAGTGGCAGAGGTGAAGGCTCGGGTAGGGGAGTTGGGCTGTGAAGCGATCGCCTCCCAAGTAGATGTGGTGACTACCGGAACCTTTGAACCGATGGAATCTTCCGGGGCAGTGATTAACTTGGGACACACAGATCCGCCGATCAATATTCGTTCCTGCTGGCTCGATGGTGTGGCTGCCTACGCTGGGTTTGGGGCGGTGGATTTGTACTTAGGGGCGACTCAGCTTTGTGAAACTGGGGACGGGGATGAATTTCGGGAACGGGGCGGGGGGCACGTGATCGAGGATTTGGTGGCGGGAAAGGCAGTAACCTTGCGGGCGATCGGGCAGGTGAGTGATTGCTATCCCCGGGCTAGCCTGGAAACAACCATTACTAAAGATAAGATTAATCAGTTTTATCTCTACAATCCCCGAAATTTGTACCAGAATTTTATTGTTGGTGTGAACGGTGGCGATCGACCCCTATTTACCTACCTCGGACCTCTGCAACCCCAACTGGGCAATGCGGTGTACTCCAATCCGGGAGCAATTTCGCCCTTATTGAATGACCCAGACCTAAATTTAGTCGGCATCGGCACGCGCATTTTCCTGGGGGGAGCGATCGGCTACGTAACTTGGGAAGGAACTCAACACTTTCCCTTACAAAAGCGCCTTGAAAACCACACTCCCATTGGTCCGGCGGCGACCTTAGCCCTAATTGGAGATGCCAAAGCTATGAATACTCAGTGGGTACGGGGCTGTTATTTCAAAAACTACGGCTCTTCTTTGATGTTGGGGGTGGGTGTGCCTTTGCCTGTGTTGACCACGGAAGTAATTACTCGTTGTGCTGTCCAAGATCAAGAGGTGGTGGCTCCAGTGGTAGATTTTTCGATTCCCCGCCGGGTGCGCCCTACCTTTGGCTTAGTCACCTATGCCCAGCTAAAATCTGGCAAAATCATCCTCAATGGCAAAACAATCCGGGTGGCTCCCTTGGCAAGTATTGCTCGATCGCTCCAAGTTGCCGAAGAACTCAAAAAATGGATCCTCGCTGGTGAGTTTACCCTCACGAAACCCGTGGCCCCCATTCCCCTCGATCGAGCCTTTTTGCCCCAAGAGCGCTGGGGTGGAGAAATCTCTCTGGAGTAGTTCGATCGTCTAGCTATCAAAATCCCCTGCCGGAGTTGAGGAGATAAATTTTCCAGCTTCCAAGCTACTTAATATCTTGCCATTTTTTTGCGTTCACAAACCTTTCTAAATGGTTCAAATTGGTTGTTGCTACCACCACAGGGATGCGATCGCCCACCTCCTCTGCTATTAAATATGCTTGAGCCGCTAAAATCACATCTCCATCTAGAGCATCGGGACTTGCGGTAGGTTTCCCCGCCTTTCGTGATTCTGCCCAAAACTCCGCTGCCTTAAGCATAGTTTTCGTTGTTAATGGCAAATATTGAAATTTAGCTTTGAGAGTGTCTAA
>Ga0209591_10009385_pt1 | contig 10575 bp, 8 predicted proteins | sample MAT01_FD_187207 | JGI IMG/M metagenome (GOLD analysis project Ga0209591, IMG submission 187207) | Freshwater microbial communities from Lake Fryxell liftoff mats and glacier meltwater in Antarctica - MAT-01 (SPAdes) (version 2) | ecosystem: Environmental > Aquatic > Freshwater > Ice > Liftoff...
CGACGGCTCGATGGTGCCGCCTGCCGAGCGGGATCGCATTCTCCGCATCGCCAAAGCGAATGGCATCGCGATTCAGGTCGGCACCACGCACGGTTCAACCGATGGATCGTCGATCGCGCCATATGGTGCACCGAACGTTGGTCTGTCGTGGCCCGGCCGCTATTCACATTCGCCGGGTGAAGTGCTTGACCTACGTGATGTCGATGCACTGATCCGCCTCATTGCGGCGGTCGCCGTCGCACGTTGACGTGCGCGGGAGTCGCCACACTGTGAAACGCCCGACCGTCGAGTCACGACGATCGGGCGGTGTACTTCACGTGCGCGGGGCATCTCTGCTGCGTTGGGCTTGGGATGTGGTGCGTTGCGCAGCGCTTCCAGCTTCCTGACCTGATCATCAGTGAGTTCGAGCTGCGCCTTCATAGCCGTCAGCATGCCTGCCACACCGCCACGCGGTCCGGGCTGGCCACCTCGTGCGTCGGGCGCGCCTCGCCCACCCCGAGCTTGGCGCGCGCCGGGAGCCCCCGCCTGCCGCTGCGGCGCCGGGGCACTCGCGGCCGGACGCGGCGGTCCCTGACGTGCGGGCGGCGTTGGTGGTTGCTGCGCGAATGCGATCGATGAACTGACCGCGCTGGCGAGAAGCGCGATCGAATGCCGCGCGACTGCACTTCGTTGGATCTGTCGCATATACACCGTCCATGATGTTGGGACGCGTTCGCCCGTTCAAGCATGCGCTTCGTGTTGTTCGACGCGGCCCGCAGGGTTGTGTTAAGCGGACCCTTGTCCGAGCTCAGGAATTCGTCGTTCAAAGTGCGAACAAGCGAAGCGCGCGCGACGTTCACCACCGCGAGCTGTGTGGTGGTCCCCGTCCAGGTCCTGATGTCCCAACGGACGGGCCGACCACTGCGTCACGGGGTAGACGCCTCGTGTGCCACGGTGCACTGTGGTCGTCCGCCCCGGGAGTCCGGCACACGCCGCCCTTCCAACTTATTATCGCCTCGACCGACGCACTCTGGACTCTGTGGGATCCGCACTCGACACTGTGGTCGCGTTTCTCTTCAAGTATCCCGCGCGGATGTTCGCGCGCGGGGATCTTGTCGTTGCGCCGGTCGTGCCAGCACTTGCCATCGCCGGCGCCGCGGCGATGGCGCTGCTCTTCGTGACGTTCGCGTACTCGCGCGTGCGCACCTTGCGTCCGCTCGACCGGCTCGTGCTCGGCGCCCTGCGTGCTGCAGCGGTGCTGTTGGTCATCGGGTGCCTGCTGCGCCCGGGCTTGGTGATTGCATCGGCGGTGCCTCAACGCAATGTGCTCGCCGTATTGATCGACGATTCCCGCAGCATGCGCATTCGTGATGTGGGCGACACGACGAGGCTGGCGGCGACACGACAGGTTTTTGATGACACGAGTGCGCTGACAAAGAAGCTTGGGGAACGGTTTGCGATCCGGCGCTTTCGGTTCTCTTCGCACGCCTCTCCGCTCGCCAGTGCGGGCGGTTTGAATGCGAGCGGCACACAGTCCGATCTGGCACAGTCGCTGGATGATGTCCGCGAAGAGTTGGCCGGGATGCCGCTCGCGGGCATCGTGCTCGTTTCCGATGGCGCAGACAATGGCCAGACGACATACGACGACGCGCTGCTGGCACTGCGGGCACGTCGCGTTCCCGTCTATACCGTGGGCGTCGGCAGCGAGCGTTTTGCGCGTGATCTCGCCGTCGAGCGCGTCAACGCGCCCACGCATGCACTCGCTGGCGCCGCGATGCTTGTCGAGGCGGATGTGCGTGTGCGTGGCATCGGCAAGGACAAAGCGACGGTTGTGGTTGAAGCAGACGGACGAGTGGTTGCAACCGAAGAAGTGAGCGTCCCGGAAAAGGGCGACGTTGCCCATGTGCGGTTGCGCGTACCACCGATGGCGCCGGGCACCTATCGACTTGGCGTGCGCGCGCGTCCGTTGTCCAATGAAGTTGTCGTCGAGAACAACGAGTGGCAGTCGAGCCTTGACGTGCGCGCTGGCCCTGAACGCGTCCTGTATGTGGAAGGCGAGCCGCGTCCGGAGTTTGCTTTTCTGCGTCGCGCCGTTGCGGGCGACAGTGGCCTTCAGGTCGTTGGCCTCATGCGCAGCGCCGAACACAAGTTCCTGCGCCTTGGTGTGCGTGACAGTCTCGAACTGCTGGGCGGCTTTCCGTCCACGCGCGAAGAACTCTTTCAGTATCGCGCACTCATCATCGGCAGCATCGAAGCGTCGTTCTTCAGCGCAGACCAGTTGCGCATGATCTCCGACTTCGTGAACAAGCGTGGTGGTGGCTTACTCGTACTCGGCGGACGCGCGTCGCTGTCCGAAGGCGGATTCGCTGATACGCCACTCGCGGACGTGCTGCCCATCACGCTTGCGCGCGCGCAGATCAATGAAGAAGGCGCCGCGATCGCGCTCAAGATTCGTCCAACGCGCGCCGGTGAAGCATTGGCCGCGCTGCAACTCGGCACCTCAGCCGGAACCTCAAGGCGGCAGTGGGATTCGTTGCCCGCACTGACGACGGTGAATCGTCCCGGCACGCTGCGGGCCGGCGCCACACTGTTGCTCGCTGGTTCAGCGGAAGGCGGACGCGCCGACGTTCCCGTGCTTGCCTGGCAGCGCTATGGGCGTGGGATGAGTGCGGTGTTCGCGGTGCAGGACGCGTGGCAGTGGCGCATGAATGCAACGATGGCGGTGGACAACGACACGCATCAAACGTTTTGGCGTCAGATGGTGCGTTGGCTGGTGAATGACGCCCCGCAGCCGATAGAGATCGCGGTGACGCCGGCCCGTGTCGCCCCCGGCGAATCGGTGACGTTGCGTGCGCATGTCGCCGATGGACTGTACGCCGACGTCAACGATGCCGCGGTGACGGCGGTAGTGACGTCACCAACCGGCAACGCCGTCACTGTGCCACTCGAATGGTCGCTGCGCGAAGATGGTTCGTACGCCGGATCCTTCATCGCGACGGACTCGGGGCGTTATTCAATTGAAGCGACTACTCGCCGCGCCCGCGGTCGTGATTCGGTCGAGACCGTGACGGCCACACTGCTGGTCGACGATCATGGCGCGGATATGGCGCAAGCCGAGTTGCGCGTGCCGTTGCTCAGGCGCATCGCGGACGAAACCGGTGGGAAATACTATCCGCTCGACGGTGCGAAGCAGTTGGCCGACGACGCGATCTACACCGAGAGTGGCGTGACGGTGCGCGAAGCAAAGGATCTGTGGGACATGCCGGCCGTGTTCCTGTTGCTCGCGCTACTTTTAGGCGCAGAGTGGGGCTACCGCCGGTGGCGGGGGCTCGCATGACGTTGCGCGCGTTGCGCTCCGTTGGTGTACGCATCGCGCTCGCAACCGCGAGTGTGTTGTGCGCTGCATCAATTGCCACAGCGCAGCGCACGCATGTGCTGATCGTTATAGGGCTCTCTGGTGACCCGGCGTTCAAGAAGACGTTTGATAACGCGGCGGCAACCATTCGTGCGGCGGCGAAGTCGAAGTGGAATGTGGCCGACTCGAGTCTCATCGTGCTGACCGAAGATTCAGCTGGCAGCGGCCCCCAGCGCGCCCGTTCAACACGCGACGCACTTGCTGGAGCATTTCTCTCGCTGTCGCGACGTGTCCAGCCCAACGACGTGCTACTGGTTGTATTGATCGGGCATGGCAGCGGCGAAGGGGCTGCATCGAAGGTGAATCTCCCTGGGCCCGATGCGACCGCAGCGGACTACGCAGCGTGGATTGCGGGCTTCGGTCGCCAGACAGTGGTGTTCGTGAACACTGCGAGTGGGAGCGGCGACTTTCTTCCGGTCGTTTCGGGAAGCGGTCGAATTATCGTCACATCGACACGCAATGCGATGGAGCGCAACGAATCCATCTTTCTGCAGAACTTCGCCAAGGGTATTACCAGCGACGAAGGCGACGCAGACAAGGATGGTCGTGTCTCCGTGCTCGAGGCATATCGCTATGCGACGAAGGAGGTGGCACGTGCCTACGAGTCCACCGGTCGCATGCAGACCGAGCACGCGCAGTTGAGCGACTCGCTGCTTGCGCGCTCTGTCGCGTTTGGCGGAGCGGCAGCGTCGACAAATCCACGCATCGCGGCACTCGCCGCGGAGCGCCAGACGCTGGAAGCGGAAGTGGCGGTGCTGCGCAACAAGAAGGCGTCGATGGATGTCGCAGTATACGACAATGAACTGGAGCGATTGCTGATCGCGATCGCAGAGAAGACCCAGGCCATCAAGGCACTAGGCGGTGGCAAATGATCCGCAAACGCATCGTGCCGCTGGCGTTGTTGAGCGTTGCCTGTCTTGCCTGGCGGGAGCAGGACCCACGCACCGAAGTGCATCGGTTTCTTGACGCGGGGCAGTATGCCGACGCCGAGCGTGTCGCTCGCGCTGGTGGGGCGCCACTGTCTGTGATGCTCGGCAACGTGCTGGTCGTTCGGGGCAAGCTCGCCGAGGCGGAGTCTACGTTCGCGCATGCGATCGACGCCCGTGCGCCCGACCGGCTCTCGGCGGAGGCAGCGCTCGCCGAGTTGGCCGAGCGTCGTGGTGATCATGCGGCGGCCAGCGCGCGCGCACGTCGCATTGCGTCGACATATAGCAGTGCGAACGCGCCATCCAGCAGCGACCACATGGCCGCGGGTCGAGCGTACGTGTTGCTGATGTCGGGTGACGCGTCTGCCGCTCGTCGTGCGCTCGCAGCATTTGATGCCGCCACAGCCGCCGACTCGAACAATTTCGAAGCGCAACGCCGCACCGGCGATCTGTTCCTCTCCCGCCACGGCAATGAAGACGCACGCCAGTCGTATCTGGCTGTGCTCAAGCGCGCGCCGAACGATGCACGCGCCATCATGGGGATTGCATTCGTTGAAGACTTTGAGGGCAAAGGCACGGCGCTCGCGACTATCCGTCGCAGCTTGGCACTCAATCCGCAGCTTAGTGAAGCGCTCGCGCTCTCCGCCCGATTGCATCTCGAAAGCGAGCAATATGACTCGGCGCGAGTGTATGCACAGCGCGCGCTCTCGAGCGACACGGCGTCGGTGCAATCGTGGGCACTGCTCGGCGCAACGGCGTTTCTCACCGGTGACTCGGCGACCTTCCGCATGGCGCGGAGCAGTGCAACGGCGCTACAGCCGCGCCCATCGGAGTTCTATACCGAGCTTGCCGAAGCATCGATTCGCCAGCGCCGCTACATGAACGCGAACGTTTTGGCGCAGCAGGCGGTCGCGCTCGATTCGAGCTCCACGCACGCACTGACCGTGCTGGGTGCCAATCAGCTGCGACTCGGCCAGATGGCGGAAGGACAGGCAACACTGGATCGTGCGTTCAAGCTCGACGCATCCGATGCGCGCAGCAAGAATACGCTCGACTTGCTGGACCTGATGAGGTCCTATCGCACGATCGACACCGGTCGATTCCGTCTTGTCGCACCGGCCAAGGAAGCCGAGTTGCTCGCACTCTATATCGTGCCGCTACTCGAGCGCGCCTTCGATTCACTGTCCGCGCGCTACGGTTACAAACCGCCCACGCCTGTGCGGATCGAATTCTTCGACCGCTCCGCCGACTTCTCCGTCCGTACGCTTGGTGCCGTTGGTCTCGGTGCGCTCGGCGTGAGCTTTGGCAGCTTGCTTGCCATGGACGCACCCAGCGCACGCGAGCGCGGCACGTTCAACTGGGGCTCGACTGCGTGGCACGAACTCACGCACGCGTTCACGCTTGGCGCATCAGAGCATCGTGTGCCGAGGTGGTTGTCGGAAGGGATGTCGGTATTGGAGGAGCGTAGGGCGAGCCCCGGATGGGGCGCATCGGCGACGGTGTCGTTTGTGGGAGCGCTTGGTGCCGGCGTACTGCGTCCGATGAGTCAGTTGAACGACGGTTTCCTGCATCCGCGATTCGCCGAGGAAACTCAGTTCTCGTACTATCAGGCATCACTCTTCTGCGAGATGGTTGAGCAAACCAAGGGCGCGAATGCGTTGCCGACAATGCTGCTGGCGTATCGCGATGGGTACGACACGCCGGCCGTGTTTCAGCGGGTACTGGGTGCGAGCGCGGCGCAGGTGGATGCGCAGTTTGACGCATGGATGCGTGCACGCTTCGCGGTGCCGCTGCGCGTACTCACGAGCAAGGATACTGCCTCCGAGAAGCTTGGTGCGGCGCTGACGGCGGTGATGCAACGCGCCATCGGTGAGATGTCACGCAATCAGAAGGATTCGGCGCAGCGTTCGTTGGAGCAGGCGCGAGCGATGTTTCCCGAGTACGGCGGTGATGATGGGCCATCGTGGTTTCTCGCACTCCTCGCGCGTGAGCGTGGGGACACGTCGTTGGCTATTGAGAGCGTGAGCGAGGTGACGACGCGCAACGAGACCGCGTGGGACGCGAACCTGCTCGAAGCAGACCTGCGCGAAAGGCGGGGCGATATACCCGGTGCGCTTGCGGCATTGGAGCGACTGATCTGGATTTCGCCGTACGAGCCGAGTGTGCACGTACGCATCGCAGAGTTGTCTACCTCGCGGGGCGACGTTGCGCGCGGCGACTTTGCGCGCGCCGTACGTGAGCGCCGTGCGATGATCGCGCTGCGTCCGACCGATGGGCTGGATGCGCGTTACGAGCTGGCCAAGGCGCTTGTTGCTGCGGGCGATGTGCGTGGTGCGCGCAGAGAACTGTTGTCGGTGCTGGAGCAGGCGCCTTCGTTCGAGAAAGCGCAGGCGCTGTTGCTCGAGTTGCGGGCGAAACGTTCACCTGGTGGGACGCGATGAAGCTTCCGATGACAGCGCGCGGATGCCTGTGGGCCAAGCCGTTCTTTTGTGTCGCTGTGACAGTCGCTGTGACAGTCGCCATGCTGGCGACGCGGGCGGAAGCCCAGCGCGGCGGGCGAACCCCGACGATTCCGCCGAATGTGCCCTACGACGGTCGCTACACGTTTGCGCGCCTCAAGTATGACATCCCCATGGGTGGCGGCGGTGGCTTTCGAGGGGTCGACATCAAGTGGAGCCACGACTACCCGCGCGGTGAGACGCATTTCACCAAGATTATCAGTGAACTGTCGACCGTTCGCATTCGGGGCAACATCAGCAACATTCTCGCAGTCGACGATCCTGAGTTGACCAAGTACCCGGTGTCGTACATGTGCGAGCCTGGGTTTTGGCGGCCGAGTGAACAGCAAGTGGTAGCGTTCCGCAATTATTTGGTGAAAGGCGGATTCGTGATTTTTGACGACTTCGCAGGTGAGCACTGGCTCAATTTCGAATCGCAGATGCTAAGAGTGTTTCCGAAGCTGCGGCCCATTGTGCTCACGCTCGACCATCCGATCTTCGATTCGTTTTACCGTATCAAGTCGCTGGACTACGAGCATCCGTACTTCCGCGGCTTCAAATCAGTGTTTTACGGCTACTTCGAGGACAACGATCCGAAGAAGCGAATGCTGGCGATTGCCAACTACAACAACGACATGTCGGAGTACTGGGAATTCAGCGACGAAGGAATGTTTCCCATCGACATGTCGAACGAAGCGTACAAGCTCGGCGTGAACTACATCATCTACGCGCTCACCCGCTGACTCGAGGATCCGCTTGACCGCTCCCCCGTCTCCCGAAGCCGACCGTCCGGCCGGCGTTCCCGCTGCATCGTCGCTCGATGGGCTCGATGAAGGCGCACTCGCAGACCGCCTGCAGGGCGCAGGCGAACGCATCACGCGTGAGTTGCGCAAAGTCATCGTCGGCCAGGAAGCCGTTGTCGAACAGGCGCTGATTGCGCTGTTCTCCGGCGGCAACTGTCTACTCGTTGGTGTGCCGGGACTCGCGAAAACGCTGCTCATTTCGACGCTCGCACGTGCGCTCGATCTGCGCTTCTCCCGTATTCAGTTTACGCCCGACCTCATGCCCTCGGACGTGACGGGAACGGATGTGATTCAGGACGATCCGAAGACCGGACAACGTCGACTGTCGTTCATGCCCGGCCCCGTGTTCACCAACGTGTTGCTCGCCGACGAAATCAACCGCACGCCGCCCAAGACGCAGGCGGCACTGCTTGAAGCGATGCAGGAACGGCGCGTGACGGTGCAAGGGCGCACGTACGAACTCGATCCACCGTTCTTTGTCTTTGCGACGCAGAACCCCATCGAACTCGAAGGCACGTACCCGCTTCCTGAAGCGCAGCTCGATCGCTTCATGATGGAAGTCATGCTCGACTACCTCTCGGAAGAAGACGAAGTGAACGTCGTGAAGGCGACGACATCGCTCCCGCCGAGCGCGGTGCAGGCGGTGGTGTCGAAAGAGGAGATTCTGGCGTTCCAGCGTGTTGTGCGACGGTTGCCGATTGCCGACGCGGTGACCCGTTACGCCGTCAAGCTGGTGCGGCTGAGCCGGCCCGTGGAAGGATCGCCCGACTTCATCAAGCAGTGGGTGTCGTACGGCGCGAGCGTACGCGCGGCACAGGCGTTGGTGTTGGGCGCCAAGGCGCGCGCGCTGCTGCAGGGGCGCACGAGTCCGAGCTTTGAAGATGTGCGCTCACTCGCTCGCCCGGTGCTGCGCCATCGTGTGCTTGTGAACTTTCAGGCGCAGTCGGAGAAAGTCACAACGGACAATCTGATCGGAAAGCTGCTGGACGCTGCCCCGATTCCACGCTCCGCGCTCTGATCGGGATCCACAGATGCCTGCGGCTCCTGCGTCATTTCTTGATCCGACAATGCTGGCCCGCATCTCCGACCTCGCGCTGTTGGCGCGCACGGTCGTGGATGGGTTCATGCATGGGCAGCATCGGTCTATGCGCAAAGGCGCGTCGATGGACTTCGCCGAGCATCGGTCGTATCAGCCGGGCGATGATCTGCGGCGGATCGATTGGCGCGTGTATGGTCGCACCGACCGGTTCTACATCAAGGAGTACGATGCTGACACGAATGCGAGTGTGATTTTTGCGCTCGACTCATCGGGGAGCATGGACTTTGGCAGTGGCGCAGTCACGAAGTTCGACTACGGTCGCTTTCTCGTGGCGTCGTTGGCGTGGTTGTCACAGCATCAAGGCGACCGCATCGGACTGGCAACCTTTGTCGGCGATCTCGTCGATGTCGTGCCGCCGTCGGTGCGTCATCTGCAATTGCTGCTGCACACGCTCGCACGCGCGAAGAGCGAAGGCACCAGTCAGCTGGTGCATGCCATCGAGCGGCTCGGGCTAATGAGTACGCGCGCCGGTATCGTGGTGCTGGTGAGTGACTGCTACGAGTCTCCCGACGCAATTGGTCGGGCGATCGATGCACTGCGCATGCGCGGGCATGACGTAATCGTCTTTCATCTCGTCGATCCCGCCGAGCGTGATCTACCCGGCGACATGCCTGCGACGTTTGAGGATGCAGAGAGTGGCGTGCTGCTACCACTGCGTCCCGGTGACTTGAGAACCAAGTACCAAGAGCTGGTTGCAGCGCATCATCTGGCACTTTCCAAGCGTATTGCTGCAGCGGGTGCAGACTACGTGCGCGTCGACACTTCGCAGCCGCTGGATCGTGCGCTGCATGCGTACCTCGATTCGCGGTTGTCGCGGAGTCGGGTGCGCTGATGGGAATCGGATTTCTCTTTCCGGCGTTTCTTGCGGGATTGGCCGCGCTCGCCATTCCGCTCTTTGTGCATCTCCGTCACAAGGACAAGGAGAAGCCGTACAAGTTTCCGTCGCTGATGTTTCTGGAGCAGTTGCCCATTCGCACCTCGCAGCGGCAGCGCATCACCGATTGGCCGTTGCTGCTGTTGCGGGCGTTGGCCGTGGCGCTCTTGGTGTTCGCGTTTGCGCGGCCGGTGTTCACGAAGCAGTCGATCATCAGCAGCGACGCCCGCGCGAAGGCCGTGGTGATTTTGCTCGATCGCTCGATGAGTATGGGGCATTCGTCGGTGTGGCCGGCCGCGATCGATTCCGCGAAGAAGATCATTGCCGGCCTCGCATCGCGCGATCGGGTTGGCATCGTGTTCTTTGACGATGCGGCCGAAGTCGCGCAGCGATTGACTGAAGACAAAGCGGCAGCGACGGCGGTGCTGGGCAGTGCCAAGCCGATGCCGCGCGGCACACGGTTCGCCCCGGCAATGCGCACGGCGCGTCAGATGTTGCTCGACGCCCCGTATTCGGCGGCCGAGATTGTGCTCATCTCCGATCTGCAGCGCGCGGGTACTTCGGGAATTGCTGGTATCGATCTTCCGGCATATCGCGAATTTGTAGGATGCGCCCAGCGGGCTAACGCAGGATTTAGATGCATGCAATTTGCACCACTTCCGCAACATCAACAAGCGTCGTTTTTTGCACATTATTTTATCGAGACACAATCTTATCGAGACACGTGCCCGGATCGCTCGACGTCTAGCAAGCGTTAAATTGAGCAAGCCCGACCCAGTCAAGCTTGACCAGACCACGCCAAAACTCAAAATTTACGGTTCCGACAAAAATATTTTTCGCCGTGTGTCGTTTCCGCACCGCTTTCTCGAACTTGTTCTATGAAACCGCCATTTTGGCGCTTCCTGGAGCCTGCAATGCATCGAGCACATAACCTAATCCTGCCGTTATTGATTTTTTACGCCGCTGCGGCATCTTCCGCAG
>Ga0209591_10009387_pt1 | contig 10574 bp, 6 predicted proteins | sample MAT01_FD_187207 | JGI IMG/M metagenome (GOLD analysis project Ga0209591, IMG submission 187207) | Freshwater microbial communities from Lake Fryxell liftoff mats and glacier meltwater in Antarctica - MAT-01 (SPAdes) (version 2) | ecosystem: Environmental > Aquatic > Freshwater > Ice > Liftoff...
TGACGCGATTGCCGCCCAAAAATTTATATCCAGCTTGTTTCAACGTGAAAGATTTGTACTTGCGAACCTTCTTAAAGTTCGGTGGTCTGACTCCTTTCTTGTGGTGTTTGAAGAAAAGTTGGTATGCTTTCTCAATGCGTTGACAGATATTCTGAACGGCTTGAGATCCGACAGACTGCCAGAACTGACTTCGTTTCCGAAGTTTAGCAATATGAGCTTGAAGTTTGGCACAATTCAGATACTTTTTAAACATCCGGTAGTACCTTTTATGCAGCGCAATGCAATGGTTGTAGATTATTCCCGAAGCGTTAATTTGTCGCTTTAGAAATCTATTCCGCTTGTGCTGATAAAATTTAAACTTCAATGTTCTCATGCTACTATTGTACAGCATAACCAACGGTATTAGTATGAAAAGACGATTAGATTTTAGGGTTGAAGATTCCGAATTTGATTTTCTTGAAGCCCATTGCAAAAAAATGGGACGAACTAAGACAGATGTTCTTAGAGAATTCCTGCGATCGTTGGCTAAGAAGAAGCCGTCCTAGAAGGACGGGGCTTTAAACCCAATTTTCAAGTAAAACTGTGCTTCAGAATAGCCGGAAGTGCTGTAATTGAAATTTAAGTTTGTTCGATCGCGAATTGGTCGGATTGCTCCAGATATTCTTCGCAGCCCGGATCGAAGTATGTTATTTTGTGCTATAAAATGCTACTATATCGGCTGATCTTGCGTCGATCGAGATGCCAAACTTATTTTGAGTATGCTTTTAAGGCACACCCACGGCATATTCCCTGAGTTATCGATCAACTGATTCGCTTCTATCTCAGAAAAATAGTGCGGTTTCACCATCCCAAACCAGAGTTTTCATGGCAACCAAGAATATCAGAATTGTGGGGTACTTGCCGCCAGACTACCACCAAAAGTTGCGCGATTACATGGCAGAGGAGTCTCTAACGGAAAGTGCCGCGCTTGCCAAAATCCTCAAGCAATTCTTTGAAGCAGCCCCAGCGCTCTCTGCCGAAACGGTAGCTGCCGAAACCAGGGAAACTTTCGCGCAACTGCGATCGGAAATCGCCGATTTACAGGGACGAGTCGCAGCCTTGGAAACAGCAGGAATTCCACGCAAATTGAATAAAAGTTCTCCCAAAAACTTGGGAACAGAACAGACTCCAATAACGCTGCGCCCCCTGAAAGCTGCTGAACTAGCAAAACGGTTGGGAGTAAGTGCGGAAACTATTGAAAGTGCTGCGGCTAAGGGCAGTAATTCCTTTGTTGAATGGAGCAAGCGGCGAGATCCGGGTTCAAGAGCATGGCACAAGAAGGGCAACTTTTACCATCCGAATCAAGATTGAGGTAGATCCTGGTGGGGATGTTTTTAAGGTTGAAAGGAGAAAATGCTATTGGTCAGTATCGCCTCTTCATTTATCATTATCAAAGAATTAAGCGGCATAAGTGGTGGAATTTTGTTTCTAGCCGCGACGAGCGCATTGAGTGGAGGGGCGGTTTGCTCCGGTTCCTCAAGAAACAGAATTTATCCCACTGCCAAAAGAGCAGCCGAATCAAACGGAACAGCCGTTGTGAATTATGGATTGCCGATCGCAAATTGCTGCACCAGTTCGAGGGATTTCTTAATGCGGCGGTTGGGGGCGAATTAGAGGTTTGGTAAGTTCCTCAACTGCATCGCAGCAACATCCGACATCAACCGCCTCTACCGCTTTATGCTTAATTATTGACAAGTTTTGCTCCATTCACGCCGATGTTGAGATTCGATCGGACAAGAGAACTATATACCTAATTGAGCGATCGCCCGCTCTCGATAAATGCAGGCGATCATGGGTTGAGGGGTCAAGGGAAAAGAAGAGGCGATCGAACGCAGTTTGGGTAAGCCGCCCCGTCAATGGAGTAATTGCCAAGAGAGAAGTTATCAGTCGGTTCTACTCGATCGTGGCGGTGACTTGCAAAGAAGGGAGCAATTAAGCTTATTTCCAATCTCAGCGCCTTTGATTGTAGCAATCAATTTTTGATTCTGCAATTCAATTGTGGAATGTATGGAATTACGCGAGATTGCATCATGCCGCCGATGCCAAAACTTACAGTCAAGTCAGAATATAAGCCGCAATCTATCGATACCTCCATTGAGGCTGACGTGCTGGTGTTTTAGCTACTGCGGTAGTTTACACAGCAACAAAAAATACAGCGGAATTGCGCTTTCAATCGAGCAGTACGAAGGCTAGCAATCCTCGGAATAGAGAGCTAATATATTGACGCGCTACAAATTTATTTGTACATAAAAATAGTTTTAAAATCACAATTATTCGATGTTTTTTTTAAGTCTGCGAATTTGGGCAAATTGTTCAAGAACTGCTCAACCGAACAAGTAAGCGCGATCGTCCTCCAGAACCGAAGAGCGATCGCATTTACTTGTGGGATAATGGAATAGCAGAGTCAACCAGCCAGATATTCTGGGATTGCCTGTGAGACCTAGCACCCCACTTTTAGAGGAATGTGCCCAGAAGCTTGCTTGCTGTAACTCAACTCAAGCAGTTATGTCTCAAGAGTTAGATACCAACTGCACTTTCAGCCTTAGCCCAGGGGCAAGCAACAGATGCACTGCTACTGCCGCTCAGAGACAATGCTGCATCCCCAACTCAGAGCTACCCGCATAAATGTCGGCTGACGATACCAATAAGTTAGTAGCACACTTTATAGGACGCTCTCCCAGCCACTATGCTTCAGCCGCCCAATTTCCCCCATGACTCCGACTCAAAAACCTCTGAGCCTCTGTACTGGCCAACAGCTTCCTCCCCAGCCAGGCTGCTGTAAACTCAAAACTTCTGGCTCAATTCCTCCTTTATTGTTCTTGGATAACAAACTAAGATGACCAACCCTTCTTATCAGGGAAACATTCCCCGACTGCCAGAACGTCAAAATTACACCGACGAATTTTGCACCTATCTCATGGTGAATACCAGCAAAAATGCCCAGATTATTGAGTGGCAAAACCAGAATCGCCTCAGAACCAATTTTAATTTGTATCAACAACACAACCCGGAATTTGCACAGTTATGTTCCCAGCCAAATCACAGCAAAAATCTAGCACTTTATTGGAAAAAAATAGCAATAGATTCGGCATCAATCCCTCAAGAATGGGAGCCAAAAAATCGCCAAAAGCTAGCATTAGAACACTTGGTTTGTTACCTTGAAAAAAACTGCTATTATGCAGCCAAAGAAGTCTCGAAAAACTCCCAGGAGGAGCCTTGGGACGAGTATCTCTCCTCTGCTCGCATTTTTATCTACAAGCCTGAAAATCTGTGCCACGTGTTACAATCCTATGATTGCGATCAGGCTTCTCTAAATACCTACATTCAAGCTGCCTTGATCCAATATATCCGAGATCAAATGTCTGTAGGTAAGTTTTCGCCGTGGCGACTGCTAGTTGAAAAATCTGAGAAAGAGCTTCGGAAAGCGCTGGAAAATTCTGCTATTCAAGAATCGACAATTACAAAATGTATCTTTGCAAGCAAATATTTTAAAAAAGTTTATCGCTTGAACAAAGTTTATAATCCAGCGGTCAGGAAAAGAGGGGAGAAATGGCACAATGCTGATACCGAAGACTTTTGGCAAGCCACTGAATATTACAATGCAGAAAAAGCTCTCTCGAATGCACCTCACGAAGTCTCCGCTGGCTCAAATATCAATCAAGAGCAAATGCAAGCTTGGATGGAATTTTGTATTAAAGCATTACAAAATTACCAAAATCCCATTAACAATAAAATCTCCTGGGAATCACATCAGGAAAAAGGCGATGAAAACTTATCTCAGTCAGATACCGAAGAATTTTTTGATATAGAAGCAGATGAAAATACTGAGGAAAATGGCAGAAAAAGCCAGCAAATTCACTCTGTTTTTCGCAAACAGATAGAAGAATTTAAACCAGATCAACACAAAACTCTCCTGCTTTATTATGGTTGTGGCATCAAGCAAACACAACTAGAAATTAAATTAGGAATCAGTCAATCTGCTATTTCTCGTCGCCTGAATACTATTAAAACAAAACTCATCAAAACTATGGCTGAAATGTCACAGCCGGAAGCATGGCCCGAAAAATATGTATTGCAATGGCTGCATAAAAACTTCCGCGATCCCCTGCATTCAGATTTAATTCACGCAGCTTTAGTTGAAGCTGTGAAAAAACTTGAATCTCAAGAGAAAACAGTTTTCCATCTTCACTATGGTCAGGAGTTAAACGTAGAAAGGATTGCGATTATGCTGAGCATGAATAACTTAGAGGTGAATGCCATACTTTCTAAATCTCAGCAGCACTTACAATCCAAATTAATTGCGAAACTTGAAAATTGGGAGCGGGATTATGTGGAAAAGTGGTTATTGCGCTTTTATCAATCTCAAGTTCGGGCTGTCTGTCGCAGTCGGAATCTCTCTCTTCAGGCTGAAGATGCCTCTCAAACAGTTGATGTTATCGTTGACGAATGCTTGCAAATTCTAATTAGTGTTAACAAAGGAGAATAAAAAAATGTTTGAATTCACAAAATATTCACGCTTAGAGTCTCAGATTTCTGAACGGCTGCGCTTGACAATTGACCAAGTAGACCTAGAAACTACTTGGCAACAAAGTCAACACCACTCTCATCCTATTGCTCGCTACAATGGTTATCTCAATGGCGCTTGTTTAAATGCTTTATTTAACTGGCTTTCTGATTGGCCCGAACCACAGAACCCTCAACCTTTAGTCTGGCACGGTCAGGATCTTGCTAGTATTTGGGAAGTAGTCAACGGCACAGCTATTCAGATTGGTGGTAGCAGACTGGTGTTTATTCCCAGTGATGAGTCAGATTTAGCAGAAATTTGTGTGCCGCAGGAATGGGTTGATATTCCTAGTTGGGCTGGTGATTATTATGTGGCTGTGCAGGTGAATTTGGATGGGGATGATGACGATCGCTGTTGGCTGGAAGTCTGCGGGTTTGCGACTCATCAGCAACTGAAGCATCAAGGCAGATACAGTGCGGGCGATCGCACTTATTCCTTAGCCATAGATGAGTTGACCGCATCTCTGACTGTCATGCAAATTACTCTAGGATTAAACTTGCAAGCAGAAGTTGCTCCAGTCCTTAATTTGTCAGAGATGGATGCTGCGAAATTATTACAGGTTTTGGGTGATTCCTCGCTATATTCTCCCCGACTGAAAGTATCCTTTGAACAGTGGGCAGCTTTCTTGGCAAATGACAAATATCGGCAACAATTGTATCAAAATCGTGTAGCAAATTTTCTGCCAGTTGTCGCGACTCCAACTCCAGCAACTTTACTTCAGCGGATGAATAATTATTCGCAAGCTGGCTGGAAGATGCTTGAGCAAATGAAAGAAAATTTTGGTAATTTAGACCAGATTTTAGTTAATGGGATGGCAGGATCTTTGTCCTATAGGGACAGTAACTCTAAGAGTCACAATACCATTCCCACACTGACTGAAATTGTAAATAATAACCGCAAGCCACTGAATCAATTGCAGGGGATTAAAGTATTAGGTGGTCTTGAATTAGGAAATCTGGAAGCGATCGCCACCCTGACTCACCTGCGGGAAACGACTGAAAATGACGCATTGCGCCGCGAAGCATCCGTGAGTTTGGGGAAAATTGATCCGACGAATGAGAGTGCGGGTGTCGGCATTGGTAAGATTATTAATTTAGGGATGCGACTTGATAGCGATCAACTTCGGCTTGTGCTGACTCTCACCCCCGAAGAAACTGATAAAATCAACGTTCATCTGCTATTACGTCCTGAGCGATCGCCAATTCTGCCATCAAATCTCCAACTTACTATCCTAGATGAAGATGACGAAGTTTTCCTTGAAGCACAAACGGATGCTGCTGACAATCTAATTCAATGTGAATTTACGGCGGCGATCGGCGATTATTTCCAGGTTAAAATAGCAGTTAACGGAGTCAGCTTTAAAGAACCTTTTACTGTTTAAATCAACCATCATTACCAGCAGACCAAAACCTATGAGCAAGTCAATCATCTTAGATATCAAAACGGAGAGCAAACAGCCTTATTCTGTCAGTCTTAAAGTTGATAGTATATTCTATTCTATTTCTGGGTCGTTGCCGCCAGCTACAGATGTGCTGAAAGCATCTGAAAATTTACGCTTAGCTCGCGAAAAAGCAGGTTGTGGTTCTTACCGCAAATTAGAGCACACCAAAAAGGCGCAAATTACCAAAATTTCCGTTAAAGATTCAGCTAAGTCTGTGGAAATAAGTATGAATACTTGGTTGAATTCAGGAGATAAAAGCTTTCAGCCTGTCCGGGATAAGCTCTTACAAGTCTTGAGTTTTGAGGGAGAAAATGTCAGATTTATTGTTCAAACAGATGATATCACTCTTTGGGCATTGCCTTGGCATTTGTGGGATGTTTTACATGATGCTAAAATCGAGCCAATTATTAGCAAAGTTAACCAGAAAGACCGGCATAAATACCAAGGAAAAAAAAATCAAACCCAGGTCAGAATTCTGGTTCTTATGGGAGAAGATACAGGCATCAATATTCAGGCAGATTTGAAGCTTTTGACCGAAAAGCTTTCCCGAAAATCTGCCTACATTGAACCTCTGATAGCTACTTCCAACAGCAAGCTAAATGATGAGTTATGGCGACAGCATTGGGATATTTTATTCTTTGCTGGTCATAGTTCGAGCAATGATGATTACAGCCAGGGTAAACTCGCCCTCAGTGAAACAGAAAGTATAGCAATTGACGACTTAAAGTATGGTTTAGAAAATGCTATTCAGCATGGTTTAAAATTAGCAATTTTCAATTCTTGTGACGGCATGGGATTAGTGCAGGAACTCGCTTCTCTACAAATTCCAGCAGTTATCGCCATGCGAGAGCGAGTCCCTGATGAAGTAGCTCAAAAGTTTTTGGAGTATTTGTTGGACGCATTTGCTATAGAAAATAAGTCTTTGGATAAATCAGTTGGGAAAGCGCGGGAAAGGCTGCATGGATTTGAGCTTAACTATCCTGGTGCTAGCTGGTTGCCGATGATTTATGAGTCTCCGGGTGTTGAGGCTCTAACTTGGATTGAGTTGTTGAGGGGAAATGAGGAAGAGCGCAAACGCTTTTCTATTTGGCGCAATCTTCAGACTGTGTTGATGGCAAGTGCGATCGCCACCGGTGCAGTCATGGGAGTGCGATCGCTACAATTCCTCGAACCTCTGGAATTACCTGCTTACGATTATTTAATGGGACAGCGCCAAGCTGAGGCGATCGATCCCCGCATCACAGTAGTTGAAATCAATCAACAAGAAGTTGATAAGTATGGTGGCTATCCGATCAAAGAATCCGCTTTAGCAGAAATCGTCAAGAAAGTAGAAAAATATAAACCAGCAGCCTTTGGCCTCGATATATCTCGCAATCAACCTAGAATCAAGGATGATCTGGATATCACAGCCCGTAAAGATTGGATCGAAATCTTTAAAAGAAATAAAAACTTTTATACCGTTTGTTCCTACCAATCGTCGGCGGCAGATTATGCTCCGCTTCCTGAATTTTCCCCGAAACAATTAACTGAACAAGTAGGATTTGTAGATATTTTTGATAATAACATTCAAGACAATAAACATCAGACAGTCCGTCGCCAATTATTATCCTACGAACCCAATTATTTGCCTAAATCTTCTAAATGTATTACACCCTACAGCTTCAGTTTTTTATTAGCATTTTCATTCTTATCAGCCCAAAAAATTGAACCATTACAAGTTAATCAAACCACAAAAAATTGGGAATTGGGCGGAGTAATTTTTAATCGCTTAGCCTCACACACAGGAGGTTATCAAAGCCTTGATGGCAAGAGTAGCCAAATTCTCCTCAACTACCGCGCCAATCCTAGACCAGCAAAAATAGTTTCACTGACAGATATTTTAGAGGGAAAAGTCAGCGAAAATGCAATCAAAGATCGGGTAGTCATCGTCGGCTATACTGCCGAAATAGCTAGAGATGATTTTAATACTCCCTATGGCCAAATGCCAGGAGTATGGATTCATACCCACATGACAAGTCAAATTCTTAGCGCCGTGATGGATAACCCAAAACGACCTTTGTTATCGTTCCTACCACAGTGGGGTAATTTGCAATGGGGCGATACAGTATTTGTTTGGCTATGGGCGTTTACTGGCGGAGTGTTGGTGATATATGTTCGTCCCCGACTGCACTTGACAATTGCCGCTTGTGTTGCTAGCGTGCTCTTATATCACATTTGTCTTGAGATGCTTAACCAGGGCAGATGGATGCCTCTAGTTCCCTCAGCCTTAGCTTTAGTAGCGACCGGCAGTGGATTAGTCATCCATAAAATATCTCAAAATCGACAGCCGGAATAAGCATCCTAGACAAAAACACAACAACTAAATCCCAATGCCTCGGCTATATTTCCAACTAGCTTTTGCTATCATTATTGCACTGGCGATTATCACAATTTCTCCCATATCTGTACAAACCTACAGTGCATTTTTTTTGAGTCAATCCCCCCCAAAACCTCCTCAAACACCGCCACCGCCACCGCCACGGGATAATGGCACAAGACCCGGAACCGGACTTGACCCTACTAATCCAAACTGCAAAAAAACAAGTAAGTCAATTACCGCTCTTGTACCTATTAAGAACCCGGTATACACGACTTCTGAATATCCAACTTTTTTGTTCTATATTCCCTACAATCCTGAAGATATAAAGTCAGTCGATTTTTCTCTGCAAACTGAAGATGGGAAAAAAAGAATTTATAAAGCTGCGGTCACTTTGGCAAAAACACCAGGAATTATTAGTGTTAGCCTGCCAAAATCTCCAAACTACGCTCTTGAACTCAATAAGTATTACGTTTGGTACTTAAAATTAAATTGTGAACCTTATACGCGCTCTACAACTGACTTGTCTGTGAATGGGTTTGTCGCGCGAGTACCACTTACCTCTGAACGCCAACAGCAAATCAATACAGCAACGCCTGATATTTGGTATGATTCCGTCGCCAGTTTAGCTCAGCGTTTGCTGGCAAATCCTCAAGATGAAAAATTGAAAATTCAATGGATTAAGTTATTAGAATCTGCTGAACTTCGAGATATTGCTGAAGAACCTTTAGTTGGTGCTGTGCAACTCTCGGAAAAATAACTCAATAGGGCAAGGCTGTTTCATTTTTTTAGTATCGTCAATCGACCGGACATGATATCACAGGCTTTTGCCGATCGGACAGTCCGATCCCAAGCGTCTTTGATTAAAGCCAATTGCCAACGATAATATAAGGTGCCCAAAAATAGGGTTCTGACCCTGTTTTAAAGTATGCTTGTTGAGCAATATGAAGTGCTTTTGCCCTTGTCATTCCCGGTTGACGCAACTCTTTATAAAATCGCACTATAATTTCTGTGTTGGCTGCATCTTGTGCCACCCACAAACTTGAAACGGTACTGCGAGCCCCTGCCCGTATAGCTACCCCTGATAGTCCTAAGACTGCTCTATCATCCCCCTTTGCTGTTTTGCAAGCACTGAGTACCAGTAACTCGATCGCTCGAACATCCTTTTTATTACCCTTCTTAATCAATTTATCCAAATCTTGACTTTTGAGCAAGCTTCCAAAAGCAACAATAAAAGTTTTTTCGGGGTCAGAGCTAAACTGACCGTGTGTTTTGATATGCAGAATGGGGATATTAGCCAAAGCCAACTCTTGTTGAAGGTTGGTTAGAGTAAAGTCTTCATTCAAAAATCTTTTGCTGGTTTCTACAAATTTTCCGATTCCATCCAATTCTTCTACTAATTTTTCGATTTTTGTAAAATCTTGACCTTCTAGTGTCTGGGGTTTATCTACACCTCCTAGCAGCACTTTTAACTTGCTCGACCTTACTTGATTCCAAGGTTTAGGTTCGAGAAGCTGTAAACCGGGAACTAGAGCAAGAGCATAATCTTTTTGCATTAGATACTTATCTGAGCGCTTATCGTGAAGAGATCCCATTGGGATCACCTGGAGGGGCCTGTCTAAGATAAATACTAATGTTTCTACATTTTTAGCACTTTCAACCAATGATTCTACTGGTTCTATCAACCATTGGTACAGTTTTTCTGATTCTGGTAAGGCTTCCGAAGTGTTACCTGGTTGAATTAAATTGTTTTGTAGATTTTTGATTGTCTCTTTAACGAGTGTGTTCGGCTGGTAGGTTTGCCGATATTCTAAGGATGTTTTGCCTGGTAACTTCAGGATAATTGCTAAACGATCTTCTAAAATAATTGCATGGATAACTGCCGCAGTTGGATCGTATTTGTCAGCAATTTGATCTATCTCTTCTGACTTATTCACCACGACACAACCATCTCTAAAAAAGTTATCCAATTCAGCCACCTGAAGCGCCTCAATCACATTCCTAGCTTGCTTCAAATTATCCTGAATAGGCTTCTCTCCCTGCAACAACAAATCCACCAATTCCCGATAAACAGGTTCTATTTTATCGCGAAAATCAAACTGTCCATCCCGACTAATCGGTACTAAATCGTTGCGTACCGATTGTAACGTATTAAAGGCGGCCGTATAAGCAGC
>Ga0209591_10009388_pt1 | contig 10574 bp, 6 predicted proteins | sample MAT01_FD_187207 | JGI IMG/M metagenome (GOLD analysis project Ga0209591, IMG submission 187207) | Freshwater microbial communities from Lake Fryxell liftoff mats and glacier meltwater in Antarctica - MAT-01 (SPAdes) (version 2) | ecosystem: Environmental > Aquatic > Freshwater > Ice > Liftoff...
CTTACCTCGGCCAACAAACCAAAAGCGCCAGCGACAAAACTATTCCTCCGGTTACGCAACGCAAACCACTCCTGCAACTCCTGCAGCCGCAGCCCCTCTTCGCGCAACCGCTCCGCAGATTCTGCCAACATCACCGTCGCACTGCGCGAATACACTTCCAGGCTCTTTCGCCAAGTTTCCTGCCCCAGATTCGACAAAATCTGCGACGCCCCAATCAGCCATCCCCGTGCCTCCACGTAGCGTCCCCGCGCCAAGGCAATCCCGCCTTGCCCAAATCCCAGAATCCGGGAAGTCATCACGCGACTATAAATAAGCTCCCGCCTCAACCGGTCTGCATCGACGCCCTCATACTTCTTGCGCTTATCTTCAAAGCGCAAACGCGTCTGATCAAGGGCAACATCAAAGTCCTTCGCCGCCTCATTCAGATCCCCGGCATTGCGATGCCAGAGCCCCTCGTAGTAACGCAACAGCGCCACAGTCCCGTGGCACGGAAAGTCCTGGCGCACCAGTTTCTCCTCGACAAAGCTCCGCATCCGCTCAATCACCATGCCAGCTTCGCTAACCCGGTTGGCCCGCAGGTGCGTCAGCGCATATGCCAGACAGCACCAAACCCTTTGCCGCATCAGCCGGGGCTCCTCGGCTTCCATTCCGCCGTCCATCAACTCCTCAACCGTCAAACGAAGCAATCCAGCCGCTTCCTGCGATCGTCCATGTGCATCGAGATACTCAGCCATCAACGCCAGAGCCTTTAGCCTGGTCCGGTCCGACAGGTCAACACGGCGCCGTCGATGCCCCTCCAGCAGGCCCATCAACTCCCCGCCAATCAGATCCAGCTCATTTCCAAACGCATAGGCCCGCAACCTTGCCTGAAACGGCCCAACCAGCGCAGCAACCCGTTCATCCGATTTCATGGAATTATCATTCCACAAAAATGGAGGTCCTGTCCGCTTCCAACCAAACCAACTTTAATGAAAGCAGAAACAAATTATGCAAAACCAAACACTCTACGAAAAGATCGAGCGCTTCGAGTTTCCCGCCAACTTCCACAAGCGCCTCTGCCGGGAGAACTCCTGGTGGCCCGCCCAGGGCAGGGCAGTCATCGACGAATACCGCCGCTTCCTCTACCTCGCGATGGTTTCCCCGCAACCGGTCACACCCTCCGAGGCAGTCGATCAAGCCTGGCACCTCCACCTCATCCACACCCACTCCTACTGGGAAGACCTCTGTCAGAACACTCTCCCTCGGCCTCTGCACCACGGTCCTACTGCAAGTGGCAAGCAGGAAGACGAGAAGTTCGAGGGCTGGTACGAGCGCACCCAGTCCTTCTACGAGGCAGAACTAAAGCAACCACCCCCACCCTCAATCTGGCCAGCCAGCGAGGTCCGATTCAACCCCAACCAGCGCCTGCGCTGGCTCGACACCACCCGCCACTGGATCATCCCCAAGCCCAACTGGCAAGCCGCACTGCCCTCTGTGCTTCCTTTCATCCTCCTCTCAAGTGCCGCCCCGGTAATCCTGACGATGGTCCTCTTGACAGCCTTCTTCCTGATCTTCGGCCTGATCCGGGCCGCTACAAAATCACAAGCTAGCAAGAAAAAGGGAGCACCTGGCGACGCGAGCTCAGGAGGCTGTGGAACGGACTGCTCCTTCGACTCCGGTGACTGCGGCGGCTCAGACTCAGGCTCCGGCTGCGGAGGAGGTGGAGGATGCGGTGGTGGTGGCGACTAACCAAATACAAAAGAGAAAGGCGGGCTTCTCAAAAGCTGAGTAGCCCGCCTCTTCTAGTCTAAATAGCGTATGGACTAAAAGTAATACTTTAAGCCAAACTGCATATTTCGAGGACCAACACCATTACGCAGTCCAGTGATTTGGCCGAAGTTGACAGCTCCGAAAGCGGTGGCAGGGTCGCCAAACATGGGGGTGTTGGTGAAGTTGGTCGCTTCCATGCGGAGTTCGAGGCGGTGACCTTCGCGGACGATAATGCTCTTCAAGAGAGCGGCATCGAGCGTCGATATGCCAGGGCCTCGATAGTTGAGACTGCGCGGAGAGCTGCCCGGTACATCGACGGCGGGTTGCGAGAAGGCTGCAGTGTTGAAGTAGGAGTTGATGCGGTTCTGGACCGAACCGGTGGTGCTGGGGTCGCCGATCAGGTTCGGGCGCTGTGTGCCGTCCCAGATGTTGCCGCCGTTTTGAGTGACGTGAAGAGGCATGCCGCTTTGGAAGAGCGCCATGCCGCTGATGTCCCAATTGCCGGCGATCCAGTTGAGGATGCGCGGCATGGTGGCGGCAAACTTGCGGCCCTTGCCGAAGGGCAATTCGTAAGCACCGGTGAATACGGCCCGGCTTGCGATGTCGTGAGCCGACAGGGCGCGTTCGCCGCGCAGATCCCAAATATTCTGGATGGTGGTAGAGCCGCCCAGCCAGGAGACGTTGCCCGAGCTGTGGGAGACGTTGTCGATCATCTTCGACCAGGTGTAGTGGCCGAGGAATGTGAGGCCAGAGCTGTAGCGCTTTTCCCACTTGATCTGGAGTGCGTGATAGTTGGAATCGCCTCGAGCGGGTTCGGCGGTGCCAGCATTGGTGCCGGCGAAGTGCGGCATCGGGCGGAGCAGTCGGTTCAACTGGACCGTCGGCTGCGAGTAGACCGAGCGGCTGTCGGTGATCTGGCCGAAGAACGGATTGGTGACGAGGCCATTTAAAGCGGTGCGGCCCCGGCTCCAATCATTGGGATGGAGAGGGGAGAGCGTGGTGATGGGCATAAAAAGGTGAGTACCACGGCTGCCGGTATAGTTCACCTCAAGCACGGAGCGCATTGGTAATTCACGCTGGATCGAGAAGTTCCAGGAGTGGTATTCGGGGTTGCGGTTATTGTCGCGAACAATGGTGCCTGTACCGAAGCCGAGGAAGGTGTTGTCGCCCTGGCTGCGGCCCGGAGGCAGCAGCACGCCATTAGGGAAGGGGTTATTCAGGCTTGAATTCAGGGTGGCGTTGGAGTCAAGCGTCCAGATTGCAGGCGAGTCGATGGTGAAGCCGGTGCCAGGTCGGCCGAAGACAGTGGCACGGCTGAGTGTGTAGAACAGGCCGTAACCAGCGCGGATAGCGGTCTTGGTGTTGGCCGCGTAAGCGAAGCCGACGCGGGGCTGCCAGTTGTTCATGTCTGCATTGAATGGCGAGCGGTTGTCTTTGTCGACGAACTTGATCACGCCGCGGGTGTCATAGCCAGGAGCCCTGACCGAGGACTGCGCATTGAGATCCCAATAGCTGTAGCGATCCTGAGCTTCCCAGCGGGGGACGTCAAAGTCGTAGCGCACACCGAGGTTGACAGTGAGCTTGCGCGACACCTTCCAATCGTCCTGTAAGTAAAAGCCCCAATAGGCGGAGCGGGAGAAGGCCTTGGGCTCAATGTGGTAATTGCTGCCAGTGGTCCAGCCAAGGAGCATCGTAGCAAGGCCGTTGCCCTGGTTGCCGGGGCAGGTGAAGCGGTCAATACAGGTGACGCCGCGACCAAAGGAATAACCGCCAGAAGGAAAGCCGGGTTGCAGATAATCGAGCTGGTTGAAGCGGCGCTCGCCGCCGGCCTTGATGTTGTGGCCGCCAAGTACCTTGGCCATCGAGCCAGCCCAGTGGTGGACGCCCTCTTCGCGGTCCATGATCCAGTAACCTTCGGTGCCGAATTCCTGGAAGCCTTCGGGACGGAAGCGCGGGAAAACGAGGTTGGTCGCATTGGATTTGATGTTGGAAGCAAAGCCCAGGCTGCTCGGGTCGAAGCTGTCGAAGAATGGATTGCGGTAGAAGTCGGAGTACGTCCAGCCGTAGCGGAAGGTAAAGAGAGTCGTGGAGTTGGCGACGTGCGTGAAGTCACCGACGACGGACTGGGTGTTGGTTCCATTCACACCGCCAGTGTAGTAAGCAGGATTATTGTCGCCGAAGAGATTCGGGTTCTGGCCTTTGCCACGGCTGTTGCTCCAGCGGCCGCTGAAGCGGTTGGTGGGGTTGAAATTGTGATCCATCTTGATGGTGGACTGGTGGCCGGTGCTTGTGTTCACGCCTTGGCCGAACCAGTTGGCGGTATTGGTAAAGGCGGCACCCGCCTGGTTGGATGTGGGCAGGAAGGAGAGCGCCTTCAGTGCAACCGGATCCATGGTGGAAGCAGGGATCCGGTTCCCGGGGATAGGCTGACGAGTGATGCTTCCGTTGGCGGCTGTGCTGGTTGAGAAAGGGTTGTATAACTGCATCAACTGGCCGGCGGCATTGAAAGTCTGCGAGAAATCTCCAGCGCGCTGCAAATTTGTGGGAACACTGATAACAGCCGAGGTAGGGCTTTCCTGCCTGGTGTATTCGTAGGCACCGAAGAAGAAGGTCTTGTTCTTGATGACTGGGCCCCCAAGAACACCACCGAATTGGTCACGGTGGAAGGCAGGCAGTGCACGCCCGGCTCGATTGGAAAACCAGTCGTTGGAATTGAGCGCGGCATCACGGAGGAAGTAGTAGCCAGTACCGTGGAAGGCATTGGTTCCCGATCGCGTGACCATGTTCACGACCGCGCCGCCAGTCTGGCCGAACTCCGCGGAGAAGAAGTTGGTCTGCATCTTGAATTCCTGCACGACGTCGATAGAAGGCGAAAACTTCAGATCGGAGATGCCCGAGTTCTGTTCGACGGTGGTGACGGTGACACCGTCGACGAGCACGTCGGAGGTGGAATTGCGGGAGCCGTTGGCGACGAAGTTCGTATTGTTATCGCCGCGGCGGCCGCCCGAGCCGACGACGCCAGGAGTGAGATAAGACAGGCTCATGGAGTTGCGTGCCAGGTTGGGAAGCTTGAGGATGGTCTCGTTGTCGATGACCTGGCCGAGGTTGGAGATGGTGGTGTTGACCAACGATGCAGCCCCGGTCACTTCTACGGTAGTGTTAACGTCGCCAACCTGAAGCTTGGCGTCGATAGTGATTTGTTGCTGGACGGCAACCGCGAATCTTCCGCTCGAAAACTTCTTGAAACCTGCGGCTTCTACAACCAGAATATAGTTCCCCGGATTAAGCGCTGACACCACATATCTTCCGAGTGAGTCGGATTCAGCCCGGAATACCGTTCCTCTCTCCTGGGAGGTGACGATTACCTTCGCGGCTGCTGCGGATGCGCCCGAATCGTCTGTGATGGTTCCGCGAACGCTGGCGGTAAATGACTGAGCAAATGTACATACTGCTAGTAGCGCCGTTATTCCGGCGAGCCTTAAGGGACTAATAAAACTCAATGAAATTCTCCTTTAATCGTCAAACTCATTTTTGACGCTAGGAGAGAGTCTATTACAAAATGTTTAGCGAAGCACAGTGATTGTAAGCGGAGTGCTCTGCTGCGCATTGAGCAGCGAGCGCACCTGAACCACATTGAGTCCTGGCCGAACGTCGACCGGGATTTGCGCCACAATCTGCGTTGGCGATGACGAGATGATCGGCAGGGGAATGTCGTTGAACGTAACGCAGCTTCCACCCAACACCGTTGGCAGCGGCACAGTATCGGCAGCAGTCGCACTCGCAAGTCCAGTTCCATTAATCGTGATAAACGAACCTACCCTGATGTTGGTGCTCCCATCGTTGGCATTCACAACGCCACGCACCCCGGCAGGAATCGTCGGAGCTGTCGCAGTGCTGGTCGGTGTCGTCGGGATCAACGTCAAGCCCGAGACGGTAAGCATGTAAACGTTCCCCTTGGAATCGACAGCCATCTGCCGCGCCGGAACATTGATTTGTTGTGTGCTCCCACTGACAAAGAAAACCGGGTTCTCAGGAAGAATCCCCGCCACACTCTCCGATTGGGTTTTGATATCAACCAGTTCAAGCGTAGTCCGCTCTTCATCTCGTGTCACCGCTGTAGCTGCAGTTCTCACGGGAGTCGTAGACCTCAAAAAGCGATTGGAATCGATCGGCCAAACCGAGTATACGTTCCTGTTACCGGCGCTAACACTGATCTGCGTTACCTGTCCGTTTTGGCCAGGTACAAACTGCACAGCCCCCGGTCGCTCCACCCCGCCAATGGGCGTCAACGACGACCCAAGAATTAATCCACCGGCAAGAAAGTACTCGCCGCGAGGCCCTGCACCCGTGGGCGCAACATAGCTGGCATACGGTTGCTGAAATACCGTGCGGCTTGCTGTATATGCATCGATGGTCGCATCGAAAAGATAGCCGTTCGCAGTGGTTGTGCCAGCCACACTGGCCAGCAACATCGCAAATTCTCCGCCCGGCGAAGCAGCCATGAACCGGTTTCCACCCACCGTTCCAGCCGCATTGAACACTCCGCCTCCAGGGCGAACCACTGCCTGATTGCCAAGCGTTCTCCACACATTTCCGTTCGTTGTCGTAAACTGCAATCCAGCCAGCGTCATCGCCATCGAGTCGACTGTCAGTGCATTTTGCGCAGCGTTCCGTGGCGTAGGAGGAAATTCGACATTCCCCGTGATACTCAGCGAAGCAAGGTCTATGGTCTGAATGGACTCGCCACCCGTGTTAGCCACATACAACGTGTCACGATCCAGTGAAAGCTCCATATTTTGAGGAAACTGCCCCACCTCTACTGGGTCCAAATAACGTTGCTTAACAGTGTCGAAGACTTCGATCCGGTTCAGTGCCGAGTTGGAAATGTAAATTCTATCCCGCTTCTCATCGAGTACGATGTCGCGTAATCCGCGGCCCGGATTTACTCCGTTGGCAAGAGTTGGAATCGGGAATATCAGCCCCCTTTGATCGTTCAATCTGTAATTCATGAACACGCGAATCGTATTCGGGATATTGATCGCCTCAAGCGAATTCAGATTCACAACAACGGCACCACCGTTGTTGCCGTTATACACATTGGTGCCTGGCCTGCGGTTCACATTAACGCGACCCGGATCCATGGTGAATGTGATCGCCGAAGGTGCAAGCCCACTGGCAACTTGTGCCACCAGTGCAGCAGTCAGTGCGGGCACACTATAAGTCAATTTGCCCTTCCCTAAATTCGAGACTTTCAAGGTTGCCCTCGCAATGCCCTTGTTGCATGGGTCGGTTGCCAAAAACACTTGAGTCGATTCCGGATCTAAAATCGGATAATCGAAAAGATTACCTATCGGAAGCGTCACAAAGCCAGATTCAGACAAGGCAAAAATTAGGCTCCCGTCTGCTGTGATCACCATCTTGCCCAGTACGGATTCCGGCATCCGTATTCCCAGCCGAACTCCAAGATTCGTCGGATTACCGACAAAAAGAATATTGGAAGTTGGTCGCTGAGTGGTGATTGTAGCCGTGTAATTGAAGGCCGAATAAATTGTCTTGCCATCGGGCGAAAACACGCTGCCTCCAAAATTTACACCATTAGGAAAACCAACATTTCCAGTTAACGTAAAGGGCAGATTCGCGGTATTCATTACGCCACGCACATTCATCGTCCCAAAGTCGTACTGCGAAGATCCCGCCATTACCCTTGCACTATCGGGCGACATCGCCAGAACCGTCGATTGCCCGGTCACGGTGCGGTTACGCAAGATGGTTCCGCTAGCCACTTCATAAACAAACATCGTGGTCTGCGCCGTGTTGACGCTCTGGTTGATCGCAACCATACCCACAATGAAGTTCCCGTCCGGAGTGGTTAGCAGCTTGCCAGGAAAAGGCGTCACCGGCCTGCCAAAGAAAATATTCTGATTGATGTTGCCCGTAGAAATCGTTGCCGGCGAGGGAACGGTCGATAGCTGCAGCGATGCATCCTGCCGGGGGTCATAGAGGAGAAGCGTTTGCGAAGTGTTGTTCGTGCCCGTACCCTGCGTTGTAATTAATACCCGTCCGTCAGCCCCAACGGCAATCCCCTCCGGCCTCACTGGCAGGCTCAACGTGTTCAACACCTGGTTGTCGCCCAGCCTGATGATGCTTACACTTGTCGAGGTCGCATTCGTTACGTAAAGCGTAGCCCCATCCCGCGACATCGCCGCACTCACCGGGAAGGACCCCACCGTAATCGGGTTCCCTAACTTCTTGTTCACGTAATCGTAAACTTCCACCCGGTTGGCATTCGATCTCACCAGATAAAGCAATCCACGCAACTCGTCCAGCACTACGTCACTGGGCGTTTCACCCAATGAAGTCACCGTTCCAAAGATTCCTGTTTGGGCTTGGCCCGCTGCAGGAAACGAAACAAAAAGCGCCACTGCTAGAAGAGAAAAATAGAGAGATTTGTTAATGTTTGTCAAGACAAATTGCATCCGCATCTGAACCTAATGTACTCTAACGCTTCATGGTCAAAGAAGTTTCTACCGACATGCGAAACATTTTCAACTAGCATGGGTTCAACCGATTCAGCAGAAAAACGCCTGCGCGTCACCAACCGCCGTTCCGGCCAGTCGCTAACCACGCACGCCGGAATCGCCATCACCAGTGAGTTGCGTAGGCGCGGCCTCCTCAAACACTCTTCTCTCGAAGAGGGTGATGGCCTCTGGATTGCCCCTTGCGAGGCGGTCCACTGCTTTGGAATGAAGTTTGCGATCGACGTTTTGTATTTGAACAAGCAGAAAAAAATCTTGAAGATCCGTCCCAACATGGGCAAGAACCGAATCAGTTTCTGCCTTCGCGCTCACAGCGTGCTCGAACTGCCGGCAGGCACCGTCGAGCGCACCGGAACACTCGTAGGTGATGAGTTGGAGTTCGAAAAGGTATGATTCGTTTCCTCCTCCCCGCACTTTTTCTCTTTACCTTCTCATGCTCGCGGCAAAATCAATCCGCTTCGCGCCTCTCCCCGGTCTTTGATACCCAAGTCCGCAACGCTGTCAACATGGGCGACGGCGACCTCGAAGTCCAAGCCCTCCGCAAGCGCCTTCTCGACAATCCCGGCGACACCGCGGTCCGCCGCCGCCTTGCAGCCAAATTCGAAGCCTCCGGCTATCCAGACCTCGCCCTCGAGCATCTGCGCATCGCCTTCGAACTCTCACCCGCAGATCTATCTCTCGGCCTCGATCTTGCTTATGCTCTCCACGATCAGCGCCTCCCAACTCAAGCAAACCAGGTACTGGCTTCTTCTCTAAAGACCTCTAAACCCTCCGCAGCCCAGTGGTCCCGGGCCGCAATCCTCACCGACTCGCTCGCCTCACTGCCGGAAGGCGAAGGCCTCCATCGCAAGGCCCTCTCCCTCGACGCAAATAACTTCAACTTTTCCAACAACCTCGCCTACAACCTCATCCGTCAGAACCGTGCCAGCGAAGCCGAACAAATCCTGCGCGAGATCCTCCGCGCCAAACCCACCCACGAACTGGCCCGCAACAATCTCGCCAAGCTCTACGCCACTCAACTCAATCAGCCCGAAGAAGCCCTCCTCCACTGGAAGGCCATCAGCGGCCCGGCGGCCGCTCACAACAATCTCGCAGCCGCTTACATCGAACTCGGAAAATGGACCGAGGCCAAGACCGAACTTGAAAAAGCTCTTGCCCTCCGCTTCCAGTTCCCCGAAGCGCTGCAAAACCTTCAAATCATTGCCGCCCGTACTAGTGGTACTGTTGATCTCAATCTGGACCGCGACAAGAAGCAGTCCGGCCTGTCAAAATTAGCCAAGGCCTTTCGTCACGTTTTCATCAGCGATGATGACGGGACCCCAAAGTCGAATCACCATAGGAGTCGTTCATGAATTTTCAATCTCTCGTTTCTCAAGCACAGTCTTTGGCAAAAAAGCTGTGGCAGGATGAAGCCGGCCAGGACTTGGTCGAATACGCTCTCATCGTAGCCGCCGTCGGTCTTGCCCTCATCACCACGGTCAATCAGTTGACTCAGGCAGTCGTCAGCTTGTACCAGAGCATGACCCAGGGTCTCGGCTCAATCGGTACCCAGCAGTAGCTTCGGACAACACGTCATTGTCCCCGACTCTCCGCCGCTGGCTCATCCCCGATATTGCTTTCATTCTGTCGGTGGTCACGATGGCATACTGCCTGTTTTCCTTCAACGGAATGCAGCTGTTGTTCCGTGATGCCGACAGCGGTTGGCACATTCGCAACGGCGAGCGCGTTCTCGCCACAGGTTCGGTCCCCTTCACCGAACCCTTCTCCTGGTCAAAACCAGGCGGCCCCTGGTTTGCCTGGGAATGGCTCGCTGATTGTGTCATGGCAGAGGCGCACCTTTGGGATGGCCCTCGAGGTGTCTTTTTCCTCTACCTCATCGTGCTTGGAATTGTGACTTGGCTCTGGTTCCAACTGGTCTGGATGGAGGGCACCTGGTTTTTGGTTGGCGCTGTATCCACATGGATGATGCTGAACACTACTAACATTCACTGGCTGGCTCGTCCCCACCTCTTCGGGTGGGTCTTTCTTCTGCTCGTCGTCCTGGCCGCAGAGCGAGCCCCTCAGCGTATCGACTGGAAGCACATCCTCCTCGTCGGCATCGGCGGGGCTCTTTGGGCCAACATCCACGCCAGCTTCTTCCTTGGTGCCGCAATCTTCTTTCTCTACTCGGTTGACCGATGGCTCCATTCCGACGCTAGCTGGAAGCCGCTCGCCATTTGGGGCACCACAGCTTTCCTCGCAAGCTTCCTCAACCCATACGGCTGGCACGTACACGAGCACATCATTCAC
>Ga0209591_10009389_pt1 | contig 10573 bp, 7 predicted proteins | sample MAT01_FD_187207 | JGI IMG/M metagenome (GOLD analysis project Ga0209591, IMG submission 187207) | Freshwater microbial communities from Lake Fryxell liftoff mats and glacier meltwater in Antarctica - MAT-01 (SPAdes) (version 2) | ecosystem: Environmental > Aquatic > Freshwater > Ice > Liftoff...
GGGAGATGGTCTGTACAGCAGCGCACGAGGATGCCTGCATGCCAGCACGCGCGACCTCCCCACGCTCGATCTTGGCCCGCGCGCCTCATCGCGAGCAGCACCCAGCGTTCGTGTCGCCTGATGGATTCGGCACAGATCCACGGTCGCAGCTCGCAGCGCACGGATCGCAGAACGTCGCATGCTGCGCGATCGAGCGCAGGACTCAGCGCAGAACGTCCGCCTGCACTGAGCGTCCGACGCGCTCGAGCGCGCCACCACCCGAGTCGGGGACGAGCCTGACAACCACGGCGCGTGAGCCGATACCTCCAAGTTCCGATCTCGTCGCCACACTCGCACTCCGCGCTCCATTCGCGAGCAGCATGTCGAGCAGGGCTCTTTCCATGGATTCGGCACAGATCGTGCGCGTGTGATTGCTCGCGCTCGAGTGTTCGTCGCGCTGGTCGAGCACGGGCCGCAGAGCTGCGGCGCGGTAGCCCACACCGCAAGGTCTCGATCTCGCTCCGAAACTCGCACCCCGTGTTTCGTCGCGAACGGCCTATCGCATCGGCGTGTGCGCTGGATTCGGCACAGATCACGCGCTCAGGCCCTGACCACTGGCGTGCCCGGTCACGCTGGTCGGGCTCGGGCCGCACTGCGGAGGCGCGAGGATTCCCACTGGCAAGGGCCTCATCAGGCACCCACGCGAGCTACACATCGCGTGCGGTTCTGGCTGCCGCGCACATCCGTACTGCAAGCAATCCCCCGCGCGCAGACCGCGCCGTCCCACCCCTCCCCTAATCCGCGTGCTCGACCAACCTCGCGTAGTGCTCGCGGCACGTCGCGAGCAGCGGCCGCAAACGCTCCGGCACGCGCGCAGCCTTCCGCACGTACTCCTGAAACCCGCTCGAGCGGTGCACGTTCGCGTACCAAAACGGCGCCCAGACACCATCCTCCGGCCGCGCCCCCGGCGTCCAGGTCAGCATCGCCGGGTCGAACGCGATGTCCACGCGCTCGCACAGCTTGCGCAGCACGCCCTCGGGATCCTGGAGGATCCGGTGCGCGACCAGCACCACCGGCTTGCGGCCGAGATGCACGAGGTGCGCGAGGATTTCCGTCTGCGCTGCATAGCCGGTGTCGCGCAAAGTCGGCTCGGGGATGTTGGCCACGAGCGACGTCAGCATCTCCTCGGGATCGCGCGTGAGCAGCACGTTCGTCGTCTTCGACAGGAACGAGCGATCGAGCGCGACCAAGTGGTGCGCCATCTGCTTGAACATCACGAGCGGTCGGTCGCACGGCCCGAGGATCTCGCGCTCTACGACCTTTTCGCCGTCGTTTTCCTGCGCCGCCAGCACGAGGTCGCGTCCGGGATGATCGGCGCCCGTCACGCGCAAGTAGTGCGCATACAGCGGCTCGTCGACGACGCGCGCGTCAGAGCGTTGCGCGAAGGCGTACATCAGGGCCGTCGAGACGTTGCGCGGGCCGGACCAGACGTTCAGACGGACGCGGGGGTTCATGGCCGGCGGATCGTAGCCGCCCGCCGGGTCCGACCCGGGCACATGGGTGTCACCGATGTGGCCGGACAGAAGTGTCTCCCATGTGTAGTTTTGCACACCGTACGAGTCGGACCTCTCCGAGCTGCCCGGCGTCGCGCTGCTGCAACGGTTTCGTCCCGCCGTCCACAGCGGTCGAGGAGCTGGCACGTCGTCTCGGTTGTGCACCTTTGGCACGGGTTGGCCTCGCGACGCGGAGCCGTCCTACTCGGCGTCGGCGGCCGGCCGCGTCTGGAACCTCGGGGGAGCGACCGCTAGAACGACGGCACGATGGCCGCCGACAAGAATGCCGACAAGAACGCCGGGAGAGCGGCCCTCAAGTCCTCCGTGAAGAGCGGGTCGAGCGCGGCCCCGAGCTTTGGTCTCGTGCTCGTCCGCATCGCGACCGGGGCCCTTCTCCTGTACGCCGGCGCGCGCAAGCTCGAGGCCGGCGTGTCGGAGGACTTCGTCACGCGCACCGCGCCGGCCTGGGCCGCGAGTCCCGAGCTCGTGCGCGCCTGGGGCGAGAACGTGGTGCTGCGTCACCCGTGGTTTTTCGCGCAAGCGGTTGCGTGGGGCGAATTCGTGTTGGGCTCCTTGCTCTTCCTCGGGCTACTCACGCGACCGGCGGGGATCCTGGCCGCGTTCCTCTTCGCCAATGCGGTCTTCGCTGTCGACGGTTCGCAGAAGAGCCTCGCGCTGCTGCTCGCGATTTCGTGTCTCGCGTGCGCCTTATCTCGGGCCGGCAGGTCCGCTGGCGCCGACGTCTTCATGGATGGGCGATTGCCCGGCTGGCTGACGTGGTCGCGCGCTTGAAAGGAATGCCTACGTGGAAAGCCCTGACCCGGCCTTCCCCGAGGGTCCGCGCAGCGCGCATGATGCCCGCCTCGATGCGGATCCTCTCCATCTGCACGGCCCTGCTGCTCGCGTTTGCCGCGATCTGCGCTTCGTGCGCGCCGACCCCGCAGGCGTCCGTGCAACCCGCGGCCGCGAATCAACCACGCCCGGTGCGCATCGCGGTCGTCGAGCGCACGGTCTGGCCGTTCGTGCTGCGCGCGACGGGACAGACCGTCGCTGACTTCGACGCGACGCTCGCGGCCAAGGTCGCCGGTCGAGTGGAGAGCATCGTGGTCGACCTCGGGACGCGCGTGAAGCTCGGCGACGCCGTCGCGCGGATCGAGTCGCGCGATCTCGAGCTGCGCGTCGAGCAGAGCGAATCGGCCCTCTCCGCCGCGCGCACGCTCCTCGGTCTGTCGCCCGAGGGCGACGAGGCGGAGTTCGACCCCGAGACGAGCCCCGCGGTGCGCAGCGCGCGCGCCGAGCTCGAGGACGCGCAGCGCGACGAGAAGCGTCTCGCGGAACTCGCCGACAGCGGCGTGCTGTCGCGTGCCATCCTCGATCGCGCGTTGGCGCGCGTGGCCACGGCCGAGGCGGAGGTGCAGGACGCGCACCAGGTCACCGCGAATCGCCGCGCGATCGTCCAGCAGCGCCGCAGCGACCTCGCGCTGGCTCGCCAACAACTGGCCGACGCGGCGATCATGGCTCCGTTCGACGGCGCGATCGCCGAGCGCATCGCGAGCACGGGCGACTACCTGAACGTCGGCGATCCGGTCGCGCGCCTCGTCAGCTTCGATCCGCTGCGCGTGCGCGTGCAGGTTCCCGAACGCGATGCCGTCCTGGTGCGCGAAGGACAGACCGCGCGGATCGAGATCGCGGGGCTCGCGGCGCCGCTCGATGCGCGCGTCGAGCGCACGGCTCCCGCGCTTTCGGATGCGAGCCGCACGTTGACCGTCGAGCTCGACCTGGCGAACCCCGATCTCGCGCTGCGTCCCGGTTCCTTCGCGGCGGCCGAGATCGTCGTGGACCCGGAGCGCACGGCGCTCTCGATCCCGATCGCGGCGCTGGTGTCCTTCGCGGGCGTCGAGAAGGTCTTCCAGGTCACCGACGGCGTCGCGATCGAGCGGCGCATCGAAGTCGGACGCCGCGCCTTGGACCGCGTCGAAGTCCTGGGCGGGCTGGATCCCGGCGCACAGATCGTGCTCTCCCCCGGCAACCTGCGCGGCGGATCCGCCGTGGTCGCGCGGGAGGGTACGTGAGATCGCTGGGAGCAGCGGTCCGCGGCGCTTCGAAGCGCACGGACTGCGCTGGATTCCCCGCGGTTCCAGCGCGCGGACACGCTCCGTCGCCGCGCATCGGGAGCCCGATCGGGATTCCGTTCGTCCCACCGGTTCCGGTCGTGCCCGCCGGGCGCTGCCGACTCCCTCCCAGGCTCTGAGAGCCGATCCGCATGCAGCGCCTGGTCGACGTCTGTATTCGGCGCCCGGTCTTCGCGTCGATGCTGATCGTCACGCTCGTCGTGATCGGCATCGCTGGGTTCGTGCGGCTCGGCCAGGACCGCGTGCCGGCCGTCGATCTGCCGACCGTGAACGTGCGCACGACGTTGCCCGGCGCGTCGACGGAGGAAGTCGAGACGCTCGTCTCGCAGCGCATCGAGGAAGCGGTCAACACGATCGAGGGCATCGACCAGCTGCGTTCGATCTCGACGACTGGCGCCTCCATCGTCCTGATCACGTTCCGCCTCGATCGCCCCATCGAAGATGCCGCGCAGGACGTGCGCGACCGCGTCGCGACGGTGCTGCGCGACCTGCCGCCCCAAGCCGATCCGCCGATCGTCTCGAAGTTCGACAACGACTCGTCGCCGGTGCTGACCTACGCGCTGTCGGCCGAGCGGACCGTGCGCGAGCTCACCGAGATCGCCGACAAGATCGTGAAGCCCCAGCTCGAGCGCTCGAGCGGCGTCGGCGAGGTCCGCATCAGCGGCGGAGCGGAGCGCGCGATCTCGGTGTCGGTCGACAGCGATCGGCTGCGCGCCTACGGCATCCCGATCACGGCCGTGAGCGCGGCGCTCGAGCGCGAGAATTCGGAGGTCCCGGGCGGCGCGGTCACGGGGCCCGTTCGCGAGTCCGTGCTGCGCACGATGGGTCGCCTGACGGACCCGCGCGCCTTCGAGGACATCGCGATCGCGCGCGTGAACGGCACGACGGTCCGGATCCGCGACGTGGCGGTCGTCGAGGACGGCACGAAGGAGGTCCGCTCGATCGCGCGACTCGACGGCGAACCGTGCGTGACCCTCGAGATCCGCCGCCAGTCCGGGGCGAACACGATCGAAACGATCGAGGCCGTGAAGGCGCGCGCCGAAGGCTTGCGCGCGGAGCTGCCGCCGGACGTGCGCATCCAGCTCCTGCGGGACCAATCGCGCTACATCGAAGCGGCCCTGCACGAGATCGAGATCCACCTGGTGCTGGGCAGCATCCTGGCCACGCTGGTGGTGCTCGTGTTCATGCGTTCGTGGCGGTCTACGATCATCGCCGCGGTCGCGATCCCGTGCTCCGTCGTCTCGACGTTCGGCGTCATGGACGCGATGGGGTTCACGCTGAACGGCGTCACGATGCTGGCGCTCGTCTTGATGGTGGGCATCGTCATCGACGACGCGATCGTCGTGCTCGAGAACGTGTTCCGCTTCATCGAGGAGAAGGGCATGTCGCCCTTCGACGCGGCGCGCGAGGGAACGGCCGAGATCTCGCTCGCGGTGCTGGCCACGACGCTCTCGCTCGTCGTGATCTTCGTGCCGGTCTCGTTCATGTCGAGTATCTCGGGGCGCTTCCTCTACGAGTTCGGCATCACCGCGGCGGCAGCGGTCATGGTCAGCCTGCTCGTGTCGTTCACACTCACCCCGATGATGAGCGCGCGGCTCCTGCGCCCCACCGTCGGCGGTCAGGAGGCCGCTCGTTCGCGCAAGGGCCTGTACGCGCTGCTCGAGCGGGCCTACATGGCCGTGCTGGGCTTCGCGATGCACCGGCGTTGGATCGTGGTGATCCTGGCGCTCGCGACGATCGCTTCCACCGTCCCGATCTACGGTCTCGTCAAGCAGGAGTACGCGCCGACGAACATCGACGAGGCCGAGTTCGAGGTGACGATCACCGGACCCGAGGGCGCCAACCTCGCCTCGATGGACACGGCGATGCTGCAGGTCGAGGAAGTCCTGCGCACGACGCCCGGGATCTCGACGGTGCTGGCGACGACCGGCGGCGGATTCATCTCCCAAGTGAGCCGCGGCGAAGCCTACGTGCGCATGCCGCCGCACGAGGAGCGCGTGCTCTCGATCACGCGTTTCCTCCGAGAATTGGTGCGCGGAAGTCCCGGCAAGGCCTTCGAAGGCAACTACAGCCAGGGCGACGTCATGCGTGACGTGCGACGCCGCTTGGCCGTGTTCCCCGAGCTGCGTTGCGCGGTGCGCAACATACAGGCCTTCAACCTCGGCACCGGGCCGTTCGAGATCGAATTCTCGATCCTCGGACCGGACCTCGAGACGCTGGCGCGCTACGGCGAGGACCTGCGTGCGCGCGCGAAAGCGATCGGCGGCATCCAGGATCCCGACACGACGCTGCGCCTCGACCGTCCCGAGCTGCGCGCGCGCATCGACCGCGAGCGCGCCGCGGACTTGGGCGTGTCCGTGCAGGACGTCGCGTCCGCGCTGCGGCTCTCCGTCGGCGGCGAGGAGCGCGCGTCGCGCTTCCGCGACGTCGCGATCGGCGAGGACTACGACGTGCAGATCCGATTGGATCCCGAGGATCGTTCGGACGCCGGACGCATCGGGGAACTCTGGGTGCCGGCGGCCGGCGATCGACTCGTCCCGCTCACCGCCGTGGCGAGTCTGGAGCCGGCGACGAGCGCCTCGCGCATCGACCGACTCGACCGCCAGCGCCAGGTCTCGCTGCGCGCCTCGGTCGGTCAGGGCTACGCGCTGGCCGACCGCCTCGAAGCCCTGCGCGGCGCCGCGCTGGAGATGGACATGCCGCCCGCCTACACGACGCGCGTCTCGGGGCGCGGGCGCGAGCTCGAGCGCACGATCACCGAGTTCCTGTGGGCGTTCCTGCTCTCGGTCGTCTTGATGTACGTGATCCTCGCGAGTCAGTTCGAGAGCCTCGTCCATCCGTTCACGATCCTGCTCTCGCTGCCGCTCTCGGTGCCGTTCGCGCTGTGGTCGCTGCACTGGAGCGACAGCTCGCTGAACCTCTACTCGGCGCTCGGGATCCTGGTCTTGTTCGGCGTCGTCAAGAAGAACGCGATCCTGCAGGTCGACCACACGAACCAACTGCGCGAGCGCGGAATGGAGCGCGGCGCGGCGATCCTGCAGGCGAACCGCGATCGCCTGCGACCGATCCTCATGACGACGTTCGCGCTCGTCGCGGGCATGCTGCCCTTGTGGGCGGGCACGGGGCCGGGGGCCGAGGAACGGCGCACGATCGCGGTCGTCGTGATCGGCGGACAGAGCCTGTCGCTGCTCTTGACGCTCGTCGTGACGCCGGTCGCGTACAGCCTGTTCGACGACCTCGGCGCGAAGTTGCGCCGACGGCACCCGGAACCGCGCGCGCCGCTGCCGGCACCGCGCTTGGAGGCTTAGAGCTCGGCTATGTCTGACGTTCAGCCACGCCTGTCGATCAGCGTGGCCGTCAAGTCAGCGTGGCCGTCAAGTCAGCGTGGCCGTCAGGTCAGCGTGGCCGTCAGGTCAGCGCAGCCAAACGGTCCGAAGCGCCCGACGGTCAGAGAGGCTTGACCGCGATGTCGCCCTGCACGAGCAGCTGACAACCGAGGCGCGCACCTTTGACATCGGTGCACATATCGAGCGTCTCGGCCTCGTCCCGCGACGGCGGTGCCACGTTCTCGGCTCCGGCGGTGAAGGTCAGGACGCAGGTCCCGCAACTGCCCACCGTGCAGCCGAAATCGTGCGGCGCGTCCTCGTCCTGGCAAGCCTTCAAGAAGGAGCCGCCGGCGGGGACCTGGATCGACGAACCGTCGCGGACGAATGTGATCGTGGGCATGAGTCCCAGCAGTGTACGCGCCGACCCGCGCACGCGGGAGTTTGGATCGGGGCGATCCTTCCTGCACAGTGGGCGCATCCATGCGACATCCGATCCCGCACCCCGAGTTCCCCTCCGACCTCGATGTTCCCGGCCCGCGACCGGCCGCGAGCCGCGGTTCGGGAGCGCGCCTGTGGCTCGTGCGCCACGCCGAAGTCCACGCCGACTTCGAGAACACGGCCTACGGAGACTCCGACGTCCCTTTGTCCCCGGTCGGCGAGGAGCAGACACGCGCCCTCGGCCGCCACTTCGCGCACTCGTCGATCGCCATGGTCCTCGCGTCGCCGCTCGCGCGCGCACGCGCGATGGGCACCGCGATCGCGAAGAACGCACGAGCCGCGCTGGAGATCCACCCCGGGCTGAAGGAGGTCAGCCGCGGCGCGTGGCAAGGTCTGCCGGCCGCGGAGTTCCGAGCGCTCTGGCAAGCGGATCGCGAAGCCTTCGTGCGCGATCCGTGGCGCTGGAAGGGACACGGCGGTGAGAGCGACGCCGACCTGTACGCACGCGGCTGGCCGGCGGTCGAGAGCGCGCTGGACTCGGCCGCCGGCGGCACGGCCGTGATCGCGAGCCACTACAACCTGATCCGCGCGCTCGTCACGGGTGCGCTCGGGCTGGGGGGCCGCGAGAGCTTCGCGTTCCGGAACCGACCGGCGCACGCGACGCTGCTCGTCGACGCGCCGGAGGGCTGGCGACTCGACGCGCGCGACGTGGCGGATCCGGCGCTCGCGCCCGCGCGTTGACGCGCGGTCGGCGGCGCGCGGGCGCTGACGCGCGAGCTCTTCAGCGCGCTCCTTTCAACGCACGAGCAGCCCGCGCCGACGCAGGTCCGCGGCCGTGACCGGATCGGACGACGGCAACACGCGGCCGTGCAACATCGAGCGCGCGCGGTCGATCCAGTCCGTCCAAGCGCCGAGTTCGCGTCCGAGCCGCTCGCGCGCCGCATCGGCGTCCTCCGCCCCGGGCACGCGCTCCACCAGACGCTCGAGGTCCCCGCCGCCGATCGGGGCATCGCCGCCGAACCACGTGCGCACGAGCGTCTGGTTCGCGCCGTCCGCCGGTCGATCGCGCGACAGGATCCAGTGCGCGTCGATCATCGCGACGCCGCGTTGGAATCCGCCGGCGGCTTGCGCGCTCACGCGCGGCGACTCCAGGCCCGGCTCGCGCATGCGCCGCGCGTGGCTCACGCCGCTCATCCCCGCGGGGACGCGGATTCCGTGCAGATCGAGCAAGGTCGGTGCGAGGTCGACGAGGCTCGCGAGGCCGTCGAGCAGCACGCCGCGCTGCATCGCGAGATCCGCGCCCGGTCGAACGACGAACGGCACGCGCAGGTCCGCCGCCGTGAGTGCGCCGGTGTCGAGGTAGAGCCCGCCCTCGCCGAACGAGACGCCGAACGTGCCGACGACGACGATCGTCGTGTTCTCCATCCGGCCCGAACGCCGCAAGCGCTCCATGAGACGGCCGAGCTTCACGTCGAGCTGATGGATCGAGCCGTCGTAGCGCGCTTCGTACTCGCCCAGCGTCCGTGGCACGCCGGCCCAGCGCGGACGCGGGATCGCGAAGAACGCATGGTCGCCCTCGGCGACGGGCGGCATGTACGCCAGCTCGGGGCGCGGCTCGTACAGCGTGTCGTGACGGCCGTCGGGACCCGGACGCGTCCACGCGCGCTCGAGATCGTTCACGTGGAGATACGCGAACCAGTCGGCGGTGGCGGAACGGCCGTTCAACCAGTGGATGAACTTCGTGGCGACGCCCTCGAAGCCCAGCTCGAGGTCCGGGTCGACGGCGTCCTCGCGGTAGCCGCCGAAGGTCTGGAAGCCGCGCGCGACACCGCGGATCGGCGACACCGCCGGATGGTCCACGAAGCCGGCGGTGTCGAATCCGCGCGCGAGGAATTCCTGCGCTAGGCTCGGCATTCCGTCGGGCAGGAGCCAACCGGTCAGGTCGCTCGCGGGTCCGCGCTGAGCGAGACCGGGCCGGTGAGCCAGACCCGGGTCGCAGCCCGAGAGCAGCGCCGCGTGCGTCGGCAGCATGTCGGGCGACGCGGACCACGCATCCGCGAAGGTCACGCCCTGCGCGGCCAGCTTGTCCAGCGCGGAGGTCGTCGGACGGTCGTACCCCAGCCCGCTCACGTGATCGGCGCGCAGCGCGTCGATCGCGATCACGAGCACGCCGCGGCTCCCACGCAAGTCCGCGGGATCCGGACCGCAAGCGACGAAGCACAGGCCCAGCAGGGCGAGGGCGCGCGGAAAGACGCTCATGGAGAGGACGCTCCCCGATCGGCGCGCGGGATGCAAGCGCTGCGGTCCGCGGCGTGCGCCGCTGGTGAGGAAACGCGCACCGTCAGCGGGCGAGCGCGAACACGGCGGCGGCCGCGACCCAACCCTCCGTGCCGTCCGCCAGTCGGATCTTTGTCCACGCGGGCAAGTGGTCGACCACCACGACCTCGGCGCCTGCGGGTGCTTCCGAGACGACGGCCGCGTCGGTGCGCGGCTCGCTGCGCACGAGCGCTTTCACCTGCTCGACCACGAGCGCCGGACGATCGACGTGCGTCCATGCGCCATGCAGCCAGGGCGCCGAGGCGAGCAGCGCGAGACCCGCGCCACCGATCGCCAGCCAGCGGCCCGCGCGTCCACCGCGCAGAGCCTCGAACGCGAGCGCCATCGCCCAGGCGAGGAGTCCGCCGAGCGCGAGGAGACGCGACTCCGACGGGGTCAACGTGGAGAGCAGCAGACGCAGCGTCGCCTTGAAGTCGCCGCGGTCCGCGGGCTCGAGCTTGGCTTCGCGCCGCGCGTGCTCGAGGTTGGCCCACGTGTCGGCATCGCGCGGACGCAGGCGCAACGCGGCCGTGTACCAGCCGACGGATTCCAGCGTGCGTCCCTGACGGTACGCGACGTTGCCGAGGTCGAAGAGCACGCGCGCGCGCTCGTCGCCCTCGATGCGCGGCTCCGCGGCGAGGACTTGCAGCCACTGCGTGCGCGCGTTCTCGAGATCGCCCGCGCGGTACGCGGCGACCGCGGCCGCGTCGTGCGGTGGCGTGGCCGCGTCGCGCGGTGTCGTGGCCGCGTCGCGCGGGGCCGTCTCCGCGCCTCGCGGTGGCGTGGCCGCGTCGTGCGGTGTCGTGGCCGCGTCGCGCGGTGTCGTCTC
>Ga0209591_10009390_pt1 | contig 10573 bp, 11 predicted proteins | sample MAT01_FD_187207 | JGI IMG/M metagenome (GOLD analysis project Ga0209591, IMG submission 187207) | Freshwater microbial communities from Lake Fryxell liftoff mats and glacier meltwater in Antarctica - MAT-01 (SPAdes) (version 2) | ecosystem: Environmental > Aquatic > Freshwater > Ice > Liftoff...
TGCTGTCAAAGGAGCCTTGTTGTTTCAAATGCTTTGCTTCTATTACCTCATTTCTCTCTCAATCATCATAAACTTTTCTCTTGTTCTTGAACACCTTTTTTCATAATGAGAATTGCTGTCACAAAATATTTAGTTAAAAATTACATACTAATATGATCCAGATCACAGGTTTCTAGGCTAGAGTAAATTTGTTGATAATTAAAACTTGAATTTTATGCTGACGCACCACCGTCTGCCCGTATCTATCTCTCTATCGGCTGTTGATTCTAGTTTCTTCTCAACCGTGGAGACTGCTGCCACCGTCTATCAAAAAGACAAAGAGAGATTTCATATACTCCTGAGTGCTTCTACCCTGCCTAACTGGGAACCGACCCCTGACCCCCCAGAGCCTGTTGATCTCCAAGTAGCCATGGCTGATACCGAGCCGAGTCCCCGACTCCTGTGGCTAGAAGTATCTCCCTACCGTTTGGTGATGACGATGCAGGGCGGTGGAAAATTGAGCTACCGACATTTTTGGGAACGGGGAGTGTATGGCGTTAGCCGTTATTGGTTGCAGAGTGATGATCTCAAGGGCTATGAATCCTTTCGGCTGAGAAACTATACTCGTAACTTGTTCATCAAGGGACATCCTCTCCCTAGCCACCTCCGTTTAGACTACGAAATGTGGACAGAAAGTATGTGTTTGGGTCAGTATGTCTTGAACCTAGAGATCGAGCATTAGATATTAGCTTGAGATACGAGCTTTTAGTTTCTAGTTTTCAGCTTTCAATCTACAACTCGGAGGCGTTGGGTAATCACAGTAGTCCCACTACCTCTGATGAGAACAGCAGAAATCCAGCGAGATTCTGGGCGGAGGGGCGCCCGTCCGACTCGAAATATGCCCCCGGATTGGAGAAGATTGAGTTCTAGGCTAGTGGGGTTGAGGTAGCGATCGCGGCTAACTGGTTCTTCAAGGGCAGTACCAAGGAGGAGATCATCCCCTAGGGGTTCTTGGACGATCGCATCAAAGCTATATCTTTGTCCTACCTGTACCTGCTCTGGCAAGTTAATCGTTACTGTCGGGGGATTGTTGCCTAGGGAGGTTTGGGTTCTTTCGGCAAGAATTTCTTGGCTACTAATCCGCAAATTATCAATAACCTGTCTAGAACGAAGCACTGACTGAAATTTTACGGCCGTGCCATCTTCTTCGGTGATCCCTGTAATGGTGGTGATAGTCTCGATCGAAAAGCCGCCGGGTCGTCGCTCCCAAGATTGCATCTCTGTCCGGTAGGTCAAATTAGAATAGCGTTTCCACAGGTCTTCTAGGGCTACCAGCATCTGATCTCGGTTGAGCTCATCAGAATTAGTGAAATTAGCACTGTAAAACAGCATTAACTGGTTAATATTCCGGTTATTGGCTGCCGTGTCTACTTGCGATAAGATTGTACTTAGTTCTGGGGGTACAGCTTCTCTGGTAGAGGCGAGGTTAACTTCTGGAACAGAGCTAGGGAAATTCTCTAGAGAAAAATTGAGTGGTTGAGGCGGCAAGGTTTCCCCAGAAGCCCTCCCTGTGGTCAAAGTATTCACACCTACATTAATCCCTAGGGTAATTAATAGGAACCAAGACCAATGCAAGGAAGACTTGAGGGAGAATTGAACAGAGTTGTGCATTTTTATTTTCCTAAATGAATAATTTACCAAAGAAACTGCTAATTGCAGCTAGTGGGACTGGGGGGCATTTATTTCCGGCGATCGCTGTCGCTGAACAGTTACCAGAATACCAAATTGAGTGGTTAGGCGTTCCCGATCGACTGGAGCAGGAATTGGTTCCCCGCCAGTATCCCCTGCATCTGATCTCTGTGGGTGGTTTCCAAGGTAAACTTAGCCTCAAATCCAGTGTTCAATATTTTCGCATTTTAGCCGGATTGATTGCAGCTATTTTCCAAGTCCGCAAACTGCTAAATCAGGGAAATTTTGTAGGATTGTTTACGACGGGGGGATACATTGCTGCCCCTGCTATCTTAGCGGCAAAATCCTTAGGAATGCCAGTAGTTCTCCATGAGTCTAATGCGATTCCGGGGAAGGTGACTCGTTGGTGTAGTCGGTTCTGTGATACCGTGGCCTTGGGTTTTGGGGCGGCAGCCAAATATTTACCTGTGGGCAAGACTACGATCGTCGGCACACCAGTCCGGGCCACCTTTCGCTCTCCCCAGTCCCTAACTCTGCCAATTTCTGAACCAATTCCTGATGATGCAAAATTAATTGTGATTGTGGGTGGCTCTCAGGGGGCGATCGCCGTGAATAAGCTGATCCGGCAGTGCGCTCCGGCTTGGGTAGCCACAGGGGCTTGGATTGTTCACCTCACGGGAGATACGGACTCTGATACTGGCAGTTTTTCCCATCCTCATTACCTCCAACTCCCGTTCTTTGATGACATGGCAGCACTATTTCAACGGGCAGATTTAGCCATTAGTCGGGCGGGTTCTGGCTCCCTCACGGAACTAGCCGTAACTGGGACTCCAGCAATTCTGATTCCCTATCCCTACGCTGCCGAAGATCATCAGAGTTTTAATGCCAAAATCTTTGCTCAAAATGGTGCAGCATTGCTGTTTCGTCAAGCAGACCTGACTCCCTCTTTTTTAGAAGCTCAAGTTCTTGATCTGATTCAGAATCCAGATAAACTACAGGCTATGACTAAGGCGATGCAAGCTATGGCGATCGATGATAGTGCAGAACGCTTGGCGGTGATCCTCAAACAATTAATTGCCAATAATAATCACCAGAGTTGAGATTTTTAGCTTGAAGATTCACTGAAGATTTATAGAAAACTCTCAGAACTCCCATCTTTTTTTATGATTTCAGAAATTATTCAACAGCAGATTGAACAAAGTCCCCAACACCGGATTACTTTTGCTGAATATATGGATTTGGCTCTCTACCATCCCCACCATGGTTACTACGCCACGGGGAGAGTCAATATTGGCGATCGAGGAGATTTTTTTACTTCACCGCATTTGGGGGCAGATTTTGGGGAACTCCTAGGGAAACAGTTGTCTGAGTTGTGGGAGATCATGGGCAGACCTCAGCCTTTTCAGCTAGTGGAAATGGGTGCGGGACAAGGATTAATGGCGATCGACATACTGCGCTATCTCCAACGGGGCTACCCAGATTTTTTTAGTGTATTAAATTATTTAATTATTGAAAAATCTCCAGCCTTAATTAAACAACAACAAAAAAACCTAGAGCCATGGGCAGCAATCATCCCTAAGGTTAGCTGGTGTAGCTGGGATGAAATTCCTGAAAATTCCTTAGTCGGCTGTTGTTTTTCTAATGAATTGGTAGACGCTTTTCCGGTGCATCTGTGGACGATCGAGGCAGGAGAACTAAGGGAAATTTATGTCACGGCAGGAGCAGGAGAATTTTATGAGGTAGTGGGCGAAATTTCTACGCCCCGGCTAAAAGATTATTGGCAATTTACGGGGATCAAAATTACTGATTATCCAGAAGGTTATCGGAGTGAGGTGAATCTGGCTGCTCTGGATTGGTTGACGATCGTGGCAGGTAAATTACAAAGAGGCTACGTGATCACCATTGATTATGGCTACGAGAGCGATCGCTACTATAGCCCCGGACGCAATCAAGGCACGCTCCAATGCTACTACCGCCACCGCCACCACTCCAATCCCTACATCCATGTCGGCAGGCAAGATATCACCGCCCATGTTAATTTCACCGCTCTGGAGCAACAGGGAAAACTACTGGGTTTAGAGTCTGAGGGATTGACCAAACAAGGCTTATTTTTAATGGAACTGGGTTTGGGCGATCGCCTAGCTGCCCTTTCTAGCTCAACCTCTGGTAATACTCTCGCTACTCCCCAAGAATTGATCCAGATTATGCAACGCCGTCAGACTCTCCACCAATTAATTGATCCCACTGGTTTGGGCGAATTTGGAGTTTTAGTGCAAAGTAAAGCGGCTCATAGCTACTAAAATTCACTAGTTATCTCTGGGAAAGTGGGGGGTGTATTAAATAGGATTAATGAACTAAGATAGTACATAGTTTAGTGCTAGGTTTAATGCTAAGTTTAAGGTTACATTTTAAGACTACATAGTTTAATGTTTGCTGTTGGAAAATGAGAGGGAATGATCGGGAGGTTGAAAATGAGTAGTCAGAGTCCCTATGAACAACTGGGAGTAGAAACGGATGCGACCTTTGATGAAATTCAAGAGGCAAAGAATCGCTTGTTACAACAATATAATGGTGATCAGCCCACGCTCGAACTTGTCGAAGCTGCCTACGATGCCATTATTATGGAACGCTTGAGGATGCGCCAAGAGGGGAGAATTAAAGTTCCAGATGTGATCCGGTTCCCAGAAAAGACCCTAGAGTCGATCGAGCCAAATCTTACTTTTCCTGCTAACAAACGACCCCAGTGGCTTCAACGCCTATGGGACAAGCCCAGCCCCAAGGAATTAATGGTGAGTAGTATCACTTTCTTGGTGTTAACTGGGGGCATAATTTTTTATCCGGGGGGTGGTTCTCTCTTATCCCTAGCGATCGCCCTTGGTTTTGGGGCAAGCATTTATTTTATTAACCGTAAGGAAAATAAGTTTGGGCGGGCAGTGGGGATCGCCCTCGTTGCCTTGATCGTTGGTTTGGTACTAGGCAGTTTGGGCGGGGCTGGGTTTTCCTCCCAATTGGCACTATTCCGGATCCGCCCCGATGAGTTTGCCAGTGTGGTAACTTTCCTTGTTTTCTGGTTTATCAGCAACTTCTGTCGGTAACTAATCTAGACACTACGACACAGGAAATCCACGGCTTCCTGAAGATTTTCCATGATTAGATCGGGCTGGTATTTTTCTAGCTGAGTCCGGTTGCGAATGCCACATAATATACCAATTACTGGGACTCCATGAGTTTTGGCGGCAATAATATCTGCTTCCGTATCCCCGACCATCCAAGTTCCAGCGGCAGGAGATAGCTCTTTCAGAGCCCGTTCCATAAGTAGGGGTTTGTCGTTGGTATCGCCAGTTTTGATGTAGTCATTTCCAAGGCAATAACGCTGGGCTGGAGGAAAGAATTGCCCCAAATTGTTGCGATCGAGGGCCTCATCCAACTCCCGCACCCGGCGCATGGTCATCACCACAATATCTATTTCTGCATTTTGAGCGGCTTTCAAGGCTGGCACTGCCTCTGGTTGTAGACGATCGTGTACTAGATAAGGCATGGTATGAACGATTTCCCGGCGCATCTTCGCAAAATTCCGTGCTTGCAAAGATTCCAAGCCAGAGAGCTTGCCAATTTCGACTTCAGGAACCTGTGATCGTTTCAACTCCCAAAATTCCTCCTTTGATAGCTTGATAATCTCCTGATCAGGCAAACCAAGTTGTTCTAAGCAAAATTGATAAACCTGATAGTAGCGATCGGCCACATCCATAATGGGGCCATCAAAATCAGTAATAAGTCTCAGCATAGGTGGAGAAATGGTAAGGTGAACTACCAGACACTAATACTTTGCATACAGCACTGGCTTCCTGACTCATCGGGATGTGCTTTTATCTCCGAAAAGATAAGTAGTCTTACCGTCCCTCCACAGGCTGGAGTCCTAGTTCCTAAGACCCATACTTTTTCTTGCAACATGTCCCGTTCAGCTTGGTTTTCGCATTGGGAGAGAATGGTCAAGATACTGATATCTTATCATTGATTCGCTATCACTCAATTCATTTTTTGGCTCCCTTTCTTCCTGTCACTCAGTCACAGCGGATAGAGTGCGGGACTTCCCGTTCGGATTAGTTAAATAGCCCGGAGATGGCGTTGGCGTTGCTCCTGTTCCATGGCTGTAAACAAAGCCCGGAAATTTCCTGCCCCAAAGCCCTGAGCGTGCGATCGCCTCTCGATTAGCTCAAAAAAGAATGTAGGTTGGGAAAATATTGGTTGGGTGAAAATTTGTAATAGGAGGGATTCTGGACTTTCTGCCTCCCAGTCAACAAGGATTTCTTGGGACTTTACTGCTGCCAACTCTTGGGAGCCGAGGGCGATCGATCCCCTCCTTTGCAATTCTTGGTAATAGTCTGGATTTGTGGGCAAAAATTCCACCCCACTACTTCGTAATTGTGCCACCAATTCGGTAATATTGTGGACTTGTAAGGCAAGATGTTGAATCCCCGCCCCGTGATTTAAGTCTAAAAACTCTTGAATTTGCGAATTAGCAGAGGTCGGCTCATTAATTGGTAACTGGAAACCTGTTTGTGGATCCAGCATTACTTGAGAATACAACCCCGAATATGGGGTGGCGATCGAAAACTCTTGCTGGGGTTGGAGCTGAAAAACCTGTTGATACCATTGCACCGCCTGTACCAATTCTCCCGGTGGAACATTCAAAACTAAGTGATCAATTCTAATGTAAGGTGATGATCTAATGTAAGGTGATGACTTTTTAGAAAAAGGTAGAGATGAAGATCGCTCAAAATTTTGAGAAGTATATTTATAAATACTAGGTTTCTCTAGCAAAGTATGACTCAAGGTTCCCCAACTTCCAATCTTAGCCGATCGAATTTCTTGGGTATTTTGAATATCTTGAATATCTTGATAAATCTTTCCCCCATAGATAGCCAACCTTGCCATAATCCCTTCTAAGTCATCCACTACAAGGGCAATATCAACTACTCCGGGAGGATGGGCTTGGAGGAAATCAGCTACAGGGCTATAGTTATTCAGAGGAGAAGATAGGCGAAACTGCACCATCCCCGACTCGACGATTTCTGTATGAGTATGCTGGTTAGTCTCTGTACCTAAACTTTGAAAATCCAAATTTGACTGGAACCAATGGCTCCAATTTCTAGCATCTTCTACATAAAAATGGATATGATCAATGTACATATTCCCTCCAGTTGTTGATGCTTTTGTAGGTAATTCATAGGTGATTTATCGGCAATTCATAGGCAATTCATAGGCAATTCATGGGCAATTTATCACTAATTTATCAGAGATTACTAGAAAAATAAATGGCTTTCTGGTTGGAGGTTGATTTCTAAGGGGACAGCTTGGGGTGGAGAATTTAGGGCAAACATAATGGCTTGGGCGGCAGTGGTGGGTGTGAGCATTTTTGATCGATCGACCTTCAGCGTCACCTGATCCCAAAAAGGAGAATCCACTCCTCCAAAATAACACAAGGTAAATTTAATCCCGTAGCGTTTTAGCTCCTCCGCCATGGATTTACTAAAGCCCACCACCCCAAACTTGGAAGCACAGTAGGCTGCTGCCATTGCCATGGAATGCTTTCCCAAAATCCCAATCACATTACAAATATGCCCACTCTTCTGCTCCTTCATGATATTCGCTGCTGCTTGGCTAGTGTAGAAACTGCCCTTCAGGTTTAGGTCTAGCATCAGATCCAAATCCTCTGGGGTAATTTTGTTGTATTGCTTCATCACGCCCGCTCCTGCCGCATTCACAAGGACATCGATCGACCCCAACTCTGCTGCCACTTTTTGCATCAAATCTTCTACCTGCTGAGGCTGGGTAATATCCGTAGGGAGAACTAGAGTATCAGTTGCCAACTCTGCTGCCAAGGCTTTTAAGGTTGCTGGATTCCTGCCTACTAAAACTAACTGAGCGCCCTGGGCTGCCAATTCCCTCGATACAGCGCTACCGATGCCTCCTGATGCCCCGACTACCACCACAACTTTATCTTTCATGCTCTTTATATTTCTTCATGATCCTTTACATATATTGACTATCTTAACAAAGAATTTCCTAGGATTAACTTCGGGATTAATTCTGGGATTAACTTCGGGATTAATTCAATAGCGGCAAGATGAGCCAGTGGGTAATTCCGGTAACTTGGAGTTGGGGATTATAGAAGTTGGGATGGACGAATTTAATACTTCAGAGTAGCTGAGAGGTGTTGTTTTACTAGTTGGTAGAAATGTTGAATGGGGGGAATTTGTAAGCGATCGCTCGTGGTGACGAGGACTACTTGACGGCTGAAGGTGACGGGTCGATCGCCGTGGCGGAGGGGAGTTGTGGAGATGGAACGCACGGCTAAGGTGGGATCATCCTCAGAACCAACGATCACCGATCGAGGTAGTAGGGCAATCATTTTACTTTGGCGGACAACCCCCCGGAAAGCATCGGGAGTATTTAACTCTAGGGCAGCATGGAGACTCACTCCCAACTGGGAAAACTGCTCTTGAATAATGCGCTGCATTCCGTAGCCATGCTTAAACACCACTTGGGGAAACGGAGCAAGGTCTGCCCAGGTCACCAAGGGAAATTCTGTCAGGGGATGATCCACCGCCATTAAGACTTCGATCGGTTCATCAAACAATCTCTCTACCACCACCTCATTATTATTAATTAGATAACGATTATTCATGACGATCGCCATATCAACCAAGCCATCCTTCAAGACTTTCAAGGCTCGATCGCTCCCCAACGCCGTCACCCGCAATTGTACTTGAGGATAATCGGCACAAAATTTTTGCAACACTGGGGGCAGATGATAGGCACACACCGAATGAATTGCGGCTACGCACAGTTCTGGCTGCTTCCCCTCCCGGAGTTCCTGTAGTTCTTGGGTGGCATTGTGCCAATCTTGGGCAATTTTTTTGGCATGGCGCAATAACCGCTCGCCAGCGATCGTCAACTTAGAATGATTACTCCGATGAAATAATGGTAGCCCTAGCTCTGTTTCCAAAGCCTGTACCTGACGGCTAACCGTAGATTGGGTCACTCGGCACTTCTGGGCTGCCTGTTGAAAACTTCCCGTTTCTGCCACGGCTAAAAAAGCCTGTAACTGATCAATACGCATGAATTAGTTAGCCAAATATTAGCCAAAGACAAGGATGGTTTAGTGAATTTAACTAAATTCCTCTCCAGACTCTGTAGCAGAACTTACCGAAAATTTAGCTTTCAAGCCCTTTCTCCCCCAATTACAAATAACTCTGCCAACCATCTACTATCCATTTACTGCTAACTGCTAACTGTTCACTGTTCACTGTTCACTGCTAATCCGGTTCTTGGGGCGAGTATTTATTTTGACGATGTTCATGGTAAAAGTCATACCATGGCTTAGAACTACGGATTGCTAACCACAAAAGTAACAGGGCAATTAACCCCCCTTGGTTGGGAGCATCAAAGGCAAAAACTACTAAGCAAACGCAGAGAACATCTTGTAGTAACACTAACCAGATCGGTAAACCCCGGAGGCGATAGAACCATCCAGTTTGTACCAACTGCAATACAAAGGCTAACAAACCACCAATAATCGCCACTAACCATCCCAATTCTGAAGTTAAGCTAGTAAACTTTGCCACGGTGATCCCCAAAATCGCTCCAGCGATCGGGCTGAAGCCCAACTGAATAACTTGTAAAATTCTTTGTCCGACTAATTTCTTGGAGGCAAACAACTCAAATAAAGACCAACTCACCAAGACAAACACCACAACTTGGGGATGAATCGCTGATAAGATGGGTACTCTTGACCACAGTTTCTCATTCTCGATTAGACCAATGACCAACAAGGGCAAAGCAATACGCATTCCGGCAGCAGCCGAGGCAGACAGAACAGCGAGAATTTCTAGCATTAGGAGTGAGCTTTAATCAGCTTTTGTAAATTTGGTAATTTTGGCAATTCAATGATGGTGATTATCTTTGGTAGTTATCTTTAGAAAAACAAGGCTAAATTAATAATTCCGGTTAATATCAAAAACTTTTCCCAAAGCATACTCTGAAATTAGGACAACTCGGATGAGGGTAAGTATCCTTCTTAATAGTCGATCGCCCTAATCGCCTTGATCGTTCTCTTTTTCCTACGCCAATATTATTTTATTATATCTTAATCTATAGTATTTAATATCTAAATATCTAAATATCTAAACACCTGTATTTAATGAGTCTCAGAATTTACGGTAATCGATTATTAAAAACCCTACCGGGTAAAGATACCAGACCGACGACTGCGAGGGTTCGGGAGGCAATCTTTAATATTTGGCAGGAAAGATTGGGGGGTTGTGCTTGGTTGGATCTATGTAGTGGCAGTGGAGCCATGGGGGCTGAGGCTTTAGTCCGGGGGGCAGATTCTGTGACGGGGATTGAACGATCGCCCAGAGCTTGCAGTATCATTCAAGAAAATTGGCGATTGGTAGCCCAAGAGACTCAGAAATTTACCCTGCTGCGGGGAGATGTGGGACAAAAGTTAAAAAAATTAGCTGGGGAGCAGTTCCATCTTATCTACTTTGATCCCCCCTACGATGGTGATTTGTACACCCCAGTTCTAGAGCTAATTGCTCAACTAAAAATCCTCCATCCCACTGGAGAACTAGCTGTAGAGCATGATCCCAAATTGCCCTTCCCAAAGATTATTGGCTTAGAAATCTGCCGTCAAAAAACCTACAGTAATACTGGAGTAACTTTTTATCAGCCGAGTTAATAAACCTGAATCCATTCTTTAACTTGATACTCTGTCCAAATCCCATTTTTCCAGTAGGGATCGCTTTCAACAAGATTTCTGACGGTAGTTTCATCAGGAGCATCATAAATAGCAAAAACCTTGGTGACATCTTTGGTGGGCCCCACGGTGATTAACACTCCC
>Ga0209591_10009393_pt1 | contig 10570 bp, 6 predicted proteins | sample MAT01_FD_187207 | JGI IMG/M metagenome (GOLD analysis project Ga0209591, IMG submission 187207) | Freshwater microbial communities from Lake Fryxell liftoff mats and glacier meltwater in Antarctica - MAT-01 (SPAdes) (version 2) | ecosystem: Environmental > Aquatic > Freshwater > Ice > Liftoff...
TCAACCCCAAGACGTAAAAGTTAAAATCCTGCTCATCGGCGGACATCAATGTACCATCACGCTTAAATCAGACACACCATTATTGCACAGCCTTGTCAAAACATTAGTCGATCGCACGCAACAGACAGTAGGTTTTTCCACCTTATTTCAAATACCCATAGACGACGGGCGTTCTAGCCTTTCCTTTCCCGCAGAACACCTAGTCGGATTAGTCACAGAACCCCCAATTTACTTGCAGCAATTGCAACCGCAACAACCAGCAATCCCCCTAGAAATTCCCCTAGAAATTCCCGCAGAAATTCCTGCCCCCGCGCCCGTAAATGACGACTTAATATCTCGCTACGCCCAAATTGACAACTTTCTCACCGCCGCCGAAAAGAACAAACTCATCAAATATGTTTTAGCAAAAGAATCAGAATTTGTGAGTACCAGCACCTCAACAAATGCCGAAGATTACCGCCGTTCTATGGTACTCCACTCCTTCCCCGAATTTTCGCAATTGATGGTGAATCGCATCAAAGCAATTCTCCCCGATGTGCTGCGTAAATTAAATCTTCCCTCATTTTCTGTGGGTGACATAGAAACTCAGTTAACTATGCACAACGACAATAACTATTACAAACTTCATAACGATAGTGGCTCTCCAGATACCGCAAGCAGATTTTTTACCCATGTTTACTATTTCAATCGAGAACCAAAGGCTTTTTACGGTGGCGAATTGCAGATTTATGACAGCAAAATAGAGAACAATTTCTATGTTGCAGATGAGACATTCAGAACCGTAGAACCTCGCAATAACAGCATCGTATTTTTTCTGAGTCGCTATATGCACGAAGTTTTGCCAGTTAGTTGTCCCTCGAAAGCTTTTGCTGATAGTCGGTTTACGATTAACGGCTGGGTGCGTAAAGCGGATTGAGATAAGATTGGCGGGTTAAGCTGGGTGCGTAAAGTAAAGCAAATTGAGACAAGATTTGTGGATTAAGATAAGACGGCGGTTGAAACCGCGTCTACACAAACAAAACCCGGATGGTGCGCGGGTTGAAGAACGGACGGTTAACATTACGTTTTTTTCTTGACACGGCATTTTCTTCAGATAAGACGGCGGTTGAAACCGCGCCTACAAAAACAAAACCCGGATGGTGCGCGGGTTGAAGAATGGACGGTTAACATTACGTTTTTTTCTTGACACGGCATTTTCTTCAGTCCGCGGAGGCGGACTTGGTTTGTGTAGACGCGGTTTCAACCGCCGTTTACGTCTCCCGCGATGCTATATTTACTCCTGTGCTCCCGCATTTTTGAGCAATTTCACCACAGTGGAATAACCCTTAAATTCAGCCAACATTAAAGCTGTATAATTTCCCGGATTTTTGTGATTTAACTCTGCACCAGCAGCGATTAAAATCTTGACTGCATCAGCATAACCCCGATGTGCGGCCCACATGACAGCAGTTGCGCCGGAATCATCCAGCCGGTTGACATCCGCACCTTTTTCGACTAATATTTGGACGATCGCCATATAACCGCGATCGCACGCCTTCATCAAAGCCGTTTTCCCCAAATCCGCCGGGACATTCGGATCAGCACCGCCGTCAAGCAAGGCTTTCACCGTCTCAGTATGTCCGTGAAACGCAGCCAGCGTCAAAGCCGTTTCCCCAAAGTTTTTAGCATTCAGAAAATCAGCGCGATTTGAGTTGACTTTTTGCAGCAAAGCTGATACGATCGCACTGTGACCGTGAACAGCAGCCACCAGCAAAGGCGTATCGCCCAACCGATTTCTCGCACCGACACTAGCACCTCGGTTTAAGAGCAATTCCACCACATCTTCGCAGCCTTCAACCACCGCAAAATTCAACGCAGTTTCATCATCTTTATCTTTCGCGTTGATATCCGCGCCAGTATCGAGTAAGATAAGGGCGATCGCGAAATTTCCCCCAGCAGCAGCAGCCATCAAAGCCGTGCCGCCATCTCCACTTTTCACATTCGCATTAGCACCCGCAGCCAGCAAAGCTCGCACCGCATCAACATTGCCGAAATCCGCAGCCAAAGTTAAAGCAGTTTCGCCGTCTTTGTCGGGAATTTCCACATCAGCACCAGCAGCCAACAGCGCCTGGACAACAGCCAAATTGTCCGCCGTTGCAGCCTGCATCAAAGCAGTTTTGCGCTGTAGATTTTTAAGATTAACATCCGCACCGCAGTTAAGCAAAATTCGGACAATTTCAGTGTTACCTTGACTAACAGCTAAAAATAGCATAGAATTGTCAGCAATAGCACCCGCATCTGCCAAAGCTTTGACTACAGTTTCATAGCCAGATAAAGCAGCTATTTTCAGAGCCGAATCTCCATCTTGATCTCGGATATTCACATCAGCCTTAGCATCAAGTAAAAGCCGCACCACATTGATATCGCCTTTTAGAGAAGCCGCCATTAAAGCCGTACTTCCATCATCATTTTTTGCATCAACATCAGCCCCCGCAGCCAACAACAGCCGCATAACATCAGCTTGTTTATGAGCCGCGGCCAGCATCAAAGCCGTCAGCCCAAAACGCCTGCTCGCGAGGTTGACATTAGCGTCATTTTTTAGTAAAATACGCACAATTTCCGTATAGCCCTTTTGGGCGGCAAACATCAAAGCCGTCGTCCCCTCAGAGTCTTTGGCGTTAGCGTCAGCCCCCTTAGCGAGTAAAGCTTGGACGTGAATAATGTTGCCAGTCTTGGCGGCTTGAATCAATACAGCGTTTTGTTTAGTGGCAGGCATAATAGTCTCTCATACCGTATATTTGTACCGTCGCATGAGACGGCATGACTGGTATGCTAAGTTTTATGAAGTAAGTTGAAAAATCCTGAGAACACCATGAATCTCGAAATTCCTGAGTCAGTTAAAGTTTGGAGCCAATTCTTTCACCCAGTTTTAATGTGGGTATTGCTAGCAATCTCATTTTATGCTTTGTATCTGGGCGTTCAAATCCGCCGTACCAGAAGTGCGGAAGGTGAGGTCAAGAAAGAGTTAATTAAGGGCAAATTCAATATCAAGCACCACCAGATGGGCTCTTTGCTGCTAGCCTTGATGGTAACAGGTGCGATCGGCGGAATGGCCGTCACCTACATCAACAACGGCAAACTATTTGTGGGATCCCACTTGCTAGCCGGCTTGGGAATGACCGCAATTATCGCGATTTCAGCCTCCCTGACTCCGTTGATGCAAAAAGGTCAAAATTGGGCGAGATACACTCACATCGTTCTAAATGTGGCGCTGTTGGGGCTATTTGGCTGGCAAGCGGTAACAGGCGTGGAAATCGTGCAAAGGATTATCAGTAAAATGTGATAATTTGGGCAAGATTGCTAATTGCTAATTGCCCCAAGGCAATTAGCAATTAGCAATTAAATTGTGATTTTTTTTTAGTTGTTTAAGATCCAAGCTTTCCTTTGGATGATATAATAGACTAAAGTTAAATTGAGCGAACAAATTATAAGATTAATTAGGGAGCTTTTTGAAATCAAAAGAAGGAAAGCCATGCTAGAAAATCTGATCAAATACTTTGTCTACGCAACAAAAGGCTATATTACAAAAACGCAGTTAATCAAGTTTTTGTACTTGGCTGATCTTTATGCGGTCAAATGGACAGACAAGCAGCTTACTGATTTAGATTGGCGTTTTTATTACTTTGGGCCTTGGAATGAAGGCATAGACGCTGTTTTAAATCAAATGAATGGCAAAGAGATTGTTCAAGAATCTCAGGAAGAAACTATATTCATCAGACTTGGTGCCCAAGCAGGTAATGTGGATGATTTAAAGTTACCTTTAGGTCTGAAGCTAATGCTTGACAACATCAGGAGAGAATGGGCCGGTGCAGGAAAGGATAAACTGGATCAGTTACTAGATTATGTCTATAGCACTGCTCCCATGCTTGAGGTTAAAGATAACCACAAACCAGAGGAAAAGGTGAGACTTAATCTTCATACAGAAAGACAAAAGTTAATCAGTGAATTAGGGTGATAATGTGGCTGGGAAAAAACCTCGTCAAGGTTGGATTTATTTTGTGAATCCCCATAAAGTATCTGTTAGTTGCAAACGCGGTCACAATCATCTTTATAATTTAAGTGAACCAGGGGAGATTGAATGCAAGACAGTTGATTGCACCCTGGTAATTAATTCTAGTAGGGTTTTTCGGGGAGAGCATCCTTATATCATTTGGACAAGCGACCAATTTCAAGATGAGTCTAAATACATACAAACTTTTACGGTTATTCCATTAACTTCACAAGAAACCTTTAAAGGTTTATCAGTAGTATATCCGATTAACTCGACCAAGAGAAATGGTCTTTCTAAGAATTCATTGGCTTTGGTGCATCAGATATGTACTGTTGATGCTAATTGCTTTAAGGACTCGCAAGGAAATTGGTTTGAGCGAGTTGGACAATTGGATATAGGAGATAAGGAAGCGATAGAAGAACGTTTAAAGTATTTTTTAAATCTTGGGGATAATCCGGGTGAAGATTGGTTGATGAACAATGTGTCTATGGAAGTTTTAGAGAAAGTTTTTGATTATTTGCCGAAGGAGATGACGCAAAAGATTGACTTAGAAAGAGTTATAAGTGATCTCGAATTATGGTGAGATGCAGACGGCGGTTGAAACCGCGCCTATACAAACGATGTCCGCCTCCGCAGACTAAACAGAATAGCATGATTTTAAGCGCTCTTTATTCAACCAGCGGAGGCTGGTTTTGCTTTTATAGACGCGGTTTCAACCGCCCGGTATTCTACCAATAATTTGATTCCTACTATTTGCATCCTTGGGCTTAATTTTGCGAGTCAACCGCCAAGTACCAAAGCCAAAGCCTGCGCCGAATAACAAACTGAAGAAGAGAGATAATACAAAGGGATGCGGTGGTAAAGATGTAGAAAAAGGTGCAATTGGAACTTGCGTTATCAGAGGATAGCTGCTGGCAATGATTCCGGCTACACCGATGCCGGCACCGATTCCTGCACCTACCGATTGAATCGTGTTTTGCAATTCCGTATCGCTCTTTCTTTCCGCTATTTCAAACTTTGCTTGTTGTTTTTGACCGTCCAATTCCACAATTATTCGGATAGTTTCAATCATCTGTTGAAACAATTGCCGTCCTGCGGTAAGATAACTCATGTTGACTTTAATCTGTTTCTGAAATGTCCGGCAACTCCCAGTCAAGAAATCTCGGATAAAATCTAAGTTATCTGTTTCTTTGATGCTGTAACTGACAAGTTGTTTGCGCCAGTAAGTATAATTGTCAGCATTCGTTTCAATTGTAGTCAGGTGAAGTTCTATATCTCGCAAATAGCGGGCATACTCAAACCCGATTTGGGGAAGTTGAATCAGCCAATTTTCTAGTTGTTGCAGTCGCTCTTTTGGCTCGGATTTTAAATTGCTAAACTCTTTCACCTTGGCTTCTAATTGGCTGTAGAGTTTCCTCGCTTCCTCGTTGCAGCGCTGCGCTTGGTAATAGGTGTAAAGGATTTTAGTCCGACAGCATAACAAATTCAGCAGTGGACGATAATAATCACCTTTATCCTCTAGCTTTGAAGTTTCTTCGTTTGTGTTTAACCAGACTAGGATATGGCAGTTTAAACTCGGATTTTCTTGAGCATTGTCAAATTCAAAAATGGGACTGCCGAGAAGTTTTCCCTCTGCAATCAAATAGGGTTTGGGCTGGTTTTCTACATCTTGAAACAAAGCTTCTACACAAGCTGTTGCTAATTCTTGATGATTACCGGAAAAATCAACGGGTTTGGCAAAGAATACCAGGGTTTGTCCCAGTGATGCTTGGATTTTATTAGGTAGCAGACAACCTTGAAAATTTAGATTGTTTAATTGATTGGTTTCTAGTGTATCTGTGGCCAGCAGCGTCAAGTCAAGGGCGTAAGTGTCGTGCAGTTGCACTGGATAAATTGTGCCTTGTAGCGATACTTTGTCGGGTTGGCTGAGAGCCGTAAATGATAAAATTTTATCTGCATAAAGTTCTAAATACTCGTTTTCTTGGCTATTTTGGCTTTTTGTGTTGGCAATGCGTTCGGGCAAAGAATCGAGGTAAGGATTAGTTTGCAGCAGGTTTCCCAAGGCAACGCATTGATGCCATAAATAGTCTGCATTATCTACAGTTTGTTGGTCGCCTTTGGCAAGGTTGTTGCACAATTGAAAGGCAAACAGTGTTAGTTTAGGGTTGGCAAGTTTGCCTATCAATTGAGTGCTATTCATCACCTTGAGCCTAATAGGGTTTCGATAAGACGGCGGTTGAAACCAGGTTTATACAAACGCTGTCCGAGTTCAGAGGGACTAAAGAAAATAAGCTAATTTTAACCGCCCGGTCTTCAACCCGCGGAGGCGGGTTTTGTTTGTGTAGACGCGGTTTCAACCGCCGGATCTTCTATTTTGATTGGTTGGGAAAACTTTCTTGGATGGCATTTAATAGCGTTTTTCTGGAAACTTTAGGAGGTGGAGGCGGTGGTGGAGCGTGCAAACCACTTTCGGAGTTTCCTGGTATGCGCTCCTTGTCTGTTGATTGGATTGGTACTGCATACAACTCTTCGACAGTCTGGCGTAATGCTTCGTGAATGTCGGTGTACTTTGCACACCATTTAATGATGTCATTAGCCAGTTCCTTCTCTGTTTCTGGGAAATTATCTTTTACTTGATTAAGGTCTTCATGTCTATTATCTTTCAAAAACAGGGGTTTCTGATTTTTGATGAGGTGTATGAAGGCGTTGATGTTTTTCCGACTAATTTCGAGCATAGTTTTTTGAGTTCTCCTGACCAGTTGCACAAAATGCAGCCCAATGATAAGGTGATTGAAAAGGTCTTACTCCTGTGGAATGTATATTCTTCAACGGATAGTATAGCGCCTCTTTTAGGATGAAATTTTGAGGAAGTTCGTTTCTCCACTGTTCTAACTGTTCTACTGTAACATCCCGCAGCCAAAGTTGAGCATTGTTGAGGGCAAGAGCGACGCTTAACCCGGCTTTGAGATTCTGATAAAATTCTATCATGAGCAATGAAGTAGACAAATCATTAACAGTCCAAAGCGTCGCTACTACACTGGGACTCCCTGCCACTAAGAAGCCACTGGTGAGGCTGATGTATTCATCGCTGATGCTGGTATGGTCACTAACAGCAGTTTCGCAGGCAGAGAGAACAACAAGACGACATTCTCGTAGGTCTAAGGTAGATACGTCATCAAGGGTGAGGCATTTTTTGAGATCGAGGATTTCACTTTCTGATAGACGTAGGTAGCGAAATGAATAATCTTCCTCCGGTATGGGTGGCGAAATGTGGCTATCTGCTAGGATCAGGGCAGAATTGAGGGGTTTCCAGAAGTTGAAGTAGCCGTGACAACTAAAATGAATACAATGGGCAGTATGAAGTTGGTAGTTGTATAGGGCGGTTTTAGTTGCTTCTTGTTGAGCAAGAATATTTTTAGATGGAAAATAGTGACTGATTGCCTCTACTTCAATATCGGTAAAGGGGAGATCGCCTGTGGGATCTTGTATAGCAATAAAATTATTGAAGTTAGTTCGCTCTCGTTTTTTTGCCTGTTGTAGTAGTTGACAACTGGGGGCGTAGCTGACACCTTGCTTGAAGCAATCTAGCAAACAGGGGTTTGTGGGTTCAGGAGACTCAGTTTCTTGGTTGAATCGCCTCCAAGTTTCCCGACTGACTGGTAAAGCATGAAGGGGGAATAGATGCAAAAATATATTAGGAATAAGGATGAGTTTATCAATATTTGGAGAAATTTGTGATAAAACTTCATCAATATGCAACTCCTGAGCTAGAGTTTGCAGATGAGAGACGAGATCGCTGTGCCATTGAAGTTTATTATCTATACTTCTGAACTGATTTACAAAACTCCACTCTGCTGTCAAACGTGCTAAAGCTTTATCAAAAGGTAATTTACAGAGAATAGGTGTTTTGCCTTGATGAGTAATAATGAAAACGAGTAGTTCTCCACCAGCGAAATACCACTCAACAATAGATGTTTTCTCATCTAGCAAGGCTTTAATCTGATCAAAACTAATAGGTGATAATTGCTCAATAGAATTGGAATGCTGATGTATTAGTTCTGTAATATTACGAGCTTTACTGCGTTCTACATATTCTATTGCTTCGTTTCTATACTCTAGTTCTTGGTTGCAAGACTCTAGCTTCAGGCAAGTTTCAACCATACTCTGATAGACAGTTTTCCATTCTTCAGCTAGTTTCTTCTTGTCTTCTTCTGATTGGGAACCAGAGATAATCCTAGTCCGTAAGGATTCCGCAGTATCGATGGCTTCCTTGTAAGCATCGTAGGCATCTTGGTATCGTTCAACACCGTAATAAACATTTGCCAGGTTTTTCTGAGTTTCGGCATAGTATTGAGGAAAAGCATCACGGGTGTGTATAGTCAAGGCATTTGAAAAATGGCTAATTGCTGTTTTTATATCCTCATTTTTTGTAGCTGGACTTATATCGCTACGCTGGGTATAAGCACCACCCAAACTATTTTGTGTATTAGCCCATTCATTAGTGAGTGTGGAAGCTTTGAGCCAATCCGAAGCATATAAAAAATAACTAATAGCTGCTTCTATATCCTTTAAACTTGTCTCTATGTCCTCTACATTTTCGCTACGGTAAACATAAGCATTCCCCAGACAATTCTGAAGCTGAGCCCATCTTTTAGTTTTATAATAGCCTAAGTGGATGTACTCTTGTGAAGCAGCTAAAAGACACTCCATCCCCTGTTCTAATATTTGTGTCCGATCTGCTTCAATTACGATAGGGTCACGGAAATTCGGCTTATATCGAAAATGATCGAGGCAAACAGTACCCAAGTTATGTTGAACTATAGACCAATCTTCGGGTGAATTTTCTTGATTATAAACGTCTAAAGCACCTAAAAAACAACTCATTGATGTTCGTAAGTTTTCAACTCTATAATCTCGAATACGATGACGATAGGCAATACCCAGAGCTATTTGAGTTTTAGCCCATTTATCGGAATTTGCTTCTTTAGTTCGTACATTCAGCGCGGCATCGTAGCATTTAATTGCTAACTCTATATTCTCTGCACGTTCCCCTTCAATGCGCTCCATATAAACATTACCTAAATGTTTTTTAATCCAAGCCCAATCTTCAGGGCAATCATTCTGAGTATGTACATTTAGAGCATCTAAATAACACTGAATTGCCTTTTCTAAATAATCGCTTCTAGCTTGCCCAACATAATCTGCATAATCTGCATAATCTGCATAAGCAAGTCCCAAAATACTTTGGGTTTCTGCCCAGTCTGTCGGGGTATCTTCACGATTCTGTACCTCTAAGGCAGCCTTAAAATAATTAATTGCCTTTTCCAAGCTCTCTGCTTGCTCATCTCTCCAAGCGGCACAAACATAAACCTTACCAAGTCTAAATTGTAGTCTTGCCCATGCTTTTGGATCGGCTTCGTAAGTAAATACATCTAGGGCTTTTAAAAAACATTCAATTGCTAATTCTAAATCCTCCAAAGATTTTTCTTCAGTACGATTAATATAAACAATACCTAGATTAATTTGGTTGCTTGCATATTCTTCTGGATAGGCTTCAAGGGTAAAAAAACTAGAAACCGCTTTATGACCTGTAATGGCAATTTCTAAATTCGTAGCTCGATTACCTAATTGAAAATCTGAAATTAATAAGCTGAATTCATAAATAGCTGTAGCTAGTCCTATTGCTTCATCTGATTTCAGAAGTGATAATGCTCCAGATGCCCATTCTTTTAGAAAAATAGGAAATACTTCATGTAGCAAATACAGTTTGGTTTTTAGAAAACGATATACAATTTCTTGATTGGCATTGCTTTCTGCTACCACTGAAAATAATTCACCTAAAAAGCCAAACTCATATTTAAAAGGAGGTGGAGAAGGTTCAGGCAATCCCAGATTTTTGGCTATTTGAGAGGCAATCTCAATCAAGAAATTAGCCTTATTTCGCTCACCTCTATCTGACAAGACTTCTGCTACTTGTTCCAAAGTTTTTACTAAGCCTGCACTCAGTAAATTAGGATTAGCATCTAAAAGCCCCTGCACTTGATTGATATTAGAATACTTTAGGAACTCTTGAACTAGCTCCCCATAACTTTCTATCAATGCTTTTACCAACTGCTCTGCCCAATTCAGTAAAAACTTTGCAGCGCTTTGTTGTCCTTTTTGCTGCTTTTGGTCAGCCACAAACCTCATTATCTGCACTAATGTCTCGTCTACCAATTCTCGGTTATTTTGCAATAAGCTATTTTCCTCACTGCTAGGGCAAATCAGCAGCGCATTAATCAATTGTAGATAAGCAGAATTGCGGTCTGTATGCCCTCCCTGCGTCCCTTGAGCGAAAGCTTGACTAATTTGACCCGCCAATTTATGCAAAAAACCCGCATTTTGTTCGCCATCCGCCGCCATCCGACTCGCCTCTTGCTGCATCACTTCAATCAAGCCTGAGTCAACAAACTCAGAGTGCTCCTGCAACAGTTCCCCCTCTTCCCCAGCCGGACAACTCAGCAGCAATTGAATCAGATTCAGGTAAGCTTGGGCGCGGCT
>Ga0209591_10009397_pt1 | contig 10568 bp, 10 predicted proteins | sample MAT01_FD_187207 | JGI IMG/M metagenome (GOLD analysis project Ga0209591, IMG submission 187207) | Freshwater microbial communities from Lake Fryxell liftoff mats and glacier meltwater in Antarctica - MAT-01 (SPAdes) (version 2) | ecosystem: Environmental > Aquatic > Freshwater > Ice > Liftoff...
CTCAAATTTGGCGGCGTTAGTAGCAACAGCACTTTTGGCTTTATCACCCTTTGACATATTGTTTGCTCAGACAGCAAGGCAGTACAGTTTGCTGACAGCCACAGTTATTGGCAGCAGTTGGCTGCTGTTGAGAGCAGTGCGGTTGCGGGGCTGGCAAAATTGGGCCTATTACTCGATCGCGATCGCGATCGGCTTCTACACTCACCCTTTCTTCAGTTTAACACTCATCGGACACGGAGTTTTTATAATTTCTTGCTGGCTGTTTGTTAAAAAAAGAAAATTGCGAAGTCATTTAACTAATTCTCAATTCTTCTTAGCAGTAACAGCAGCTTTAATCTTGTATTTGCCGTGGATTTACGTGCTGGCGACCAATCTCCCACGAGCTTCGGCTACGACAGATTGGACGCGAGTATCTCCGGGTTTGCTGTATCTTGTCAAATTATGGACGCTCAGCTTTACAGCCTTATTTTTTGACTTGGACTTCGGGTTTGATAATATTTGGACTTATCTGCTGAGGTTGCCATTTTTGCTATTAATTGCGGCAGCCCTTTACAAAATCTGCCGCCAAACTAGCAGTTCAACTAAGCTGTTTATTTTAACATCAATTTTTGTACCTTTTTTGATACTAGCTTTACCGGATCTAATTCTTGGCGGCAAACGTTCCGCCGTCAGCCGCTATCTAATTTCGTGCTTTCCGGGAGTGCAGCTAGCAGTGGCTTACTTACTCGCAAGTAATGTGAAAACTCAGCAGCGGTTTTGGCAAGTCGCTTTAGCCGGGATATTTACAGCAAGTATAGCTTCCTGTACGGTAAGCGCTTTTTCTGATACTTGGTGGAGCAAAGACTTGAGCTATTTTAATGCTGAAGTTGCGAAAAATATTAACAAAGATGCAATGGCTAACCGATCGATCAAAGATACAATTGTAATTAGCGATCGCGGCAACGATTTTACGAACATGGGAGATTTACTTTCCCTGAGTTATTTGCTTGACAAAGATGTACGACTGATGCTATTGAGCCAGTCGCCCGATATGGAGTTGCTGAACAAATATTCGGCTCCTCTGGTGTTCCGCCCTTCGGAAAAATTGCGATCGGCACTCAAGCTAAATCAACGTCGCTTAGAGCCTGTATTGGAATATGCCAAACTTTTCCGAGTGCGACGGGCTTCTTAGGAACGAAAATTTAATAACTTACAATTTTAATTGTTATTGTGGAACAGGCAGGAAAGCCTGTTCAAGACGGGCGGGACGCCCATCCCACAAATTTGTGAAAGTTATTTAATTCTCATTCCTTAGTAGGGTGTGCACTGCGCACCGGTTAAGTTTGTAGGGTGTGCACTGCGCACCGGTTAAGTTTGTAGTGCGATACACACCGCACCGGTTAACTAACTTTCAGCGTTTTGAGTTTTGGTTCGGAATCAAGGCGCTGAAACGCTTGTGAACCGGTGCGCAATGCGCACCCTACAATATATCAGCCGGTGCGCAGTTTACACCCTACAAGATATCAGAAATAATTATTTGGATACTTAGGAGATAACGCAATGCAAAATATAAATAAATCTGATTCTGAACACTCTGAAAAATTTCGGAATCTTCAGACAGAATTACGCGAACGTTGGGGAGCTATCGAAGACTTCGACAGTGGAGATTGTGACATTATCGTCATTCCTTCTCTCAGCTTGGATCAACGAGAAATGCAGAAAGTTGAGGGTGCTTACCACTACGAAGAACGGCACTTATTTTCATTGATTCGTCTGCGGAACCCTCGCACGCGCTTAATTTATATTACTTCAGAACCGCTGCACCCAATGATTGTGGATTATTACCTGCAATTGCTCCCAGGTATTCCATTTTCTCACGCGCGCGATCGGCTTTTGCTGTTCTCGGCTTACGATGCTTCTGCCAAATCTCTCACCCAGAAAATTTTAGATCGTCCCCGGTTGATGGAGCGCATTCGTCAAGCAGTGCGGCCGACAAAATCTTATATGGTTTGTTACAACTCGACGCATTTAGAACGCGAATTATCTGTTAAATTGGGCATTCCTTTGTGGGCTAGCGATCCTGATTTGTTATACTGGGGAACCAAAAGTGGCAGCAGGCAAATTTTTAAAGAATGTGGCGTGCCTTATCCTGACGGTTCCGAGTTGGTTTGGAATGCGGAAGATTTAGCGGAAGCTGCGGCCGGGTTGTGGGAAAGACAGCCGGATTTGCAGCGGATAGTAATTAAGTTAAATGAAGGTTTTTCGGGGGAAGGAAATGCAATTTTGGATTTGAGGCCGATCGCAGATAAAGCACCTCACGAAAGAGTCAAAGCAATTGGCGATTGCTTCCACAATTTGCGCTTTCAATCCAGCGGCGAAACCTGGGAAAATTTCAGCAGCCGCATCCCAGAATTAGGGGCAATTGCTGAAGCATTTATCGAAGGATCAGAAAAGTTTTCGCCCAGCGTTCAAGGTCGAATTGTCCCCAGTGGCGAAGTAGAAATTCTCTCAACTCACGACCAGATTTTAGGAGGCCCTGACGGTCAAATTTTCTTGGGTTGCCGATTTCCGGCGGATGAATCCTATCGGCTGGCGTTGCAGGAATTGGGATGGAAAGTCGGGAAAAATTTAGCTGAAAAAGGCGCTTTAGAGAGATTTGGAGTAGATTTTCTTGCCGTAAAGCAACCTGATGGCAAATGGGATATTCAAGCCATAGAAATTAACTTGCGGAAAGGAGGCACAACTCATCCGTTTATGGCTTTGAAACTGTTAACAAACGGTCGGTATGAACGAACTACGGGATTGTTTTACAGCCAGCAGGGCCGTCCGAAGTATTATGTCGCTTCGGACAATTTGAAAAAGGAGCGGTATCGGGGATTATTGCCGAATGATTTGATGGATATTATTGCTGACAATCAACTGCATTTTGACAGCGGTACTGAGACGGGGAGTGTGTTTCATTTAATGGGTTGTTTGTCGGAGTTTGGCAAACTCGGATTGACGAGTATCGGCAATTCGCCGCAAGAAGCTGAGGAGATGTATAACAAAGTTGTGAAAGCGATCGATCGCGAAACTTCATACTAAATATGCTGGAATGATATCAATTCCGGTTGTATCGGAATGATTAAACCGCTCTGGACGCAGAGGAAGAGATGAATGATTCCGATCTCACAGGAATTGATATCACCCATCAACCCACAAACCCCGGCGGTTGAAACCGCGTCTACACAAACAAAACCCGAGCTCAGAGGGGTTGAAGAATCGTAGCGTAGCGGGGCTCCATCCATCGCACATTGCTCTCAAATTCCATATTTCTTAGTCCGCGGAGGCGGACATGGTTTGTGTAGATGCGGTTTCCAACCGCCGAGGATTTGAATGGTAGCTAATTTTTAGTGGGATAAAGTGGCACAGGGTCGATCGAGCCTGTGCGGTTGAGAGGCCAAAAACGGATAATCGCCCTACCAATGATATTTTGCTTCGGTACAAAGCCCCAATAATGGCTGTCACAGCTTGCATTGCGGTTGTCGCCGAGCACCAAGTAAGAATTTTGAGATACAACTACAGGCCCGTAGGGATACTGCGGAATTTCTTCAATATATTTTTCCTGTAGCGGCTGCTTGTTGATATAAACTTTTCCTTCTTTCACTTCCACGCTGTCTCCTGGAAGTCCGATGACTCGCTTGATGTAGGCATCTTTGATCGGTGGCGGCTGTCCCGTGCACAAACTCGCCGAATCTGGGGGCATAAACACGATAATATCTCCTCGCTGCGGGTCTTGGAGTCGATAGCTCACCTTGTCTATAATTAATCGATCGTTAATTTGTAGGGTTGGGAGCATCGAGCCGGTGGGAATGTAGCGAGCTTCGGCCACCAAGGTGCGGATGCCAAAGGCTAAGAATGCTGCTAAGCCGATCGTCTTAATTCCTTCTATCCAAGGATTTTCGGTATCTTGCGGGGGTTTTTCGTCGGCTGACTTGTCTAGACGAGTCATAAGTATTTAAGTCACTGGGCTGGATACAAATTATAGACTTAATTCGGAGTTTTTTGAGGAAATCTGCAAAATCTTTGCGGGCAGGGGGAGTTTTTGTATTATCTGGTTGAGTCAAGTGCATCTAGGATCACTATAGAAGTTATAAATTTTCCAAAACCTAGTTATAGTCATTACTATTTTTAAAGCTATTTTAATGGTAAGATTTGTCCATGCTTCTACGCACATTAGTGATCTAATTATAGCTTATGCCGACCACATCAAGTTTGTTAATCCGTCGCGCTCGCATTCTGTTACCCAACGGCGAGTTTTTGGTAGGGGACGTGCTAGTCTGCGATGGCAAAATTGTTCAGGTTGCTCCGGAGATTGCGGAATCTGCCGATCGCGAAATAGATGCGCGAGGCTTAACTCTGTTACCCGGAGTAATTGACCCGCAGGTACACTTCCGCGAACCGGGTCTGGAACACAAGGAAGACTTGTTTACCGCTAGCTGTGCGTGCGCTAAGGGCGGTGTGACATCATTTTTGGAAATGCCGAATACGCGACCTTTGACCACAACCCAAGCCGCCTTAGATGATAAGCTAAGCCGCGCTTCCCAGAAGTGTTTGGTTAATTACGGCTTTTTTATTGGGGCTACGCCTGAGAATTTGCCGGATTTGTTGGATGCAAATCCGACTCCGGGGATTAAGGTGTTTATGGGTTCGATGCACGGACAGCTTTTGATGGATGGAGAGGAAAATTTAGAGCGAGTTTTCTCTAAGGGCGATCGATTAATTGCAGTACACGCCGAAGATCAAACTAGAATTAATCAGCGTCGTCAGGAATTTGCCGGCAGTACCGATTTAGCTGTGCACTCGCAAATCCAAGACAATCAAGCAGCCTTGTTAGCCACTCAGCTAGCCGTAAAACTTTCTAAGAAATACCACCGCCGACTGCATATTCTGCATCTTTCAACAGGCGACGAAGCCGAGTTTTTGCGACAAGAAAAACCGAGTTGGGTAACAGCGGAAGTAACGCCACAGCATTTGTTGTTAAATACCAGCGCATATCAGAAGATTGGCAGTTTAGCTCAGATGAATCCGCCATTGCGCGACACCCGCGACAACGAAATACTTTGGCAAGCTTTACTCGACGGCGTAATAGATTGTATCGCCACCGATCACGCGCCGCATACCTTGGAAGAAAAAGCTCAAGAGTATCCAAATACGCCATCGGGAATGCCCGGAGTTGAAACTTCTTTGCCTTTAATGCTGACGCAAGCAGTCGAGGGAAAATGTACAGTTGCACAAGTTGCTAATTGGATGTCTGCCGCTGTTGCTAAGGCGTATAAAATTCCGAACAAAGGAGCAATTGCTCCTGGTTTTGACGCTGATTTGGTATTGGTAGATTTGGATAAATACCGCCCGGTTGTCGGAGCAGAAATGGCGAGTAAGTGCGGCTGGAGTTCCTTTGAAGGTTGGAATTTAACTGGATGGCCTGTGGTGACGGTTGTGGGAGGAAAAGTAGTTTTTGAGAATGGGAAATTGGATACAAATGTCAGGGGAGAAGCCTTGAGATTTGACGCTTAGGTAAGACTCGGCGGTTGAAACCGCGACTACACAAACTAAGTCCGCCTCCGCGGACTCAAGAATTAGGTCGGATTTAAGTCAGTTTTGAGAAGCGTGAGATTGTCCCGACAATCTCACGCTTCTGACGCACCCTACTTCTCGGCGGTTGAAACCGCGACTACACAAACTAAGTCCGCCTCCGCGGACTCAAGAATTAGGTCGGATTTAAGCGGTAGGGTGCGTCAGTTTGGAAATTGTAAATTATCACGACAATCTCACGCTTCTGACGCACCCTACTTCACCAAAAGTCAGGGGTAGGGTGCGTCAGGAAAGGTCATGGTCAATCACTGAAAATCTCATTGTGACGCACCATTTATTTATTCCGGGCGTGCGTCAGAATAAGATTGTGAGTTTTTTGCGAAAATCTGCCTAGCTGACGCACCCTACTTCACTACTTCACTGAAAGCAAAATTTGTGCTAAACTTATCAAAGTATATTCCCTTATTCTGAAGGCGATATTACCTATGATCCAAGAATTAGAAACACAACTTCTTGCCTTAACTCCGACCGAGAAATCTGAAGCCATACGGCTGTTAACCCAAAGTTTAAGCAATAGCTGGCCAGGAATTACCAAGACTCCAGGAGTTTGTGGTGGCGATGCTTGTATTGTCAAAACTAGATTACCCGTTTGGCTATTCGTGAGTTTGCGAAGTCAAGGTGCAACGGATGCTGAAATTCTGCAATTTTATCCTTATTTGAATGCTATAAACTTAGTCAATGTCTGGACTTATGCTGATGCCAATACAGAAGAAATTGCCACAGCACTTCGAGAAGAAGCAGCAGCAATGATCCAGGAAGTATAATTTATGGCACGTCTTTATGCAGATGAACAGTTCCCGTTTCCTGTTGTGGCAATACTGCGAAATTTTGGTCACGATGCCCTGACTATTCAAGAGGCAGGAAATGCCGGAGATGATGACCCCGAAGTATTAGCCTTTGCTGTGAATAACGATCGCGCGGTGATGACGCAAAATCGGCGGCATTTCATACGCTTGCACCTTCAACAACCCAACCATTCTGGCATTATAGTATGTACAGACGATAAAAATCTAGAAAGATTGGCAACACGCATCAATGATGCTATTGCTGGTGAGGAAACTTTGAGGGGAAAATTGATTCGAGTCAACCGCCCGCCGCAGTAAGTACGCGCTGTAGCTATCCCGTAGGGAATCGCCCTTTTTCAATTTTCCCATTCCCAATCCAATAAATCGCCATTCCCCATCGCTTCAATTTGCCGCCCGTTATCCAGATAACTCAAAGAAATTTGCAAATAATTCTCTGGTTTGTACAGCAATCTTTCCGCCCATTCGATCGCCACAATCCCCAAATCCATTTCTAATCCGTCCCAATAACTCTCTAGGTGCAAGGCTTCCGCTTCTTCGGGCTCCAGTCGATACAAGTCTAGATGATACAGCGGAATCCGCCCTGCAAAATACTCGTTAATCAGCGTGAAAGTAGGACTTTCCACAGAGTCGGAGATTCCCAAACCTTCGGCGATACCTTGAACTAAGGTAGTTTTGCCAGCACCTAAGTCTCCTTGTAGCAAGATTACAGTGCCGGCGGGGAGCGATCGACCTAACGCCATACCAAACTTGCGCGTAGCCTCAAAATCTGGCAGCAAAGTTTTCATTTTAGTTATTTGTTGCTTGTTATTTGTTATTTGTTACGTGTTATTTGTTATTTGTTACTCGTTACTCGTTTGGATCTGCTAATAACCAATAGTCAACAGTCAACAGTCAACAGTTAACAGTCAGTAACTTAACAGTCAACCGTTAACAGTCAACAGTTAACAGTTAACCGTTAACAGTCAGTAACTTAACTGTTTTGAGCCCTGCTGTACCACCGCAACAACATCCCCGCCAACCTTTGGGAATTGTGGCGAATTAAACCCGTATTTTTATCTTCATCCATCACATTGGCGATGACTATTCGCCGCCCCAATTGTGTTACGGCTTCTCTATCGAGCACCACCGGATAGGAATTCTCCTGAGAATAGCGGATTAAAGATTTTGCAGATGGGACTTTTCCTTGAACTACTACAGCATCGAACAGGGGCCGGCCGCAAGCACGATCGATCGCCCGAATGTGATCTGCAACGCTGTATCCGTCAGTTTCCCCCGGCTGAGTCATAATATTACACACATAAATGCGCGGAACTTCACTATTGGCGATCGCATCAGCAATTTCCTTCACCAACAAATTTGGGATCACACTCGTATAAAGACTACCCGGCCCAATAATAATAAAATCCGCTTCCCGAAGCGCTTCGAGAGCCCTGGGCAAAGCTGGAGGATTAGCAGGAGTGCAGCCAATTTTGAGGATTTTCCCGTTAGCTTTGGTAATACTGGACTCCCCCTCAATCCTCCTACCATCCGCCAGTTCTGCCCACAAAGAAACATCGCTCAGAGTAGCTGGCAGCACTTCCCCCCTCACTGCTAAAACCTTAGAACTAGCTGCGATCGCCTGTTCAAAATCTCCAGCAATATCGCTCATCGCCGTCAAAAACAAATTCCCAAAACTATGACCAACCAAACCGTCACCGGCCCGAAAGCGATATTGAAACAACTCAGTCAATAACTTTTCTTCATCGGCCAAAGCAGCCAAACAATTGCGAATGTCACCCGGTGGTGGTACCCCAATTTCCCGCCGCAGCCGCCCCGAAGACCCTCCATCATCCGCCACGGTGACAATAGCAGTGATTTTCGCACTGTAATCCTTCAATCCCCGGAGCAAATGAGAAAGGCCTGTACCCCCTCCAATTGCTACAATTTTTGGGCCTCGGTGCAAGCGGCGGTGGGTGAGGAGTCGATCGACCAATTCCTCATTTCCTTCGGGCATCAACACTTGAGTAATCGAGTTCAAACTGCGGGTTTGTCCCCAGAGAATCAACAAAACTCCGGCGGCGATGACTACGGGCCCCGATATGTAATTGGGAATAACTTCGGCAATCCAAGTCAAAAAATTTCTTAATAATTGCAAGAAAAAGAAAATTGGAGTCATCCCAGTCCAAATCGCTAAACCCAAAGTAGCAAGTACCACTCCACTTGCACTGATTAGCAGCCAGCGTTTCACCAACAGTCCAGGGGACAACCACTTGAACCACTGGTGAACTCGCCCGTTTCGCAAGGAGGGAGGGTTCGGATTTCTGGATTTGACAACAACCCGTCTGGATTTAGCCCAGACACGGAGGGCTTTGGGAAATGAACTAATTGACATGGTTAATTAGTCTTAAGGGTATTGGAACGACTCAAGCTGACAAATTTACAATACAAGAAAGTTTTGATTCTGACAGACACATTTAAGTTATTAGTCATTGGCTAGACTGATGACTGGGGAAATGACCAAAGCACAGGGGATTTAAGTCCCCACCTTTAGGTGGATTGTTTTTAGGCTGGGGCTTAAATCCCCTGGTCTAAAAACTTCGCTGTCAACTGTCAACTGTCAACTGTCAACTGTTAACACATCTTAATCACATCTTATGGCTGAGCCGCTAATCGAACTCAAGGGGATAAGTAAGTCCTTCAATCACAGTCCAATCCTCGATGGAGTGGATCTGAAGATTTATCGAGGAGAGGCCCTGGCAATTATTGGCCCTTCCGGGACGGGGAAATCTACGATTTTGCGGATCATTGCGGGTTTGCTGGTTCCAGATGCCGGTGAGGTTTTTGTTCAGGGACAGCGGAGGGTTGGATGGGTAGATGACGTGGCAGATCCGATCGGGATTGGGATGGTTTTTCAGCAAGCGGCTTTGTTTGATTCGCTGACGGTGGAGGAGAATGTCGGTTTTTTACTTTACCAGCATTCTAAGCTGCCGCGCCGCCGGATTCGGGAATTGGTAGAAGAGAACTTAGAGATGGTGGGTTTGCCGGGAATTGGCGAACGCTATCCAGCGCAGTTGTCTGGGGGAATGCGGAAGCGGGTAAGTTTTGCTCGCGCCATCATGGCTAATCCCGATAATGCTAGGGATAATCCAGAGGTTTTGCTGTACGACGAACCGACGGCGGGCTTAGATCCGATCGCCTCAACAGTCATCGAAGATTTAATTCGCGATTTGCAGGCGGCGAAAAGTGTTTGTAGCACTTATGCGATCGTCACTCACCAACAAAGTACCATCCATCGCACAGCCGATCGTATCGTGTTTCTCTACCGAGGCAAAGTGCAGTGGGAGGGAACAGTCAGCGATATTGCAACGACAGATAACTTATTAATTCAACAATTTTTTAGTGGCAGTGTTACAGGGCCAATTCAAGTTATTGGGTAGTCATTAGTCATTAGTCATTAGTCATTAGTCATTAGTCATTGGTCATTGGTCATTAGTCATTAGTCATTAGTTGTTGGTTTCTAGTTATTGATTATTAATAGCGAGGGTAACATGGCAAGCAAGAGTTTTCAGGAATTGCGGGTTGATAGATTGTCAGAAAGATTAGCAGATGACATCTGGAAAATTGTTAACAGTTGGGATTTTTTTGCCAAAGATACGATCGGAAAACAAATTGTCCGTTCAGCAGATAGCGTCGGTGCTAACATAGCAGAACGAGTCGGACGAGGCAGCTATCAAGACAATAGACGTTTTGTCAAGATAGCTAGAGGTTCTTTATATGAAACTCAACACTGGTTGAGACGAGCTTACACTCGAAACCTTTTAACTGTTGAACAAGTAAATACATTCACAACAATCATTAATGACTTAGCCCCTCAATTAAACTCATACCTACAATCTATCGGATCATCCCCTAAAAATCATGACGAATAACCAATAAATAAGAACTAATGACCAATAACCAATAACCAATAACCAATAACCAATAACCAATAACCAATAACCAATAACCAATAACCAATAACCAATAACTAATAACCAATAACTAATAACTAAGGAGGAAATATGCGATCGCGAACTGTAAGAGAAGGTTCTGTCGGGTTCTTGATTTTAGTAGGAATCGGCTTATTTGGAGGCTTAGTGCTCTGGCTGCGGGGCGTGCAGATTGGCAACC
>Ga0209591_10009398_pt1 | contig 10567 bp, 11 predicted proteins | sample MAT01_FD_187207 | JGI IMG/M metagenome (GOLD analysis project Ga0209591, IMG submission 187207) | Freshwater microbial communities from Lake Fryxell liftoff mats and glacier meltwater in Antarctica - MAT-01 (SPAdes) (version 2) | ecosystem: Environmental > Aquatic > Freshwater > Ice > Liftoff...
GCGGCGCTGTGCGAGCGGGCCCTGGTCACCGGCTTCGACCCGACGACCGATGCGGCGCTGACGGCCACCAGCAGGCCCACCCTGGCCCAGAGCCAGGCGGTGCAAACCGGCATTGCCGAGGTGCAACTCAGCGGCAATCTGCGCGGCAAGCCGACCCTGATGTTGGCCGGCCGCAGTGATGCCCTGGTGGCCATCAACCATTCTGAACGCGCCTATGCGGCGTTCAACCGCGCGGTCGAAGGTGCGGCCAGCCAGCTCAGCTATGTCGAGGTGGTGAACGCCCAGCACTTCGACACCGCCCTGCCGCTGCCAGGGTGGGACACCCGCTTCGTGCCCCTTCACCCCTACTTTGTGCAGGCCATGAATGCGATGTATGCCAAGCTGAAGAACGGCACCCACCTGCCCGCCAGCCAGGTGGTGCGGACAACGGCGCGTGGGGGTAGCCCCGGTTTTGCGCCCGCCCTGACAGCGGCCCATGTGCCGCCGATGAGGGCCGTGCCGGCGGCGGCAGATGCCATCACCTTCAGCGGCACCAGCATCAACATCCCGAACTGAAGGACCCTGCCGGCGCAACAGCGCGGTCTCGAACGCTTCCATCCATGCCGCGTGGGCGTATGGCATCTCGCTGCCACACCTGAACCAAATGGGCTCGCGGTGGGGCGTCGGTCGAACGGGGAGGAGGTATTTTTCGGTCAGGGCGCAAGCGCCTCAGCCACAAAGATTTCAGGCGCGGCCAGCTGCACCAATCCACTGGCCTGGGCGGAAGTGCCAGCCAGCCAGAGCTGGGTGTCGGCCAGCGCGATCGGCACCACACTGCGTTTGTCCTGCATGTGCGGCGGCCGTTTGAGGTCGGGCTTGTGCATGCGCTGCATCAACGGATGCTGGTCGGCGTTGAGCGTCAGCATGGTGTAGGTCTCGATCTGCTCGCCGCTTTGCGGGTCGGTCCAGCGGTTCCACAGCCCGGCCAGGCCCCAGGGCTGGCCGTCGGCTCGCGTAAAGCGCCAGGGCACGTGTTTGCCGGTCTCCCAGCAGGGCTCGAAGAAGGCCAACGCCGGGATGATGCAGCGCTGCCCGCGGGCCCAGGGCTGTTTGTAGCTGGCTTTCTGGCTCAGCTCTTCGGCGCGGGCGTTGCAGGTCAGGTAGGGCAGCTTGGCGGTCTTGGCAAACCACGGCACCAAAGCCCATTGGCCGACGACCAACTCGGGCCCGAAGGTTGCAGCGTCTCGTTGGGCACGGATGAAGGGGCCCTGGTAGCGGGGAAACACGTCGCGCACCCAGGGCGGCGGGTTGCGGGCGCCGATGTGCCAGTGTCTTTCGATGTCACCGACTTCGGGGGAGATGTAGCGTGTGCACATAGAGCGTGGCTCGGTCGCGGCCTGGGGCCTCCGTCAACTATCCATACCTGGCCATCGACAGCGCCGAGACATCGATCGCCGGCTGGCGCCCAGCCACCATGTCGGCGATGACACGGCCGGTGCCGGCTGACATCGTCCAGCCCAGCGTGCCGTGGCCGGTGGCGAGCAGCAGATTCTTGATCGGGGTGGTGCCGATGATCGGTGTGCCGTCTGGCGTCATCGGGCGCAGGCCGCACCAGAAGTTGCACTCTTTCAAATCGCCGGCACCTGGGAAGAGGTCGGTCAGCACATGTTCCAGCGTGCCGCGCCGGGCCAGCCGCAGGTTCAGGTCGTAGCCAGCGATTTCTGCCGTGCCGCCGACGCGGATGCGGTTGCCCAAGCGCGTCACCGCCACCTTGTGGGTCTCATCCATCAGCGTCGATTCAGGCGCGCGCGTGGCGTCGGTGATCGGCACGGTGATCGAATAGCCCTTGATCGGGTAGACGGGGATGCGCAAGCCCACCGGGGCCAGCAGTTGCGGACTGTGGCTGCCCAGGGCCAGCACCACTTTGTCGGCTTTCAGCAGCCCGGCATCGGTGAAGACGCCAGTGACCGCAAAACCGCCCACCTGCAGGCCCTCGACGCGGGTGTTCCAGCGGAACTTCACGCCCAGCTCTTGGGCCATTTCGACCAGGCGGTTGCTGAACTTGAAACAGTCGCCGGTCTCATCCCCCGGCAAACGCAGCGCACCTACAAATTTGTGCTGGGTGTGCTTGAGCGCCGGCTCCACGGCGCAGAAACCCGGCCGATCGAGCACTTCGTAGGGCACGCCGTATTGCTTGAGCACCGCGACATCGCCGCTGATGCTGTCCAGCTGTTTCTGTGTTCGAAACAGCTGCAACGTGCCCTGCGTGCGGTCGTCGTAGGCAATACCGGTCTCGGCGCGCAGGGCTTTGAGGCAATCGCGGCTGTACTCGGCAATCGGCACCATGCGGCTCTTGTTCAGCGCATAGGCCTTGGCGGTGCAGTTGGCCAGCAGCATCGCGCCCCAGCGCCACATCGCCAGGTCCAGCAGCGGCCACACCACCAGCGGGCTGTGGCGCATCAAGAGCCACTTGATGGCCTTGAGCGGCACCCCCGGCCCGGCCCAGGGTGAGCTGTAGCCGGGCGAGATTTCGCCGGCGTTGGCGAAACTGGTTTCCAGCGCCGGGCCGCTTTGGCGATCGACCAACTCGACCTCGTGGCCGTCGCGCGCCAGGTAGTAGGCACAACTGACACCGATCACACCGCCACCCAGCACCAGAATTTTCATGCCGCACCTTTGTTGTCTTTGATGGGGCTCCACTGTAGCGACCGCCTGGGCATGAGCTTGTGACCTTTTAAGCCAGAATCGCCGCATGAATCCCGCTTCGACGCCGCCCCGGCTGTCAATGATCCAGGTGCTGGCGTGTGGTGCTGCGATCGTCACGCTCAGCATGGGCATCCGCCACGGCTTTGGCCTGTGGCTGCAGCCGATCACGATGGACCGCGGCTGGACGCGCGAGACCTTTGCGCTGGCCATGGCCATCCAGAACCTGGCCTGGGGCCTGGCGGGCCCGCTGGCCGGCATGTTTGCCGACAAGTACGGTGCTTTCAGGGTGTTGGTGGTGGGCGGGGTGCTGTACGCCGGTGGCCTGGCGTTGATGGCCATCAGCGCCACGGGGCTGGCTTTCATGGGCAGCGCCGGCATCGTCATCGGCATGGCGCAGGCCGGCACCACCTATGCGGTGGTTTACGGCGTGATTGCGCGCAACGTCGACCCGGCCAAACGCTCTTGGGCGATGGGCATCACGGCAGCGGCGGGGTCTTTTGGCCAGTTCCTGATGGTGCCGATCGAAAACAGCCTGATCAACAGCATGGGCTGGCAGAGTGCCTTGTTCATGATGGCCTGCCTGGCGCTGGCCATCCTGCCGCTGGCCTGGGGCATGCGCGAACCTCCCCAGGTAGCCGACAGCGGGCCCCAGCAAAGCACGATGGAAGCTGTGCGGGAGGCCTTTGCGTACCGCAGTTTTCTGCTGCTGATGGCGGGATACTTCGTGTGCGGCTTTCAGGTCGTGTTCATCGGCGTGCACATGCCCAGCTATCTGCAAGACAACGGCATGGGGCCCGGTGTGGCCACCACGGCGCTGGCGCTGATCGGGCTGTTCAACGTCATCGGCACCTACTCTGCAGGCGTTTTGGGCCAACGCCTGCCCAAGCGCCACATCCTGGCCACCATCTACGCGCTGCGCGCCTTGGTGATCACGATCTTCATCAGCGTGCCGATTTCACCCTGGAGCGTCTACATCTTTTCTGCCGTGATGGGCGTGCTGTGGCTCAGCACCGTGCCGCCCACCAATGCGCTGGTGGCGCAGATTTTTGGCGTGCGCTACATGGGCATGCTGGGGGGTTTTGTCTTTCTGGGCCATCAAATCGGGTCTTTCATGGGGGTTTGGTTGGGGGGTAAGCTCTACGACATGAGTGGAAGCTACGACGTGGTGTGGTGGATCGCCGTGGCGCTGGGCCTTTTTGCAGCGCTGATCAACTTGCCGGTGCGCGAAGAGCCCATCGTGCGCGCGCAGCCTGCGCAGGCGATGCCCGCATGAACCTGCACCACAACCCCCCGGGGCCTGAGCCAAGCGAACCGCGCCCATCCGGCAGCCCGCCACCGCGCCGCGGCTGGACCTGGACCGGTTGGGTGCTGGCAGCTGTGGCCCTGGGCGGTGTGTTTGCCAGTTATCTGAATCCGCACTTCATGGTCGACCTGGCCAACCAGGTCTGGGCCTGCTTTTGAACCACGCCGGCGGCGAGCCGTCGCCATGGGTTCAGCGCTTCGCACATTTGCTGCCGCCTGGCGCCAGCGTGTTGGATTTGGCCTGCGGCAGTGGCCGCCACATGCGCTGGCTGGCTGCACAGGGCTTTGTGGTGACCGGGGTTGACCGCGACGCCGCAGCGCTGGCTGGCTTGGCTGCCGTGGGCCGGACGTTGTTGGCCGACCTGGAAGGCCCCGAGTGGCCACTGGCCGGCCAACGCTTTGATGGCGTCGTCGTCACCCACTACCTGTGGCGGCCACGCTGGCCTGAGCTGTTGGATTGTCTGGCGCCGGGTGGCTTGCTGATCTACGAGACCTTTGCCGACGGCCAAGGCGAGGTCGGCAAGCCCTCCAGCCCCAACTTCCTGCTGCAAAGTGGTGAGCTGCTGCAGCGCTGTGCAGGCTTGCGCGTGGTGGCTTTTGAGGACGGTTTCGAGACCGCGCCAGAGCGCTTCGTGCAGCGCATCGCTGCGGTCCGGACGGGCGGCTGCAAGCCCGCCGGCCAGCCCGGAGCACCCCGCTACAGGCTGGACGGCGGTGGCGCACTGACGGGCCGCTAAAATCAGTTTTTTGGTTGCTCGGCGCAAATCAGCAAGCAACCGCGCAACGGGCGCAACGTGGCACCCACCGGGCACCACCGAGCACCACCGAGCACCCGCGGGCACACCCTTCAGGATACAAACCCAGATGAACCCCATCACAGGCAGCATCGTGGCCTTGGTCACGCCGATGTTCGAAGACGGCAGCATCGACTATGCGGGTCTCAAACGCCTGATCGACTGGCACATCAAGGAAGGCACCGATTGCATTGGCGTGGTCGGCACCACCGGCGAGTCGCCCACCGTGTCGATGCAGGAGAACTGCGAAATCATCCGCGTGGCGGTGGCGCATGCGGCCGGCCGTGTGCCGATCATGGCGGGCACGGGCGCCAACTCCACCGCCGAGGCCATCGAGCTGACCCGGTTTGCCAAGCAGGTGGGGGCTGACTGCCACCTGTCGGTGGTGCCCTACTACAACCGGCCTTCGCAAGAAGGCATCTACCAGCATTTCAAGCACATCGCAGAAGCGGTCGAGCTGCCGCTGGTGCTGTACAACGTGCCGAGCCGCACGGTGGCCGACATGTTGCCCGAAACCGCACTGCGGCTGGCCCAGGTGCCAGGGGTGATCGGCATCAAGGAAGCGAGCGGCAACATCGAGCGCGCAGGCCATCTGATCAAACATGCACCGAAGGGCTTCAGCGTCTACTCCGGCGACGACGGATCGGCAGTCGCGCTGATGCTGCTGGGCGGCCAAGGCAATGTCAGCGTCACGGCCAACGTGGCGCCGCGGCTGATGCACGAGATGTGCATGGCAGCTCTTCAAGGTGATGCCAAGGGCGCGGCCAGAATTCATCTGCGGCTGTTGCCGCTGCACCAGAAACTGTTTTGCGAATCCAGCCCGGCACCGGCCAAGTGGGCCCTGCGGCGCCTGGGCCTGGGCACCAGCCACCACTTGCGCCTGCCCTTGGTGCCGCTGACAGAAGCGGGCCAGGCACAGGTCGATCAGGCCTTGACGGAATGCGGTCTGTTGAACTGAAGCCCCTCTGACGATCTCTCAAGGTCTCTCTGAAGTCACTGACCGAAGCCAATGGCGGGTCCGAACCGTTTTGACTTTCCCCTGCCTATCCCCACGGCCCGGCATCCATTGCCCGGGCGGAGACTCTTGAACGTGAAACTGATCGCTGTTGCCACCCCTGTGCGTGTGGCTGTGATTGCTCTGGCAGCCTCGCTGGCAGGTTGCTCGACACTGAACAACATTTTTGGCGGCGACGAGACCGACTATCGCAAAGCTGCGGCCAACAACAAGCCGCTGGAGGTGCCACCCGACCTGTCGCAGCTGGCGCGTGATTCGCGCTTCCAGGTGCAGTCCGGCGTGGTCAGCGCTTCGGGTGTGGGCGCCCGTGGCTCGACAGTGCCCGGTGCAGGCGTTTCAGCGGGCTTGCCGCCCGGCAGCGTGGCGCCGCTGGCCAACGGTGAGTTGAAGATCGAACGTACGGGTCAGGATCGCTGGCTGGTCGTGCCTGCGGCCCCAGAAACAATCTGGCCCACAGTTCGGGCTTTCTGGGAGCAAAAGGGCTTCACGCTGGCCGTCGCCGACGCCAGGACGGGCATCATCGAAACCACCTGGTCAGAGGACCGCGCCAAGCTGCCGGCAGATGCCGTGCGCAACGTGCTGGGCCGCTTGCTGGCCAATGTCTATGACACGGGTGAGCGCGACCGCTACCGCACCCGCATCGAGCGCACCGCCACCGGCAGTGAAATCTATGTCTCGCACCGGGGCGCGCAAGAAATCTACACCGATGTCCTGCGCGAAAACACACGTTGGCAAGCGCGCCCTTCAGACCCGCAACTCGAGGCCGAATACCTGTCGTTGCTGATGGTGGCTTTGGGCGCCAAAGAAGAGCCCGCCCGGGCTGCTGTGGCAGCTGCAGCGCCGACGGCAGCAACTGCAGGCCCGCGCCAGCCGGCGCAGCCGGCACGGGCCCGCCTGGTGGCTGCAGGCGCGGCGGCGCTGGATGTGGACGACCCCTTTGATCGCGCCTGGCGCCGCGTCGGCCTGGCCCTGGACCGGGGCGGCTTCACCGTGGAAGACCGCGACCGCAATGGCGGCTTGTATTACGTGCGCTATGTCGACCCCAAAACCGCCGGCCAGGAAGAACCCGGCTTCTGGTCACGCTTGTTCGGCGACGGCAGGAACCCCATGGCCGCCGTGCGCTACCGCGTGGCGTTGAAGGCCGAAGGCAACCTGACCCGGGTCACCGTGCAAACCTCCGCCGGGGGCGCCGATGTAGGCGAGAACGGGCAGCGCATTGCAGCGTTGCTGGTCGAAGAATTGCGCTGATGCCGCTGATGGCGCTGATGTCTCTGGTGCCGCCACGGCGGCAACAGAGGGCGCAAGGCAGTCGCGAAAAAGCCACCCGAGGGTGGCTTTTTCAGTTGCTGTTGCGCCAGATGCGCAAAGATCACTTCTTGACAGCGTCGGGAGCTGAGGCGGCACCGCCAACAGATGCTGCTGCTGCGCCTGAGGCAGCATTTGCCGCAGCGCTGGCCGCGCTGGCGGCCATGGCTGCCGCGGAAGCAGCGGTTTCAGTCACAGGTGCAGGTGCAGGGGCCGGAGCCACCACAGGTGCTGGGGCCGGAACGACCACTTCTTCTTTTTTGCCACAGGCTGCCAGGGCCACGGCGGCCACCAGCGAAGCCAGAACGATCGACTTGTTCATACGAATCCTCAGAGTGTTTCAGGTCAGGAGTGGGAGTCTTGGAGGCACCCTTCGCCGTCAATTGAACGACCTTAGCGCAAAGACACTTCCAAGCAAGACAACGGTGGTTGCACTGTCGGCGCTGCGGCTGCCTTGAGCGTCTTTGAATCCGTACGCGACGAATTCGGTGCCCCGGGTACCCCAATCAAACGCAGGCATTTCTGCACTGTCTGTCTAGCCCACGATTCTATGCCGACCTAGGGACATCCCCTAGGACTTGGCTACAGGCCGAGCGTGTTCAGCGGCAAGTCCGGGCTGGACCGTTGTAAAACCGCATCAAGCCGCTCGGCCCACAACAGCGGCATACGGGCATCCAGTGTCGCGCGCCCTCGGCCCAGGCCAAGGTCCAGCACCTCAACACAGACCCGATGGTCGTCAAACAGCACGGTAGGCAGGTTGTGCGCAGATTCAGCCTGCACGCGCAACGCACTGATCGCGTGGACCCAGGGTGATCGCCAGGCCGTGAAGCGCGGCAGCAGACGTGGTACGTCGTCAAAAGAGCCGGCCAACAGAACCAGACGGCGCCCTGGACGCTTCAGCCAGCCCACCATCTGTCGCAGCACTTCAGCGTCGTCCAGCGGCCAGCTCGCATCAAAGCGGGGTGCCACACAGTGGATCACACGTGCCTGCTCTGACATGGCTTGCAACAAACCCCAGCGCAACGCCAACGTTGCAGCGCGGGGAGAGTCGAGCAGCGGCGGCTCGGTCATGCCGGCCTGGGGTGAGCCGCTCAACTCGGGCACCCTGCATGGCCCTCGTGTGCCCAGCCAGCGGCCAACCACTGCGCCAACACCACGGTGGCATCCGGGCTCAATTTGGCCAGCGCTGCTGCTGGCAGGGCACGCTCATCCGCCAACTGACGCATCAGCCGAGCGTCGCGGCCGGCGGCGCGCAAGGACTCACCATTGATGTAGACGTGGCGCGCGTCGTAGAGCATGCGTGTGCGTGCATCCAAACGCAAGCCGGCGCGGGGTGGCCAGCGCCCACCGGGCTCGAACCAGACCTGTGCCTTGGGCTCGCTGGCCCACTCGCCCAAGGCACGATCGATCGCATCCGGCTGAGCCAGCCGTTTGGCGACCGCCTCGCGGGCGAAAGCCAGCAGCGGCTCTGGCAGCTGAGCCGGGTGCGAAGTGGCCGCCTGATCGGGGTCGCGGTAATGTGTCTTGGCCTGTTGACGGCTGCCTGCAGCCTCGCCTTCGGCAGGCGGCGCTGGACGTTCGCTGTCCGCCAGACGCACCAGCAGTTCGTCGGCCAGATCATCACGCTGCGGGCTGCGAAAGCCGATCGAGCAGGTCATGCAATCGCCGCCCTGGGCCACACCGTCGTGGCCCCAGTGCGGGGGCAGGTAAAGCATGTCGCCCGGCTCCAGCACCCAATCCATCGTGGGTTGGAAGTTGAGCAGGCGCTTGAGCGGAGCATCATGAGCCCACTGGGGCTTGGCCACCCGGCCCACTTGCCAGCGCCTGCGGCCCCGTACCTGCAGCAAGAACACATCGTAGGCGTCGGTGTGCGGGCCCACACCGCCCTGGTCGCTGGCCCAGGACAACATCAGATCGTCGAGTCTGGCGTCGGGCACGAATCTGAAGCTGTCCAGCATCCGCCGGGCTGCCGAGACATGCAAGTCCAGGCCCTGCAGCAGCAAGGTCCAACCCGGCTGTTTGGCTGCTGGCAGCGTGCGCCTGGACAAGGGCCCCGAGCGCAACTCCCAGCGCTCGGCTTGGCGCCGCACCAGCCGCGACTCCACGTCGTCCTGCTCTGCGAGCGCAAAAGCCTGGACGCGGGTCAATGGCGGTTGCACGCCGGGCCAGGCCTGGCGCACCAGCAGTGGGCGCTTTTGCCAATGGCGCAACATGAAAGCGCTGGCGCTGAGGCCGCCGAGCAAGGGCAGAGGCAGGTTCACATCCATGGCTTGATTCTGGCGCTGAACGACCTCTGCGCAACCGGCAAGTCCCCGGCGGGCGCTCGCCCCCGCTGCGGCTACGGGCAGCAAACTGGTGCGACCGACCCGGCTGGATATGCGATCAGGCTGTGCGATCCGGCTGTGCGACCAGGCTGTGCGATCATCTTCGCATGCAAATCGAAGTCCCTTGTGTGGTCACTTTGAGCTGGAAGCTCAGCGACGCCCAAAATCGGCCCATCGATGAACTGGCAGAACCCGTGGAGTTTTTCTACGGCGGCAGTGATCTGCTGGCCAAACTCGAAGAAGCGCTGGCTGGCCATGTCGCTGGCGAGTCGGTCAAAGTGCAGATCGAACCCGAACACGCCTTTGGCGAATACCACGCCGACTGGGTCTGTTTCGAAGACCGCGCGCTGTTCCCCAAAGAGTTGGAGATCGGCATGGCCTTCGAAGGCTTGCCGGCGGGCAGCAAGACCACCAACATGCCCGCTGATCGGGTGTATCTGGTGACCGAGGTCTACCCCTCGCACGTGGTGCTGGACGGCAACCACCCGTTGGCCGGAGTGGCTTTGCGGCTGGATGTGCGCGTACGCCAAGTGCGTGAAGCCACCCCCGAAGAGATCGAGCGCGGCACGCTGGGGGCCGAATCGCCGTTCACGGTGGCTTCGGGCGGACGCAACAAGCCCGGCGGCGTAGGCTTGGATACGATCCACTGAGGCAGCAAGACCTGCTGGCCCACGCGGCTGTCGGGTGCCATGACCGGCCACGGCAAATTCCGCTGTGGACGAGCTGAAGCGATCGACAACCTTGTGGATGGGGATAGTCCCCATTGCCTCTATATTTTTTCCGTACAACTTGCCCGGTTGTCAAACAAGTCCTGCGCTTAAACGGAAAAACCCGGGAGAACGGGCATGAGCTCGAAATACCTCTGGGCTGCTGCAGCAGCTTTTGTGATGTCGATGCCAGTGTATGCAGCGCCTGTCACCTTCAATACGCCGTTCTCCAACCTCGAGCGCCGCAACATCAACTCTCTGGGCTTCAGCGTTGGCAGCTTAGTCCGGTTCGGTGCAAATTCGGTGATTCCCAATGGATCAAGCCCGAAGACTTTTCGTTGGCGGGCTACGCATTCCAGCTAGGCAAGAACTACTCGATAGAAATCTCGCTGATCCAAACCAAGGAGGGGACCACCAACGCCAGCAACGCCAATC
>Ga0209591_10009400_pt1 | contig 10566 bp, 11 predicted proteins | sample MAT01_FD_187207 | JGI IMG/M metagenome (GOLD analysis project Ga0209591, IMG submission 187207) | Freshwater microbial communities from Lake Fryxell liftoff mats and glacier meltwater in Antarctica - MAT-01 (SPAdes) (version 2) | ecosystem: Environmental > Aquatic > Freshwater > Ice > Liftoff...
GCAAGCGGGATGGTTGTGATTGACTTCATCATGCCTCTTGCCAAAATTTCACCACTTTTGCCTAAACGTAACTTCGCTATATTTTACGATAGTATCTCCTTAAAGTAGAAAAGGGTCAGCGTGGATAGGCGCTAAGAAACCGGGTTTCTGGACACAGCATTGATGCTCAAATCGCATATTTTCGTGAAGAAACCCGGTTTCTGCGTAGACAAACCAATTTGCTAAAAAGATGAGGCGATCTCCATGTATGAAACCGTTACAAAGCCATTAAACTTTGAGGAGTTTCTCGCCTGGGATGACGGTTCGAGTAGAGAGTTTGAGTTGCTGGATGGGGTGCCCGTGCCATTATCTGAACCGAATGCCAATCATGAAGATTTGATCCAGCGGCTTTGTGCTTATCTCGAAGCTCACTGCTTGGAGGCAGATTTACCGTATGTTTCTAGGCAGTCTAAACAGGTGCGACTTAAAACGGCACCCGATGAGAGAGAAAGAAGCCGTAAAGCCGATATTGTTATTTTTGCTAAAGATGAGTGGCAGCGAATGAAAGGCAGTTCTAGTTCTGCTGCGGCTTACATTGCACCGCCAGGAGTGATTGAGGTGGTGAGTACAAACTGGAAAGATGACTATCTCACCAAACTCGCTGAATACGAGGAACTGGGAGTCTTGGAATACATCATTGTGGATTATGCTGCCTATGGTGGCATTCGGTTTATCGGCTCACCGAAGCAACCAACAATTACGATTTATCAACTGGAGCATGATGAATATTTACCAGGTAAGGTTTTCAAAGGGAGCGATCGCCTTGAGTCCCGGTTGTTTCCCAACTTAGCGCTCACTGCTGAACAGATCTTTACTATGAGTCGATGATTGAAAGATAGGAGACAGACGAAAGATGCTCCATTATGCCTGTGACTGTAATGAAGAGCAAGTGAGCGATCGCGTTGTGGCTCAGAACAAGACTCGGACTCTCGTTAATCTTCTCCAAGAACGTGCCCCCCAGCACCCAGACCAAACAGCCTACACCTTTCTGGAAGATGGGGAGCAGGAGGGCGATTGGCTCACCTATCGACAACTGGACGAGAAAGCAAGGGCGATCGCCACTTACTTGCAAGCGCAACTGTCGAGTGGCGATCGCGTGTTGCTGGTCTATCCCCAGGGATTAGAAGCGATCGCTTCCTAAAACGGCTCGACAGCTAGACTACCAAGGGAAAGCTATAATTAGCTCAGAAAGCTAGTTTTGGCAGGGGTGAAAATGGTAGCACTTCTGGGTAAGCCATCCTCACTGATGCATGAAATCCGGATTGAAAAAGTGGGTGACTGGAATCTGTTTAAGTTCAGTGAGCCTCTTCAGTTGCGGATGGAAGATCTTTTAGAAAAGAAGAAGGCTGATCAGCTAACTCTGGATGAGATTGCTGAACTAGATGCGATCGGCGAGTTAGATCGTATTTTTAGTCACATTAATGCCATGATTGCTGCTCAAAATGCCAATTCGTGATGCAGTCAGGCATCGCGTCTTACAGCTTCAAAATGCACTCTAAGCAACACCATAGTTGGTGTAAGGGCGTTTGTAAGGAGGGTGCAACCCCAGAATAATATCTTTTTGGGGAATGCCCATTTCCAATAATTCTTCACCCACATCGATATCCGTGGTGTTTTGCTGAAGCCAAATCTTGCCGTCTTTGATATCGAAATGTAGGACAGTGTAATAGATTCGCTTTAAGCCTTTCCAGCCCACACGCATAAGTTGGTAGTGATCCCGCACCGGATCAAAAAATAGTGCGCTTTCTATATCTTCGTCACAAGATTTATAGTGGCTATGCTTTTCCAAGAGAGTTTGAATGCATGATCGATAGTGCTCTAGTTTATCCATTGCACGATCTCCTCATTTAAAGGTTCGTAAACAATTAGTTTGAGTTGATATCTCTCTTTGACCATTCGAGCAAATTCGCTTTGAAAGAAAGTGTCATAGGTTTCTAGCGGTATTGCCAGATAAAGTTGGCGATCGGATTCCTTTGCTTCCAGCATAATGCGGTAGTTAAGAAATTGCCCTAAAGCGGTATGAAAATCGCTAATGGCTGAAGTCCCGATAAAGCTTTTAATTTCAACAGCAATTTTTTCCTCACCTCGTTCTGCTGCGATTAACCGTTCTGCCGCCAGATCAATTTTCACCTTGACTTCTTCCCATTCTAGTTCTAAGGGATCGTCAGTGATCATCCACTGGTCTTTCTCTAGACCTCGTTTTACAGCTTCATGGAATCGGTCTTTTGCAGACACAGAGACTCTTCAGTAATTTCTCTATTCAATATCTTTAGTCTAACGGAACCCCATAAGCTATTTTGAACCAGCGATGGGAAGATCGCATAATTGCTTACCGCAGGCGATCGCTGTGCCAAAATTAAAATCAGAAATTTCTAGCGAAAAAGCAACGGTATGACCCTGTACACCCTCGTCAATCTTTTGCGAAGTCGCGCCTCCCAGTACCCCGATCAGACAGCCTATATCTTTCTGGAAGATGGGGAGCATGAGAGCCATACGCTCACCTATCGACAACTGGATGAAAAAGCCAGGGCGATCGCGGTTTATTTACAAGCCCAACTCTTACCTGGAGATCGGGTCTTGCTGGTGTATCCCCAAGGACTAGAAGCGATCGCGGTGTTGTTTGGGTGTCTTTATGCCGGGATAATTGCCATTCCTGCCCCGGCACCGGAAACTTCGCGGTTGAGGCACACGCAGAAATCGGTGAGAGATGGTAGACAGTAATGAAATTTCACAATTCTAAAGTTCGCTACTGGTTGAGCCGAAGAAATAATTAAGTTAACAGGAGACTCAAGATACGATGTGCAGTCAGAGGCACTGATAAACCGTAGATTTTTCTCAAGGTAACTGACCATGCCCTATCTACTACAACACCTTTTAGAGAACAGCGCCCAGCAATATTCAGACAATGAAGCTGTCATCTATAAGAACGATGTCATAACCTATCAAGAGCTAGACGCTGCTTCTAATCAGTTAGCTTGGAGTCTCAGAGAGGCTGGGATTGAGAAGGGCGATCGCGTCGGAATTTGCCTTAACAAATCCATTGAGGAAATTGTAGCGATTTACGGCATTCTGAAAGCTGGTGCGGTTTATGTGCCGATTGATCCAGCTTCTCCAACCCAGCGTATCGCCTTTTTTATCGAAGATTGTAAAAGCAAGGCTTTAGTTACAAGTAGCAAGATAGCTGCAAAGCTATACCAAGAATTTTCAGAGCAGGTTGCTGCTGTTATCCAATGTGTGATTCTGGTTGACGAGGATTCGATAGAGAGCAAAGAAGAACTCTCTAAAACGCAAATAGTAACCTGGCAGCAAGTATTGCAATCATCTACAAATCAAGTGCCATCAACAAACCTGATTGATTGTGATTTAGCCCATATCATGTATACGTCAGGTTCCACAGGCAGCCCCAAAGGTGTCATGCTGACCCATCGTTCCATCCTTAATTTTGCCAGTTGTTTCTACAATTGTCTTGAGGTGCAACCGAGCGATCGCATTTCTCACCAACTCCCGATTTATTTTGCCGCCTCAGTTGTGGATATTTTTACTTCGATTCAGGCTGGAGCGACGATCGTCGTGGTACCGCCAGAACTTGTGGTGTTTCCAATTGACTTGGCTAACTTTATTGGTAATTGCTCAACCTAGGCAAATTGGTAGTTACAGCCCTTTTCTCAACCATTTTCGGTTCCTTTCCAGCTAAGAATCTTGCGTTATGGGCTTTTAGAGGATTTTCTCCGAGTAAAAAATGGCTGAAACCCTCATTTCTTCTGAGTTGAGCAATTACCTTTATTGAGACACAGCAGATTACGATTTGGTTTTCAGTCCCCTCCTTGCTCACCCAACTGGTGCTGCGGGGCAATTTACATGAGCATCAGTTTCAGCATCTCAGACAAATTCTGTTTGCGGGTGAACCCTTCCCGATTCAGTATCTGCGTCAACTCATGCAACTAATTCCACAGGTTGAATACTGCAATATCTATGGTTCTGCGGAAACGGGTGCCCGAACGTACTACCGCTTCAAAAGCCTTAATCCTGACTTAGATTCAGTGCCGATCGGTCAAGCCTGTGCTAATACTGAACTATTTATCGTGAATGATGAAAATAAAATTGCTGAACCGGAAAAAATGGGAGAACTTTATGCACGAGGCTCTTCAGTCATGAAGGGGTATTGGGGAATGCCAGATAAAACAAATGAAGTTCTCATACCATACAGACTACATCCAAACTTGGGCGAGGAAATCGTGTTTCGGACGGGTGACTTAGTAAAACAAGAGCCTGATGGCAACTACATCTATGTAGGTCGTCGGGATCACCTGATTAAAAGTCGAGGCTATCGGATTGAACTGGAGGAGATTGAGAAAGCGATTCAAAAACATCCTGAAGTTGAGGAAGTTGCGGTGATGGCGGTTCCTGATGAGGAAATTGGCAATCGGCTGAAGGCTATAGGTGTACTTAAGCATGGAAGTCGTTTACAGCAAAGTGATTTGCAATCCTTCTGTGCTCAGACGATCCCGAACTACATGATTCCTGAAAGTATTGAATTTCGTTCTCAGTTACCTAAAACCTCAACTGGAAAGATTGATCGGGTAGTGTTGGGGCGAGAACTCAGAGATGCAGACAAATAATAGTCAGTAAAGGTCAGCACAATGGCACGAGAAGCCTATACGGAAGCAAAAATTGAACAACTGCTCAAAGACTATATTGTGCAGACATTTCTGTATGAAGAATCAAAAGCAGACCTGACAAATATCTCGCCTCTGATTGAGTCAGGGATTATCAACTCTTTAGGAATTGTGACGCTCATCTGTTTTATCGAAGAGCAGTTTGGCATCTCGATAGCATCAGAAGAAATAACTTTAGAAAACTTCAAAACCATTAATGCAATTAAATCTCTAGTTCTAGCTAAGATTGATGCATCAACTCAACAATTAATGATTCAAGAAAGTAGAGAAAGAAAGTTATTATCACTCATTTCAGTTAAACCAAACGGACGTAAACGACCTTTCTTTGACGTACATGGTTTCGGTGGTCATAGCCTAGCCCTAACTTTAGCAAATTACCTACATTCAGAACGTCCTATCTATGGATTGCACGCAGTAGGACTGGACGGGAGACAAGCTCCTCACACCTGCATAGAGGAAATGGTGTCTCACTACGTACAGGAAATTCAAACCGTTCAGCCTGAAGGTCCCTATCTTTTAGGAGGTCTCTGTATTGGAGGTAATATCGCTTTTGAAATAGCCCAACAATTGCGAAAACAGGGTCAACAAACTTTGTTAGTAGTAATGGCAGACAGCCCAAACCCATTTTGGACTGAAGAAGCGAAAGTAGAAATCGCAAGGTTGCTATCAAATTACAAACTGAGCCGAAGAGAAGAGTTGATTACCAACGGATTTAGTCTCCAGCAAATTGAAAATATTTTTCGTGTTCAAGACGCTAACTACCAATTAATTACCAATCACGCTCCTCAAATCTATTCAGGTCGAGTAGTTTATTTCTCTGTTTCAGAGAAGATTTCACTTGAGGATGAACTAACAACTCAACGATTGAGGTGTAGATTTGATCCAAAACGACCAACTGGTTGGAATAGTTTAGTTGCAGATGGAATTGAAGTCTATGAAGTTCCGGGTCATCATCAGAATTTCTTTAAGGAACCTCACATTCGAGTCTTAGCAGAGAAATTGAATGCTTGTTTAGAAGCAATAAGTTGACTCATTCATAAGTAATAACCGCAATTACTAATTTTACCTATAGTTTATTCTAATCAGAAATGACTTGACAAAAATAGGGAGGGGGGCAGGTAAAGTTTAAGTGTGCAGTTCACGATGTGGACTCAAGCACACCCACCAAAGTTATTAGAGATTATTTCAGATGACTGTTGTACAAAAAGGCAATTGGATTTCTCTTTCTCCGCTAGCCGGTAAGGATACCACTATTGAGTGGCAGCAAGACTTCGTTAAACGCAACAAGGCTTTCAAGGTTAATTCCTTTTGTTGGTAAGGATAATGATGCCTCTGGAACATTATTCGTAATTGCTCAACCTAGGCAAATTGGTAGTTGCAGCCCTTTTTTCAACCATTTTCGGTTCCTTTTCAGCTAAGAATCTTGCGTTATGGGCTTTTAGAGGATTTTCTCCGAGCAAAAAATGGCTGAAACCCGCATTTCTTCTGAGTTGAGCAATTACGGCAGAAGTATAAAAAAGCAGGAATGGGCTTGAGTTTTAGGATGCAGTTGTGGGACTAAATGGCTAAGTTTAGCTGACAGATACCAAATTCACGGGCGATTCTGAATTTCTACCGTAGGGACGATCTCCATTCGCCATTCGCTTCTGATTGCAAGTTCAGGTAGGCGTTGATGTTAACCTTATGTTTACGCAGCGATCGCTGATAGTTCGCATCTTGCCTAACCTCCACTGTTCATTTCTCCGCCTGCTTTATGGAAAATTTTTTGCCCATTGCTTACCTGCAAAACCGCTTTTTGCCCTTTCAAGATGCGACGATTTCGATCGCCACCCATGCTTTGCACTATGGCACCGGAGCTTTTGGCGGGATGCGCGGCATTCCCGATCCGCAAAACCCCAATCAAATTTTGCTGTTTCGGCTCGATCGCCACTGTCAGAGATTGAGTGCCAGTGCCAAAATGCTGCACTTTGATCTCCCTGCCGATAAAATTCAGCAGATCATCATTGATTTTGTCCAAAAGAATAAGCCCACCATCTCGTTTTACATTCGTCCCTTTGTCTATACTTCTGGTTTGGGCATTGCGCCTCGGCTGCATAATATTGAAAAAGATTTTTTGGTTTATGGGCTAGAACTGGCAGACTACCTTTCTCCTGAAGGAGTTTCGTGCCGAATTAGCTCTTGGTGTCGGCAAGAAGACCGCAGCCTGCCCTTGCGCGGCAAAATTAGCGCTGCCTACATTACCTCCTCGCTTGCCAAGACCGAGGCGATCGAGTCGGGTTTTGATGAAGCCATTTTGATGAATACCCAGGGTAAAGTCTGTGAAGCCTCTGGCATGAATATTTTCTTGATGCGAAACGGTACTTTGATTACGCCAGGGTTTGAGCAAGACATTTTAGAAGGCATTACCCGCGATAGCGTGTTGACCATCGCTAGAGATTTGGGTATTCCTGTGCAGGAGCGCCCCGTCGATCGCTCTGAGCTGCTGATTGCCGATGAGGTGTTTCTCTGCGGTACGGCTGCCAAGGTTGCCCCCGTTAAGCGGATTGAGAACTATCAGTTGCCCAGCGATCGCCCGACCACACTCCAGTTACGGGAAATTCTCACCGCTGTAACGGAAAATCGCAGTGAAAAATATCGCGATTGGGTCTTCCCTATTCCGGTGTAGTCAATCCTGAAGACCTGTTTGAATTTAAAGTTCAGAAGTAAAAAAAGCAGTTGAATGCCTCTCTACTTACCCGTTGCCTGTTGCAATGCCCACTGCGTCACCCCTGGAAACAGACGATGCAGTTCGGTCGCCCAAAAAGTTGCACCGACGACAACTTCAGCTTTTTGATGGCGAACGGCATCCCAAATGGCTTGAGCAATATCCTCTGGTTGACTGACCCAGGCGGCTTGTAGGGTTGACTGCATCTGTTGTTGCATCGCGTCACTAACCTGCTGCGTTGTGCCACGAAACTGGGCGCGTTCTAAAAAGTCGCTGTTGATCACACCGGGGTGAATCGCGCAAACGTGAATGCCTTGGGGCACAAGCTCCAGCCTCAGAGCATCGGTGAAGCCGGTCACCGCATATTTGCTAGCGCAGTATGCCGTCATTTGGGGCAGGGGCATTTTGCCGCCAAAGGAACCGACGTTGGCGATCGCCCCGGTTTTTCGCTCCAAAAAATGAGGTAATAACGCCTGCACCGTATGAACATAGCCCCAGAAATTGGTATCCATAATTTGGTGCCAGTCCGCCAGCGAAGTCTGCTCTATGGCACCCGACAGGCAAATTCCAGCATTATTCACCAGCACATCCACTTGACCAAACGACTCTAGAGTTTTGGCAACGAGCGCTTGAACCTGTTCAGGATCGCCGACATCGGTTGGAATGGCGATCGCCCTGCGTCCCAATGCTCTAATCTGAGCAGCCACAGCCTCTAACCGTTCTGGCTGGCGGGCGGTCAATGCGACATCATAGCCATTGCGAGCGAACAGCAAAGCAGTTGCCTTGCCGCTACCTTGAGAGGCTCCAGTAATCAGAACGGTGGAAGTCATAGAAAAAGTTGCTGTGCAATACTAGATGCGATACCTTATCCTGACATAAAGTCTTTGAATGCAGCCACCGAATGCGCCCTCTCATGGGCAGATTGGTTTGATTTTAACGATTGGCATGATGGCAATTTCTCCAACGGCTGACTTTAATGGCACATCAGATTTGAATAGTAAACATCACTTCCACTCTAGCTAGCTAGGCTGTACGTCTAGCATTGCCTAGTGAGACTTTCCTGGCAAAAAATTACTCGCACATCCCGTTTTATAGATAATAGGAAGGTAAAGATTGGAAAGATTTCTGTGAACTGCGATCGCCTACTTGCTGGTTATGACTACATCCTTCCCACGGAGCGCATTGCCCAAACTCCGGCTGTGCCTAGGGATCAGGCGCGACTACTGGTGGTCAAAGCGAATTTGCAGCAAGCGCATGGCATCTTTCGAGACTTGCCCAACTGGTTGCGATCGGGGGATCTTTTAGTTTTAAACAACACTCGTGTGTTGCCCGCCCGTCTGCATGGCTACAAAGCGAGTGGGCTGCCTGTGGAAGTGTTGCTCTTGGAGCCTCAACCCGATGATGGGGAACCTAATGATGATTTTTCTAATCGCTGGTTAGCGCTGGTAAAGCCGGGACGACGATTAAAACCGGGCGCGCAAATTTGGTTTGGGCAACCGTCGCCTCAGTCTGGCTTTGGTGTGGACACTCCTATAGTTTCTGCCAAAGTTCTGGCAACCGATAGCGCCACTAGCGGACGAATTTTGCAGTTTAACTTGCCGCCTGGTCAATCTTTGCGGGATTGGTTAGAAACCTATGGGGAGATGCCCTTACCGCCTTACATTACCAATTCTGACAGCGATCCAGCCCAATACCAAACCGTTTATGCCGATCGCCTGGGAGCCGTCGCCGCCCCAACCGCAGGGCTACATTTCACCCCTGAACTGCTGCAAACCCTTCAGAAACAGGGAATTGAGCAAGCGTTTGTGACGCTCCACATTGGGGTGGGAACCTTTCGCCCCGTGGAAGCTGAAGACATCACCGTTCACCAAATGCATTCAGAATGGGCAGACGTGCCGTTAGCAACCGTGGAACTGATTCGTAAAACCCAAGCAGCAGGCGGACGGATAATTGCCGTGGGCACTACTGCGGTGCGGGCGTTGGAAGGAGCCGCTCAGACGGGTCAACTACAGCCGTTCCAAGGTAAAGTCAACTTGTTTATCTATCCGGGCTATGAATGGCGGGTGGTGGACGGGTTGATTACCAATTTTCATCTACCCAAATCCAGCTTGCTGATGCTGGTGAGTGGATTAATTGGGCGATCGCGGCTGCTGGATCTTTACGAACAGGCGATCGCAGCGGAGTATCGCTTCTACTCCTTCGGCGATGCCATGCTAATTTTGCCAGAAGCGAAGTTATAGGTTTCAGGTGGCGGTTTTCAGGTCTCAGATGTACCTGATGCAAGCAAGCAGAGCCATAGTATCCTCCCTTTCCTACCCCTAGCCTCTAGCCTCTAGCCTCTTGCCTTCCTAACCAATACTCAGCGGATCAATATCGATCGTAAAACTAACCGAGTTGGGGCAGAGATCTCGCAGACTAGAGAGGAATGAGGCGGCGATCGCTACGGTTGCCGGAACTTTGAGCAAAATTTGCCAGCGATAACGACGGGCAACGCGCTCAATCGCTGCCGCCGCCGGACCCAATCGCTCGACTCCCTGCTCTTGTAATGGGTTGAGCGCCGCTGCCACCTGTGCCGCCGTCGTTTGCACGATGCCGGGGCTAAGACCGCTAAACTTGAGCAAAATCAGCCGACCATAAGGTGGATAGTTGAGCAGCGATCGCTGATGCAGTTCCGTTTGGACAAAGGATTCATACTGCTGATGCTGCACGGCGGCAATAACTGGATGGTCGGGGGAGTAGGTCTGCAAAATGACTCGACCAGGGCGATCGCCTCGCCCACAGCGCCCCGCCACCTGAGTCAACACCTGAAAAGTGCGTTCACTAGCGCGATAGTCGGATAGATGCAGCAATCCATCGGCTGCCACAATGCCCACCAGGGTCACCTGGGGCAGATCAATTCCCTTGGTTAACATTTGAGTGCCCACCAGCAAATCGGCTTCTCCCTGGGCAAACCGGGTCAGCAGCGATCGATGGGCACCTTTTGTCCGGGTTGTGTCGCTGTCAAACCGAAGAACTCGCAGTGCGGGAAACTCGTGCTCTAATGCCTGTGTGACGCGCTGAGTGCCGCTGCCAAAATGTTTGAAATAGGGCGACTGGCAGTCTGGGCAGACCTCTGGATGAGCCTGAGTGTAGTTGCAATAATGACAG
>Ga0209591_10009405_pt1 | contig 10564 bp, 7 predicted proteins | sample MAT01_FD_187207 | JGI IMG/M metagenome (GOLD analysis project Ga0209591, IMG submission 187207) | Freshwater microbial communities from Lake Fryxell liftoff mats and glacier meltwater in Antarctica - MAT-01 (SPAdes) (version 2) | ecosystem: Environmental > Aquatic > Freshwater > Ice > Liftoff...
CGGCTGCGGTCGACCTCGGAGCGCTTGACTGATCTCACGATCCTCGACCTGGGTGCGCGGCTGGCGAAGTATCTCGGCAGTGAGGCCGAACTCGCTGCCGCTCGAGGATCGAAGCGATTCGAACTGATGCTCAACCAATCCGAGCTCGGGCAGTTGCTCGGTGGCGCACGGCAATCGATCAACCAGGTGCTCGCGATGCTGGAACGCGACGGCATCCTCAGCGTGGACGGGCGGCAGGTGACAGTCGTCGATGCACGACGACTGGCGCTGCGGGCCACGCTGCGCGGGTAGCCGGCGATGACTCCTGTCGATCATCGTCCATACAGCGCCGGGCTCACGCGACGATGCGCGAGTGGCGGGATGGCAGTCAGCATCGACGCAACCCTGCTGTTCGCCGATGTCTCGGGTTACACAGCTCTGACCGAACGGCTCGCCGTGTTGGGCCGCGCCGGAGCGGAGGCGGTGACGGCCGCTGTCAACCGCTGCTTCGAGCTACTCGTCGGGTGCGTACTCGACCAGCAGGGCGACGTGCTCCGGTTCGGCGGCGATGCGCTCTTCGTTGCGTTCGAAGGCGACGATCGCTTGGCGCGTGCGCTGTCGGCGGCTGAGGCGATGCAGCGCGTCATCGCCTCGCTTCCTCCCGTCGAGGTTCCCGGCGGAACCGTTCTGCTGCGCCAATCGATCGGGGTGCACGACGGTCGTGTCGTGATGCATCGGTGGGAGGGCTCGTGGATCGAGGTGATCCCTGTCGGCCCGGCGGTCAGTGAGGTGTTGCGGAACGAGGCCGCCGCTTCCGCAGGTGAGGTTGCGATCAGCGAAACGGTCGCGGCAGCGCTGCCGGCGAGCCGTGTTCGTCGCGTTGCCGATGGCAGCGCCAGGCTGCGACTTCGTCGCTCCGGGGACACAACGAGCGTCGCCTCCGTCGATCGGTTCGACACATCAGCGGACGACATCGCCGTCGCGCAGTCAGTGCTCTCACAAGCCCTGCGGTCGGCAGTGGCGACCCCTGGGCTGGCCGAACACCGGCCGGCAGCCATCGGGTTCATCGCCATCGGAGGTGTCGACGCTTTCGCGGCCGAAGCCAACGAGCTGTCTGCGGCCATCGACCCGCTGCTCGCGACCCTCGACGCGTTGGCCCCGACGATGGGTGTCCACCTGCTGGCGACCGACGTCTCGGTCAACTCGGTGAAGCTGATCCTCGCGGCAGGTGTGCCCACGACGCTCGGCGACGACGGCGAGCGACTGGTCGAGACGCTGCTGCGTGTACTGGAGGTCGGTGCAGGCCACGATGTACGAGCCGGCGCACACCTCGGTGTCGTGTTCGCCGGCGACGTCGGGCATCCACGCCGACGCACCTACACGGTGATGGGTGACGCGGTGAACCTTGCAGCACGGCTTGCCGCCCACGCACCCCGTGGGACGCTGTTGGCCAGTCGCGGTCTGATCGAAACCTTGCCGACCGGCACACGAGCCGATGAAGTGCCGCCAATCACCGTGAAGGGCAAGCGGTCCGCGCAACACGTCGGGATCGTGCGCAGCCTTGGTACTCAACCGCAGGTTGGTGCACTGCCGCGCGACGCGACGATGCGCGGTCGGGCAAACGATGTCGCCCGCCTCCTCGAATCCATCGAGCACAACGTCGTGACAGATCTGATGGCTGAACGTGGTCTGGGCGCGTCCCGACTCGTGCGGGAAGTGACGGAACGCTTCCGGCGCAACGGTCACCAGGCCATCCTCACCTCTGCCTCGGTGGCCGACCGAACGGCGCCGCTGCGAACCTTGCGCCGCGTTGTCGAGCAGTTGGGCGGGGACGACGCGTGGCGAGTTCTCGACGACGAACTCTTGCGCTGGGCGGGTTCGGCAGCATTTGACCCGTCCCCTACGTCCGCCCACCAATGGCTCGAGAAGATCGAGGCGATCAGTCATCGGCTGATTTCGTGCTGGCCGAGGAACGCGCTGCTGGCCATCGACAACGCCGACTCGATGGATGAGGCAACGGACGCGGTCCTGGCCGTCACGGCATCCGTCCTGCGGACCAACGGCGACGGTCGTCGCCTGTTGCTCGCAGGTCGATCTCCCCATACCCACCTGGGTGCTGTGACGGTCGTACTGGCGCGGCTCGACGATGCCGCAACCCGAAGAGTCGTCATCGACGCTGCTGCGTTGGCGCTCAGCGACGCGCAAATCGACGCCATCGTCGACGCTGCGTCCGGCAACCCCGTTTTTGCTGTCGAGCTCGCCCGCTTGCCGCCCGGCGCGGAGCTGCCGCCGTCCATCGAATCGCTGGTGGCGGCCCGCATCGATCGACTGCCGTCGCCGCTGCGGCGCACTCTTCGCGAGATCGCAACGCTGGGCAGCGAAGTCGACTTCGCGGCGGCAGCCGACATCCTTGGCGTCGACGCAGAGGCGCTTGCTCGACGGCTCAGCGCGCAGCAGGTCCCGGTCGAGTCAACGGAGCACGCCTTTCGCATCGTTGATGAGACGCTGCGGACCATCGCCGAGACGGGACTTCCGGTGTCGCGTCGACGTCAGCTACATCGTCAGATGGCCACCTGGCTGGAAGGCCGCGTCGACCCTCGTCCCGGGGACGTTGCCGCTCACTGGTTGTCCGCGCACGACGACTCGGGCGTGGTGCGCTGGGCGCCCACGGCGGCCGTACATGCCCGCATGGTCGGCGCCAGACAGACCGCTGCGACCTGGCTGCAAGCAGCGATGGCTGCATCGCAACGAACGTCGGCGCCGCCTTCGGCGATCGCCGAGCTCGCCGAGCAACTGGCGGCTGATGCGCGACTCGCTGGAATGCCCGACTTGGAGGCCAGCGCACTCGAGGTCCTGGTGGACGTCGTGGATCCTGCTCGTCGTGCCGGCGTCCATGTCGACCGTGCGGCGAATGCGCGTCGGCGCGGCGCCACGCGGTCGGCAGCTGCGTTGCTCAGTCACGCGCAACGGCAGGCCCCCGACGACGATCGTCAGCTCCTCAGCCGGGTGCTCGTCGAACGTGCATGGCAGGCCGTCTGGCGGGCACAATGGGCGAAGGCTGCGGAGCATGCGGAGCGCGCACTGGTCGCCGCAACGGCCCTCGGCCCTGCCGACGCGACCGTGGATCACGAGGTCGCGAGCGAAGCGTGGTCCGTGATCGAGCAGGTTCGCAACGCAACTGGCGGTGAGGGGGGCCACGAAGCAGCACTTGCGGCCCTTGGCTATGCACAGCTGACCGGCAACCCGCGCCGCATCGGCATCGCCATCGGCAACCTGGCGATGGCGGCAGACAGCCGCGGGAACTGGCAGGAGGCGGCGCGCGGGCACCGCTCTGCCCTCGACCTCTTCCGTGATGCCGGCGATGTCGTCAACGCAGCGGTGAGCAGTGTCTCGCTTGCGTCGATCCTCGTCGAGCTGGGCGACGTCGACGAGACCGAGCGTGCGGCCCTCGACGCGGCACGCACGTTCGCCGCCGCAGGTGTGCTCGACGGTTCATTGCAGATCGCGGAAAGCTTCGTGCTGCGGGCCCGCGTTCGGCGTGGTGGACTCTCGACCGAGACGCTCGACGCACTGCTTGATCGTGCTGGTGATCTGGTCGTCGAGATCACGGCACACGATGAGGAGATCGGTGCATTCCACGCCTGCGGCCTGATCGAGATGCTGTTGTTGGCCGGTCGGGTCGAGGAAGCGATCGATCAGGCACGTGCGCTGCTGGACGAATCAGAGCGGTTCGGCTCGGATCACCTCGTCCCCGCCATGCTGCGCCGAATGCTCGTCGTGGGTCTTCGACTGCAGGATGATCCGCTGTGCTCGCCGATACTCGACGATGCACTCGACCGAGCCCTCAGATCGGCGATTCAGCCCGAGTTGGCCGCACTGATGGCAGTCCAGGCGGCGCTCGGTCTGGGATCTGGCGATATCGACGACGAGCGGGATCAGCGTCTTGGTGTTCGTTCACGGCCGTGGTTCGGCCCGCTCGGCGAGCGGACCGTTCCACGAGCCCCGCGAGCGTCAGCGATACCGCGGTCCGCCGGGGCCGACCCCGATGATCGGGACGTCGCAGTTCACGACCGGTGAGCCCGTGATGAAGCAGTTCAGCGCTGAGCGGGTGGTCTGGGTCGGGATGTCGGTGACGATCTGAATCGCGATCGGTCGTCCGTCGGAATCAAGCCAGTACGTGGTCGGCCCCGCCACAACGCGAGTGCCGAACTGGCAGCGAGCGACCACGTCAGCGATCACCGTTTCCGAGCTGAGGCCGCGAGCGAACGGGGCGGTGCCGAGCAACTGCTGTGCGCGGGTTCCGAAGACCCAGGCGCTTTGCGGGTTGGCGACAGCTCGGGTCGAGCGGTAGCTGCGAACAAAGGAGTAACTGGCATCCGAATCGGTCCGTTCGATCGCCCTCGCCGGCAGCGATGCCAGCGCGTCTCCAGCAGCACCGAACAGCGCTCCGTTGATCACGTTGGTCGGCCCGCCGTATCCCCACAGCACCTTGGGTGCCAGGGGGACGCCACCCTCGGAACATGTCGTCGCGAGGCCGGCGACGGCGAAGTCCACCGTGGCGCGAGTCAACAGGCCGCTGCTGTTACGTACCTGCTTGCCGATCGTGAAGACGATTGACGGGGTCTGGCCGGGGGTTGCCTGAATCGTGGCCGATCGCTTCGGCGTGCCGGCTGCACAAGCAGCCGTGGACGGCCCACCTGTTGCCGAAACGGTGGTGGTGGAGCCGAGGTTGGCGAGGTCGGGGACCGTGACGGTCCATGTGGCCACTTCACCAGCGGGCACGCTCACGGCGAAGGCGCGAGCGACCGACCCCGGTTGAAGTTGCTCGACCTGACCGCGGTTGACCACGTAGCTCTCCACGGCGAGCGTGACCGTGTTGCTGTTGGAGCCGACCAAGGCGGTGACGCGCTCTGCGGAGTTGTTCGTGTAGCCGAACCAGACTGTCGACGTTGTCGCACCCGGCACCACGCAACTTGCCGCCACCGTCGCAGCCGGAATCGGTGAGATGGTCGTGGACGCCGACGTGTTGATCGGGACAGTGATGTCGCCACCGCCCGCACCGGCAATCGAGGGCACCAGCCCACCGACACCAAAGGCAGCAAGCGTCACCGCGGCGACCCTCTGGCTGAGACGTCGTAACGAGTGTGCGTACGTGTGCATGGTTGCCCTCTCCGTGGCCGTGGCCGATTCCGTCGTGTCATGGACACGATTGAACGTGCCACGTGATGAGCGTACTCTCCGGTCCTGCCTGTCGCTGTCGGCTGACTGACAGCCTCAGGGATACGAGCCCGGCGATCCGAACTCGACACTGACGGTTCGTCCGATTCGGGTTGCAAGCGAACTACCACGCCATGCCGGGCAAGCTCAGTCCCGCCTTCCGGAACGCAGGGCACCCAGTTCGCTGCGCGCTGGGTTCATCGAGAGGGTCGGCCAGTTCCAAGATCACTTCGCTTTGCCCGTTCTTGTCGCGGCCGTGACCCAGAAGACTGGTGCTCAGACCGCGATATGAACCGACACCGATCGTCGGACCGCGGGAGCACCGTCTTCGGATTCGCTGTCACGCTCCGCCGAGTTAGAACTGGCTTCGGCGGCGCGAGATCAGGACTGCGCCCACGCCCACGGCAAGAGCGAGAAAGGCGACCCCGGCAGTTGGGCCGGAGGTACCACCCGTCGCAGGAATCTGGAAATCGACGGTCGTTGGCGAACCTCCGACAGGCACGATCGTTGGCGAACCTCCGACAGGCACGGTCGTTGGCGAACCTCCGACAGGCACGGTCGTTGGTGAACCTCCGACAGGCAGGGTCGTCGGCGAACCTCCGACAGACACGGTCGTCGGCGAACCTCCGACAGGCACAGGCGTCGGTGGCGCGGTCGTCGGTGGCACGGTCTCGGTCGTGGGCACGCAGCTCGGGGCAACGAACGTGTCGTTGATCAACGTCACTGCACCGTTGCGCGCCATGGCACGGCCATGAACCGTCGCCGAGCTCCCCACCGTGATCGACGTCAGCGCCAGAATGTTGCCGACGAACAGAGAGCCGCTGCCGAGTGTTGCGGAACTACCGACCTGCCAGAAGACGTTGCACTCCGACGCGCCGTTGATCAGCGCAATCGAGCTGCCGCTGCCGGTGATCAGCGTCGAGTCGGTCTGGAAGATGAAGACGGCGTTGGGATTGTTCTGGCCGTCGAGCACCAACTGGCCGCTGAGCGACAGCGGTGCCTTCGCTGTCGCCGCGTACACGCCGGGGATCAACGTCTGGCCGACCAGGTCGGGATTGGTCTGCGTGAATTCGACGCTGCGACCGGCAGCGTTCACATAGGCGGTCGTGAGGTCGGCCTGCGCGATGAGCGACGTGGGGCCACCGGCGTCGATCGTCCCCGGCGCGGACACTGTGCCCGGCGGAAAGCCGACGATTGAAGTGCCCGGGTGCAGACCGATGCTCTCTGCGAGCACACTCGGCCCCACGTTCGTCACCGTCGTGGCTGCGAGCACTGAGTACGAACCAGCGGAAGCCAATGGAACCGTGGCGACGATTCCGGCCTCCGCCCTGTCGCTGATGGTGGCAATGGACAGTGCTCCAAGGGCGAGCGTCACAACCACAAGGCGTGACCTCGTGCGACGGCGCTGGCCTGGTGGGCGGGGGGCGGGAAAGCGGATCATTGGGGACTCCTTGCGTCGTAGTCGGGGGTCCGGCGGCCATGCCGCAGCACACTGCGGAGAAGGCCCTTGACCTTTTCGCCTGCTGACGCAGGTTTGGCCGTTTTCGAGGAGCGAGGGGTTTCCCGTCCTGCCCTGGCCCATCTGCGCTGGAGATGGACCCAACTGTGCTGTACCCCCGAAGGTCTAGCGATAACCACAGAATGTGTGGAGTTGACCACAAAAGTTTGAAGCTGCTTGGCGACCGAAAAAGTGACAGGTCGAAGTGCATCTCCGCTCCCACTTTCACGGGTACCGCTAATGTGACCCGAAGAGCACCCGCTGCTCGGAGCGAGCCACAGGAGAGCACGAATGACGAATCGATTGATGTACAGGGTTGGCGCGGTAGTGCTGGCGGCAGGACTTTTCGGTGCATGCAGTTCCGACAACCCCACCAACGGCGGCGGTGCCACTCAGCAGCCCGGCGGCGACACACTGACCCCGGTCGACCCAGCGGTCACCACCGGCGACGCCGGCACCGACGACGCGGGCACGACCGCCCCCGCAGGCGACACACCTGCCGCAGACGACCTGTGCACTGTCATTCCCGATCTCGCAACCATCGAGGCTGCCATCGGCGAGGCCGTGAAGGATCCGCTGGGCATCGGCGACGCCGGCTTCCAGCAGACGTGCACTCTCGTTCGTAGCGTCGACGACTTCCCCGGCATCACAATGACCCTGGTTCCTGGCGGAACTATCGCAGGTACGATCGAGTTCGCGAAGACCAACTTCAACATCGACATCGTGCCGCTGGACGGTGCTGACGGCTTTTACGCCGGCGAGGGCAACAGCGTGTACTGGGAAGGCAACGGCAACCTGTACCAGGCCAGCGCCACGCTCAGCGGCGACGGCGATGCCCGCATTGCCTCGCTCGACTTGTTGAACGCTTGGCTGGCAATGTGAATCGCTCGTGACCGACAAGAGTCGATAACGACACCCGCGTCGGTCACGGCACCAGCACGCTCTTGCCGGTGACCTTGCGATCGAGCTGGTCCTGCAAGGCAACGGCGACATCATCCAATGCGTACGCGGTGGGCTCCACGGGTTGGAGCTCGCCGCGTGCGATGGCCGCCATCACATCGGCCAGCATTTGCTCGTTCTCCGCTTGATGGCCGCCCACCCATCCACCCCAATCGACGCCCGTCACGCGTCGGTTGCGGAGCAGGATCTGGTTGGCGGGCAGTCGCGGGATCTCACCGGCAGCAAAGCCGACGATCAGCAGTTGCCCGTCGTCGCGCAGGCTGCGCAAACCAGCCTCCGCAAGCGCACCGCCCACCGGGTCGTAGACGACGTGCACTCCCCCACCACTGAGCTCCTTGGTGCGGGTCTTCACTTCTTCCGTCAACGTGTCGATCACGGCCTCTGCCCCGTGGGCAACAGCGATCGCGCGCTTCGACTCGCTGGATGCAGCTGCAATCACATGCATCCCCAGGGCGTGGCCGACATCGACGGCCGCCAGCCCCACGCCGCCGCCCGCGCCCAAAACCAGCAACCACTCACCGGCTTTCGCCCGCGCCCGATCGTGGAGTGCGAACCATGCCGTGCCATAGCTCTGCACGAATGTCGCTGCCTGACCATCGGTCATCTCGTCGGGAGTATGCATCACGCGCCTCGCAGGCCACACCACCTCGCTGGCAAAGCCGCCCAGCCCGGTGCTGGCGAAAACCCTGTCTCCGACGGCGTAGGTGTCAACGCCCACGCCGAGCTCGGTGACCACACCTGCGATCTCGCCGCCGGGAACGAACGGAAGGGGTGGCTTGATCTGATACAGCCCCTGCACGAACAGCCCGTCGACGAAATTGACCCCGGTGGCGGTGACTTCGATTCGCACCTGGCCCGGGGCGATTGGTTGCGACGGGCGCTCCTCGATCGTCAGGTTGGCCACCGGTCCAAAGCTGTTGCACGAAACGACCTTCATAGCCAGCGACCGTAGTGCGAAGCTGTAAGTCTATGCGGCTCGAACCATTCACCCTCATCGGCACTCACGTGCAACTCGAACCTCTCACTCGCGGCCACGGGGCAGGCTTGCTGGCAGCCGCCAACGAAGACCGCAGCACATACGGCTACACGCCGGTACCGACGAATGAGGCAGCAATGGGCGGCTACATCGACTGGTTGCTGGGTGACGCCGAGCGCGACGTGGTGGTGCCGTTCGTGCAGCGTCGTCTCTCCGACGGCGCCGCCGTCGGATGCACCCGCTTCCTGAATGTCACCTGGTACACCGGACGCGACACGCCGGCAGAGGTCGAGATCGGTGGCACTTGGCTGGCGACCAGTGCGCAGCGCAGCGCCATCAACAGCGAGGCCAAGCTGCTGCTGCTGACCCAAGCATTCGAGCAATGGGAGGTTTTCCGAGTGGCCATCTGTACTGATGCACTCAACCAACGCAGCCGCGATGCCATCGTTCGCCTGGGCGCACAGTTCGAGGGCATCCTGCGTCAACACAGACCGAACATGGGCCACCTCACCGAGCCCGGCAAGGCCCGCGACACCGCTGCGTACTCCATCCTCCTCACCGAATGGCCCGCCATTCGTGCCCGCTTGAGGGCGCAACTCGATGGTTGACGAACGCCCGGTCATGGTGATCACCGGCGCCGGTCGAGGTATCGGTGCCGCCACCGCTCGCGCAGCTGCTGCGCAGCGCTATCACCTCGTGCTCAACTACTCCGTCTCTGCCGACGCGACTGAGGACCTGGCCGCCGAGATCCGCGAAACGGGGTGCCGCGCCGTCACCGTCCAAGGCGACGTCGGCGAAGAGGCCGATGTGCTGCGCATTTTCGACGCCGTCGACGAGCGGTTCGGCCGTGTGGACGTTCTGGTCAACAACGCCGGCATCGCAGGTGGCTACGGGCCGCTCGGGATGGTCACTGCCGACATGCTCGCCCGACTGTGGGCGGTCAACATCACCGGGCCGTTCCTCTGCAGTCGCGAGGCCGCTTCACGCATGCGCACCGACACTGGCGGCCACGGCGGCAGCATCATCAACATCTCGTCGAAGGCAGCCGTGTTGGGCGGCCCCAACGAGTGGGTGTACTACGCCGCATCGAAGGGAGCCGTCGACACCATGACCGTGGGACTGTCCAAGGAGTTGGCCAATGTCGGCGTGCGCGTCAACGGAGTGCGCCCCGGGCTGATCGAGAGCGACTTCCACCTGCATGCGCCGCCCGGCCGCGTGGAGCGGATGGCACCGATGATTCCGATGGAACGCAGTGGCAGCGCCGCCGAAGTTGCGGGTGCGGTGCTGTGGCTCGCGTCCGCGGAGGCGAGTTACGTGACCGGAGCGTTCATCGACGTCACGGGTGGCCGCTGAGCGCTCAGCAACAGACGGCCACCGTATGCCGCCACCGCGGCGGTGAGGACTGCGAGCGCGAGCACCGTCGGTGGTAACGACTGGGGGCCCACACGGTCGAACAATTGCCCGACGATGAATGGCATCAGCAAGCCACCGATTCCCGACGCCGCAACGATGGCCGATGTGTTGCGACCGCTGAGCGCGAGGTGCGACTCGGCGAACGCCAACATCGACGCGTACTGCGGCGCGACCGACAGACCGAACAGCAGCGTCACGATCCACAGCATCGGTCCAGGCCCGTCGAAGATGACGAACAGCACCGCCGCACACACCGACATACCGGTCGTGAGCCCGACCGTCCAGCCCGGGGTGACGTGGCGGGCGGTCCAGATTGCCGCCACCCGCCCCAACGCAAAACCGATGCCGAACATGGACGTCACGCCAGTGGCCGTCCCCGCATCGCCGTATTCGATCTGTTCCACGTAGGTGTGAATCCAGTTCAAGAAGCCAGTCTCCATCGCCACGTACGCGAAGAAGAATGCACACACCACGGCGACGTGCATCGTGCGCGCGCCACCTTCGTGGCTGCGTTCGACGGT
>Ga0209591_10009406_pt1 | contig 10564 bp, 10 predicted proteins | sample MAT01_FD_187207 | JGI IMG/M metagenome (GOLD analysis project Ga0209591, IMG submission 187207) | Freshwater microbial communities from Lake Fryxell liftoff mats and glacier meltwater in Antarctica - MAT-01 (SPAdes) (version 2) | ecosystem: Environmental > Aquatic > Freshwater > Ice > Liftoff...
AAAATAATTGGGATATGATTCCGTAGCTCTCCCGATAGCTATCGGGAGGAAGAGCAAAAATAATTGGGATATGATTCCGTAGCTCTCCCGATAGCTATCGGGAGGAAGAGCAAAAATAATTGGGATATGATTCCGTAGCTCAGCTGGTAGAGCAATACACTTTTAATGTATGGGTCCTGGGTTCGAATCCCAGCGGGATCACTCAGAAGCCTGATAAGAAATTGTTAGGCTTTTTTTATTACAAAATATCTGACGTTTTTTTAATAGAATTTCCGCTCACAGTTTTGATTCCGCTTGGATTTGAAACTAGAAATTTTCGGAGTAATAGACCAATACTTATAAAAGGTATTTGGATTTAAAGAATCAAATGAAGGAATGTCATGTTGATTATTTCTTATAAAGATCCATATCCAACATCAATTGGGCAACACTTTCATGAGGAGTTAATGATTGCATTTGTGATAATAGCGTAGCTAGCTCATTTTGGATTAACCGATCATTTTTTCCGTAATCCCAAATGGGCAAAATAGTTGTTTCAAATATTTTTTTAAAAGTCAATTCTTCCTTAATAATTCTTACCTGACCGCTTTTGTTTCTTATAACCACAGCCTGAAAATGATTGACTTTGTACCGCAGCAATTCGAACAATGCTCTCAACGCCTGAATGGCTGTTCCGGGGTCATTAATTCCCGGACTCAAGGCTTTAATCGCCACTTCCGACAATTGTTTGAATCCATAAAAGAAATTGTCGTCAATTGATTCTGTCGAATGAACATAGAGGGTCATCTGAATTTCATTAACGATATCATCGGGCAGTAATTTATTCGATTTTATCATAGGAATTCCTTCTAGTAAAAAACTTCCCGGAGTAGGAAGAATAAAAACTGTCGCATCATGCGCGTCACAAATTTCGATTAGTGCATTTTCGCTTACCCCTTCATAAATACCTGATTTTGTATTTGTTATTGTTTGTCTTTCTTCAAACGGACTTGTAATAGACTGTACATTTAAATCATGCGTTTGCTCCAGAGCATCTTTAGTATCCTTATGAATGCGTTTAATGATGACATCATATTTAACCGATTGGGTAATGTAGTGAAGAAAATAAATGAACAAGAAGATATCGCATATCGTAAGTGCAATTAATAAGTATGTACTCAGTGCGGGAATATGAATGCCGTCATCAATATCTCTTATGGTACTTAACAAAAAGAGCGCGTATACAATTGTACCCACGTAAATTCCAAGTACTACTTGTTGAAATCGACTGCCGATTAGTTTATCCAAAATACGATTGCTCATTTGGGCGGCAGTCTGGTTTAAAACAATCATCACCATTGAAAAACTAAATACCGTCAATGAAATAATTCCCGCTGCAATTGAAGAGATAATACTTCGCGCAGTAGAGGCATCTTTCAGTTTTAGCCACTGAAGGTGAGATTTTAATTGCTTGCCTTCTTCAGAAAAATCAAAAGAGATGCTTAACGCGGATACAATCAGGAACAATAAGGCAATGATTGCCGGATAAAATGCAATGCTATTAATTACCTGATGGTAACGTTCCTTTGCCCAAATTCTAATGTCGATTATTTTAAGTTTAGAAACTATGTTCATACGCATATTGACGTCCGACTAATTATCAAAATTAAGGCAATTTAAAAATAAATCTTCCATAATTGTTCAAACAATCAATGATGAGTGAGCATCTTCCCCTGAATGCTTTGTAAATATGATTTAAGTTTGTCTAGCGCACCTGTCAAAGCGTGTTCATGCATTGCGAAAGAAGCAATCGCAAGATGGAAGCTGGTGAACTAGTAATTTTTGATGTAGGATGCGAATACGCCAACTACCAACAAGAAAAAATATATGCAAGTTGGTTTGAATTTTGGTCATCCCATTAGCTTAAGCACTGCAAATGTTAGTGCGCTACTTGCTCAGGCACCGGGTTCACGGTTTAGCCTTGGCACGGTAAACCATAATAGGCAGATTTCTATGTTTACAGAAGATGAAATTTTAGCAACAGAGCAACGCGTTGAAATACTTATTAAGGCAATGCCCCGAACACCAGAGGGTATCGAAGCATGGATGCATCATTAACAGGGTTAGAAGTTATTTATTCAACGGCTTCTGACTTCTCATGCCTTCAGCCATTTTCACCGCCTCATAAGCATTTACCAAACCGCCAGTGATGCTTAGCTGATTAAAGTTTACGCGATCGCCATTCGGTTTCTGAACTTTCAAGCCATCAAATTTACGTGAGGAATTCATTAAAATGGTCTTCACTTGCTCTGCTGTAAGCTCAGGAAAATATGACATCAGTAATGCGGCAACGCCAGCGGTGGTTGGGCTGGCCATACTCGTTCCACTTTCATCTTTATATTTATCTCCAGGCACAGTTGAATAAATACCAACCCCAGGCGCAAAAAGTGAAACAGATTTTTTACCATAGTTCGAAAAGCTCCCAACAAGATCTTCATTTTTTCCAGAAGAAGAGGCTCCTATCTCCATCCAATTTTTAGCTTCTTTTCCATCAGCATAAATTCTGGAGGGATAATTTTTCTCTATATCAATATCTTCGCCATCGTTACCTGCGGCATGAATTAGCAACACACCTTTTTTCTCTGCATACCGAACAGCTTTATCTACAATTTCCTTTTGTGGCGAAAAAGACTTTCCAAAACTCATATTAATGATGTTTGCACCATTGTCAACCGCATAATAAATGGCATTGGCAATATCTTTGTCGCGCTCATCGCCATTGGGTACGGCACGTATCACCATTATTTTCACATTGTCGGCAATACCTTTTATCCCCAAATCATTATCACGATCGGCTGCAATAATACCAGCTACATGAGTGCCGTGTGTTGCATCCGGACCTGTAACCTGGTTATTGCCATAATATCGCTCATTAGGATTGTTACTATCATCACCCACAATTTTACGGGAGTCAAATGCCTCATTGTAACCGTACTTAACAATCACGCCATAGTAATCGACACCTTCTTTCAATTCAGCGAGATATTCATCAACACTTTCACCTTCTTGCATGTTTTGAAATACATTTAAAAGAAAGCCCTTCGCGAAAAGCAAACCGGGCTCGCTGGTTTCAAAATTTTTAAGAGCCTCAGGTGTTAGGGTATCAACATGTAACAATGATTTCAACGTATCGATACTGAAAATCATGTTTGTGTAAAGTCCATTATAGAGTCTGTACTGTTGTTCATTTTTGGCTTTGAGCTTCGTGAACTTGTCCTTTATTTTTAGGTAGCTTTCGTACTCAGTTTTTTGTTTTTTGTTCAACTTGTTCTCAGAAACGTTTTCGTAAATTGCCTTCAGGCGAATGTATTCGCGGGTTAACTCATAGGTGTCGGCATCCACATTTCCTTTGGCGCCCCCAATAAAATTCCAACCATGCACATCATCGATATAGCCGTTTTTATCATCATCAATTCCATTATCCGGAATTTCCGCTTCGTTTTTCCAGATTATATTTTGCAAATCTTCATGGTCTATGTCAACACCAGAATCGATAACAGCCACAATAACTGTGCGTGATGGTTTATTCTTCAGTATTGTTTGATAAGCTCTTTCGGCACTTACACCCTGCACACTGTCCATCTCAGGATCGAGCAAAAACCAGTCATTAGGTATTGGGCGACTTTCTAATGTTTGAGAAAATGCGGGAATGGTGAATAAAACAAAAAATATTACATGTGCGAGCCGCTTTATCATAGAATTATATTTTGTAAAAAGGACGACAAAAGGGTTTTTATAGCGTTAAATAGATTTTTTTTACAAATACACACAAGTTTTCGCTATTAATAGCGTGGAAGTTTGTCAAAAATGCAAAAGAAATTACTCCTGTTTGTTGCATTAGCTGTTGGCTATTTATGATTTATTGGAATGAGTGACTTTTGTAAACAACAAACGCAACCACTATGATCTTGTTTTGTCTACTAGCCGTTTTTTCGTTTTTCACGTTGTTTTTCTATACAGTTGTAAAATTGCATGGGGAAGCTGAGTTTGGCATTTCCGGTTTTGATGCTAAAAAAAGGATAGCTTCGGAGAAGCTTTCTTTTTAGAAAATTCAAGGTTCAAAATTTTGAATTTTTGAACCTTGAATTAGAGCGAGTGCCCAGAACTGGATTCGAACCAGCACACCTTGCGGCACTACCCCCTCAAAGTAGCGTGTCTACCAATTTCACCACCTGGGCATTAAAACAAACTCGGCATATTAATTCGAGTGAGGAGCAGCAAAAGTAAAAATGTTTTAAAACTTTACCAATCGAACCCACTCAAGCTGCGGCAGTCTTCTTCTTGGGTATTTTTTGCTGCAAGTATTGAACAAGCCGAACATACTCGGTGTGCTCTTTCTGCCCAATACTTAGCCGGGTTTTGTTGTCGAATAAAATTTCAAGTTGCTTATAGACTGAGTTCTTGCCTGTCTTAACGATGTTTTCGCGCCAAGCCACAATAGATTGAAGGGTATGTTTTTCGGTTTTCCGCATAACAGGATAACTGATCTCAACTGAATTGTTACCTGCCCGAATTACTTTATAGCGGATAAAAATTTTATAAGCGACAAATACCCCAATAGGCAGCAATAACAAAGAGATTAGATAATTATACCAAGCCGCGGTTTTGTTCACTATCACAATAATGTTCATAGTAAGCACGGCAAAAGTGATTATTAGAAAAAGTGAGAAGGAAACAAGCGTGTTTGTTTGTGGTTTAGAAACTACCAAGGGAAATATTTTTATGTGGGGTCAAAGTTCAAAAAAAAACCGGTAGACCACAAACCATATCCTGATTTAGCATACAGGAATGCCGACCTGTTTTTTTGTGTCATTTTGTAATTAATGTATCTTGAAGCACTTATGCTCTCGAAGAAATGTAAATACGCCATTCATGCCTTAATTTATTTGGCTGAACGATATCAGCAAGGGCCGGTACACATAAAGGAGATTGCGGACAGGCAGCGAATTCCAAAGAAATTTTTAGAAGCCATTTTACTTGAATTGCGAAATGCAAAAGTGTTGCATAGCAAAAAAGGAAAGGGTGGTGGTTATTACTTATACAAAAATCCGGAAGATGTTAACCTAATGGAAATCATCCGCCTGATGGATGGTGCCATTGCGATGTTGCCCTGCGTTTCTCTTAATTATTACGAACCGTGTGAAGAGTGTAGAGACGAAAAGACCTGTGGCATCCGCGATAGTTTTGCGGGCGTACGTGACGAAACACTGCGAATCTTATCGGAAAGCACACTTGCCAAAATTGTTAAGCGCGAAAATATCCTCAGCAGAGAATAATTTCTGGCATCGCTAAAAAATCCGCTTGCCCTTCTCTTTTGCCTGCCTGCACGAAGCCCCGCCTGCGTTTAACTTGTGCGGGCAGGCGTTTCGGCAAAGGCAGGGAGAAGGGTTGGGGTTGAGGTAATAAAAGCAAGGTTTTAAGATGCCGCTATTAGTATATAAAATTAGTAGAGTTATATTTGCCCTTCATTTAACACTATATTATGTCAATACGATTAGGAGATATTGCACCCGATTTTACCGCAGAAACCTCAGAAGGAGTTATCAAATTTCATGATTGGTTAGGAAATAGCTGGGGAGTTCTTTTTTCGCACCCGGCTGATTTTACACCCGTTTGTACAACCGAATTAGGGGCCGTTGCCAAGCTACGCGCTGAGTTTGATAAGAGAAATGTGAAAGTAGTTGCACTAAGTGCCGATTCCGTGAGCTCGCATCAGCAATGGATTGGTGATATAAATGAGACACAAAAAACACAAGTGAATTTTCCCATTATTGCCGACCAAGACTTTAAAGTATCGAACCTGTATGACATGATTCACCCACAGGTTAGTGATAAGTTTACTGTGCGATCGGTATTTGTGATTGCACCCGATAAAAAAGTAAAACTTACTATTACCTATCCGGCATCTACTGGCCGTAATTTCGATGAAATCATTCGTGTAATAGATAGTTTACAATTAACTGCCGGGTATAGTGTGGCCACTCCTGCAAATTGGAAACAAGGTGAGGATGTAATTATTACGGCTGCTGTTAAAGATGAAGACATAGCTGCTAAATTCCCTAAAGGGCACACAAGAATAAAACCTTATTTAAGAACCACTCCCCAGCCGAATAATTGATCTTAACGAATCAAAATTTTAAATACTGAAAGCTCCATACGGGGCTTTCTTTTTTTGGATTAAATTTGTCGCCACATAAAACTGACTCTACTTATGCACCATGAAAAACCCTTGAACGAACTGCCCGTGATGCATGAGTCGGAAGGTATTGTGTTGTTTTATCCGCATGTACCTGAAAAAGCAATTGAACAGGTAACTAAAGTTTTACATTCGCGATGGATTGGCCAAGGGCCACGCGTGGCAGAGTTTGAAAATGAATTTACTAAGCGATTTGCAGGCTCAGGAAAATCTGTTGCCGTTGGCTCTGGTACTGATGCCTTACATCTTGCCTATATTTTAGCCGGACTTCAAGCGGGTGATGAAGTTATTGTTCCGGTATTTACATGCACCGCTACCAACATTCCATTTTTGTATATGGGTGTTACCATACGGTTTGCCGATGTTGATCCGGAAACATTAAACATTAGTGTAGCGCATGTGCGTCAATTAGCAAATGAAAAAACGAAAGCTATCGTCTGTGTGCACTATGGTGGTTTGCCTTGCGATATGGATGAGTTGCATGCTATCGCTAAAGAATTAGGGATTCCGGTAATTGAAGATGCTGCGCATGCACCAGGCGCTACGTATAAAGGAAAAAAAATAGGTGAGATTTCACAGTTCACCATGTTCTCCTTTCAAGCCATTAAACATATCACTACAGGTGATGGTGGGATGTTGATCTTACAAGATAACGAGTTGGTGCATAAAGCAGAACGAATTCGCTGGTTTGGCATCGATCGATCGGACAAACAAAAAGGAACCTGGGAAAATGATATTACCGAAGTTGGGTATAAATATCAGATGACTGACATCAGTGCATCATTAGGGTTGGCTTCGCTTGAAGAGTTTGATAAAATACTTTCCCACAGACAAAGAATTTTTGAGGCCTATAAAGTAGGATTGAAAGGAGTGTCTGGTATTAAGTTAGTTGGCGCCAACTATACGGACCGTACCCATGCAGCTTGGTTGTGTACTATTTTAGTTGATAAAGACAGACTTGGTTTTATGCGCGCCTTACGCGACAAAAAGATAGAATCAAGTCAGGTTCACTTTCGTAATGATCGTTATAGCATTTTTGGAGGCCGCAGAGATGACCTGCCTAATATGGATGCTGTGGAAGAACGGTACATAGTGTTGCCAATGCATATGAAAGTGACTGAAGCAAATGTTAATTACATCTGCGAGGTGATTAAGAAGGGTTGGTAAGCTTGAAGATAATTTACGAATTTAGAATTACGAGGTACGAATTTCAACATACCTATGTGTTCTATGTTCCTCCTATGTGTTTATGATTTTTTTATGCACTTAATTCCAAGAGTGTTTATGATTTTTATGCACTTAGTTCCAAGAGATATTACGAGTTTAGAATTACGAGGTACGAATTTGATATACCTATGTGTTCTATGTTCCTATGTGTTCTATGTTCCTATGTGTTTATGATTTTATTTCCAAACTGAAAACAAGCGTTTCAATTTATCGCGAAGCAATTTAGTTTCAAATCCTTTTGTATCGGGTTCTTGTGTGTAGCCATTAAATTTTTGGCCGAGTCTTAAATACAAATCAAAAAAAGTTGATTTAGAAAGCCCCCACTTTAACAAGAATTGTTTGTTACCATCATTTTTCTTTACTCGAGCGGTGCTGCGCGAAACAAAATGATATACTCTTGACTGGCTCACACCTTTATAATACCGCACACCACAGTGCCAGAGCTTCATCATCATATCTGGATCGGATGCCATGCCTGGGGTAAACTCGGTGCTTAATCCGCCAATCAAATTCCAAATGTGTTTATGAAGAACGAGCGGATACCAATTGGTTCCGTTCCAATCATCAAAAGGCAAAGAACTGCATTCGCGAAGAAATTTTTCTTCATCAAACTCTTTTACAGTCTTTCCATAATTGTGTGGAGCAATCATGCTTGAATACTGAGTTGGGCTGTGCTCAATCATTGTTCCGCAAATGCAAAAGTAGATATGATCCAGTTTTTTGATTTCTTCCAACAAGTAATAGTCCCAATCAGGTGCAAAGTAATAATCATCGTCAGAAAGAACGAGATACTCAGATTTAGCTAGTGATGCAGGTGAATTAAATCCATAGCAAACACCCACATTATCTTGTGAATAAGTAAAATCTAACCCTTGTTCCTTAACCCATTCAAGCGTTCCGTCTTTACCTTCATTTACATGGATGATCATTTGATGTTGATACTTTGAATTTTTCTCAATGCTTTGAATGCAACACTTCAGATAATCCAAATTATTCCACGAAGGAATGAGAATGGAGAACACAATAGTCTCTGCGTTATTTTTTGTGGGATGAAAACTGATTTTAGAAATCATGTCTATAATTTTAATGACTGATATTGCTTTTTCTTTTGCTGTTGATAACCATAGTTGACAAGATAAATCCCGGCAACGGTAACTATAAAGGCTATTCCAATTTTTAAATTCAATTTTTCATCCAGTATTAACCAACCTAATGTTACTGCAACTAACGGATTTATATATGAATAAAGTGATGCAATAGTCATCGGTAGTTTACTAAGGGTATAGGCATACATGCTGAAACCTGTTATCGAACCTATCAAGATTAAATATGACAGTGCAAAGAAGACTTCATTAGTCCAAACTATGCTGTGAAGATTATCAAAGGCCAGGCTGAAGGGCAAACAAAAAAATCCGCCAAAGAGCATTTGCAACCCGGCATTTAAAAATGGATTAGCGTTATCAATAGTTCGCTTGGTTAGTATGCTACCCAACGCCCACGTTATCGTTGCTGTAAATATCAGGAGTATACCTGTCTGATAACTAGGATTAATAAAGTCTGATAGAAATTCGCTGAACACTAAAATTATTCCAGCAAGTCCGGTAATGGAGCCGAAGGTTATAAGCCAGGTAGGCTTTTCGTTTTTGTTTATTGAAAGATTGATTAAAATAACCATGATTGGCATGGTAGAACAAATAATTGCGGCAAGACCACTTGTTACAAATACTTCCGCCCATGATACTAACCCGTTTCCACAAGTAATCATTAAAAAACCGCGAAAGGCTTGTATGCGAAGGGTAGTAAGCGAAGGAAATTTTTCATGCTTGATGAGAAGAAAAAATCCAACGAGAAGCATACCCGCTACTAACTGTCGGATGGCAGCAAATAAGAACGGAGGGAAGTGCATAACACCAATGCGCAGAACCAAAAAAGTTGTACCCCAAATAAGCGAGATGCCAGCGAGACAAAAATAAGCTAATGCGGTTTCCTTTTTCACGGGCGGGAAGATAGAGGAGGTTATGCGATTCACCAAAAGTAGGGGTAAAGCAGAAGAGAGTTGTCTTTATCAAAACACATTAACTTATGACATCACCTAATTACGGCAACACGATAAATTTCCCGAATTCGTATCTAAAGAATTTTCAGATTGCTCAACAGAATTTTTGGCTTTGGCAGAAAGAGAATTCTATTAGCCGCAGAGATTCTGCCTACACGAAGCGTTGGCAAAGACAGGCGCAGAGATCACGGAGAGTTTAGCCAGAAAGTAGATTAATGAAGGTAGCCAGAGATTGTCGGACAAAGGAAAAAAATTACGTTAATCTCTGTGTCCCTCCGCAACCTCAGCGGTTATTCAACTACACATTAATCACATCATACACCAATACCTTTTCCCAAAGGTGCGAACAGTCGGCAATAAACTTTTGGTGGATAGGATGATCTTGGTAAATTTTTTGTCCAGCCTCATCGTCAAAAAACATGAGCTCCGATACGGAATAGCTAGTATCAACCACATCGCGTTTTTCAGTGGAGGCGGGAACGCCTACATGAATCGTGCGAATGGTTTCAATTTTTGACAAACTTTTCACTCCCGCAACTAATTTGAAGAGATCTTCTTTTGAATCGGCATTCTTTAACCAGAAAAATACATGATGAACGAGTACTTGTTTTTCTTTTTTCATGGGCAATGCTTCAAAGGCAGGAGCCAAAGTTAATAAAGAAGCAGTTGCAATAAATTTTCTGCGGGAATTTTTTGTTGTGGTCATTTTGGTTAAACTTTAGTGCAAGTTTATTAAAGATTATAACCTGTCGCAGACTATCTTTATTTTTTTTCGTCTTGCGCATTTTTCATTGAAACATTAAAAGAAGGTGTCTGGTAATCCTTCGGCAAATAATTTGCCGGAATGCTTGTCATGTTTCCATCGCGGGCAGCACGGTAGTGTGGTGACATAATTTCAACACCACCTTCATTAAAAAAGTCCTGTATGTTTTGATGAAGATCTGAGTAGATGCCAGCCATGCGATTCGATTGATCGGTGAAGGCGTTAATCTGATAGGCTACATAAAAATCATCCAAACTCGTTTGGAATACAAACGGCTTGTGAT
>Ga0209591_10009409_pt1 | contig 10562 bp, 8 predicted proteins | sample MAT01_FD_187207 | JGI IMG/M metagenome (GOLD analysis project Ga0209591, IMG submission 187207) | Freshwater microbial communities from Lake Fryxell liftoff mats and glacier meltwater in Antarctica - MAT-01 (SPAdes) (version 2) | ecosystem: Environmental > Aquatic > Freshwater > Ice > Liftoff...
TACATGCCGGCACCGGTGTCGCCGATCATCTCGATGAACTCGGGGATGGGCGGGATGTCGAGCTTGTCCATCGTCTTGCTCATCATGTGTGTGGCCAGTCCGCTCATGCCGGGCAGCCCGCCGATCAGGGTGGGGATGTGCATGGCGGGGTTGCCCACCGTGGCTACCTTGATGTGCTCGATCCGCTTCTTGTGAATGGCATCGAGGCCGAAGAAGGTGAAGAACAGGTTGGCCTCCATGCCTTCGGCGCGGGCGCCGTTGGCCATGATCAGGCCCGGGTAGATGCCCTCCAGGGAACCTTTGGAGATGATGATCGAGACCTTCGTGATCGGCTCGACGCCTGCGGTGCGGTAGCTCATGATCAGATGCAACCCTTCGGCTTGTGGATACCCGCGATGCGAGCAGCCATTTTCGCCGGACCCTTCGGGAACAGCAGGTAGAGGTCTTTCACGGACACGCCAGACGTCTTGCCCAGCACCCGTACGGTCGGGCCGGTGCCCTTCTCGAAGTACTCCTTGCGCATGAAGTTGAGGACGGTCCAGTGCGGCTCGGTGAGGGTGTCGATGCCGTCGGCCTTCGCCATCTCCTCGGCCATCGCCGGGGTCCATGCGTTCGGGTCGATGAAGAACCCTTCGTCGTCGAGCTCGACGGGTGCGCCGGCATAGGTGGTGGTGGTCATCAGGTTGCTCCTTGTGTCGTTCCGGTGGACGTGTCGGGGGTGGGGACTTCTTTGCCGCGGGTGGGCATGTCGGCGCCGATGCCGGGAATGTCGCGGCCCTGCAGCAGGGCGTGCCAGTAGACCCACTGGAACATCAGCTTGCCGAGGTGGTTCATCCGGCTTTCCTTGAGCAGCGGCATGCCGACGGCGGCGGGAAAGTGCCCGGAGAGGGGCTCGGTCTCGTAGTTGAAGTCGATCAGCAGTGCCTTGCCGAAACCGGTCTCGATGAAGCAGTTGGCGTGGCCGTCGTACGTGCTGTCCAGTTCCCTGTGGTCGAGGTAGCGGATGATGTTCTCCACCAGCACCTCACCCTCGAAGTGGGTGACGGAGCCGGCCTTGGAGGTGGGCACATTGGTGGCGTCGCCGAGTGCGAACACGTTCGGCTTGGCGTTGGCCTGCAGGCTGCTCTTGTTGGTCGGCACGAAGTTGAGGTCGTCGCCCAGGCCTTCGCTGCGGCCGACGAATGCTGCGCCGCTGTGCATGGGCACCACGACCGCAAGATCGAACGGCACCTCACGACCGTCGTAGCCGACCAGCTTTCCGCCGAGCCCTTCGGCGTTCACCTCGACGGCACCAGTGTTGAACTCGGTGACGAGGTTGATCTGCTTCTCCTCCAGCAGGGAGCCCAGTGCTGCCGACGCGACCGGCTTCGTGAACGCGCCGTCGAGCGGCGTCGCATAGGTGATTTCGGTCCGGTCGCGGATGCCGCGCTCGGTGAAGTACCAATCGGCGAGGAAGCAGAACTCGAGCGGGGCAACCGGGCACTTGATCGGCATGTCGACCACGTTGACCACCAACTTGCCGCCGTCGAATTTGTCGAGTGCAGCGGCCAGGGCAGTGGCCCCTGGGAGGTCGTAGAACGTGAACACCGACTCGTTCCAGCCCGGGCCGGTGAGGCCCTCCGTCTCGTCGAACGCCAAAATGGCGCCGGTGGCGACGACCAGCACGTCATACGGCAGCTCGCGGCCGCCCACGAGATGGACGGTGTCGGCATGGATGTCGACGTGGCCGATCAGATCCTGCACGAACTCGATGTCTCGGTTCAGTTGCTCGTGGCGCGGTCGCACGATCTCGGACTGCTGGGCCAGACCGAACGGGACGAACAGCAGGCCGGGCTGGTACACATGATGGTCGTCCTGGTCGACGACGATGATCTCGACGGGTTGGTGCTCTGAATTGTGGTGCCGAAAGTGCCGGTGCAGCCTGTTGGCGGTGAGTGTGCCGCCCGTTCCGCCGCCCAGGATGACGATTCGCTTTGTCATGAAGGCCGTCCTTTCTGAGTTCATCCTCTGCGATTCGATACCCCCTGGGGTAGAGCCGAAGGACCTCAATCAGACGGCGTTGCCCCGCGACTGTCGCCATTCGTTGACGAACCGCCAGCCGACGAGCGTGGCCAGGTTGAACAGGCTGGCAACGATGATGAACGGCACTGCGGTGCCGCCATCGAACGCGACCTTGCGCAGCAGGAGACCGGCGACGACGGTGACCAGCCAGATGATCACGCCGGTACCGACTGCCATCGGCGACTTCCACGCGCGCGCCGTCAACCAGCCCAGTGCCAGCGCGATCAGGAACGGCGCGGCAACCTCGACGACGCCCGACAGCGCCGAACCTTGATCGTGGTTCTTGCGACCGATGACGACAAAGGCGATGATTGCCACCACGTCGATGAGGGCCGCGCTCTGAACCGAGCGCCGGCCGCTATTCATGTCGTTCACTCATGTGGGTGGAAGCGGCCGAGTTGGCCGCGATAGAACAACAGGGGGTTGGGTTCGGACTCGAGCGGGCTGTGCTCCAGCTCCAATACGCGGCCGAGTACGAAGTGGTGGTCGCCGGCATCGATGACGCCCTCGATCGAGCAATCGATCCACGCGATTGCGCCATCGATGACGGGCGAACCGGTGATGGGTGATGGATGCCACGCAACCCCCTCGAACGGGTCGACGATGCTGCTCTTCGCGAACTGCCAGCACAGGTCTGCCTGGTCGGCGCTGAGTTCGTTGACCACGAAGGAGCCGGTCGCGTTGATGGCAGCCCACCGTTCGGAGTCGACCTGCGGCAGAAAACCAACCAGTGGCGGGTCGAGTGACACCGACGTGAACGAGCCAATGGTGAGGCCGATGGGCAGGCCCTCGGCCGTGGTCGCGGTGACGACGCTGACGCCGGTGGGGAAGTGGCCCAGCACCTTGCGGTACGTCGTGGGATCGATCGGCATGATTGCGACTCTAGGCCTTACCCGCCATGAAGGTGCTCCCGCTTGTGTCGCCACATGTGAGAACCTTGGCCGATGGTCGCCCCGTGACTGCGGTATGAACGACAAGCCCACCCTTCGCCGACGAATGCGGCTGGTGCGCGACCTTGTCGACGATCATCTTGTTCGCAGTGTGGAGCTGTGGGCAGCAGTGGCTGCAACGCCCGAGTATGTCGCCGCCACCAGCGTGATGGCCTTCGTTGGTTGCAAGGGCGAGCCAGACACCGACGCGCTCTTTGCGCGCCTCGCCGCCGACGGCAAGCGTCTCCTCCTGCCTCGTGTGGAAGACGGTCGTCTCGTTGTGTGCGACGGCACAGGGCCAATGGCCGTCAGTTCGTTCGGTGTCAGCGAGCCAACCGGGCCACCGCTGCCGCTGGGCGACATCGACTTCGTGATCGTTCCGGGGCTGGCCTTCACCACAGAGGGTGTGCGTCTTGGCTATGGCGCTGGTTTCTACGATCGCTTCCTGCCGCAGCTATCGGTGCCCAATGCGGGGGTGTGCTTCTCCGAGCAACTTGTCGACGAGTTGCCGACCGAACCACACGACGTACGAGTCCACCAGGTCATCAGCGCCTGAAGCCCTCACTCCGGTCACGCCGGCCACCGCCGGCGCCGCGCCGGTGCCGTGAAGATGGGTAGCCCAGAAACGATTTGCGTGCGGTAGGTTGCCGCGATGACCAAGCTGTTCGGGCGCGAGCAGGAGCAGCGTCGCCTTCTTGATCTGCTCGGTCGGGTGCGTACCGATGGCGGTGTCGGCGTGGTCCTCGACGGCGACCCGGGCATCGGAAAGTCGAGCATGCTCGATTGGCTCAGCTCGCACGCTGCTGGATTCACCGTGTTGCGCGCTCGTGGTCACGACGCGGATGCCGGCACCAGTTACCTGGTGTTGCGCCAGGTGCTGCGGTCGGTGCGTCACCATCTTGCGGCCATCGACCAACCGTTGGCCGAAGCGTTGGCGGCCGCCATCTCCCTGTCCGGGGAAACGACGACGGAGGCGTTGGTGCCGTTGGCCGCGCTGGAGTTGTTGAGCGAAGCCGCAGCCGATGCGCCGTTGCTGATTCTGCTCGACGACGTACAAAGCTTCGACCACGCCAGCCTCGCAGTTCTGACGTTCTGCGCCCGTCGGTTGCTGGCCGAGAATGTGCTGATCGTGTTTGCCGTTCGTACGTTGGAGATGGCGGAGTGGTCGGTGTTCGAGTCGCTGGAGACGATTCACCTCCGCGGTCTCGACGTGCTGGCGGGCCGTAAGTTCGTGGAGGCAACGGGCCGGTCGTTCACCGCTGAGCTGTTCACCGCAACGCGTGGCAATCCTCTGGCGTTGTTGCAGATGGCCACGGATTCGGGGTCAGAGGCCCAGTTGCAACTGTCCGATCGGTTGGTTGCCGGCTTCGCACGCGGCATTCGTCGCTTGCCGGTATCCACGCAGCGGACGCTGGCGTTGCTGGCCGTCGCCAGTTCGATCGAACCTGCCGTTCTCGATGATGCGCTCGCGAGGATGGGCGTCGAACCCAGTGACATGGCTGTCGCCATCAGCCATGGCCTACTCACGTCCAATGCCGACTTCGAACACCCTCTGATGCGCGAGGCGGCGCGACCGTTCGGGACCACACTGCTCGAGTGTCACGATGCTCTCGCCGAGGCGTGGCGCGATCGTTCGCCCGACCGGCACTTGCTGCACCGACTGCTCGGGTCCGGGCCCCACACCGCCGAGATGCGGGCGACCGCAGGTGAGAACGCCGCACTGCTCACCGCCGCCGGTCGTGTTGACGACGGTGAGGCTTTACTGCTCGCCGCGGCAGCCTGCGAGCCAGACGGTCGCAAGCGTGCACTCCTCTTGCGCACAGCAGCACTCGGGGCCTACTACTCGACACGTTTCGAGCACAGCGTGCAGTTGTTCCATCGGGCCTTGGAGGCCACCAACGACCCGGAACTTCGCTGTCGGCTGTTGCGCACGATGGTGTGGCCCGAGCTCTTCTGCGGGGCCAATGCTCGTGAGTTGGCGGCCATGTTGCGTTCCGCCGTCGATGCGGTGCCGGCAGACTCTGCCGACCGCATTGGCCTGGTTCGGGCGTGGGGTTCGCTCATCGCGCTGTATTCCGCCTTTGATTGCTTTGCCGCCGTTGCCGCCGTTCGGGAGGCACCGACGGACGACTTCCTGGTTGCAGATGCTGCCGAGGCGCTCAGCCTTGCGGGAGACGCCGACGCGCCCGCTCTGCGCCGCCGGATCGAATCCGCATTGGCTGACCCGCGGCCATTCGAGCAGCTCGACGAAGACAACTCGTCGGCGGTCCACGGTGACCTGTTGCTGCTGGAAGGTCGCTGGGCGCAGGCCGACGAGTGGAACCGACGACACTTCGAGACCGCCAAGCGTCTGGGTGTCGAGACCGACGTGGCCGTGACCGGCGCACGCTGGATGCTCTCGCGAGCGTTTCTGGGTGACGGCACGACGGCGTACGGCTTGGCACTCGGCGCCCTCGAACGGGCGCCCGCGCTGGTATCGGTGTTGGCGTCCAGCTCGTACGTCGGAGCAATAGTCGGTGCAGACCATGCCGGTGAGTGGGCGCAGCGATTGTTGGACACTGCTCAGCGAACCGAACGAAATGGATACGCGATCCAGGGGCACAGCCGGCTGGGCCTGCTCTGCCTTGCCGCCGACGACCCTGCAGCGGCGGAACCCCACCTGTCGCGCGCTTGGGAGCTGATGATTCGCCACGGGTACCGGCACCCAGGCTTTGCCTTTGGCCGCGGCGATGTTGGCGAAGTCTTCGCCCGTCTCGGGCGCAACGACGATGCGCGGGTCGTCGCCGCCGAGCTTGCCGATGGTCCGCTTGCGTCGAACTGGACGCGGGGTCTTGCAGCGCGAGTTCTCGGCATGCTCGGCGATCCGTCGCAGTTCGAACTGGCGACACAACTTCTGGCCGCATCCGATTGGGAAATTGCGCGCACTCACTTGTGTTGGGCGCGGTCTCTCCGCGACCTGCATCCGGCATCCAGTCGCGACCATGCGCTCCGTGCGCACACCATGTTCCAGAGCGCCGGCGCTCGCCCGTGGGCAGCGCAGGCGCGGCTACTGCTGACAACGGCACACAGCGAGGCGGTCAGGCTTCTTCCCGACGCAGTAGATCGGTTGGAGCCACTCTCGGAACGCGAACGGACGGTGGCACTGGCGGTTTCGCGCGGACTCTCCAACAAGGCCGCTGCCGCCGAGTTGTTCATCAGCCAGAAGACTGTCGACGCACACCTCCGTCAGATCTACCGCAAGCTGGGTGTGCGCTCGCGCACGCAATTGGCTGTGGTGTGTTACGGCGAGCGGTCCGGCGCGACGCCCTGAGGCGCCGCGCCGCGCTTGCCTGCCGTTGAACCGACCGGCCGATCAGGCCTCGTCGTAGTACTCGCGACCGAGGTGCGTGATCTGGTCTTCGTTCATCATCCAGCGCAGCGTGTTCTCCAGCTTGCTCTGCTGCACGAACAGGTCGTGCTCGGCATGCAGGCCGGGGGCCACCATCGGCGCCTTGTAGTAGAAGCTCAGCCACTCCTGAATGCCGCCGAGGCCGGCACGCTGGGCCAGGTCGCTGAAGAGGACCAGGTCGAGTGCGAGTGGGGCGGCAAGAATACTGTCGCGGCACAGGAAGTCGATCTTCAGCTGCATCGGGTAACCGAGCCAGCCGAACAGGTCGATGTTGTCCCAGCCTTCCTTGTTGTCGCCACGCGGCGGGTAGTAGTTGATGCGCACCTTGTGGTACACGTCGCCGTACAGATCGGGGAAAGTCACCGGGTCGAGGATGTGCTCGAGCACGCCCAGCTTGCTTTCTTCCTTGGTCTTGAAGTTGTCCGGATCGTCAAGTACTTCGCCGTCACGGTTGCCCAAGATGTTGGTGCTGTACCAGCCCGACAGGCCCAACATGCGAGAACGCAGCATCGGGCCGATGACAGTCTTGATCAGTGTCTGGCCGGTCTTGAAGTCCTTGCCACTGATGGGTACCTTGCGTTCGGTGGCCAAGTCGCGCAGCACGGGAATGTCGACAGTGAGGTTCGGGGCACCATTGGCGAACGGCACGCCTTCGAGGATGGCTGCGTAGGCGTAGAGCATGGACGGCGCAACGGTGGGGTCGTTGGCGTCGATAGCTGCCTCGAACGCCTCGATCGACTGGTGGGCCGGGCCCTCCTCGATGTAGATCTCGGTGCTGGCCGCCCACAGCATGACCACACGCTCGACCTGCTTCTCTTCCTTGAAGCGGTTGATGTCTTCACGGATCTGGTTGAGCATGTCGCGCTTGTTGATGGTGTGCATCGTGTTGTCGGCGTCGATGCGCTTCACATACTCACGGTCGAAGGCTGCAGGCATCGGGCGTACATCGCGAAGCGCTTCGCTGATGGCTTCGATGTGCTTGCCGGCTTCGAGCACGCCAGCGCGGGTGGCTGCAACGTAGGCATCGTCGGGGAATGGGTCCCATGCGCCGAAGACGATGTCGTCGAGCGACGTCAGCGGCACGAACTCCTTGATCAACGGGTTGCGGTTGTCGGTGCGCTTGCCGAGGCGGATGGTGCCCATCTGAGTGAGGCTGCCCACCGGCAACGACACGCCCCGCTTGACCAGCTCGACGCCGGCGATCAGGGTGGAGGCCACAGCACCGAGGCCGACCGTGAGCACGCCGAGGCGGCCGGTGGCGGGGGCAACTGTGGGTGACTGAGGTGTTGTCATGGACGACAGGTTAGGAACTTGGAGCGCTCCACGCGACACACTCCCCGAACAGCGACCGATTTCTGTAGCGGCGTCGGGAATCTGCGCCTGGCGAGAATACGGGATTCTCCCTATGGACGCAGGAGGCCTCGGGACAGCACAATGTGCAACATGAAGCATCCGCGCCGTATACCCATCGCCATATTCCTGTCTGCAGCGACATTTCTTGCCGCCTGCGGATCCGACACAGTGGGCGTCAGTGCGCCGACAACGCTGCCCGCGGCTGTCGTCACCACCACCGCCGCCACGGACATCACCACCGGTACCGACGCCCCCGATCCCGGCGGCGACATCAGCTCGTTCACTGACGTGCAGCCGGCAGTGGTGCAGTTGCAAGGGGCCGGCTCGTTCCGCGAACCGGGCAGCAGCGAGGAGGCCGTCGGTTGGCGAGGCTCCGGCTTCTTCATCTCCCCTGACGGGCTGGCGGTGACCAACAACCACGTCGTCTCCGGCGCCGCAACGCTCGAGGTCACTGCGGGTGGCGACACCGACAAGTCGTGGAATGCGCGGGTCATCGGGACTTCAGAGTGCAACGACCTCGCGCTTGTTCAGGTCGACGTGACGGAACCGGTGCCCTACCTGGAATGGGCAGCGGAAGACATTACGCCCGGCCTGGAGATCTATCTCGCCGGTTTCCCGTTGGGGGATCCTGAGTACACCCTTGTCAAGGGCATCATCTCGAAGGCGAATGCTCGTGGTGACACCAGTTGGGCCTCGATCGATGGAACGGTGCAGTACGACGCACAGAGCCAGCCCGGCAACTCTGGCGGCCCAGTCGTCGACGCCGCCGGCGACGTAGTCGCAATTCACTATTCGTCGGATCAGCAGACCAACACCAGCCAATTCTTCGGGATCAGCACCACGCTGGCGAAGAAGGTGGTGGAGGAGATGAAGAAGGGTGACTTCGAGTCGCTGGGGCTCAACGCCAAGGCATTCGTTGACGAGGAGGCCGGGTTGGCTGGCGTGTGGGTGTCGGCAGTGACTACCGGCGGCGTGGCCTCGGCCACTGGCCTGCTGCCCGGCGACATCATCCTGAGCTTGAATGGTTTGCCAGTTGGCCAGGACGGCACGCTGAAGAGCTACTGCGACGTGCTGCGCACTTCCGGCGCCAAGGCCATCGAGGTCGAGGTGCTTCGCTTCGATACCGGTGAGATCCTCACCGGTGAGTTCAACGGTGAGAAGAAGCTCGAAGTCAGCCAGTTGCTGGTCAGCGAAGATGTGCCTGCAGACCTGCCGGTCAGCGCTGCGTACACCTACGAAGAGGTCATCGACGACACCGGCCAGATCCTGATCGAGGTGCCGGTCGAGTGGGCACAGCGCCAGACAGGGGCTCAGACGTTGCCCGACGGCGACCACGCGGCAATCGTTGCCGCTCCGGACCTCGATGCGTTCCTGGGCACCTTTACGGCGACTGGCATACTGGTTGCAGGCTTCCTGGGGCAGGACTGGTCGGCGGTGCTCGATACCTATGAGGCCACGTTGAACTGCACCGAAGCCGGCGATGTCCAAGACATCGACAATGGCTACCTCGCTGGCGCCGGCATCGTCTACTCCGGCTGTGGCGACACGGGCGGCTCCACCGGTTTGGTGGTGCTCGGCACGCCCGACGGGGGAGCTGCAATCCTGCTGGTCGCACAGCTCAACAGCGATGCCGACTTCGATGCCCTCAATCGGGCGGTCGCTTCGCTCATCTACGTTCCCGCCTTCTGACTCAGCCGACGGGGAAATGCAGCTTCCCACTCACGCAATCCGACAGCGACAGTCAGTCGCTGGATTGCGTGAGTGGGCGGCCGCCACGCGTCAATCGCCGGCTGAGGTTGCGAAGGCAGTGATGGAAGTGCCACACTGTGGCCGATGCGTGCCAACACCACCCTCATTGTCGTAGTACTCATCGTGTAGACGCACGCCCACATAGTCGCGTGCGTCCACAGCCTCCCAGTCGGGGAGGCTGTTTAGTTTTTCGGCTTGATCGTGTTTCTCTGCCTGATGTGGCCGAGCAAAGTTTCGTAGAAGTACCCCCCACCTTTCGTTGAAGTCATTGAGGAGAGTCATGAAGATCACCGGGGCGCAGGCCCTCATCCGCTCACTGGAGATGGAGAACGTCGAGGTCATCTTCGGTCTGCCCGGAGGTTGCATCTTGCCGGCGTACGACCCGTTGCTGGATTCGCCCATCCGTCACATCCTCGTGCGTCACGAGCAGGGCGCCGGCCACATGGCCGAGGGCTATGCCCACGTCACCGGTCGCCCCGGCGTTGCGCTGGTCACCAGCGGCCCGGCTGCCACCAACATGGTCACGCCCCTGATGGATGCCTACATGGACAGCATCCCGATGGTGTGCATCACCGGCCAGGTGCCCACGGCGGCCATTGGTACCGATGCGTTCCAGGAGTGCGACACGGTCGGCATCACGCGCAGTTGCACCAAGCACAACGAACTGGTGATGAGCGCGCAGGACATTCCGATGGCCGTTCGCCAGGCGTTCCACATCGCCACCACCGGCCGTCCCGGCCCCACCCTCATCGACATTCCGAAGGATTGTCTCACCAACCTGATGGAGTGGAACTGGCCCACCGATGCGGAAGTCATCGCCAGCCTTCCCGGCTATCGCCCCAATATCAAGGGCCACCCGCGCATGATCAAGGAGGCCGCCAAGCTGATCATGGCCAGCGAGCGGCCCATTCTCTACGTCGGCGGTGGTGTACTGAAGGCGCGTGCGGCCGAGGCATTGCGCGAGCTGGCCGAACTGACCAATATCTACGTGGTCACCACGCTGATGGCCCGCGGTGCGTTCCCCGACAACCACGAGCTGTGCCTGGGTATGCCCGGCATGCACGGCAACGCAACCGCGATCA
>Ga0209591_10009411_pt1 | contig 10560 bp, 6 predicted proteins | sample MAT01_FD_187207 | JGI IMG/M metagenome (GOLD analysis project Ga0209591, IMG submission 187207) | Freshwater microbial communities from Lake Fryxell liftoff mats and glacier meltwater in Antarctica - MAT-01 (SPAdes) (version 2) | ecosystem: Environmental > Aquatic > Freshwater > Ice > Liftoff...
TGGCCACCTCGGTCTTGCCCACGCCGGGCTCGCCTTCGAGCAGCAGAGCCTTGCCCATGCGCAGGGCGAGGAAGAGGCTGGTACACAGGCCAGGGTCGGCGATATACGCCTCGCGGGCCAGGGCCTCGGCGGTAGCCTCGATAGAGCTCAGCATCTTTGCCTAGTATGCGCGTTGACTTGTTGCGGTAATTTTAATGATACCCCAACTAGGGTTGGGGGGCAACCACATGTTGGGCGAGTTGCAGCCGCGCCAACTATTTGTTCACTTGAAATTCTAACAAGAGCACGTACAATGACACGGTAAACACCCCCCACGCGGATACGATTATGTTACGCTGGCTTGCTCGCAGCGACTATGCGCGCGTTGTTTGCGATCACGGGCACGACGTCGAAGTACTTCCCACCACCTCGTCGGCGACCAAACAACGGCGTCGGCACCTGGTATGGTTGATACTACATGGCTACATAGTATTATTGATCGTAGCCATCCTTCATTCCAAAACGGTGTCGCGCTCTTGCAGCGCCACGGGATAACGCTTGGGCTACCGGCCCTTGATATCTCTGTGCCGCAGGGCATCATCTGCTTCGACCAGATCACGTCGGCGCTGCTCCAGCTGGTGCGCGAGTATAGCCACAATGGGTCGCAGCGGCTGCTGGCGATCTGCTTCGAGCGCGGCCCACTCAAAGGCGATGGCAGCTGGCAGCTTCTGAACGCCGGTGCGTCGGATGTAGTGGCGTGGAGCGAGTTGCCCGATCCGGCGGCGGCGATCATCGGGCGCCTCGAGCGCTGGCAGGCGATCGACAACCTGCTTGACTCGGCGCCGGTGCGCGCGAACCTGATTGGACAAAGCCGTGCCTGGACGAGCACGCTGCGCCAGGTGATCGAGGTGGCGTGCTTTACCGACGCGCCGATGCTGCTGCTTGGTGAAACCGGTACCGGCAAAGAGCAGGTCGCGCGGCTCGTCCACGCGCTCGACCAACGGCTCGACAAGCGCGAACTGGTGGTGCTCGACTGCACCACGGTGGTGCCGGAGCTTTCTGGCAGCGAGTTCTTCGGCCACGAGAAGGGCGCGTTTACCAGTGCGATCGCGTCGCGTGATGGGGCCTTTGCGCTGGCCGACCAGGGCACGCTGTTTCTCGATGAGGTTGGGGAGCTGCCGCCCGCAGTTCAGGCGCAGCTGCTGCGCGTGACGCAGGAGCACACCTACAAGCGCGTTGGCAGCAACACCTGGCGCCACACCGATTTTCGGCTGATCTGTGCGACGAACCGCGATTTGCTGCGCGAGGAAGAGGCGGGCCGCTTTCGTCGCGACCTCTACTACCGTATCGCCGGCTGGGTGTGCACGTTGCCGCCGCTGCGCGAGCGCCGGGAAGATATCCTCCCGCTGGTGCGCCACTTCATGCAGCAGCTGCGGCCCGATCAGGTGCCACCCGAGATCAGCGAGGCGGTGCGCGAGTACCTGCTGACGCGCGACTACCCCGGCAATGTGCGCGACCTTAGGCAGCTGGCCGCGCGCATGCTCTACCGCCACGTCGGCGGCGGCCCGCTATCCGTCGGCGACATCCCCGAGGACGAGCGGCCGCTGGTGGCGCCGACGCTGTTGAACTGGTGCGACGCAACCTTCGAGCGGTCGCTGCGCCATGCCCTGCACGCCGGTAGCGGCCTGCGCGACATCCGACGCGTAACCGAAGAGGCGGCGATCCGCATCGCGCTCTACGACGCCAGCGGCAATCTGCAGCGCGCGGCGCAACAGCTTGGCGTAACTGATCGCGCCTTGCAGATGCGCCGTGCGCAACGCCGCAGCGTGGGATCTGGTGGCGATGGGCTGGACACGATCTAGCGCTGCGGCTCGCCCTTATTAGAGAAAGGTAGCTGTGAGGGAACCAGGTTCCCCCGCGCCCCGGCTGCTACGGGTGCCATTATTCGTCGCGCAGCCAAGGGTCGGCCGCCGCCGGCTGTGCTAGGCTGCGCGCTGGCAGGGCGCGGGTGGGCGTGGGCTGACGAACGCGGGAGATCAGGCGCAGCAGATTGCCGCCCAGCACCAGCCGCTCGGCGGGCGGCGCCAGCCCGAGCGCGCGCACCTTAGCCAGCTCGACGCCGGGGTGCAGCCAGGGGCCATCTGAGCCGAACAAGATCTTGCGCGGCCCGGCGCGCCACAGCGCCTGCTCCAGCAGGTCGAAGCGCCGCACGCCCGAGGTGTCGGTGAAGACGTTGGCGTGGCGCACGAGCGGGTCGATAAAGGCCTGCTGCGCCCGCCAGTCGTCGGCGAAGCTGCCCAGGTGCGGGATGATGAAGTCGACATCCGGGTACTCGGTGGCCAGCAGCTCGACGGCGGAGACCTCGCCCATCACGTCGTAGAGCACCGGCAGGCGGAAGCTGCGCGCGGCGTCGCAGATCTCGCGCGTGATGCGGGCGTCGTGGCGATGCACCTTGATGCCGCAGAAGCCGTAGCGGCCCACGGCCACGCGCAGCAGCGCGGCCACGCGCCCACGATCGCGCTCGGGATGCACAAAGGCGAAGCCGTAGAACCGATCAGGGCGGCTGGCGACGATGCGCGCGACAGCGGCGTTGGCGACGGCGTAGTCGGAGTGGAAGGCCGCGAACAGCACCGTGCGCGCGATGCCCGCCTCGTCGGCGCGGTGCAGGTAGGCGCCGAGCGAGGCGTCGGTATCCCACGGGCCGGTCAGGCCGTCGCCTTTGCCAGCGTGGCAGTGGCAGTCGATGATCATGGGGGTACTTATCTATCGGCTGAGGCTTTCCGAAGCTGGTTGATAATCAGCTGCAACCGCCCTTCCCGAAGTAATGCGGCGCGATCAAATTAACGCGCTGACCCGCCGGTGCTCGGCGCGAGAACTCGCGCCAGTTACCATCCCGACCAGCACATCCCAAGGTAGTATGGCCAAAAACCTTGGGATTCGTTAGCATAGCCGCAAGGTGGTCGAACAAGGCTCGGGCAAAGCTATCATCTCCATTTGCGGTGTTACAGCCGTGCAGCACAATTACCACATCTTGAGCAAGGACAGCGGTAGAAATATCTGTGACACGGCGCGCTCCACCGCTGCGCGAAGCTGCGTCCGGCTCATCACGGTACAGCCCCTGGGTGAGACCATGAGGGCCGAACACGCCGTGCGAACCACTATGGCTGAAGATATGTACAGCCTTGATTGGCTTCCGTCCCAGGCAGACGTGTGCAGCCTCGATCGTGCTGATAATGTTGGCGCCAGTATCGTATGAGGTTGGGCCAACGCGCGTGTTGCAGTTCGTCGGATCTGGATCGGCGACTGCGGCAATGCGCCGGGCCCAACGCTGAGCCTGAAACTGAAAGTGATTGCGGTGCGAACGCTCGTCCGCGTTCTGAAACAAGCACAGCGTGGGCTGCACACGAGTTCGACGAGCCCTCGTCTCCACCTCGCTCAGCACCTCATCGAAATACGCCTCGCGCTGAGGCTGCTTTGCCGGCACACCGCACCCGCTTGTATCCGGCGGAATAGTCCGGCCAGGTTGTATCTGTGAAGCAGCTACTGTGATCTCCACACGGCGGTTTCTGGTGGGATTGTTGGAAATAGGCTCGCGTTCGCCGCGCGACTCAGCTACGAATGAAATACGGCCGGCGATGCTGGGCTTCAGGCGTGCCACCATTGCACGTAGCTCGCGCGCCACACGCTTGGCCCGACGACGCCCGAGTGCGATATTGTAGGAGTCTGTGCCAACTGGATCAGTATGACCAACAACCCGTACCACACGAATTGCCTGTGTTCCCCGCTGTCCGCGAACGATGCGCTGCGCGACAGCGGCAACCTGCTGTCGATGCGCGGGCTTCAGGTCGTCGCGGTTGAAGTCGAAGTCATCGAGAATAACGCGCTGCAGGCCAGGCTGCGAGGGCGGTGCGCTAAGCGGTCGTGATTGCAGGGCCGCCCGCAGCGCCGCCTCCGTCTTCGGCCCAATCACGCCATCCGCCACCAGCCCCTGGCGCTGCTGAAAGCTGCGGATAGCGCTGCGCGTGGCCGGCCCCATCACACCGTCGGTGGCCAGGCGCAGGCCGAGGATCTGGTTGAGCGCCCGCTGCACCCAGCGCACGAATGCAGTACTGCCGCCGTTCGCCTCGCCCTGGCTTGTGCCAGTTGGTGCCACTTCGAAAAACTGCCTGCTCATCACAGATCCTCCTGCTCATTTATGGCTGGTCGAACTTGTCGCCATAGCGCTTCTTGGCATCGGCTTTGATGCGCTGGATCTCGCTGTCGTAGCTAGACCGTGCGATGTTCTTGCCGCCCTCTTTGTGGGTGTAGCGGTAGACCGAGTGCAGGTCGCGGAACGACTCGACGACATAGGCCGGCGTCGGCTGATCGCCGGGGTGGCCCGTTTTGAACGGCGCGCGCCCGAAGTTGCGCCGCTTGAGGTAGTCGTCGTTCCGCAGCGAGGCGATGCGTTGCGTGTCCGACCAGTCGACCCAGACGCCGTTGATGCGGTCGAACGCCTTGCGGCTCTCGGCCTTGCTCATGCCGCCCAGATCGCGCACGAGCTTGTCGAGCTCGGCGGTCACGGCGTCGTTGAAGTTGCCGCCGGCCTTGATCGCGCGCGCTGCGACCAGCGTGCCCAGGTAGTTCGAACAGAGGTCTTCGGGCGAGAACGACGAGTTGTGGCCGCCGGGTGAAAGCACATCGTATGTAATGATCTCGTGCCCGAGCCCGACGTCGTAGGAGATCGAGCGCGCGACGTGGAGCGGGTCGACCGGGCAGCCCAGCATCTTCGCCTCGCCGAGCACCACTGGCTGCCCCAGCAGACTGGTGCCCATAGCAACAACTTGGAACGGCGTGACGCCGGTGGTGAGTTGGTCGTAGATGAACTTTGTCTGATCGCAGATCTCGCGGATATGCCCGAAGTCGATAAAGCCAGCCTTGGCGGTGTAGATCAGGCCATTGTCCTCGTTGAGGTTGTGCTTGCCCAGCCGCCCCGGCTCCAGCAGATTACCATTCGCCCGCAGGCTTTGCTGGGGCGCCAGCATACAGCACGGCCGCGCGATCGGCGGCGCCGGACTGGCGGGCGGCGGCGCCGGTACCTCAAGCTCCGTAAGCTCCGCATCCGGGCGCACCAACGGCGCGATCACGCAGGCGCCGCCCGCAGCGCTGTAGCAGATCTGCACGCGCCGGTTGCGGGCGGCGTCGCGCGACACCGGCTCCTGCTCGCCGCGCGACTCGACGGTGAAGGCGACCTGGCGTGTGCTGCCGCGCCGGATCTGCTCCATCGCGGCGCGCAGCCGCTGTGCAACTCGCTCGGCGCGCCGCCGCCCCAGTTGTAGGTTGTAGCTGGCATTCCCCACTGGGTCGGTATGGCCAACGATGCGTAGCGCGCTGCCCCGGCTGGCGAGGAGCTGGCGGACCAGTACGGCGAGCTGCTGCTGGTGAGCTGCGGTCAGCTCGTCGCGGTTGAACGCGAAGCCGTCGAGCACGGTGCAGCGCTCGCTGCTGGCCGGCTGAAGCCTGCCGCCGAGCGCCGCCCGCAGCGCCGCCTCGGTCTGCGGCCCAATAATGCTGTCGGCCTTGAGCTTCTGGCGCTGCTGGAAGCTGCGAATGGCGCTGCGCGTGGCCGGCCCCATCACACCGTCGGTGGCGAGGCGCAGGCCGAGGATCTGGTTCAGCGCCCGCTGCGCCCAGCGGGTGTGGTCGCGGCTGCCACGGCTAGGCGGCGCGGCGCCTAGCTCGCCCAGCAGTTCGCCCCCGCCGGCCAGCTGTGCGGATAGCTGCGGCGGCCTGATCCGCTCGGCGGGCGGCAGCGCGCCCTCGGGCAGCATGCCAACCAGCACGATGCGGTTGCCGTTCTCTCCGCCAACACGGTAGAGGATCGGCAGGCCGCGCACGACCGCGATGCGCGTGTTGTAGCCGGGGCGCGTTTGGCGGTAGTGCGGCGCCTGGGCGAACGCGCGCCCAAACGCGCGCGGGTCGAAGCGCACGCCCTGGCGCTGGGCGCGCTCCAGCAGGCGCTCCAGGAAGTGGCGTGTCGGCAGAAAGTCCTGGCGGTGCAGGGCCGAGGGCAGCCCGCGCGCAGGGAAGCGCCCAGCCTGGCCGCGCGCCCCCGGCCCGATCTCGCCCGCGTTCGGCGCTGCATCCGCGTTGTCCGGCCCTGGCTGCGCCACATCTGGCGCATCTTGGGCGAAGGCTGGATCTGCGGGCGCGTCGGGCGCATACTGCGGCTTGGCCGCTGGCGTGTCGGGCGCATACGGCTCGTACTGCGGCGCCTGCACCCATGCTGGCGCATCCACCACCGGCGGCGCTTGCAGCCGCACGCGCACACGGGCGCAGCGGGCGCAGTTGCAGCCCGGCTGGTGGCCGGTGCGCTGGGCGACGGCGCAGCGGGCGCAGCCGCAGTTATGGCCAGGGGCCAGGCGAGTGAGGGGCAAAGCTCTGGGCGGTCGGGGGGCCGCGCGCATTGGCCAGGCGCGACGCGGCGACGGGCGTCGGCCGCGCAGTTCGTCGAACTCGTCGGAGTACAATTCATCGCTCATGATGATCTCCTCGTTCTAGCTTCACGCCAAGCATGGCTGGCAGCCTGGGCGATCGCTTCCGTCGCCCGGTCGATCTGCTGTGGCGTGTGCAGCGCCGTAATTAGTAGCGTGATCCGCGCACCCTCGCCCCCATGCTCGCGCCGCAGCACCGTCCGCACGCCCATGGTGAGCAGGCGATGGTGCAGCGCCCGCACGTCGATTGTCGGCGCTAACGCCAGCGTCTGCACTGGGAACACCCCGCCCTCTGCGCCAAGCCCGGCGGCGGCCAGGTTCGCGTGTAGGCGCTGCACCAGCCGCCAGAGCCGCGCGCGCAAGGCTTCTCCCACCACTGCGTTTGTGCTCAGGGCGCGGGCGGCGGCGGCGACCACCGCTGCGGACGGTGGGCTACAGTGAACCCGTGTATCGCTGCGCGCTTCGAAGCGCTTGATCGCCGCCGCCCCGCCCGCGAGCAGCGCGACCGGCGCGCCGAAGCCTTTCGCCAGCGAGGCGACAAGCAGCACGCGCGGCCCGCGCACCCCAGAGCACCGTAGCGTCCCACCTCCCCCGCGACCGTATGGCGCGCCCGCGCGTGGGCCTGCGCCGAGCACGCCCAGCGCCTGGGTGTCGTCGAGCACCATCCAGCCGCTATGTTCCTGCACGGCCTGCTGATACGCGACCAGCGGCGCGAGTTGGCCACAGCTGGGGCAGAAGCCGTCGGTGACCACCAGTGGCGTGCGGCCGCGTGAGTCGTGCAGCATCTGCCGCAGTGTGTCGCCATTGTGATGCGGGAAGAGCCGTACCGGCACGCCTCGCCCGGCCGCGCGCTCCACGCCCCAGCGCGCGATCGGGTAGGCGCCGTTGTCTACGTACACTGCCCAGCGCCGGGCGTCGAGCATGCCAAACAGATCCCAGAACAGGTGGAGTGTGGACGGCGCCAGGGTGGCCCGCTCGCACCCAACCAGTTCTGCCAGGCGCCGCGCGACTGCTCCCGCGCCTGGCGGATCGGCCAGGGCTGCGGGCCTGCCAGTTGTGAGCGCCTGCCAGGGCCGCAGCGCCCCGGCGGCGTGGCGCATCCCCAAGTAGAGCGCCGAGGTGAAGTCGAGCACGACGCGTGCCCTTCTAGATCGTAGGCAAAGGTGCGGGCGGGCGGGGCGGACACGTGAGTCCGCCCTTACCCAAGCGATGGACGGTGTGTTGCTCAGCGGCTGGGCGCCCGCCGCCGCGCAACCGCGAGGCCACTGTTGCTCGGCGCTGGTAGCCCGCGGCCCTGCCGCTGCGCGTCGAGCTGGCGCTGCAGGTGCAACGACGGAGCGGCGTAGCGCTGGTTGTCGCGCTGGTTGTCGGTGACATCGGCGCTCAGGTCGATGCCTGTAACGGCGCGGTAGGCGTGGATGTAGCCCTGGATCTCGGCACGCCAGTAGCGGGCCCAGTTCGCCGCCTGGAGCGGCGGCACGTCGGTGCGCGTCCAGCCGCCATAACGGATCGCCAGCAGCAGCTGCTCGCCAAACACACCCAGATTGTGGAAGTGCATCACCGAGGTGTCGCTCCAGCCCTGGATCGTCTTCATTGCGTCCACCCGGTCCATCCACGGCTCAGGATAGGCGACCATCAGGCGCGTGGGCAGGAACTCACGGAACTCCGGCCGCGCTAGCAGCCACTGCTGGATCAGCATCTCCTGGCGCGCGGTCGAGGGCAGGTCGCCAAACTGGTTGTGCGCGCCCTTGGAGAGCTCCAGATGGACCTCGCGCAGCCCGTTCAGCAGCGGGAAGCCATCAGCAACCACGGTGGTGTCGTCGTCCTGCTGGAAGAAGGTCGTCGCCTGATGCAACAGGTTATGGAAGCCCTCCAGGAACTTCGGGCGCGTGTCGGCCGGGCGCAGGTTCGGCACCGCCCGCCCAACCAGCGAGAAGCCGTAGTGGTGCAAGTACTCGTGCGCGCGGCGCGTCACGGTCAGGCGGTGCTGCTCATCCTGCACGTAGCCCCAGAGCAGGTTGTTAAGCGGGCGCAGTGGGTCGATCTCCACCGCGGCGAGCGGGTCGTTTGCGCCAGGCGCGCGCACGTTCTGGAAGCGGCGCGAGATCGCGTTCAGCGACTGCACGAGCATCCCTTCCTCGTGCCAGTACGACCAGATTAGCTCGATGAAGAGCGGGCGCGTCAGCTTCTCACGCAGAATGCCGTAGCACTCCTCGGGGAAGCCCAGCCCGCGGCGGCGCTCGCGCAGCGCAGCGAAGACGTCGGTTTTGATCGGCAGATCCGCCAGCTTGCGCCGGATGAGATCGAGGTAGGGCAGCGTGCTAACCTCGGTGCCGTTCGCCAGCTGGAGGTAGCCCTGCCACAGCGCGGCCGGGTCGCCACTGGTGCCCAGCCGCTTCCTCAGGTCGTTGAGAAACAGCGGCTCCTCCATGCTGATGCCGGCGGAGACCATCAGGAAGGCCTCGGTGGCGACCTTGAGGTAGCGGTAGGCGTCGGTGTCGTTGAAGGGCAGGAAGCGCTCGTCGAGCAGGTCGATGAACATGCCCGCGCCCAACTCGTCGCCATCTGTGCGTACCAGATCCTTGCGGCACAGCAGCAGGTTCATAAAGCGCTGGTAGTTCTGGAACGAGAGCGCGTCGGTGGCGTAGCGGATGATCAGCCAGAGCGCGACGTCGTCGGTCAGCTCGACGTTGCTGCGCCGTAGCGCGACTGTGCCCAGGAAGCCATCGCCGCCGGTCTCGGCTCTCTCGCGTGCGACATCGGCGCCGCTGCGGGGTTCAGCGATGCGGGCGTTGAGTGCGGCGAGCGACGGGCGGGGCAGAATGGTGAGCGGCGCGGCAGCGCGCTCGGCGACCGAGCGACGGTTGCCGGTACGGGTATAGAGCGTCGCGCTGAGCTCGAAGTTTTGCGCCGGGACGTTGGTGAATAAGGCGAAGATCTCCGACTTGTTAGGCTCGCCGATGATCGTGGCGCCGTCGGGCAGCTCCCAGGCGTACTCGTAGCTGCCTGCAGTGTCTGGCTCGACGACCAGGCGCACTGGCTCGTCGGCGAACGAGACGTCGATCGGCTGTCGCGCTGCGTCGCCAGCCCGGTAGATGTTGAGGGTTGCCATTGTGTCCTTTTCCTATCACGAGCGCGATATGACCGCGCCAGGCGTGCGCGTAGCATGCCGCGTCGGCTGTGTCGCGCAGATCTCAGAACGGTCCAGCGTGCTGCGAAGCGCCCAACTCGTTAGCAGGCCGGCCAGCAACTGGCTCTCGGCCTCAGGGCTGATCCGCCCATCGGCGCGAGCCTGGCCGATTACGGCGAACACCAGTGATGGTGACGCCTGCGCCATGATGTGGGCGCGCCCACGCCACGCGCGCCAGCTTTCGCGCAGGCTGGCGGGCTGGCGTGCATCCACCGCCAGCGTCTCGCCCAGCGAGCGTCCGCGCAGCGCCGCCGGGCGGTGGTTGACCAGCAGCGCCACGAACCCCGGCATGCTCGCCTCCAGATCGGCCACGAGCTGCCGACGCGGCGCGTCCAGGCCGTCGAGCGGGTAGAACGACTGCCACAGCTGCGCCAGCGCGTCCCATTGTGGGTCGGGGTAGAGCGCCTTGCCGATCGCGCAGCTCAGGCGCACGCGCACCCACGGTGCAGGGTGCGGGTCGTCGAAGTCGAGGCGGAAGACGAAGACACGCGGCAGGCTTACCACAGCGAGCAGGCCGAGCGTCGCGCTAACACCCACTCGCCCCACCGCCCAGAAATCGGCGACGATCTCGGAGATCCAGCGATCCCAGCAGCGCCAGGGCAGCTGCTGGCGCGGCGGGCCGCTCCAGAACCCGCGCAGCACCGGCCGCAGCGAGGGCAGCAGGTCGAGCAGTTCGGCGGCCTGATGCCCTACCTCATGCACCAGCGATGAGGCGATGCCGCTGCCGACCATGCGCTCGCGCGGCACGCGGATCACCGCCACCGGGTTCTCGCCGCCGCCCGGCAGGCGTGCGCGCGCGCGCCGGATCGCCGCGCCGTGGCCGCGGTCGAGGTAGCAGGCCACCGGCGGCGCGTCGTAGTAGCCGGGCAGCGCCAGCGCATCGGCGGCCACCGCGTCGAGCCCCGAAAGCCAGACGCC
>Ga0209591_10009412_pt1 | contig 10560 bp, 16 predicted proteins | sample MAT01_FD_187207 | JGI IMG/M metagenome (GOLD analysis project Ga0209591, IMG submission 187207) | Freshwater microbial communities from Lake Fryxell liftoff mats and glacier meltwater in Antarctica - MAT-01 (SPAdes) (version 2) | ecosystem: Environmental > Aquatic > Freshwater > Ice > Liftoff...
AGATTGAGATAAAAAGATTTGATAAAAAAGTTTGTCTGTTTTCATTATTCAGGATAGTCAGTTTCATCTGAAGTTGTTCAAGGTTAGCGATCGCAATCAATATCAAGATACTAAATTTGATCGGGATCAATGCCAAGCGATCGCATTTTTTCTAAATATAGTTAGATGTGTGTTTGCGATCGCAAGGTCAAAGTTGACTAGACAATCGCACTTGAAGAAATGTTAGACTCGAAGATGTAGAATTAATTTGCTTTAATGAAAACCTATAGCTTCGATACAATTCTTGATTTAGTCGAAGAAATGTCTGATAGCGACCAAGTGACATTAATTGACTTGATTGGAAATCGTCTAAAAGAAAAACGTAGAGATGAAATACTTGGCAACATCATCCGTTCTAATCAAGAGTATGAACTTGGGCAAGTGTTTCGCGGTTCGGTAGCCGATGTCATGGCAGAACTAAGTAGATGAGAGTTCTTGTACTATCCTCTTCATTCAAACGGGCTTTTAAATCATTAATCCGTCGTGAACCTGAAATAGCTTCTAAAATAGAGGGGCGATTAGAACTACTGGTTATCGATCCATTTCATCCTTCGCTTAAAACGCACAAACTAAAAGGGAAGCTTTTGGGTGCTTGGGCTTTTACAGTAGAGTATGACTGTCGAATAGTTTTCAATTTTAAGAAGTCTGCTGATTTAGATTATGAAGAAATATTTCTTATTGATATCGGTACCCATGATGAAGTTTATTGAGACGGCTTTCGTAAAGACTTAAAAATCTACTCTAATCTGATCCTATCTAGCGATTTCTCTAAGCTCAACAATCAGTACTCAATTGTGGAATTGATAGCAACCAATTTTCACCTAGAATCTGCTCAAAACTTGCGATCGCATCTAAATCACGCTTAAAGACTAACATTTTCTCGCAGCCAAATATCGAGATCCTCTATTCCCCTAAAGTCTAGAAGAGCTTCACCAAGGGACTCTAAAATATCAACGGGTAGCGATCGCACTTATGTTGAGCGATTTTAAATTAGATCGGGATCAATGCCAAGCGATCGTAAATAAGCTTCTAGTTTTTTCCTTTGCTGACGTTCAGCTAACTTTTCTTGACGTTCAGCCAACTTTTCTTGACGTTCAGCCAACTTTTCTTGACATTCAGCCAACTTTTCTTGACGTTCTTGGACTGCCATCTCCGCATCAGTGGCATATCTTACGCCATCACTGTCATACCAATAGAGCCATTCGCGCTCCCAGCCAATATGCTCGCCATTCTCACAGCCCAAGCCTAATCCAATCTCAGGCAACCATGTCCAATTACCATCACCATTGATTAGCTTATACTTGCCCTTTACCAGCTTGTAGATCTCCAACTTCTGTCTATGTTTATAACGACCACGCCTACCACTAAATGGATTGTAAATTGCATAATACAAGATTCCCAAACTCTGATAATCTGCAAGCTTATCTTCATATTCACTGTTATAGCGCTCAGAGATAACTTCTAGAGCTAATATCGGCGTTACTTTCTCAGCCCAGATTACATAGCTCAGCCTCCCTCTCGTTCCACTATCTCGTTGCACCCCTATTGATAAAAATCCATCAGGAACAATTGCGTCCTCGTCTGGATTATAGTAAACAGCCATATCTACACCAAAATACCAATCACCTCGCTCAGCCCAAATCGTTGCGAGGAGACTAAGCAACAGATTGGGAATGTCATTTTGGAGTTGATTGTCCACAGGGGTCTCGTCAGAGCAAGGTAATTGTTCAGCAGTGGGTAGAACCTGGTCTTGGAGGTATGAAAGGCTAACCATGTCTTTGACTTGCTAACTTAGTTTGTGTGATCTTAGCAAAATTGCGATCGTAATTAAGTTTAACGATTAACATTTCCGCTCAGCCAAATATTAAGATCCTCTATCCCTCTGAAATCTAGTAAAGCTTCACCTAGGGATTCTAAAATATCAATTGGGAGCGATCGCACTTGTTCTTGTTGAGCGATCTCAAGGTTGCCACAGCGCCGCATAAGCAGCCGTAATATCAGATCTGTTTCTTGTCGCAGCATTTCCTGCCGACCTTCTTGCCGACCTTCTTGTCGTCCTTCCTGCCGACCTTCTTGCTTACCAATCTGCAGAACTTCTTGATAATAACGCGTCTGAGAACTATCAGCTTCTTTGAGATCCAACATTTGCCTTACCTCTTCAATACTCAATTGTGGAAATTTATTTATCAGTATAGCCTCGACCAACTCCAGTCGTCTCCGAAATTCCAACTCTGTTTCACTACTGCTCAAGATCGACTGAGCCGCCCCACTAGCTTCTCGATCTGGGATAACCAAAAGCCTTAACAGAGATAGATTTGGACTCAAATCAGTGAGAGGAATAAGATCTTCTAAATAAAGTCTCTGTACCCATGCATCCAACAAAATCTGATATGGTGCGTTATATCCTAACTGTTGGCTACGGCGACGTAAAATCAATAATCCACGCCACGATCTCGCAATTTTATACTGTCGCAAGTATAGAAATATTCCCGCAAAGAAACGACCATAGAAGTCTGCATCACTTTGCATTTGCGCTTCGATAAACACTAATGGTAAGTCCAGATCATCAGAAATTGGAGTGAGCAATCCATCTAGTCGTAGTTCTGTCTCTTTGACCACAGGCGCACTGTACTCAAACTCACAATTTGCAGGTATATCGGGTAGTAGCTCTGAAATCAGTGCAGATTGAGATAAAAAGATTTGATAAAAAAGTTTGTCTGTTTTCATTATTCAGGATAGTCAGTTTCATCTGAAGTTGTTCAAGGTTAGCGATCGCAATCAATATCAAGATACTGAATTTGATCGGGATCAATGCCAAGCGATCGCCTAATTATTCAGAAACTAACATCAACCAAACCAATCTTCGTCTAGAATCTGCTCAAGATTTGCGATCGCATCTTCAGGAAAAATATCCAATGCTAGATTTGCTCTGATAGAAACAATCTTCCTTGCATCTTGATAGCAATCATCAAGTATCTGTTTTAAAAATGGTCTTAAGCTAGGACTATCTTTCAACTCATCTCTGATTTGTTGGCGAAAATTAAGGATTTCTCCTTTCCAATGAGCCTGATTTCTGATAACTTCAGACTGCCAATATTTCAGCTTTAGCAAATGCTCAAACAATCTTTTTAATAAGTTTTTGAGTTTCTTCTGGTCGCGCCGACTCAGATCCCCAACCTCCTCAATTAAATTCTCTAAGTCAAGGGATTGAAAATCTCTATTTTGCAACTGCTTAACTGTCTCCAATACCCAGAGTGAATAGTCTGACTCATAAAGATCAGCAAGTTCTTTGTTGGTAGTTTTTAATGAAGCAACCATTGTTTTTTCTCCTTGCCATGCCTTGTGATCTTATCTAATTTGATCTGGATCAATGCCGAGCGATCGCAAATACACCTCCAGTTTCTCCTTTTTCTGGCGCTCAGCTAACTTTTCTTGACGTTCTTGGCTTGCCATCTCCGCATCAGTGGCATATCTCATCCCAGCACTGTCATACCAATACAGCCACTCACGCTCCCAGCCAATATGCTCACCATTCTCACAGCCTAAACCTAAGCCAATCTCAGGTAACCACGTCCAATTACCATCACCACTGACTAGCTTATATTTGCCTTTGACCAGCTTGTAAATTTCCAACTTCTGTCTAAATTTATAACGACCACGCCTACCGCTAAATGGATTGTAAATCGCATAATACAGAACTCCCAAACTTTCATAGTCTGTATATTTATCTTCATACTCGCTGTTGTATCGTTCAGAAACCACCTCCAAAGCTAATATCGGTGTTACTTTCTCTCCCCACATTACATAGCTCAGCCTTCCTCTCGCTCCACTATCGCGTTGCACGCCGATCGCTAAAAATCCATCAGGAACGATCGCTTCTTCATCTGGGCTATAGTAAACAGCCATATCGACACCAAAATACCAATCGCTGCGCTCAGCCCAAATCGTGGCAAGGAGACTAAGCAATAGATTGGGAATATCATTTTGGAGTTGATTGTCCACAGGTGTCTCATCAGATGAGGGTAATTGTTCGGCAGTGGGCAGAACCTGAGCTTGGGAATATGAAAGATTAACCATGGCTTTGAGCTGCTAACTTAACTTGTGTGATCTTAGCAAAATTAGCGATCGCCTAATTATCCAGAAACCTAATTATCCAGAAACCAACATCAACCAAACCAAGCTGCGTCTAGAATCTGCTCAAGACTGTAGCTTTATCATTTAATTTTCATCCACTTCTAATGTTACTGCGTAGTTAAAGAGTAACCAATCAATAAAGGATAAACAAATGAAGATTAACTTTCTGGCTGCGATCGCTACTGCTACCCTTGTTACTATTAGCTTTGGCACAATTTCTACCATTCATAAGACTTCTCAATCACTAGTTTCCCAAACTGAAGTGCAAGCCAACCCCTGCGCTGCTAAAAATCCTTGTGCTGCTAAAAAAGCCAACCCCTGTGCTGCCAAAAATCCCTGTGCTGCTAAAAAAGATAACCCCTGCGCTGCTAAAAATCCTTGTGCTGCTAAAAAAGATAACCCCTGCGCTGCTAAAAATCCTTGTGCTGCTAAAAAAGCCAACCCCTGTGCTGCCAAAAATCCCTGTGCTGCTAAAAAAGATAACCCCTGTGCTGCTAAAAATCCTTGTGCTGCTAAAACCAATCCTTGCGCCGCTAAAGCCACCAAAGCTACTGTTCATCCCGCAATTTACACGGAAAATGGTGTTGCTCTAGATGGACAAGACGTAGTTTCTTACTTTACCCAGAATAAGTTAATGACTGGCAACAAAAAGTTTACTTACAAATGGAAGGGAGCTAAGTGGCAGTTTTCTAGTGCTGCTAATCGTGATTTATTTGCCAAAAATCCTGAAAAATATGCTCCTGCCTATGGTGGATACTGTGCTAAAGCTGCCAGTGATGGAAACCTAGCAACTACTGTTCCTTCGGCTTGGGAAGTACGAAATGGTAAACTGTATCTTAACTATAGTGCCGATGCTCAAAAAGAATGGTTACAAGATACTCCCAAAAAGATTGTGCAAGCCAACAAAAACTTTCCCAAAATTCTCAACAACGAGACTTTGTTTAGATAATAGGAAATTAAAGCCGAATTAATTATGGACTGGTTAGTAAATGCTAAGGGAGAATGTGAACATCTTGATAGTTGCATTGATTTTTCCGAATCCCCCTATAGACTCTATCGCTTCTTAACTGATGTTGAGGATTTATTAGAAGAGAATCTAAGCGATCGCTCCTTAATTCAAGCGATTTGCCCATTAGTCAGGCGGTTATTAATCAGTTCATCTTGGATTCAACTGGCTGGACTAGAGCCTGATCCTGATTTGGGTTGGGCAGTAAATACTCTCTATGATGAGCCAGATTTTCCCTTAACTGTCCAGTTGGTAAGTTGGCTACCCCATCAAGTCTCACCAATTCATAATCACGGCGCGTGGGGAGTTGTGGCAATAATTAGTGGGTTAGAAAAAAATTGTCTGTGGCAACGAGCAGGTGATCGTAAGTATCCCCATAAAATTAGACCTATGGGCGATCGCATATTAAACGCAGGAGAAATTATCGGATTTGAACCCGCAGCAATCCACTCAATTGAGGCACTAGAACCTACACTCAGCTTTAATTTATATGGAGAAACTAAGTACGATCAAAGGTTTGAGTTTAATATAGCCAAATCCACCGCCCAGCTTTTTTGAGTCAAATTATGCCTATTTCTACTCAAACTGACACGGAATTATTTCAGGCATTGCGCTCGGGAAATCGAGAAGCCTTAGGAATCTTATACGATCGCTATGGAGTTCTGGTTTATCGTCTGGCTTTAAGAGTTTTAAGCAGTAAACAAGATGCCGAAGACTTAACCCAAGATATCTTTATTAACCTCAGTCGCACTACCGCCTTTGATGCCAAGCGGGGAAATATGAAAACATTTCTGATGGTGATGACTCGATCGCGGGCAATTGATCGAATTCGGAAACTGCGATCGCAATCTGCATCTTTACAAAAATGGCAACAATCTATAGCTCAACCAGTTCTGGAGCATCCCATGGAAAATGCCTCTAAGCATGAAACTTCTGAGCAGGTAAGAGCGGCGCTGCAAGGCTTGCCCGAAAAACATCGACAGGTTCTAGAAATGGCATACTACGAAGGGCGCAGTCAATCAGAAATTGCTCAAGAATTAGGGATTCCCCTTGGCACCATCAAATCTTGGGCAAGGCAGGGACTTATTTCTCTAAAAAAAGTTTTAAAGCAAAGGTCTTAACTAAAAAATTTTAAAGCAGATGGTACTACTACAATGAATACTCGAAATTCTGATCCAAATTCAAATGAATGGGAAAACCTAATAGCGGGATATGTCCTAGGGGATTTGACCACTGAAGAAGTAGCAGAAGTGCATCAACTATTGGTATTACATCCTGAATTAGTTACAGAATTAGAGCAATTACAAGAGGTTTTATCACTGCTACCCCAAGCTTTACCCGAAGATTTTCCATCACCTCAATTGCGATCGCAAATTCTCAAAAATGTCGAACTCGTAAACTCCAACCTGATAACTGAAGTAGATTCTTCAACTTACAAAATTCCACAGGGAATGAAAACAGATGTTAAAAAATATCTAAATACAACAACTTCTATCATTGCTGGGATATTAGTAGTCTTAGTTATGGGGCTAGGTTTGGATAGCTATAGAACTCGACAAGAGTTAGCGATCGCCCAACGGGAATTATCAGGTTACCAAGAAGCGATCGCCGTCCTAAAACAACCAAATAATCGCTTACTCGCCCTAAAAGGAATGGGAGAAGTCGCCACGGCATCAGGAAGTTTAGTAATTGCCACCGCCGCCAGTACGGGAGTTTTAACTATTCAAAACCTCTCTATGCCACCTAAGAATATGTATTATTGTCTGTGGGCATTAATTGATGGCAAAAAGACCTACATAGCCGAGTTCATGCCTGATCAGACGGGTACAGTTATGCTCCGTATTCCCATAGATCAAATTTTCATGGGCGCAAAATCCGTAGTTATTACCTTAGAATCAAAACAAACTACCCTAAAACCTCAAGGTGAAATGGTAATGCAAGGGCAAGTATCCCTATAAAAAAGCTATGCAAATAAGGTCTTACACAGCATAAAAAGAAAACTTATATTTGAAGAGGGTTTGGGATACAGCCCGCAAACTCTCTCTAAGTCTTTGTTAGTCTGAGTGAGGGAAGTGTTACAAATATTAGGTCGTAGGTTGTTCGGCAGGTCTTAATTGCTCAAGAGTATCAATCAAGTCTACTAAATTGACTTGAATACTAAAACGCCGATAACACTAGAGATAACAGTAGCACCAAGAAGAAATGTCCATAGCTGTCCAACGGCAAAGTTTTTACCTAGAGCCATATCATCACGACTAGCCGTAAAAAATAGTGACCATGCTTGGGTAGAACTTATATTTGCAAAATTATTAAAATCTGGACGAAAGACGGTTGGCATAAATAAGTTTTGTCCGTCGTAGTTTAATTTGGTTTTCATTTTAGATATCCTTTTGTGAAGTTATGCAAACAATCTTAACATAACTTTATAAAGACTTGTTTTTTGGACTGTACGGTTAACCCTAAAGTAAGAATTAAACTGGAACTTCAAAAGTTTAAGCAGCCTAAAGGTAGGTAATCGAGCTGGGGAGGTTGAGATTCGTGATAATCTGAAAAATATCCCTAAAAACATGATGGATGCAAAACTTTCGGCTTTACAGCATTTATTAGAAGTTGTAGCTCAGTTGCGATCGCCCACGGGAGGATGTCCTTGGGATTTAGCTCAAACTCCAGAAACTTTAATTCCTTATATTATTGAAGAAGCCTATGAAGTGGTAGATGCTATTCGTAGTCAAGACTCCAAGGCGATCGCTGAAGAACTGGGGGATTTACTATTACAGGTGGTTTTACAGGCACAGATTGCCAGTGACTCTAATCAATTTACAATTACCGAAGTAGCCCAAGAGATCAGCCAAAAACTAATACGTCGTCATCCCCATGTATTTGCTGACGTGGAAGTGGAAAGCTTAAAAGAGATTCATGATAATTGGGAACAGATTAAAGCAGCAGAAAAAGGAGAATACAGCCTTAATGATAAGCTCCATCGCTATGCTCGAACCCTTCCACCAATCATGGCAACCACAAAAATTATCGCTAAAACGCAAATATCCTCTGCCTATGCGGTAAAAGATTTAGAATCAGGTTGGCAACAATTTCAAGAGTCACTTATAAATAATCATGATCTCGATCAGCAGCAGTCAGAATTAGGTGATTTGCTATTTGATTTAATTGCCTTAGCCCATAAACATAATTTAGATGCCTTTGCTGCTCTGCAATCTGCTAACCATAGATTTATTGAAAACCTAGACCAATCATAAAAAAATGTCTAAATTTCCATCTCAATTTTTGCAAATCATTTTTACCTTAGTTTTCTCAATCCTCCTAACATTTCCAGCGATCGCCTCGGAGATTACATCAAAACAGTCTGTTACTAAACCTAATATTCCTGCTACCGAGCTTAACAAAGTCGAAAATAATAAATCAGCAGCAACTTTGTTGGATGAATTAGCAATTAAAGCAATTACTGCCACAAATAAAGGGGATTTTGCCGAAGCTGAAATCCAATGGACAGAGATTATCAAAGCATTTCCTGATAACGCTCCCGCTTGGAGTAATCGAGGTAATGCTAAGTCTAGCCAAAATCGATTATTTGAGGCGATCGCTGACTATAACAAAGCCGTTGAATTAGCGCCCTTTGCTCCCGATCCCTACCTTAATCGTGGTGCTGCTTTCCAAGCTTTAAATAAAACTGACGAGGCGATCGCTGACTACAATAAAGTTTTAGAACTCGATCCTCAAGATCCTGATGCTTACAACAATCGTGGTAATGCTTTAGCTAGTTTAGGTAAATGGCAAGAAGCAATGGTTGACTATAAAGAAGCCTTTGAAATTGAACCCAACTATGCCTTTGCCCGTGCTAATTATGCCCTAGCTCTCTATGAAAGTGGAGACGTGAAACAAGCTGAGAAAACCATGAAAAATCTTCTGCGTAAATATCCTGATTTTGTGGATATGCGGGCAGCACTTACGGCAATTTTATGGGAACAAAAGAGAACGGGAGAAGCCGAAAGTAATTGGGTATCAGTAACCAAGGTTGATCCGCGCTATCAAGATATTGAATGGGTCACTAAAATTCGGCGTTGGCCCCCCACAATTAGTAATGCTCTTGCTAGTTTCTTGAAATTTGAACCTAAAAAATCTTAACTTGCCTCAGTTCCATAAAATTCTATAAAAGTTTAAGGCGTTTTTTGCAAACTCGGTCTTGCTTCTGGCAAAACAGCATCTTTGACAGGGCAGACCGCCAAACAAACACCACAATCAATACAAGTATCAAAGTCAATCCAATACCAACTAGTACCTTTGATATTCGCACCGCCACCTTCATGGATACAAGCTACTGGACATTGAGCGGCACAATCTGCTACTCCTTCACATATATCAGTGACGATTGTATAAGCCATAATTATTTAGAAAATTAGTGGGGGAATTACCCCCAAAGTCTAGCTTATTTAAAGCCAACCGATGCTTGCCAAACAAAGGCTAGAAGCAGAAAAAATACAGGAATTACTGGTAAAACATCTACCAAAGGATCAAACATTCTGTAGGCTTCTGGCAATACGGCAAATAAAAGTTCCATGTAAAATAACCCCTAATTAAAAATTTAAATAAACTTAAATAAATTACCAACAACTGAAATTTAGGCAATAGACAAAATCTTAATGTGAATTTTAACACGCTGCGATCGCCGTACAATCTATTAAAGGATTATTTATTTTTTATAAAATTTGGTATAAGCCTATGCTATTTCTAAAAATTGCCATACTTTCACTTTGTTTGAGCATTATGACTTGGATGCCTGCGGCGAGTGCGGCTGTGCAGATTAAGCTAAGTGATATTAAATATGGAAGTTGTCCTCCAGAAATTGCGTCAAATATGGTGCTAGGTGGAGGCGTAATGTCTGCCAATTGTTATGCAGTCAGTGGTACTGCTAATAATCCCAAGAGTCAGACTGTATATAATGCTGATGTATTTGGACGAGTATATGATGCTAATGGTAATGACGCGATGCCAGAACGGACTAGATTAGGAGCGATCGCTGAGCTACCACCTGGAAATAGCAACTTTGAAATTACAATTAGTGTGCCTGCGGATATGCCTGAGCCTTTGAAGTTATTGCAGTTTAAGGCTTCAGGTTTTACAGGTAAGGTCAGACGCTAGTTTTGGTAAAGGGATTAAAATTAGTCTGTAATGTGTGCAGGAATACACTGGGGATCAAAGTGAGTATTTATACTACTTAGAGTACAATCTATGTTATTTGATGTTTTAGCTAATACTTAAGGACTAAGAAATTTCAGAAGAATTTATGAATTTACCCGAACTCCTCAGTCGTATTTTTATGTCCCTCTTCCTCCTCTTTGCTCTAGGCGAAACTTCTGATCGGATAC